>OLFY01000270.1_pt1 | contig 82390 bp, 79 predicted proteins | sample 1605611 | NCBI WGS metagenome assembly OLFY01 (sample SAMEA3888923, study PRJEB22519) | human gut metagenome | biome: human gut; feature: human-associated habitat; material: faeces | place: Denmark | collected 2011 | reverse complement strand
GCCCCTTTTCCATTTTGTAAAGGAGAAAGCCTACATGGTTATTGAACTTTCTTTGAGCGGCCTGCTCACATTGCTGGGCATCCCCACGGCCATCACTTCTCTGGGGCTCTGGATGCTCCAGCGCAAAATGGCCAAGCGGGAAGAAATCCGGGATAAGCGAGAAACCGCCAGAGAGAAAAATGAGGTGTTACTGATCCAGAACACCCGGGCAGCATTGGCTCTGGCTGAGGCCACCGCCATTGCTGTCCAACGCATCCCGGATGCCCATTGCAACGGTGACATGCACGCCGCTCTTGAGTATGCCCGCAAGGTGAAGCATGAACAAAAGGACTTTTTGACGGAGCAGGGCGTCAAGGCCATCTACTGAGGCCTGCCGTGAAACTCTTTCTTTTGGCCCTGCTGGGCATGGTAGAACTCCTCTGGCGGAACTGGAAAGGAGGGCGTGAAAAATAGATACCTCAAAAAAGCTGCTCTGGGCCCATGTGGTCATTTCTGTCCTGCTGTGTGTGGCCACTATCGTCACCAACTACCTGGGCTATGATGTGACCGCCCTGGCGGGCCTTGCGGGGGCCTCTCTTTTGACCAACGGGGCCTGGGGCGGTTTCTATTTCTGGAAAGCCAAAAATGAAAACCGGGCCAAATACGCCCAACGGTTTCTCAAGCAATTTGCGGACAAGTATGGAGCGGATGTCGCTGTCCGTGTGGCGGAAATCGTGCTGAAAGATTAAGTAAAGGAGAGATTGCATTGAGTAAGATGACCGCAAAGGAACTGGTTGACAAGGTGGTTGACATCGCCAAGAACTACAAGACCCTGTATGTGATGGGCTGCTTTGGGGCCCCGCTGACCGGGGGAAATGTGAGCCGCTACTGCACCAACCACTCCTACAATAAGGCCCCGGACCGCACGGCCATGATTAAGGCCGCCGCCAATCAGAGCCCTCCTGTTTATGGCTTTGATTGCGTTAATCTCATCAAGGGCATCCTCTGGGGCTGGAACGGGAACGCCTCCAAAACCTATGGCGGGGCGTCCTACGCCGTCAACGGTGTGCCCGACATCGGCGCTGATATCATGATTACCAAATGCACCGGCGTGAGCACCACCGGCTGGGCCAACATGGCTGTTGGTGAGGCCGTCTGGATGTCCGGCCATATCGGCATCTATATTGGGGACGGCCTGGCTGTGGAATGTACCCCCAAGTGGGAGAATAAAGTGCAGATCACCGCTGTTGGGAACATCGGCAGTAAGGCAGGCTACAACACCCGCACCTGGACCAAGCACGGAAAGCTCCCCTATGTGGACTACACGGGGGCCTCTACGGGCGGAGGCACCGGGGGAACATCCCCGAGCACCCCCGGCTCTGGTGGCTCTCTGGAGGCCTCTGTGGGCGATACAGTGACCTTTACCGGCACCAAGCACTATGTCAGCTCCAACGCCACCAATGGGGCCGCCTGTAAGCCCGGCAAGGCTAAAGTCACCGCCGTGGCAAAGAACGCCAAGCACCCCTACCACCTCATCAAAGTGGCGGGCGGCGGCTCCACCGTCTACGGCTGGGTGGACGCCTCTGACATCCAGGTGGATGGTGCCATCACCGTGGGTGCAAAGGTAAAGGTTAACAAAGGAGCCAAGACCTACACCGGCGGGAGCCTGGCCTCTTTTGTCTATAACAACACCTACACCGTCATGCAGATGGACGGTGACCGGGCGGTCATTGGCCAGAATGGCGTGGTAACTGCCGCCATCAACAAAAAGGACCTCACCCTTGTGGGGTAACATAGAAAAGGGAGGATAAACTCATGGAAAGCATTTTTGACTGGTCCGTTATTCTCAGCATCGTGGGCATCCTGGTGGTGGTCACCAACATCATCACCCAGGTGCTCAAAAAGCTCACCTGGGACAAGCTGCCCACCAACATCCTGGCGGTGCTCATCGCCATGGCCCTGACCCTGGCGGCATTTTTCGCCTACTGTGAAATCAAGGGCGTGGCTATCGTCTGGTACATGATTGTGGCCGCTGTGGTCCTGGGCTTTTTCGTGGCCTATGCGGCCATGTTTGGCTTTGACAAGCTGAAAGAGGCCATTGCCCAGCTTGACCAGAAAAAGATTGAATAAGTGCAAAAAAGCCGGAGAGGGTCAAACCTCTCCGGCTTTTTTTTTTATTCTCTTTACAGGGTATAGTCCCCGGCGGCTGCCCCGATCTGGGCGGACAACGCCCGGAAAGCATCTCCGGTTTTGGGCTCAAGATACCAAAAAGCCAGCATCCGCTCCCCATCCTGGGCGGTGTAATGGAACACGGCAAACCACTTGACGGCCTTGCCATGCGCTGTGGTGGCTGCTGTGCCGTGATACCGGGCCATGAAATTGCGCTCTGGCATCATTTCAAGGCCGGTCACCTTTTCCAGCGGGAGCGTGGCAGCTGGGCCATTTACCTGCTGGAACACCAGCCCGGCCTCAGTCTGCTCCATAAAACACGGGCCATCCTGGGAAAAGCCTCTCAGGCCCTCATAGTGCATCATGCGGACCCCTGCGGGGAGGTCCTTTTTCTTTTTGCCAAACAACATGTGGCATCGCCTCCTTTGTATCTCCATTGTAAGGTTAGGCCCTCATTGTGTCAAGTATTGGAGCCTAAAGTGACAATGACATATCAAAAGAGCACAATATAATTGACATTATGGAGGTGATGCTGGTGATAGCAGAACGGATAAAAGAACTCCGGCAGGCACGGGGCTGGACGCAAGCAGACCTTGCCCGGCGGTTGAACATAACTAGGAACGGCGTCAACTCCTGGGAGCAAGGGCTCTCTACGCCGTCCCCATCCTCTCTGGTTGACCTGGCCAAGCTGTTCTCTGTTTCAACGGACTATCTGCTGGGCATGGAGCCTTTACATACCGTGAATGTATCTGGCCTGGATGAGCGGGATGTGGCCATCCTTGCGGAACTGGCGGACCGGCTACGGAAAAGCAAGACGGAGGACTAAAAGACGCCTGGAGCAATCCGGGCATCTTTTTTTCTTGACGATATACAACTAAAGTAGTATAATGAGGGCAACGGAGGTGAGCATGATGGACACCAAGAAAAACAGCAGACTGCAAAACACCCGCCTGGCCGCTGGACTTTCTCAATCCCAGCTGGCCGCCGCCACTGGGCTCAATGTGCGGACGCTCCAATGCTATGAACAAGGGGCCAAAGACATCAACAATGCCAAGTTAGCCACCCTCCTCAAGCTCTGTTTGGCGCTTGACTGCAAGCTGGGTGACATCCTGACGGATGAGGCCACGGTCAAGCTATTGGAGCAGTACATGGCAGCATAAACGGCAGATCAGAGCGGGGCGGCAGCGCCCCGCTTTTCTCATTTTTGGAGGTGCAGCATGAACCACAAGGACGCAAAGCATTTTACATGGGACCAACGCCTGACACTGGAGCGGATGCTCAAAAAGGGATTTACCAAGGCCGCTATTGCCAGCGCTCTGGGCAAGTGTGAGCGGTCCATCTACTATGAGATCAACCGGGGCCTCTGTGTCCAGCAGACCTCTGGCTATGAGTTTATAGAGGTTTACTGCCCGGAGGTGGCTGAGCGGAGATACAGAGAGTTTCTAAAAGAAAAAGGCCGGGACCTCAAAATTGGAAAAGACCACGCCCTGGCCCGGAGGCTGGAGGAGCTGGTCATGGTCCATGGCTTTGCACCTGGAGCTGCCCTGGCGGAGATCAGAAACAACGGAGAGGTCTATGATACCGTGATATGTGAAAACACGCTTTATAATTACATCTACCGGGGAGATGTTTTCCTCCAGCTCACACCGGACCACCTGCACAATAAAGGCCGCCGTCATTATGCCGCAAACAGCAAACGGCAGGCCGCCAGGAGCTCCCACGGAAAAAGCATTGAAACCCGCCCCCAGGAGGTCAAAGGACGAGGCAGCTTTGGCCATTGGGAGATGGACAGCATCATGGGGTGCAAAGGCTCCAAAAAAGCCCTCCTGGTCCTCACAGAGCGCCGGACACGCATGGGCATTGTGATGCTCCTGGAGGACCACACGGCGGCCAGCGTGGTCAAGGCCATCAACCGCCTGGAGCGCCGTTTTGGCAAGCTGTTCTACAAACTTTTCAAGTCAATCACCGTGGACAACGGCTGTGAGTTTCAGGACTTCGAGGGCATAGAGGCCGCCCACCGGCGCAAGGGCAAGCGGACCGTGGTGTTTTTCTGCCATCCATACAGCGCCTTTGAGCGAGGCTCCAACGAGAACATGAACAGGCTGATTAGACGATTTTTCCCCAAGGGCACCAGCTTTGACACCGTGACGCCGGAGGAAGTGAGGGCAGCAGAAAAATGGGTGAACAGCTACCCCCGCAAGCTGCTGGGGTGGCAATCGGCGGCCACGCTCTTTGAAAAAGAGCTCCTCTCCGCCTGACAGGGAATAAGAAAAGCAGCCGGATGAGATTTACCCATCCGGCTGGCTTGCCATGTTATTTTGTTGTGAAAACGCCCAATAAGGGCGCTTTTTATTTATGCTCTTTGCTGTTTTTTCTTGACTTATGCAAATTTCTATTGACTTTTAGCCGGTGGGGCAGCGCTGAAGGGCGTTGAAAGCCTTCTCCTCAAGGAGAAGGCATCGCCAGGGGCGATGCATGATCTCATCCGAAGCGGGCCTTGCCCCTCGGGCGCCCCTGCGGCTCAGATATCTTGGAATGATGCATGATTCGCGCCTCGATGAAATGGCTTCCGACGCATGGCGCAAAAACGGGGCTGACCGGCCGGTCAGCCCCGTTTCCTTTCCATAAAGTGTTATGCCACCTCGACGATGCCGCCGTCGAGCACGCGCACGGTCTGCCCCGTCTGCACGGCGGCGAGAAATTCGTCGCCCAGGCAGTCGATGACCGGCATATCGGCGTCCGTCCACACGGACGCGAGGATCGCGCCCGAGGCCGCCAGCGAGTCGATGTGCTTGGAAAAGAGCATGCACGCCGGCTGCTGCCCGGAGGCGCAGGCCGTGTAGAGCACCATGCCGCCGGTGGTCGAGCCGATCGTCTCCGGCAGGCACAGGGCCTTGCCGATCATCGGCTTTTTATACAGGTCGGGGTTGTTCTGGTCGCCGCATTTGACCTGCTTGTCGTGGAACATCAAGGCCATCTGATAGCTGGCGAGCGTGTTGAAGCCGCCGTGCGACACGAGGGCTTCCGCCTCGCACGTGCCGGGACAGATGACGCGGCCCTGAAACTGTTTCATATTAGTTGGCCCCCTTCGTAATCATGGTGATGATCTCATCCTCAGTGTAGTAGCGCGCGGTCGTGTACGTGCGCAGCTTGTTCGACGAGGTGATGACGGGCATGGCTTTGCTGAGCGGGTTGTTCATGTACATGAGCGGGCAGATGTAGCTGAGCACGACGCCGGTGTTGCGCAGGCGGGGTGCGTACTCGGTCTTTTCAAACGCCTCGATGACGCCGGGCGCGGCGGTGAACACCGTCGGGATGCAGACCTTGCGCTGACCGTGCGCCCGGAGGCTCGCCTCGACGCGCTCGGTCGTGTCGATGAGCTGGTGGAGCGTCATGTGCGGGCAGCCCATGAAGCACAGCTTCGGCTTGGCGTTGAGGTTCTTCCACACGCACGGATAGCTCTCGCGCACGCGCTGGAGCTCCGCGTCGTCGATGACGTACACGGGCGCGCCGTCGCGGATGAGCGCCTCGCCCTGCTGCACGGCCTCGGGCGTGAGGTGCTCGATGTGGTACAGGCCCACGGCGCCGTTGGACGCGGTGGCCGCGCCGAAGTCCTTGAGATACGCGATGGCATCCTCATTGATCTCCGTGCCGATCCACTGGTCAAGCCCCTTGACATACGGCACTTTTTCCATGACCTTCATGCCGATGGCAGAGCCGAGCAGCTGCGGCTCGGGCTTTTTCGTCGTGCGCACCTCGACGATCCAGTCGGCCTTTCGCCCGTCGTCGGTCAGGAAACCGAAATACGGCACGCAGCCGGCGATAGAGCCCATGAGCTCGATCATGCCGGAGTTGCGGTTGCAGCGCGCGCCGAGCACGCTGTTGGCGTACACCACGGCGGACGACTCCGCCCACGAGAGCACCTCGCCCTGCTTGGGCTTGTTGCCCACCTCGTCGAGGTAGCAGGTGCAGGTGTAGTCCTTGTCGCTGAGGATGCCGAGCTTTCTCAGCTGGGCCTCGTAGCGCGCCTGCTGCTTATACATGAACTGGTGGAACACCAGATCCTGCAGCGGGTTCGAGGGGACGTTCTTGTCGAGCGGGAGCGGGTCGGCGGTGAATTTCTGCTCGGAAAACGCGCCGGCCTCGATCAGCTGGTCATACAGGTCGTAGACCGGCTTCATGGCGTTGATGCCGAAGCTGATGACCGTGTGGCCGTAGGTGCTCGTGACGGGCACCATCTTTTCCGCGCCGAAGGCGTCGCCGTACATGACGAGCGTTTTCATGACCTTGGCCATGACGGCGCCCTTGCTGCCGTCGAGCACGGCCTGTTGTTCGGGTGTCAGTTTCATGGGGAATCGACCTCCTTGTACATACACTTTCTGTGAATTTCTTGACAAGAATTATAGCCCTATTTGGGCAAAAATGCAAGGGGCATTTGCGTGCAGCTGCGTGTGTGCGAAAAACCCCGCCGACCGGCGGGGCTTTGCTTATTTTTCCGCGCGGGCGGCCTTGGCCGGCAGCGGGATCTGCGCGAGGACGACGGCGAGGAACATCAGCGCGCAGCCGAGGTATTCGCGCGGGGTCATGTGCTGGTGCAGAATGATCGCGCCCGCGATGACGGCGAACACGCTCTCAAGGCTCAGCAGGATGGTGACGACCGTGGGGTTGGAGTCCTTCTGCGCGAGGATCTGCAGCGTGTAGCCAACGCCGCACGAGAACACGCCCACATACAGCAGCGGCAGCGCGCACGAGAGCAGGGCGGCGGCGTCCACGTGCTCGAAAAACGGGATGCACACGGCCGACCACAGCCCCGCGAACAGAAACTGCACGCAGCTGAGCTTCACCCCGTCGCACGTTGCACCGAAGTGGTCGATGACCAGAATGTGCACGGCAAAGCACACCGCGCACACGAGCACGAGCAGGTCGCCCGCGGCGAGGCGGAAGCTGCCCTTGATGCACAGCAGGTACAGGGATACGACCGACAGCGCGACCGCGATCCATACCGGCAGGCTGACCTTGCGCTTGAAAAACAGGCCGAACACCGGCACGAGCACCACGTACAGCGCCGTGAGAAAGCCCGCCTTTCCGGCGTCCGTCCCGGCGGTGATGCCGGCCTGCTGGAAGTTCGAGGCGATGGCCAGCGCCGTGCCGCAGCAAAAGCCGCCGAGCCAGAGCTGTTTGCGCCCGGCGCGTTTTTCCGCCTCCGTGGGCTGCGGGCGGTCCTTATGCACGGCATGCAGCACCGCGATGAGCACCAGCAGCGCGAGCACGGCGATGAAATAGCGCACGGCGTTGAACGTGAACGTGCCGATCGTATCGGCGCAGACGTCCTGCGCGACGAAGGCGGTGCCCCAGATGAGCGCGGCCAGGATCGGGAAAACGACTTGACGGATCTGATTGTGTTTCATAGGCGGGACCCCTTGGCAATGTCGGCGGCAAATACAAAAGCAGTCAGACTTTCCTCGCCTGACTGCCGGTAGGTGCACACCTGTGTCCATAGCATAGTACAGGCGTGAACGCTTGTCAATCGGTTTTTTGCTGTAAATCGCGAAATTTCTTTACGCCTTGTGCGCGCGGCCGCCGCTGTGCATGGCGGCGTGCTCTTTGGCGATCTCGGCATAGAGCGCGGGGGCCGTCCAGGCGGCGTTCGTGTCCGTCAGCATGGCCTTGAGCGCGACGGGCGGGATGTGCGCGGCGCGCCATCCCTGCAGCATCCCCTCGAGCAGGCCGGGGCGAAAGTGCGCCATGACGAGCATCTCCCCCGGGAGCGGGGCGGCGGGGGCGTCCGGCTCGCGCGGCAGCACGCCGGCCAGCGCGCCGATCGTCTGGCCGAAGTCGGCCGGGTCGACCGCCTGCACCCGGATGCCGAGCCGCAGGCACACGATCTGCATTTTCCCGAGTTTTTTCGGGTCGATTTGATAGGCGAGTAGGGTGGGGGTCATATCAGATCACCTGCTTCCAGATCAGAATGAGATACACCACGGCCGCGCACTGCAGGCACAGCAGCGCGGGAAAGCCGAAGCGAAATTCCTTATGTTTCGTCTTGTGGTGGAACATGCGCATGCCCAGCGTGCCGCCGAGCGCCCCGCCGAGCGCGGCGAGGGCGAAGAGCGTGCCCTCCGCGATGCGCCATTTGCCCGCGCGGGCCTTCGCCTTGTCGATGCCCATGGCGGCGAAGGCGATGATGTTGATGGCGGCGAGGTAGAGAAAGAGATAGCTCATCGGCGGCCGCCTTTCCCGCGCGGGGGCTGCGTGCCCCTGCCGCCGGAGCGGGGCGCGCCCGGCTTGGCGGACGTTCCGGACCGGCCGGGTTTGCTGGATTTGGCGGACTTTCCGGCCCTGCCGCTCTGTGCGGCGCGGGCGGACGCGGGCTTTTTGCCGCCGCCGTAGACCTTGCCGTATTTGCGCTGGGGCGGCTGGGGTTCGGCGGGTCTGGCGGGCTTGCGCCGGTCGGTCATCGGGCGGACGAGACAGTCCTTGCCGAAGCCGATCAGATCCTCGCGCCCGGCCTCGTGCAGCGCCTGAATGACGAGCCGGCGCTTGTCCGGCCGGTGCCACTGCAGCAGCGCGCGTTGCATGTCCTTTTCATGCGGCGTCTTGGCGACGTAGACCGGCTGCATCGTGCGCGGATCGATGCCGGTGTGGTACATGCATGTGCTGATCGTGCCGGGGGTGGGGTAAAAATCCTGCACCTGCTCGGGCTGGCGGCCGCGGCGGTTGAGATACTCCGCGAGGGCCACGGCGTCGGCGAGCGTGCTGCCGGGGTGCGAGCTCATGAGGTACGGCACGACGTACTGTTCCTTATCATACCTGTGGTTGAGCTGGCGGTATTCGTCCATGAAGCGCTCGTACGTGCCAATGTGGGGCTTGCCCATATAGTCGAGCACGGAGTCGATGCAGTGCTCGGGCGCGACCTTGAGCTGGCCGGAGATGTGGTAGCGCACGAGCTCACGGAAGAACGCGTCGTTATCGTCGCAGAGCATGTAGTCATAGCGGATGCCGCTGCGCACGAACACCTTCTTCACGCCGGGGATCTGGCGCAGCTTGCGCAGCAGGGCGAGATAGTCCGAGTGGTCGGCGTCGATATTCGGGCACGGCGTCGGCGCGAGGCACAGCCGGTTCGGGCACATGCCGCGCTCCAGCTGCTGGCGGCACGATGGGTGGCGGAAATTTGCCGACGGGCCGCCGACATCGGATACGTACCCCTTCCAGAGCGGGTGGTGCGTCATGGCCTCGACCTCGCGGATGACGCTCGCGTGGCTGCGGCTCGTGATCATGCGGCCCTGGTGGAACGCCAGCGCGCAGAAATTGCACCCGCCGAAGCAGCCGCGGTTGTGGATCACGCTAAAGCGCACCTCCTCGATCGCGGGCACGCCGCCAAGCGGCTCGTACATGGGGTGCCACTCGCGGGTATAGGGCAGCTCGGCCACGCGGTCGAGCTCCTTCGTGTCGAGCGGCATGGCGGGCGGGTTGATGATCAGATAGCGCCCCTCGCACGGCTGGATCATGGCGCGGCCGCGGATGGGGTCGTGCTCGGCGTATTCGGTGCGCGTGGCCTCGGCATAGAGGCGCTTATCATCGCGCACGTCCTCGAACGACGGGAGCGTGATGTGGTCAAATTTGCACACGGAGGGGTCACGTGTGATGTAGCCCGTGCCGGGGATGTCCGTCATCGTGCGCACAGACTGCTTTTTCTTCAGCCGGTGAGCGATCTCGATCGTCGCGGCCTCGCCCATGCCGTAGACCAGCAGGTCGGCCGGGGCATCGAAGAGGATGGCGCGGCGGACGGAATCGTCCCAGTAATCGTAGTGTGCGAAGCGGCGCAGGCTCGCCTCGAGCGAGCCGAGGATGATCGGCATGTCGGGGCCGAAGGCCTCGCGCGCGCGGTTGCAGTAGACGATGGCCGCGCGGTCGGGCCGGCAGCCGGAGCGCTTGCCGGGGGAGTAAAAATCCTCGCTGCGGCGGCGCTTGGCCGCCGTGTAGTGCGCGACCATGGAGTCGAGATTGCCTGCGCCGATGAACACGCCCAGCCGCGGCCGGCCCATGGCGCGGAAGGCCTCCGCGTCGTGCCAGTCCGGCTGCGCGAGCACGGCCACGCGCAGGCCCTCGGCCTCGAGCACGCGGCTGATGACCGCCGTGCCGAAGCTCGGATGATCGACATATGCGTCGCCGCCGACGACGAGCGCATCGTACCACCACCAGCCGCGCTCGTGCATCTCCTCGGCGGAGACGGGCAGGAAATCACACCGTTCCATGTGTCACCGTCCTGTGGATGAGCCGGCCCATGAGCAGCAGGTGCGCGCGCACGCCGGGGTCGCGCCCGATCTGCACGAAGCCGCTGCGTTGGTAGAACGTGATGGCCCGGGCATTGTTTTCCGACACGTGCAGGCGCACGGCCGCGCGGTCGTGATTCTCATAAAACCAGAACGCATAGCCCAGCAGCTGGATGGCCCAGCCGCGGCCGCGGTACTCCGGCAGCATATACAGCAGGCTGATCCAGCCGCAGCCGGATTGCTCGTCGCGCCCGGGGTCGAGCTCGACGAGGCCGACGACGCGGTCCCCGCTCAGGACGCGCACGACGGAGCCGGGATGCTCCTGCGCGTGCCGGGCGGCGCTGCGGGCATAGAGCTCGGGCACGAAACCCTCGTCCGTCTCGTGCACGTTGCGCCAGGCGTCCCGGTAGCACTGGAGGTAAAACGCCTCGTCGCGCGGGAAACGCAGCGGCTCATAGCGCAGATCCTCCACGCCGCTGCCGCTGCCGCGCCACCAGGTCTGGCGGCCGAATGTGCTCAGCGCGGGCGGAAGGTGGCGGTTGTCGTTATAATACTCCACGGTCGTGCGCTCGCCGTCGACGAGCAGCAGGCTCACGGACGTGTTGTCGCCGTAGGGCAGGGTGGCCATCTCGCTGTTCGGGATGCCCAGCACCGTGCACAGATAGGCGCGGATGGCCATGCCGTGGCTCACGAGGACGATCGTCTGCCCGTCGTGCCGCGCGGCGAGATCCTCTATGGCGCGCTTCATGCGCTTTTGCACGTCGCGGATCGGCTCGCAGCCGGGCACGGACCAGCGGTCGGGGTCGGTGTTGAAATAGCGCATCTGCTCCGGAAAATCGTGCTCGATATCGCCCCAGGCGCGGCCCTCCCACACGCCCATGCAGATCTCCGTCAGGCGCGGCGTGACCACGGCCGGAATGTCATGATAGCGCGTGATCGCCTCGGCCGTCGCGCGCGCGCGCGACAGGTCGCTGCAGTAGAGCGCGTCGATGTGTTCGCGGCGGAACCGCTGCGCGAGCGCATCGATCTGCTGCAGGCCGAGCGGGGTGATGCTCCCGTCCCAGCGTCCCTGAATGCGGCGGTAGAGGTTGCCCTCCGCTTCCGCGTGCCGGATCAGATAAATTTTCGTCATTGCGGGCCTCCAAAACTTGACCATAGTGGAATCATACAGTATAATAATCTGAATCCGCGCTTTGATTTCGCGCGGGAATGCATAAGTGCCTGTACGAGCGCATTATACCGTGTTTTCGCGGCGCGCACAAGTGCTTTGGAGGGTAAAGTGAAAGTAATCCACGTGATCAGCGGAGGCGATACCGGCGGCGCCCGGACGCATGTTTACTCCGTGTTGAAATATCTCAATCAGATCATCGACGTGCAGCTCGTGTGCTTCCGCGCCGGCGATTTTGCCGACGGTGCGGCCGCGCTCGGTATCCCGACGATGGTGCTCGGCAAGGGCTTTTTGGCAAACCTCAGGGCGCTCAGGCGGATCATCCGCGACGGGGAGTATGACCTCGTGCACTGCCACGGCGCGCTCGCAAACGTTACCGGAGCGCTGCTGCGCCGGCATTTGCATGTGCCGGTCATCAGCACTGTGCACAGCGACTACCGGCTCGACTATCTCGGCCGGCCGTTCGCCCGCGCCGTCTACGGTACGCTCAATACCTGGGCCCTGCACCAACTCGATTACCGCGTGTGCGTGTCCGACCCCATCCGCCAGCGGCTCATCGACCGCGGCTTTGAGCCGAACCGGCTCTTTTCCATCTACAACGGGCTCGACTTTTCCCACGTCGTGCCCAAGACCGACCGTGCGGCGTATTTCGCGCAGTTCGGCTATACCGTGCATGAGGGCGACGTCATCGCGGGCATTGCCGCCCGGCTCGACCCCGTGAAGGATATCCCGACGCTCCTGCGCGCAGTGGCGCTGGCCAAAAAGGCCTGCCCGCAGCTGCGCCTCGCCATTGCGGGCGACGGTAAGGAGCGCAAAAAGCTCGAGGCGCTCACAAAGGAGCTGAACCTTGAGGACAGCGTGTTCTTCCTCGGCTGGGTCAACGACCTCGACAGCTTCTACGGCGCGCTCGATATCAACACGCTCTCGTCCGTGTCGGAGGCGTTTCCCTATGCGCTGCCAGAGGGCGCGCGCGCGCATCTGGCCACCGTAGCCTCGAACGTCGGCGGCGTGCCGGCCATCATCGAGCACGGCGTGACCGGCCTGCTCATCGAACCCGGCGACGTGCGCATGCTCGCGGCCTATCTCGCGCGCTACGCGCTCGACGAAAACTACCGCCGCGAGATGGGCGAGGCGCTCTACCGGCGCGGCAAGGCCGACTTTTCCGAGGAGGCCACCGGCCTGCGCCAGCTGGAGATCTACCACGCGGTCTTCCGCATGGAGCGCAACCGGCGCGACGGTGTGCGCGACGGCGTGCTCATCTGCGGCGCCTACGGCTTCGGCAACACCGGCGACGACGCCATTTTGCAGGCTATCATCGGCGAGATGCGCCGCATCGACCCGCATATGCCCGTGACCGTGCTCTCCCGCCGGCCGAAGGACACGCGCAGCGCCTGCGGCGTCAACGCCTGCCACCGGTTTCATCTTTTTGCCATCCGGCGCATCCTGCGCCGCAGCCAGCTGTTTATCAGCGGCGGCGGCAGCCTCATGCAGGACGTCACGAGCCGGCTGAGCTTATGGTATTATCTCGGCACGATCCGCATGGCGCACCGCTGCGGCTGCAAGGTGCAGATGTACGGCTGTGGCATCGGCCCGATCGTTTATGAGCGCGACCGGCGGCTCGCCGCGCGCATCATCAACGACTGCGTCGACAAGATCACCCTCCGCGAGCCGGACAGCCGCGAGACGCTCAGCGATTTCGGCGTCACGGACCCGGAGGTCATCCTCGCGTCCGACCCCGCGCTCACGCTGCCGGCCGCAGAGCGCAGCCGCATCGACCGCATCCTGCGTGAGCATGATATGGATCCGGAGGGCAAGTATATCGGCTTCGTGCTGCGCAAGTGGCCCGGCATTGAGGAAAAGGCCACCGTGTTCGCCGCCGGCGCTGTGTACGCCTACCTGAAATACGGCCTGACGCCGGTGTTCCTCAGCATCAATTTCCGCACCGACGGCGAGGCCAGCCGGCTCGTCACGGAGCATTTGAGCATCCCGTATTATATGATCGACGAGCAGATGTCCACCGGCGAGGTCATCGGCGTGCTCTCGCGCATGACGACGGTCGTGTCCATGCGGCTGCACGGACTGATCTTTGCCGCCGGACAGGGCGTGCCGCTCATCGGCGTTGCCTATGACCCGAAGGTCACGGCGTTTCTCGACTATGTCGAGCAGAATAACTATATGCAGTTCGAGGCGCTCAACGAGAAGGACCTGTCCGACCTGATCGATTCGGCCGTCGCGCTCGCCGGCAGAGGCGAGGAGCTGCGCCGCCGCACCGAGCTGCTCAACCGTCAGGAGGACAATAACCGCGCCACGGCCGCACGGCTGCTTGGGAAGGAGTAAACGAGCAAAATGATCCGCAGTGCTGTTCTGGTTTCCGGCAAGGGAACAAAATTGCAAAGTCTGCTGGACTCCGTGTTCTTCGGCGAGATCCCGGAGCTGCAGCTCGTCGCCGTCATCTCGTCCGACGCCAATGCCTACGCGCTCAAGCGCGCGCGCAACGCCGGCATCGAGACCGTCGTCGTCGAGCCGGCCATGTTCCCGAACGACACGTCGTACGACATGGCCATCCGCAACAAGCTCAAGGACATGGACATCGAGCTCGTCATCAACGCGGGGTTTTATCCCGGCGTCGGCCGCGAGACGGCCAGGAGCTTCCACAACAAGGTCATCGCGGTGCAGCCGTCGCTCATCCCGGCGTTTGAGACGCTGCGCGGCGACGCGGTGCATGAGGCGGTGCTCGCCCGCGGCCTGAAGGTCACGGGGGCGACGGCGTACCTCGTGGACGAGAACGGCGGCGTCGGCCCGGTGCTGCTGCAAAAGGCCGTGCCCGTGCTTGAGGACGACGATCTCACGACGCTCAAGCGCCGCGTGCTCACTGACGCGGAGTGGAAGCTGCTGCCTGAGGCGGTCAAGCGCTTCTGCGCCGGGAAGATCCGCCTGCACGGCGGCCGCGCGCAGCTGCTCGAGTGAAAAGATAAATCGATATGAAGCGAAAACAGCCCCGGACCGTAATTGGCCCGGGGCTGTAAAACTGTTGGAACCTGCGCGCAAGTGCAAAGCGAACAGAGCAGCGGGGGAGCTCGAGGGGGCAAGGCCCGCCTCGAATCCGATTTTGCTGTCCGTCTGTTAAAAAGTTCGGCACGGACTTTTTAACGGACGGACATCCCCGGACCATTTCGGTCCGGGGATGCTTTTGTTTTTCGTGGTCAGCCGGCCATGAGGTGCACGCGGATGATGCCCTCGGCCGCTTTGAGCGCCGCCATGAACGCCTCCATCGTCGTCTGCATGTTCTCGGTCGCGGCCGTGATCGTCACCGGGGCGACGCCGCTCGTCGGAATGCTCTGGTTGATGGTGAGTATATTTGCGCCGTTTTCGGCAAAAATAGCAAGGACGGACGACAGCACGCCCTGCCGGTCGAGCAGCTCGAGGTTGAACGTCACGAGATGGCCGCGCGACATGTCCTGAAACGGGGACACGAAGTCCTTGTATTTATAAAACGCGCTGCGGCTGATGTCCACGCGCGCCACGGCGTCCGCCACCGTGCGCACTTGGCCGGTCTCGAGCAGCTCCTTGGCCTCGATCACCTTGGCAAAAATCTCGGGCAGGACGCTCGCCTCCACGAGATAGTATTTCGGTTTGCTGCCTGCGGCCATAAACAGCCCCTCCTTTGTTCGCGTGCTGCGGGCAAATGTTTTTCAGTACGACACAGTGTAACACATTCCGCGCGGCAGTGCAAGGATTATTCGGAAGGAGCCGATGAATTTTGGGTGGATTTCTCGCGTGCATCCTCGCCGGGGCGGCGATGAGCATTCAGGGCGTGATGAACACGCGCCTGAGCGAACACATCGGTACGATGGAGACCAATGCCTTCGTGCAGTGCGTGGCGGCGGTGCTGTCGCTGCTGGTGCTGGTGTTCTGGCGCACGGGCAGCTTTGCCGCGCTGGGCGCCGCGCCGAAATACTGCTGGTTCGGCGGTGTGCTGGCGCTGGCCATCACGGTCACGGTCATGCTCGGCATGGGCAGGCTCGGCCCGACGCTCGCCGTGGCGACGATCCTCATCGCGCAGCTTTCTGCGGCCGCGGCCATCGACGCCTTCGGCATCATGGGCACGGAAAAGCTCGCCTTCGGCTGGAGCAAGTGGGCGGGGCTCGCGCTGATGACGGGCGGCGTGCTGCTCTTTAAAATGAAATAAAATGAAATGAGGCGGCGAGCCATGCTCGCCGCCTCATGTTTTGCTTTTCTTACAGGCCGATGCTCGCCAGCAGGTCCGCGATGCCGGAGGACTTGATGAGGGCGAAGATCGCACCGATGTCGTAGTGCTCATACGCCGCTTCCCAGATGCGGTCGGGGCTGCCGCCGGTCGCAAGACCGACGCCAAGCACGATCTCGCCGACGATCAGGACGCACAGCGCGATGATGAGAATGGTTTTCCAGGCTTTTTTCATGCGGCGATCTCCTTTCTGCACCAGCGCTTACCCAGGCGCACAAGCAGCCGGACCCAGCCGATGACCATGCGGATGAACAGCCAGATGGCCAGCCAGATCACGACCAGCGCGATGGCGATCACGGCGGCGCCGCCGCCGAGCAGGATGAGCATATCCGCCACCATGGGCAGGCCGATGAAGGCCGTTGCGATCAGGCCCACGCCGCCGGCGCCGCACGCGACGCCGATGGCCAGCACGGCCAGATCCAGCACCAGCAGCACGGCCAGCACCGGCACGCCGATCACGATCGCGCCGAGCGTGTAGAGGATCGCCAGAAAGACGTTCGTCTTGTAGGCCGGCTCGTCCTCGTAATAGGCCTCGTCATAATACCCTTCCTCGCCGTCGGTGGCGTAGTTCGGGTCGTCATAGCCGTCGTCGCCGGCGGGCTGCTCGTCGTAGTAGCCGTCGTCACCGGCAGGCTGCTCGTCGTAGTAGCCGTCGTCACCGGCGGGCTGCTCGTCGTAGTAGCCGTCATCCGTGGGCTGTTCGTCATAGTAGCCATCGTCGGCGGGCTGCTCATCATAGTAGCCTTCCTCGGGCTGCTCGTCAAACGAGAACTGACCGTCGAGCACGGGCGCGGCGGCCGGCTCCTCCGGGATGCCCTGAAACGACATCGCCGAGGCGGGAGCCTGCGCGGCGGCTGCAGCGGCAGGGCGGTACTGCTCGGCACGCGGGCGCGGCTGCGGCGCGCGCTTGGGCTGCACCTGCTCGGGCGCGACCACGGGCGCGGCGGCCGGCGTGATCTTGCCGCTGTCGGCGTAGCGGATGAGGGCAACGGCCACCTTCGTCGGGTTGCCGATCTCCTGAATGAGGCGCTCCTCATCGGGCGCGTTGTCAAACATGTTCTCCATCTGCGCGATGAGCGCCTGACGGGTATTGTCGTCGGTAATCAGGCCAAGCAGGCTGCTGATTTCCGCCATGTAACTCTGTCTGTTGATAGATGGTCACCTCCAAGGGGTTCAATTGCATCTTGAAATAGCATCTCTAATTTACACATTATATTGCACGAATGGTGTGCGGTCAAGCCCGAAATGCACTTTTCGGCCGCGATCCGGCCCTTGACAGGCGCTCTGCGGCGGGGTATCCTGAGGAAAAAGGACCGGTTTTCCGAAAAACCGGAAAGGAGTGGAACGCATGGAACAAGAGCGCCCCTACACCGAAACGGAACCCGAAACCGCGGCCGAAACCGTCGAAACTGTGCCCGAGACGGCCGAAACGCCGGCCGAAACGGGCGAGCCCGCGCCAAAAAAGCCGCGCGAATCGTTTTTCCGCCGCCAGCGCCGCGAGCTTTCAGATGCCTGGCGCGAGATCTACTGCAACAGCCGCGCGCGGCGCATCCGCACGTGGCAGATCGCGGTGTTCGCACTGCTGATCGTGGAGGTGACGGTCATGGCCGTCGCGCTCAACCCGGTCTACTGGATCGGCACCGGCCTGCTCGTGTTCTGGTGCGTGGGCCAGCTGTTTGACCGCCGGCCGGCGCGGCACTCCGTCGCCGCGGTCGTGATGTACTTTCTCATCGCCGTCATGATCGGGATTTTCGCGGTGCAGGAGCTGCTTGGCGCTTGACAAGCGGCGGCGGATTCTATACACTATATAAGTTACCCCATACATTATGAATACGCCCGCGCGGGATCTCTGCGCGGCATACAGAGGAGTGTTGCGCTTATGGCCAAAGAAAAGAAGGTCGAGCAGATCACCGATATGGAAGTCGACTTCGCCCAGTGGTTCACCGACGTGTGCATCAAGGCGGAGCTCGTGGACTATTCCGATGTCAAGGGCCTGTTCATCATGCGCCCGTATGGCTACGCCATCTGGGAGAACATCCAGAAGATACTCGACGGCAAGTTCAAGGCGACCGGCCACCAGAACGTGGCCATGCCGATGCTGATCCCCGAGAGCCTGCTGCAGAAGGAGAAGGATCACGTCGAGGGCTTCGCGCCCGAGTGCGCGTGGGTCACGATGGGCGGCAGCGAGGAGCTGCCGGAGCGCCTGTGCGTGCGCCCGACGTCCGAGACGCTCTTCTGCCAGCACTGGAGCCACATCGTGCACAGCTGGCGCGACCTGCCGTGCCTGTATAACCAGTGGTGCAGCGTCATGCGCTGGGAAAAGACCACCCGCCCGTTCCTGCGCGGGCGTGAGTTCCTCTGGCAGGAGGGCCACACCCTGCACGCCACCGAGGCCGAGGCCCGCAAGGAGACGCTGCAGATGCTCGAAATTTATGCCGAGACCTGCGAGCAGGAGCTGGCCATGCCCGTCATCCGCGGCAACAAGACCGACAAGGAGAAGTTCGCCGGCGCCGAGAACACCTACACCATCGAGTGCATGATGCACGACCACAAGGCGCTCCAGTCCGGCACGAGCCACTACTTCGGCGACGGGTTTGCCCGCGCGTTCGATATCACCTACACCGACAAGAACAACCAGCAGGCCTATCCGCACCAGACCTCGTGGGGCATGTCCACGCGCGTCATCGGCGGCCTCATCATGACCCACGGCGACAACAGCGGTCTCGTCCTGCCGCCGCACATTGCGCCGATCCAGGTCGTCGTGCTGCCCATCGCGGCGCACAAGCCCGGCGTGACCGAGAAGGCCGAGGAGCTCGTCGCGCGCCTGAAGGCTGCCGGCCTGCGCGCGCAGGGCGACTTCAGCGACAACAGCCCCGGCTGGAAGTTCGCCAACTGGGAGATGAAGGGCGTGCCGCTGCGCGTCGAGATCGGCCCGAAGGACATCGAAGCCGGCCACTGCGTCGCCGTCCGCCGCGACAACGGCGAGAAGATCACCGTCGCGCTCGACGAGCTCGAGGCGCGCATCCCCGAGCTGCTCGAGGCCGTGCAGCAGGGCCTGTTCGACAAGGCCAAGCGCAACCTCGACGAGCACACCTATGCCGCGCACTCGCTGGCCGAGGCCAAGGAACTGCAGGAGAAAAACGGCGGCTTCATCAAGACCATGTGGTGCGGCGACCTCGCCTGCGAGCTCGAGATGAAGGACAAGGCCGGTATGTCCAGCCGCTGCATCCCGTTTGAGCAGGAGCACCTCGACGACGTGTGCCCCGTGTGCGGCAAGCCCGCCAAGTGCATGATCTACTGGGGCGTGGCGTACTGAGCGCTCCCAAAACAGAAAAATCAACCGCCCGCTGCGATCGCAGCGGGCGGCCTTTTTTCACTCGTTTTCGATATAAAAGATCTTGTGCAGTGTCTGTACCGGGAGCTTCACGATGCTGCGGTCATAGGTCACGAGACCGTTGAGCTCGTGCTCCACGTCGCTCAGCTGCGTGTACACCGCGGCGCTGAGGCCCTGCGCGATGGCGGGGCGGATCTGCTCGTCATAGAGCGCCTGGAGCGCGTACTCGAGCGAGAGCGGGGCGTCGCACGTCTTGTAGCCGACGCTTTTGCCGCCGATGGCGTGGCCCTCGACGCGGTGGACATAGCCGCCGAACTCCGACAGCAGCGTGGCGCGGCCGAGCTTATCGGGCTGGAACCTGTACTTCTGGAAATACACGTGCAGGCTGCGCACATCGCCGAAGCCCTGATCGTGCCAGCCGCTGGCCGGGTCGATCGTGCGCGTCTTGTCCACGGACCGGATGACCTGCACGGCCGTCTGGCTGTCAAACTGACCCCAGCCCTCGTTGAACGGCACCCACACGGCGATGCACGGGTGGTTGTAGAGCGTGGTGACCATGTCGCGCAGCTCGTTCAAAAACGCCTTGCGCGCCGTCACGTTCGTGCGGCCGAAGAGGGGATACCAGCTGTCGTCGAGATGCCAGCCCGTCACGAGCGGGGTCGAGACGATGAGCGGGTCGTAGCGCCTGCCGCCGCAGGGCATGTCCTGCCAGACGAGCATGCCCAGCCGGTCGCAGTGATAGTACCAGCGGTCGCACTCGACCTTGATGTGCTTGCGCAGCATGTTGAAGCCCATGTCCTTGGCCAGCTGGATGTCGTAGACGAGCGCGTCGTCGCTCGGCGCGGTGTAGAGTCCGTCCGGCCAGTAGCCCTGGTCGAGCAGGCCGTTGTGAAAATACGGTTTGCCGTTGAGAAACAGGCGGCGCACGCCGTCCTTGTCCGTCTCGACGCTGCACTTGCGCATGGCAAAGTAGCTGTAGACCGTGTCGTCCCCGAGCGTCACGCTGAAGGGGTAGAGCGTCGGGTGCTCCGGCGACCAGGGGCGAAACGACTGCACCGGCACGTGCGCCGGCACGCCCGCGGGGAACGTGAAGCGCTTGCCCTCGAGGTCGATCATGCACTGACCTTCGCCCTCGACGGTGATCTCCACCTGATGCGCGTCAAACAGCGGCGTCACGTGCAGGGAGCGGATGTAGTTCTGCGGCACGCTCTCGAGCCAGACCGTCTGCCAGATGCCGCTCTGCGGCGTGTACCAGATGCCGTGCGGGTGCAGCGTCTGCTTGCCGCGCGGGAGCTGGGACTTGTTCGTCGCGTCGCGCACGCACACAAGGATCGTGTTTTCCTTGGCCAGCACCTCGGTGATGTCCACCGTGAACGGCAGGTAGCCGCCCGTGTGCGTGGCCAGCTCCACGCCGTTGCACCACACGGTCGCGGTCTGGTCGACCGCGCCGAAGTGCAGCAGCACGCGGCCGACGTTGAATCCGTCCGGCAGCGTGACCGTGCGGATGTACCACAGGTATTCCTCCGGCTGCAGGACGTGTCCCACGCCGGACAGCTCGCTCTCGGGCGAGAAGGGCACAAGGATCGTGCCGTCGGCCTGCGCGGGCTTGTTCGCGCTCGTCGTGATCGCGTAGCTCCACGGGCCGTTGAGATTCAGGTAGCTGTCGCGCACCATCTGCGGCCGGGGATACTCCGGCAGGGGCTGCGCGCGGTCGAGCGTATCCGCCCAGGGTGTCAGCATAACGTGGCCTCCTTTCTGCCGGCGGCGCGCCGGCAGCGCATTTGCTATTTATTTTACAGGATTTTTCCGCGCTTGTTAAGCCCCGGACGCGGATTTTTTTCCGCGCTGCGGACCGCGGCGGCGAAAAATCCAACCAATATGCACAAAATGTTGCAAAGTTTCCGGAAATGTTGGATTTGTCAGCTTTTTTGCAGGTTCGTTAATATTTAAATTAGTACAATTTGATGTTTTTCCGCCATTTTTGGTGGACGAAATTAGGTTGGCGTGCTAATATATGTGGGTCAAAAAATAGAGAGGTGATGCAAATGCCCTTTAAGTTTCATGGCGGAGTTCATCCCAACTACATGAAGGCGCCGGATGTCCCGGTGACCGTCATTGCTCCTCCGCCGCAGGTCGTGCTCCCGATGATGCAGCATATCGGCGCACCCTGCAAACCGCTGGTCGCGGTGGGCGATTATGTGAAGATGGGTCAGAAGATCGCTGACAATCCGGCACCCGTCTCCGCTCCCATCCACGCGACGGTCTCCGGTAAGGTGATCGCCATCGAGCCGAGACCCCACCCCCTGGGCGATATGATCCCCGCGATCGTGATCGAAAATGACTTCCAGGACACCCCCTGCACGGATCTCGCGCCCCTGACGCCCGAGCAGATGAAGGATCCCGAAGCCATCCTTGACCGCATCCGCGAGGCCGGTATCGTCGGTCACGGCGGTGCCATGTTCCCGACCGCGTTCAAGATCCGCGGCGGCCTTGGCAAAGTCGATACCCTCATCATCAACGGCGCAGAGTGCGAGCCGTACCTCAACGGCGACCACCTGACCATGAAGAACCACCCCGAGGAGCTGCTCAAGGGCATCGAGCTGGCGCGCATCGCGTCCGGCCTCGACAAGGCTTACTACGGCATCGAGAAGAACAAGCAGGACGCCATCGACCTGCTCCTGTCCAAAAACCCCGCGCAGTACGGCGTGGAGATCGTGCCGGAGAACGTCAAGTACCCGCAGGGCGCTGAGAAGATGCAGATCAAGGCCATCACGAACCGTGAGGTCAAGCCCGGCGGCCTGCCGTCCGGCGTCGGCTGCAACGTCATCAGCACCCAGACGGCTTACGCCATCTACCGCGCCTGCTACGAAGGCATGCCCAGCATCGAGCGTGTCCTCACCGTTGCCGGCAGCGCCATGGGCGATAAGTCCTACAACCTGCAGTGCCGCTTCGGCACTCCGTTCAGCTACATCGTCGAGCAGTGCGGCGGCTTCGTCGTCGAGCCGAAGAAGATCGTCCTCGGCGGCCCCATGATGGGCCTGATCGCCACGAATCTCGAGGCGCCCAACATTAAGGGCACCGCGGGCATCCTGTTCTTCACCGACAAGGAAGACCGCTCCGTCGAGAACCCGACGTGCATTCACTGCGGCAAGTGCCTGACCGTATGCCCGATGAAGCTCGAGCCGCTGTACATGTATAAGTACTACCAGAAGCGCGACTTCGAGAATATGCAGAAGTATCACATTCTCGACTGCTTCGAGTGCGGCAGCTGCTCGTACAATTGCCCGGGCCGTCTGCCCCTGACCCATACCTTCAAGACCGCGAAGCTTCTCTTCGCCGCCCGCGCGGCCGAAGAAAAGGCCCGCGCGGAAGCCGCTGCAAAGGAGGCTGAAACGAAATGACACCGAAAGAATATACCTTTGACGCTGCCTATCAGCCTCAGGTTCGCGCCAAGCGCGGCACGCGCGAGATCATGCTCGACGTGATCATCGCCCTGCTCCCGGCGCTGTGCGTCGGCGTGTGGCAGTTCGGCGCGCAGGCGCTCATCCCGCTGGCCGTGTCCATCGTGTCGTGCGTGTTCTTTGAGTGGGCTTACCGCAAGCTCATGAAAAAGCCCGACTCCATCGGCGACCTGTCCGCCGTGGTCACGGGCATCCTGCTCGCGTACACCCTGCCGGCCAACTGCAAGTGGTGGCTGCCGATCATCGGCGCGTTCTTCGCCATCGTGGTCGTCAAGCAGCTCTACGGCGGCATCGGCAAGAACTTCCTCAACCCGGCGCTCGCCGGCCGTGCGTTCCTGCTCGCCTCCTACGCGCTGTTCATGACCACCTGGGTCGTGCCCGGCAGCCTGACGTCCGTCATCGGCGCGGACGCGACCACCATGGCCACCCCGCTCAGCTACATGAAGGCCGGCGAGGCGCTGCCGCAGTACTTCACTTATAAGTCCATGTTCCTCGGCACCATGCCCGGCTGCCTCGGCGAAGTCAGCGCGCTCGCGCTGCTCATCGGCGGCGTGTACCTGCTGTGCCGCAAGGTCATCACCTGGCACATCCCCGTGTCGTTCATCGGCACCGTCGCGCTGCTGACGCTCATCTTCGGAAGCAAAAACGGCGGCGGCTACACCCACGTCGAGTGGATGCTCGACAACCTCCTGTCCGGCGGCCTGCTGCTCGGCGCGTTCTTCATGGCGACCGACTACAGCACCAGCCCCGTCACCGCTCCCGGCCGCATCATCTACGGCGTCGGCTGCGGCGCGCTGACCGTGCTCATCCGCGTGTTCGGCGGCTTCCCGGAGGGCGTTTCTTTTGCCATCCTCATCATGAACTGCTGCGCATGGATGTTCGACAAGCACACCCAGCGCCGTCAGTTCGGCGTCAGCCGTGAGGACGTCAAGGCCAAGAAGGCCGCTGCAAAGGCTGCGAAGAAAGAAGCAAAGGAGGCTGCTGCAAATGGCTGAAAAGACTGAAAAGAAATCCGGCGGCGGCCAGATCATCAAGCTCGCGCTCGTGCTCTTTGCCGTGTCCGCCATCATGGCGCTGGCCCTCGGTCTCGTCAATGAGCTGACGAAGGACACCATCGCCATGCGCGCGGCCGAGACGACCAAGAAAGCATATGCCAACGTCCTCGCGGCCGACGAATACACCGAGCAGGCCGATTTTGAGAACGACGGCACCATCACCAAGCTCAGCACCGCCACCACCGGCGGCCAGCAGGCCGGCTACGTCGCCGAGACCACGTTCTCCGGCGCGCAGGGCATGATCACCATGGTCGTCGGCCTGGACGATGATTATAACTGCACCGGCGTGTACGTCACCAAGCACTCCGAGACCTCCGGCCTCGGCGCCAAGGCGGCGGACACGAACGAAGGCGCCTGGCGCGACAACCTCGTCGGCCAGGGCGACGGTATGAAGCTTGCCAAAGACGGCGGCGACATCACCGCCATCTCCGGCGCGACGATCACGTCCCGCGCCGTCGTTACCGAAGTGCAGACCGTCATCAACGCGGCCAAGTCGCTGGGTTAAGGAGGGCTGAAACATGAATATCAAACAACAGTTCAAGGAAGGCCTCATTACCAATAACCCGGTCCTCGTGCAGCTCATCGGCATGTGCGCCACCATGGCCATCACGACCAGCCTCTTCAACGGCATCGGCATGGGCCTGTCCGTGCTCGTCATTCTGACCTGCTGCAATGTGGTCATTTCCCTCATCCGCAAAGTCATTCCGAACGATATCCGTCTGGCCATCTTCGTGCTGGTCATCGCGGGCTTCGTTACCATCGTTGACCTGCTGCTGCAGGCCTACGTTCCCGCGCTGAGCGCGTCTCTGGGCGTGTTCATCCCGCTGATCGTTGTTAACTGCATCATCATCGGCCGCGCCGAGGCGTTCTGCCAGAAAAACCCCGTCGGCCCGTCGTTCTTCGACGGCATCTTCCAGGGCCTCGGCTACACGCTCGTGCTCATCGCCATGTGCGTCATCCGTGAGCTGCTCGGCAAGGGCTCGTTCGGCACCGGCATCATCAACACCATCGACGGTGTCATCGGCACCGGCAACGGCATTCAGATCTTCCCGTCCGAGTACGGCGCGCTCGTGCTCACGCTCCCGATCGGTGGCTTTATCACCCTCGGCTGCCTGATTGCGCTCATGCAGTACGCGCTGCGCAAGTCTGCCGAGAAGAAGGAAGCCAAGGAAAAAGCGCTCGCAGCGCAGGAAAAGGAGGCGGCATAACATGAGTTCTACGACCAGTATTTTTGCCATCATCCTCAGCGCCGTGCTGACGAATAACTTCATCTTCTCGCAGTTCCTCGGCTGCTGCCCGTTCCTCGGCTGCTCGAGCAAGATCGACACCGCCGCCGGCATGGGTCTCGCCGTCACGTTCGTTATGGGCCTGGCGTCTGCCATCTGCTGGCTCGTCAACTGCCTGCTCGTCAAGCTCGGCCTGGGCTTCCTGCAGACGATCGCTTACATCCTCGTCATCGCCGCGCTCGTGCAGTTCATCGAGATGTTCCTCAAAAAGTCCATCCCGTCCCTGTACTCCGCGCTCGGCATCTACCTGCCCCTGATCACCACCAACTGCGCCGTGCTCGGCGTCGTGCTGCTCAACACGCAGTACAGCTTCGGCTTTGTGCAGAGCGTGGTCTACGGTGTGTTCGGCGGCCTCGGCTTCATGCTCGCCATCTGCCTGTTCGCAAGCGTGCGCGAGAAGCTCGAGTTTGCCGACTATCCGGAGAGCTTTGAGGGCTTCCCGATCTGCCTCGTCTCCGCCGGTCTGCTGGCCCTGGCTTTCATGGGCTTCTCCGGCATGAAGATCGGCTAAGGAGGGCTGAAATATGGATTTTACTTTGATTCTCGAAGGGATCGCCGTCCTCGGCATCATGGGCGCTGTTTTCGGCGCGCTGCTGGCGTTCGCCGCTAAAATCTTCCATGTGGAAGTTGACCCCAAGCAGGAGGCCGTGCGTGAGTGTCTCGCCGGCGCCAACTGCGGCGGCTGCGGCTACCCCGGCTGCGACGGTTATGCCGCTGCGGTCGCGGCGGGTCAGGCTCCGGTCAACTGCTGCGTCGCCGGCGGCCAGGAAGCTGCCGACAAGATCGCTGCGATCATGGGCGTCTCCGCCGGCGCGGAGGAGAAGATGGTCGCGTTCGTGCCGTGCTCCGGCGCGGAGGGCGTCGCCGTCAAGCGCTTCAACTACAAAGGGCCCCAGGATTGCCAGGCTGCCATGCTGTTCGGCGGCAAGAGCAACAAGGAGTGCCGCTTCGCCTGCATCGGCCTCGGCAACTGCGCCAGAGCCTGCAAGTTCGGCGCGATGCACATCGTCAACGGCGTTGCCAAGGTCGACCGCGACAAGTGCGTCGGCTGCATGGCCTGCGCTGATGCCTGCCCGAAGAAAATCATCGAGAAGGTGCCGTATAAGCAGGCTGTGCTCGTCGGCTGCCGCAATCAGGACAAGGGCGCCGTCACGCGCAAGATCTGCGACGTCGGCTGCATCGGCTGCATGAAGTGCCAGCGCGAGTGCCCGGCAGAAGCCATCAAGATCGAGAACTTCGTGTCCACGATCGACTATGACAAGTGCGTCGGCTGCGGCCACTGCGCCGATATCTGCCCGCGCGGCATCATTAACCTTATGGATCTGGTCAAGCAGTAAATTGCCGGCCGGTCAAAAAACCAACAGACAGACGGACATTTCGGTGTCCGTCTGTTTTTTTGCGCACGGGAGTGCTGAACGTCCCTTTTCCTGCGGCGCGCGATGTGTTACAATAGAAAAAATACGCGCAAGGAGGCCGCCATGTACCAGACCCGACCCGATGACTACGCTGCGTTCCGGTGCCTGGCCGGGGCATGTCCGCAGACGTGCTGCGCCGCGTGGGAGATTGTTGTCGATCCGGACGCGCAGGACGCTTACCTGCGCCTGCAGCATCCGCTGGCGGCAAAGCTGCGGCGCGTGCTGCGCGTAGACAGCGAGGGCGATACGTACTTTGCGCAGACGGACGGGCGCTGCCCGTTTCTGTGTGCCGACGGCCTGTGCGAGCTGCAGCGCACGCTCGGCGAGCAGAGCCTGTGCCGCACGTGCCGGGATTTTCCGCGCTGGGAGGTGCTGCTGTGCGACCGGGTGGAGCAGGGGCTATCACCCGCGTGCCCGGAGGCCGCGCGGCGGCTGCTGGAGCGCTCCGCGCCCCTGCGCTTTGTCTCCGCGCCGCTGCCGGACGACGGGTATGTGCCCGGCGTGCGTGAGCGGCGGCTGACGGCCGCCGTCACGGCGGTACGCGACCGGGTGCTTGCGCTGCTGGCGCGGCCGGGGCACACGGCGTGTGAAAATCTCGTGGCCGCGCGCGCTTTCGCCCGCGCAGCGCAGCGCCTGCTCGACCGGCACCGCATCGCGGCGCTGGCCGCCGGGGATGTGCCGGGGGTGACGGGCGATGCAGCGCCGGAGCCCATGCTGCCGGCGGCGCTGACGGCGGCGTTCGTGTCCCCGGAGCCGCTCGATGCCCGCTGGCCGGAGCTGCTGCGGCGCGCGGCGGCGCTCCCTGCCTGCCCGCCGCCCAGAATGACGCCCGTGCAGCAGACATGCCTCGCGCAGACGATCGTCTGGCGGCACGGCATGGACGCGCTCGACGACCGTGACGTGGTCTTTCCCGTGCGGTATGCCGCGGCGACGCTGCGGCTGCTCGACTGTCTGGCGGCGGTGAGCGGCTGCACGGACGCGCAGCTCGTCGTGCTCGTCACGCGCGAGGTGGAAAATGACCCCGAAGCCCTGTCCCGGCTGCGCACCGGGCTGCAGATAGAACCAAAAATGAATGCTCAGGAGGCACTCGACCATGAAGAAATGTGACTGCAAGATCATGAACACCCTCGGCAAGTACCAGAAAATCTGGCCGTGGATCGGCGTGGCGGGCTACGCCATCGACGGCGCGGAGGCCGTGCTCAAGCACACGAAGTGGGGCAAAGCACACTACAAGCTGCGCATGCTCATCCACGGCGCGGGCGCGGGGCTGCTGTGCCTCGGCGCGGGCGTACACACGGTGCAGGCGTTTGCAACGGGCAAGACGGATGTGCCCGCCGTCGTCAGCGGGTCGGTCATCGGCTCAGGCATCCTCGGCCTGAACTACACGCACGCCGCGGCCAAGAAAATCGGCCCGAAGCAGGCGCGCGTCATGCACCGCGTGTTCTGCGGCGTGACGGGCCTCGGCATGGCGATGCACATTTTCGCCGTCAAGCAGCCGAAGGAGTAAGATACGCGGGGAAGAAAGCAGACCGCAGCCGCAGCGGAACTGACCGCTGCGGCTGCGGTTGTGCTGCGCGCGGATGTGTGGTAAGATGAGACACAGTGCGCCGGGAGGCGGAATTTACGGGAGGAATGACCATGACTGAGAAGGAGAAAATGCTGCGCGGGATGCTGTATGACGCCGACGACAGCGCGCTCTGCGCCGACCGTGTGCGGGCCAAGGAGCTGTGCTATGCCTACAATCAGCTGCGGCCCTCGGACGCGGCCGGGATGCGGGAGCTCCTCCGGCAGCTTCTGGGGAAAACGGGCGAGACGTTTTGCGTGACGGCCCCGTTCTGGTGCGATTACGGCTACAACATCCGGCTCGGGGAGCACTTTTACGCCAACCACAATCTCGTCATTCTCGACTGCGCCGCGGTGACGTTCGGCGAGCACGTGTTCGTGGCGCCAAACTGCGGGTTTTACACGGCCGGCCACCCGATCGACGCCGAGTGCCGCGAGCGGGGGCTGGAGTATGCTTACCCAATCACCGTGGGCGATCATGTGTGGATCGGTGGCGGCGTGCAGGTCATGCCCGGCGTCACGATCGGGAGTAATGTCGTGATCGGGGGCGGCAGCGTCGTCGTCAAAGACATTCCGAGCAATTCGGTCGCTGTCGGCAATCCGTGCAGGGTCATTCGGCCAATCACGGAGGCGGACAAACAGACCTGCTGGGACAGATAGCGCTCGGCTGCATGGCAAGAGGAACGCAGGACGCAAATCAAAATGCGGGGCCAGACAAAATAAAAAAAGAAAAGCGGTTTGAGATCGTATATCAGGAAGGCGGCTTTATGAGCGCAAAAACGATCTATGTGGACAAAGAGACCGGCGTGAATTATCTCTTTATCGTCAGCGGATATGCGGGCGGATTGACGCCGCTGCTGGATGCAGAGGGGAAACCCGTCGTCACCAAAGAAACGGCTGACTGAGCAGATCGCGCTTTCTTGTCCGGCGCGAAGCGGCGCTTTGATCGTGCGTACACAAAACCCCCGCCCGGCGTGACCATTCGGTCACGCCGGGCGGGGGTTTCTTTGATGGGCCGGGGCTCACCCGGTGGTGACATAGCTGCCGGATTCCGGCGCCTTGGCGAGAAACGGCACGAAGCGCGTCGCGGCGTCAAAGCTGCTGTCGGCCGCGATGGCGCTCTGGAGCGTGGCGACGTTATCGGCCGAGGCGAACACGCACACGCGGTCAAACAGCTTCGGGAACACCGCCATGTCCTGCCCGGACTGCGCGGCCCTGCTTTGCAGGATGGAGTCCGCGCTCACGACGGCGCTCACGCGCAGGCCCGTGGCGGTCAGGTTCGCGCGCAGGTACTTTGCCAGCGACACGACCGCGTCCGTGCGCGAGGGCGTGCCGCTCTGGGACGCATATTTGACCTCCGTGTCGGACAGCGGCTGCTGCAGGTACGAGAACGCGACCTCGTCAAAGCCCAGGTCGTGCAGCTCCTTGCAGAGGCTGACGAGGTAGGTGCGGATGAACGTGTTGTACGGGTCGACCCAGCCGCCGGAGCTGTCGGTGTACGCGCTGCCGGACGCGGTCTGCAGCGCGGTGGCGGCGTAGCGTTCGGCCATGAGCGTGTCGACGCACGTGCTCACGACGGCGACGAGGTAGATGTTCTGCCCCTTGACGGTCTGGATCGCGTCGGCAAGCTCGGCCGTGCCGTTGACGCCGTAGGCCGCGGCGTCCGAGACGCCGGACTTCCAGCTCAGCGTGCCGCCGGGGGCTTTCATCTGCAGCACGAGGGCGTTGCCGCCCGCCGCCTTCACGGCGGAGGCCGCGCGCGTGAGCCCGTCGGGCGTGATCTTGTCGGCCGTCAGATACTGCCCGTGCAGCTCGGTGAGGCCCTTCCCCGCGTCGGAGACGATGCCGGAATAGTCCGGGTCCTCGAGCACGAGCTCGGTGTCGACCGTCTCGGGCTGGCCGCTCTCGGTGACGGGGGCGGCCGTCTCCATGATGGGGAAGACGACGTGCAGAGAGCCGTCGCTGTCATAGACAATGTATTTCTGGCCGGCGAAGAACAAAATCACCGCCAGCACGATCAGCCCGGCGAGGATCCACAAGATCACCGGCCAGGCCTTGCCCCGGCTGCGCCGGGCGCGGTAAACGTCGTTGCGATGGGCGCGCATCGGCACACCTCCTTTTGGTCAGGCGGCGTCAGCCGCGGTTTTCAATGTCGCTGATGAGGGCGATGCGGCGCGCGTGGCGGCCGCCCTCAAACTCGGTGTTGAGGAACGTGTCCACGATCTTGAGCGCGAGGCCCAGGCCGAGCACGCGCGCGCCCATGGCGAGGATGTTCGCATCGTTGTGGCGGCGGGTCATCTCGGCGGAGTAGCAGTCGCCGCACAGGGCGGCGCGGATGCCCTTGACCTTGTTGGCGGAGATGGAGATGCCGATGCCGGTGCCGCAGATGAGGATGCCGCGCTCGTACTCCCCGCCCGCGACGGCGCGGGCCACGGCCTCGCCGTAGATGGGGTAGTCGCAGCTCTCTTCGCTGTACGTGCCGAAGTCCTTGTAGGCAAGGCCCAGCTCGTCGAGATGGCGCATGACCTCCTGCTTGAGGGCAAAACCGCCGTGGTCACATCCGATCGCAATCATAAACAATACCTCGATTTCTGTAATTTCCCCGGCGTTAAAACGGCCAGTCCGGGAGCCATTTGAGCACATTCCATGCATAGTCGCGCGGGATCGTCACGCCCGTGAGCACGGGGAAAAACAGCGCGAAGAGCACGCCGTTTGCCGCCGTGAAGGCATACACGATGCCGAGATAGCCGCGCTGCCGCAGCCGGTCGAACACGTACCCGAGCGCGAGCACGAGAAAGAGCGTCGCCGCGAAGTAGTGGTATTCGAACGTCAGGCGTGAGATGAACACCCACGGCAGCACCTGCGCCAGATAGCCGACGAGGAGAAACAGCGCCGTGCGGTCGCGTTTCGCCGCGCGGTATGCGAGCACCGGCAGCGCCAGCAGCCCGCCCCAGCACAGCAGGGGATTGACGAACGAGCCGATGGTCGACACCGTCCCGTCGCCATACGACAGGTAGTAGAGGATCGGCCGCAGGTCGAGCAGCCACTGCCACCAGCGCGAGGAATACGGATGCGTGGCGACAAGGCCGGAATGATAGGTAAACATGAAGCGCTGGTTTTCCAGCACGATGGCGGCGTATTCGCGCGTGAAGTACATGCCCGCGCCGTGCAGGCCGCGCGCCGCACCGTAGGGGTAATAGCTCGCGTAATAGATCATGCCCGGCACGAGCACGAAAAACACGAGGCAGAAGCCGATGTTGCCGAGCAGGCGGTGCGCATACCGGCGGCCGTCACCGTCCCGGTGCGCCTGTACACCGGAAAAGATCCAGTGCAGCACCCAGAGTACGCCGAGGCCCGCCCCGGCATAGAGACACGTCCACTTCGTGGCCGCGCCGATGCCGAACGTGACGCCGCAGGCGGCGAGGTGGCGCAGCCGCCCCTCCGTGAAGTACCGGTACAAAAACAGGTACATGAGCAGGATGAAAAACGTCGCAAAGCTGTCGATCGTTGCAATGCGCGTCTGCGTCAGGTGCATGAAGTCGAACGCCAGCAGCGCCGCACCGCACAGGGCCACGCGGTCGTCGCGGAACATCCGGCGCAGCAGATCCCACATCAGCGGCAGCATGGCCACGCCGAAGAGCGTGCCCATGAAGCGCCAGCCGAACGGCGTCATGCCGAAGAGCACGATGCCGAGCGAGAGGATCTCCTTGCCGAGCGGCGGGTGCGAGACTTCATACGGATACACGCCGCGCAGGTGCTCATAGGCCGTGCGTGCGTGGTAGATCTCATCAAAATACGTACTGTTGTAGTACGTGGACGCGGCGGGCACGGTGTCCGCTTCGTCGCAGAGCGCGTCCGCGCTCGCAGGGCCGGTGATGGCGCGCACGCCGATGCGGCTGCCCTGCGGGTCGTAGAGTGCGAGCTCGCCGAGCTCCACGTGCGCGCTCGCCGTGATGCGCACATAGGCCGCCGTTGCGGGCGCGGTGTCGGCCATTTCCGGCTGAAGCCACTTGAAGAGGTCGGCGTAGCCCTGCGGCATCGTTCCGGCGGGCGTGAAGGTCACGCCGTCGGTCGAATAGGCGAGGGTGTATTCGCCGGTCGACAAACCGGGGTAGTACCACACGGCGGAAATTTCACTCTCGCGCTCGAGCGCGAGCACGGCGGATTCCCCCGCCTCGAACGAGCAGAACTGCTGCGGGTCGCGCGCAGAGCCGAGGCTAAAGAATGCTGCGACGGCGTACACCGCCGTCAGCGCCGCGATGCCAAGCCCGCCGCGGCGGCCCGTGCGCCGGGGGATAGGGCCGCGTGCGGGCAAAACCAGATGCGCCAGCAGCGTGAGCGTGAGCGTGATGGCGGCTGCGAGCAGAATGTACCGGAGCGCTGCCATGCGCTGCCCCTCCCTTCGCCGGAATGCCGGATGGTCTATATTATAGTACAGCGCGGCGGCCCTGTCCAGAAAAGAATCCGCCGGAGGGGCGGCAGCACTTGACAACTGTCCGGAATAAAGTTAGAATAATGTGATTATATTTTTGGCGGCGGATGGAGCGCCGACACGAATATCGTTATGTTCCCGGCGGGTGCGCTTGATGGCCCGCCTTTTCCAACTTGAAAAAATATCGTAGAAAAAATCTGAAGAAACGGAGGATCACAATTTCATATGTCGTTACCAATAGCACTCGGTTGTATCATCGCAGCGCTTGTGGTTGGTTGTATCCTTGGCGGACTTTACCGCAAAAAGGTCTCGGAGCGCGAGATCGGCAGTGCGGAAGAGAAGGCCAAGCAGATCATAAATGATGCCTATAAGAGTGCCGAGAGCAAGCGGCGCGAGACCCTGCTCGAGGCCAAGGAAGAGATCCACAAGAGCCGGACGGAGTACGAACGCGAGGTCAAGGAACGCCGCGCGGAGCTGCAGAAGCAGGAGCGCCGCCTCCAGCAGAAGGAGGAGACCCTCGACCGCAAAACGGATACGCTCGACAAAAAGACGGACGCCCTCAACCAGAAGATCGCCGCGATCGACACCAAGCAGAATGAGATCAATCAGCTCAAAAAGACCCAGATGGAGCTGCTCGAGAAGATCTCCGGCTATACGGTCGAGGAGGCCAAGGCCTTCCTCATCAACAGCCTGAAGGACGACGTCGTGCATGAGCAGGCGCTCATGGTCAAGGAGGTCGAGGCCCAGTACAAGGATGAGGCCGATACCCGTGCCCGCGAGATCATCGCCACCGCCATCCAGCGCTGCGCCGCCGACCATGCCAGCGAAGTGACCGTGTCGGTCGTGCCGCTGCCGAACGACGAGATGAAGGGCCGCATCATCGGCCGCGAGGGCCGCAACATCCGCGCCATCGAGACGCTCACCGGCTGCGACCTCATCATCGACGACACGCCCGAGGCCATCACGCTCTCGAGCTTCGACCCCGTGCGGCGCGAAGTCGCGCGCATCGCGCTCGAAAAGCTCATTCAGGACGGCCGCATTCACCCCGCCCGCATCGAGGAAATGGTCGCCAAGGCCCAGAAGGAGGTCAACGCCACCATCAAGGCCGAGGGCGAGCGCGCCGTTTTCGAGACGAACATCCACGGCCTGCATCCCGAGCTTATCAAGCTGCTCGGCCGCATGAAGTACCGCACCAGTTACGGCCAGAATGTGCTCAACCACTCCATCGAGGTTTCGCACATTGCCGGCCTGCTCGCTGTCGAGCTCGGCGTCGACGTGGCCACCGCCAAGCGCGCCGGCCTCCTGCACGATATCGGCAAGGCCATCGACCACGAGGTCGAGGGCAGCCACGTGACCATCGGCGTCAACATCGCCCGCAAGTACAAGGAGTCGGAAGAAGTCATCCACGCCATCGAGGCCCACCACGGCGACGTGGAGGCCCACACCGTCGTCGCCTGCCTCGTTCAGGCGGCCGATGCCATCTCCGCCGCGCGCCCCGGCGCCCGGCGCGAGAACATCGAGAACTATGTCAAGCGTCTCGAAAAGCTCGAGGAAGTCACCAAGAGCTTCCCCGGCATCGCCAACTGCTTTGCCATTCAGGCCGGCCGCGAGATCCGCATCATGGTCAAGCCCGAGGAGGTCTCGGAGGATCAGATGGTGCTGCTCGCGCGCGACATCGCCAAGAAGATCGAGGACGAGCTGACCTACCCCGGCCAGATCAAGGTCAATCTCCTGCGCGAGACCAAGGCCATCGACTACGCGAAGTAAACCAGATCCCGAATCCCCAACGCCCGCCGGATATCCGGCGGGCGTTCGTGCATCTGGTGCATTTTGGGAACAGTGGACGCAAGTGCCGGTTTCCCGACAGATGCATCAAAAAATGCATAAAAAACGAATCTGTTACAAAAAGGAAAGAAATACTTGACAAAAACGGTCGATTTATGGTAATATTTTTCTGGAACTGATAAAAATTGTTCCAAAACACGAAAGGAGAGTAAAATTCATGATTTGGGATTGCCCGTTTTGCTTCCTCGGATGGCTGCATGATCAGTGGGGCTGGGACCGCGAAATGGCCGAGAAGTTCAGATCCATGTGCCCGAACAAGTAATTGATTTTTTGTGTGCTGTTAACCGGTAGCACGCTGTCAGCCCGCCCGGGGCTGAGCCAACCTTACGAGGCCTGACGCTTTGCGTCAGGCTTTGTTTTTTTGCCCGGTTTGACAGTCCGCGCGCGGGTGTGTAGAATGGGCGCAGAGACCGAAACGGATGGGCGGGGAGATGCGATGAAGCGGAAGCGGTACAAGCTCTATGACAATTATACGACTTATTTTATCTTACTAGGGCTTGGCTTTTATTATGTTTTGGTGATTGGACTTGATGTTTGGGCGTTTTGTGCATCTGATGACGTGTCATCTTGGATTCCGTTTTTTCTGATCATCACCTGTCCTGCTGTTTTGACGATCGTTTTATCGTATAAGCCGCAGGGATTTAGTCGGCTTTTAACGCGCTGCAGCTTTGATGCCGAAGGCATCCATTGCCGGAGCCCGCGCTGGGGGCGCTTTACGCTTCGGTGGGATGAAATTCGTACATATGGGTTTTATGGGTACTCTTTTTCCTATATGTCCATGCTGTTTTTGTACTTCTCGCTGGACCCGGCGGAGTATGCACCCCAAAATGGCGGCGAGGCGGCGCGAATCGGCCGTGACCGGATCATTTTTCAGTATCGGCCGTCCATCTGGGCGGCGCTGACGGAGTATATGCCGCGGGACATGATCAAGCGGCTGGACGATGTGATCCGCAATGAACGCGGCGGGCATTTCCGGCGCAGGCCCGGCGCGTGAGCGGGCGAGCCTGCTGCACCGTGGATAGAGAAGAAAGCAGACAGCAAAAAATCCGGCGCCCGCATCGCGGGCGCCGGATCTTGCTTTGTCTGTTGTTTTGCAGGGGCAGGGGGGAATCAGTACATACCGCCCATGTCCGGGGCAGCCGGGGCGGCCGGAGCGGCCTTCTCGGGCAGGTCGGCCACGAGGGACTCGGTGGTCAGGACCATGGAGGAGACGGACGCGGCGTTCTCGAGCGCGCTGCGGCAGACCTTGGTCGGGTCGACGATGCCGTTTTCGATCATGTCGCCGAAGGTGTCGTGCGCGGCGTCGTAGCCGTAGTTGACGCTCTTGCTCTTGCTGACCTTGTCGAGGATGACCGCACCCTCAACACCGGCGTTGGCCGCGATCTGGCAGATCGGGGCGCGCAGAGCGGCTGCGATGATGTTCGCGCCGGTCTTCTCATCGCCGGAGAGCTTGGCAGCGGTCGCCTGTGCGGCCTTGCTGGCCACGACATACGCCGTGCCGCCGCCGGCCACGATGCCCTCTTCGACGGCTGCGCGGGTCGCGTTGAGCGCGTCCTCGATGCGCAGCTTCTTTTCCTTCATCTCGGTCTCGGTCGCAGCGCCGACCTTGATGACCGCAACACCGCCGGACAGCTTTGCCAGGCGCTCCTGCAGCTTCTCCTTGTCGTACTCGGAGGTCGTCGTCTCGATCTGGGCGCGGATCTGCGCGATGCGGCCCTGGATGTCGTCCTTGGCCCCGGCACCCTCGACGATGGTCGTGGTCTCCTTCGTGACCTTGACCTGACGCGCGCGGCCCAGCTGAGCCAGCGTGGTGTCCTTGAGCTCCATGCCGAGGTCGGTCGAGATAACCTGGCCGCCGGTCAGGATGGCGATGTCCTGCAGCATTTCCTTGCGGCGGTCGCCGAAGCCGGGGGCCTTGACGCACACGCAGGTGAACGTGCCGCGCAGCTTGTTGAGGATGATGGTGGCCAGCGCCTCGCCCTCGATGTCGTCGGCGATGATGACGAGCTTCTTGCCCGCGTTCAGCACGGCCTCGAGCACCGGCAGGATCTCCTGAATGTTCGAGATCTTCTTGTCCGTGATGAGGATGAGCGCGTCGTCAATGACGGCTTCCATCTTGTCGTTATCCGTGACCATATACGGGGTGACATAGCCGCGGTCGAACTGCATGCCCTCGACGACCTCGGAATAGGTCTCGGCGGTCTTGCTCTCCTCGACGGTGATGACACCGTTCTGGCTGACCTTCTCCATCGCCTCGGCGATGAGCTTGCCGATGTGCTCGTCACTGGAAGAGATCGCGCCGACACGCGCGATGTCGCCGCTGCCGCTCACGGGCTGGGAGTTGGTGCGGATGGCATCGACAGCCGCTTCGGCCGCCTTCTGGATGCCGCGGCGCATGACCATCGGATTGGCGCCGGCGGCCAGGTTCTTCAGACCCTCGCGGATCATCGCCTGCGCCAGAACGGTGGCGGAGGTGGTGCCGTCGCCCGCGACGTCGTTGGTCTTCGTGCTCACTTCGCGGATGAGCTGCGCGCCCATGTTCTCAAACGGGTCCTCGAGCTCGATCTCTTTTGCGATCGTCACGCCGTCGTTCGTGATCAGCGGAGCGCCGAACTTCTTGCCCAGCACCACGTTGCGGCCCTTGGGGCCGAGGGTAATCTTGACGGTATCTGCAAGCTGATCCACGCCGCGCTGCAGCGCCTTGCGTGCTTCTTCACCATAAATGATCTGTTTTGCCATAATGATAGCCTCCTAAAATCAAAGCGGTTGGATTACTCAACGACAGCCAGAATGTCGCCCTGACGCACGATGGAATATTCCTCGCCGTCCACTTTCACGGTGGTGCCGGAGTACTTGCCGACGATCACGCGGTCGCCCGCGGCCACGGTCATCTTCACTTCGTTGCCGTCCACCATGCCGCCCGGGCCGACTTCGACGACCTCGAACATCTCGGGCTTCTCCTGCGCGGATGCTGCCAGGATCAGGCCGCTCTTGGTCTTTTCCTCTGCCTTGAACTGCTTGAGGATCACACGGTCTGCCAACGGTTTGAGTTTCATAATCTATATGCCTCCTAATATTGAATACAAAAAAGCGATGCGTTAGCACTCAATTCCTCGGAGTGCTAACGCATCATACTATACCACAATTTTTCGGATTATCAAGCCCCTGGCGAAATTTTTTTGTAAACGTTTTGTGACCGCGTTTTTTCGTCAGGCGTGGACAAATTCGCGCGTTTCGTGGCCGCCCGTGGTCTCGGGGTGGAAGAAGGCCATGTTCGCCGGCACGAGGAAGTTCACGCCGCCGGGGATGAGGTCGAAGTTTACGTGCTTGCTCCAGAGCGCCTCACCGTCGATGTTCACGACGAGATCCTGCTCGCTGTCGATCTCGAGATGACCGCCCTCGAGATGGGTGATGAATTTTTCCAACTCACGGTAGCGGCCCTTGGCGTACTTGCCGACGAGCCGGATGAACTGCAGGCGCGACACGTCGCGCACGACGAGAAACTCCAGCTTGCCGTTATCGGGCCGGGAGTCGGGGATGGGGTTGAAGCCGCCGCCGTAGAACCGGCCGTTGCACGCGCAGATGAGCGACGTGCCGCCGCTGTAGTCCATGCCGCAGCCGCGCACGGTCAGCGGCTGGGCGATGCCCTTGAAGAGGTTGGCCACGGCGGACAGCACATAGCTGTCGTGATACTGGTGCACCTCGGTGCCGATGCGCGCGTCGATGCCGACGGAGCAGATGTTGACCGCGTAGCGCCCGCAGCACTCCATCACGTCGAGCGGACGCACTTCGCCGCGCACGAGATCGCTCAGGTCGAAAAAGCGGTCCTTTTCCTCGCCGAACATTTTAATGAAGTCGTTGCCCGTGCCGCAGGGGAAGTGGGTCACGGCGACGTTATCGTGCCCGACGGCGCCGTTGACGCACTCGTTGAGCGTGCCGTCGCCGCCGCAGGCATATACCCGCAGCTCCTCGCCGGAAGCAGCCTCGGCCTTGATCTTCGCGCACGCATCCATGGGCGCGGTCGTGATGTAGACCTCATAGGCGTCCGCGCTGCCCTCGAGCGCGAGGCGCGCCTGCTCGGCCACGTATTCATGCCGGTCCTTGCCGCCGGCGACGGGGTTGACGATGAACAGATGTTTCATAGCTCCATTCCTGCACTTTCGACAAAATAATACCATTACTATACCCCGGTCGGCGGGGACGCGCAAGAGGGGAATCGTGAATATTTGCGATTTTTTAACTACCGGTGTGAAATATATGCGGCCGTGCGTCGGATATGCGGCTTCACACGTCTTTCGTGTACTGGAACAGGTCGCAGCGAAGCGTGCCGTTGTAGAGCTTGCGCTTCTTGTCCGCCGGGCGGCCGAACGCGCGCTCAAACTCCGTGTGCGAGCTCAGCAGGTAGAGCCGCCAGTGCTCCGTTTTGGCATAGGCCGCGCCGAAGGCGGTGTAGAGCGCCTCGGCCTCGCGCTTTTCCATCAGGCGCTCGCCGTAGGGCGGATTCGTGACGATGACGCCGCGGTCGGTTGTGCGGTCAAATTCCCGCGCATCCGCCACCGCGAAGGTGATGCAGTCGTCCACGCCGGCGCGGCGGGCATTGTCGCGCGCCATGGCGACGGCGCGGGGGTCGATATCAGAGGCAAAGATGTGATACTCGCCGTGAAACTCGCGTGCGCGCGCTTCCTCGCGCGCCTGCGGCCAGACCCCGGCCGGCAGCCACGCCCACTGCATGGCCGCAAAGTCGCGCGCGATGCCCGGTGCGCGGCCCTTGGCGGCCAGCGCCGCCTCGATGGCGATCGTGCCGCTGCCGCAAAACGGGTCGCAGAAATCGCCCCGGCCGCGGTAGCCCGCGATGTCCACGAGCGCGGCGGCCAGCGTCTCGCGCAGGGGCGCGGCCACGTGCGCCGGACGGTAGCCGCGCTTGTGCAGCGGCGTGCCGGTCGTATCGAGATAGAGCGTGGCCGTGTCGTGCACGAGCGAGAACTGGATCTGGTACAGCGCGCCGGTCTCGGCAAACCACGTCACATGATAGCGCTGCTTGAGCGACTCGACGACGGCTTTTTTGATGATCTTCTGGCAGTCGGGCACGGAGTGCAGCGCCGACTCCAGACTGTAGCCCTTGACGGGGAAGGCCGCGTCCGCGGGCAGGTACTGCGCCCACGGCAGGGCCTTCACGCCCTCGAAGAGCGCGTCAAACGTCGGGGCGGGGAAGCTGCCCAGCTCGAGCAGCACGCGCTCGCCAAAGCGGCAGCGGAGGTTTATGCGCGCGATGTCCGCGTCCGTGCCCGTGCAGCGCACGCGGCCGTTTTCGGGCATGACGCTGCGCAGGCCCATATGGCGCAGCTCGTTGCCGAGCGGGCCCTCGAGCCCGAACAGGCACGGCACGCACAGTTTGTGCTCAGGCATCGGGCGTGTCCTCGGTTTCGTCAGATTTTTCAGGCTCGGCCGGGGTTTCCGGGGCTTCCGGTTCGGCCGGGGTTTCCGCTTCCGGCTTGGCCTCGGGCGTTTCCTCCGGAGCGGTCTCCGGCTTGGCTGCGGCCTCCGGGATCTCCTCCGGTGTGGTTTCCGGGTCGGCCGGGGTCTCAGGCGTCATGTCCACGAGCTCGAACGTGATGTCCGGCAGCTTCTGCTCGTCATACTTGCCGCAGAGGATGCGGATGAACACGACGATGGCATAGATCAGGCAGGCGACGGCCGCGACCGTCAGCCCCTCGACCCAGCCCTGCGGGATGCCGCCGACGTAGTCCACGCGCACAATGGCGTCGGGCAGGTAGTCGGCCGCGTCGTCACTGTCGCCGATCGCGCCGATCTTCTGCAGATAGTCATGGTTGTCCGTGTACCAACTGTAGATCTCGGACGAGACGGCCTCCGGCATGGCCTTGACCGTGCCGGTGACGCGGATGAAGCTGTCGATGGAGTAGCTCTGGCCCTGCAGGACGCTGGTGGTCGCATCGGCGATGGTCTTGACCGAGGCGTCCCACCGCGCGGGGAAGCGGAAGGCCACGAGCTGCCCGCCGATGGGCACGACGGCGTACTGCGCGCTGCCGCCGGCGGGGTCTTCGAACGTGTCGAGGATGAAGATGATGTCGTGCTGCACGAACGTGCCGGGGTCGGCGTCGAACGTGCCTTCGATACTCTGCGCGCCCTTAGCGATACGGAACACGCCGAAGCCGGAGGCCGCCAGCAGCACCACGGCCGCCAGCACGCCCGCGATGCCGCGCCAGAGCGCGTGACGCCAGCGTGCGCCATGCTCGGCCTTCTGCGCGGGGGCGGCTGTTTCCGGGGCCTCTGGGGCCTTCGGTGCTTCCGTGCCTTCCGGAGCCGGGGCGGTTTCCGGCTGGGTAGTCTGTTCAATGTTTGTGGTTTCCGGCGCGGCCGTATCGGGGGCCTGCTGAGCCGGGGTCTTGTTTTCGTCCATGAGGAACTCCTTTCTCAGATCGTGGCGGCGGTGTCAAGCATGGCGTCGAGCACGCAGCAGGCGAGCGCGGCCTCCATGACCGGGATCGCCCGCGGGGCGAGGCACGGGTCGTGCCGGCCGTTGATGCGCAGCGGCGTCTCCTCCATTGTGGCCAGGTCGACCGACGGCTGCTCGCACGCGATCGACGGCGTCGGCCGCAGGGCCATGCGCACGACGAGCGGCATGCCGTTGGTGATGCCGCCGTTGATGCCGCCGGCATTGTTTGAGGCCATGGTGATGTGCCCGTTTTTCAGGCGGATGGGGTCGTTGGCTTCGCTGCCGCGCATTTCGGCGAGGGCGAAGCCGCGGCCGAACTCCACGCCCTTCACGCCGGGGATGGCATAGAGCATGCCGGCGATGCGGCTCTCCATGCCGCCGAAGAGCAGCCCGCCGACGCCGGCGGGTACGCCCGTGACGATGCACTCGAGCTCGCTGCCGACGGAGTCGCCGGCGCTGCGCGCGTCGAGAATGGCGCGCTTCATGTCAAAGTTCAGCTCCCTGCCCGTCGCCTGGCCGACGCGCACGGCGTTGGCCGTGATCGTGATGCCGCGGCGCTCGAGGATCTGCCGGCAGACTGCTCCGGCGAACACGAGGCAGGCCGTGAGCCGGCCGCTGAACGGGCCGCCGCCGCGCAGGTCGGCGTGGCCGCCGAAGCGCACGGTCGCGGCGTAGTCCGCGTGGCTCGGGCGCGGGATCTCCGGGTGGTAGGCCGCACTGTTCTGGTCCTTGTTGCGGAAGATGGCCGAGATCGGCGCGCCGGTCGTCACGCCGTTGAGGATGCCGCTCATCACGAGCGGATCGTCCGTCTCCGAGCGGTGGGTCGTCAGGTCGGACGAGCCGGGGGCGCGCCGGCGCATCTGGATGCGCACGGCGTCCATGTCGATGGCCTCGCCGGCCGGGACGCCGTCGAGCACGACGCCGATCGCCGGGCCGTGCGACTCGCCGAAGATCGTCACTTTTACGCGTTCGCCATAGGTATTCATGCGTTTGCCTCGCTGTTCGTTCAAAATAAAGGATACAGATAACCATACAACATTTTTCCGGTCTTGTAAATGCCTTTTGCGTGCGCGCGGGGGTCATGGGCGCGCGGATTTTACAGATTGGACATGAAAACGCCGTGCCGGTTGTTTTATAATAAGAACAAATTGTGAAAATGATATCCGGCGCGCAAGTGCGCCGGCGAAGGAGGCAATATCACATGAGCCAGAAAGTGCTCGTCGTGGAGGACGATAACAACATCGCAGAGTTGCTGCGTCTGTACCTGCAGAAGGACGGGTTCGAGGTCTCGCACGCGGCCGACGGCGGCAAGGCCGTCGAGATGGCCAAGGAGATCCAGCCCGACCTCGTGCTGCTCGATATCATGCTGCCCGTCATGGATGGCTGGCAGGTCTGCCGCGAGCTGCGCAAGACCATGAAAATGCCCATCATCATGCTCACCGCCAAGGGCGAGACCGAGGACAAGGTCTCCGGCCTGGAGATGGGCGCGGACGACTACATCGTCAAGCCCTTCGAGGTCAAGGAGCTGCTCGCGCGCGTGCACGCCGTGCTGCGCCGCACCGGCGACGACGGCAAGCCCAAGAGCAAGAAGCTCACGTTCGACAAGCTCGTCATCAACCTCGACTCCTATGAGCTGATCGTCGACGGCAAGAAGATCGATACGCCGCCCAAGGAGATGGAGCTGCTGTACCACCTCGCGGCGACGCCCAACCGCGTCTACACCCGCAACCAGCTGCTCGACGAGGTGTGGGGCTTTGACTACTTCGGCGACAGCCGCACCGTCGACGTGCACATCAAGCGCCTGCGCGAGAAGCTCGAGGGCGTGTCCGACAAGTGGGCGCTCAAGACCGTCTGGGGCGTGGGCTATAAGTTCGAAGCGGAAGAGACGTAAGTGAAGAGTATTTATTTCAAAAACTTCGCCGCGACCGCCGTCATGGTCATGTTCAGCTTTCTCATCCTCGGCACGGCGTTCGTGTTCCTCGGCCGCAGCTATGTCATCAGCGAATACCGCGACAACATGGTCTCCAACGCCGAGGAGGTCAGCCACGCCGCGCAGGCGCTCGTGCGCGACGGTGAGCTCTCGAACTGGGACCTGCGTATGGTCATCAGCACCCTTGCACAATCTACCGGTAACCACATCTTCATCACGGACACCGACGGGACGATCGTGTCCTGCTCGTGCCGCAACATCGCCTGCGAGCACCTCGGCCGCTCGGTCGGCTCGGCGCAGCTGACGCAGCTGCGCAGCGACGGCAAGTTCAACCTCATCACGAACCTCGGCGGGTTTTATGCCTCGCCGCACTACGTCGTCGCGCAGCCGATCACCATCGGCACGGACGCGCGCGTGATCGGCTACGTGTTCGTGGCCACGAACAGCGCCACGATCATCGACGGCTGGCGAACGTTCGTGTGGGTGTTTCTCGCCGCGTCTGCCGCCGTGATGATGATCGCGCTGCTGCTCTCGCTCGTGACGAGCAAGCGCATGGCTCAGCCGCTCGACGAGATGGCCGTCGCGGCCAAGAAGTTCGCCCACGGCGACTTTTCCGCCCGCGTCACGGACGACGGACGCACCGACGAGGTCGGCGCGCTCATCTCGGCCTTCAACACCATGGCCGACTCCCTTGAGACGAGCGAGCAGCGCCGCAACGCCTTCATCGCCAACGTCTCGCACGAGCTCAAGACCCCCATGACCACCATCGCCGGCTTTGCCGACGGTATTCTCGACGGCACGATCCCCAAGGATCAGGAGGACAAGTACCTCGCCACCATCGCCGACGAGACGCGCCGGCTCTCGCGCCTCGTGCGCAGCATGCTCGACATGTCGCGCCTTGAGAGCACGGGCGAGGATCTGACGCGCCGGCGCGAGTTTGACATCTCGGAGAAGATCGTCAGCACCATGCTCAGCTTTGAGGCGCGCGCCAACGACAAGCAGCTCGACGTGGACCTCCAGCTGCCCGAGGACTCCATGCAGGTGCTCGCAGACCCGGACGCCATCACGCGCGTGCTCTATAACCTGATGGACAACGCCGTCAAGTTCGCCGCGCCCGGCAGCACGCTGTGCGTCTCGCTCTGGAAGTCGGAGGGCAAGGCCTACGTCTCCGTGCGCGACCACGGCGAGACCATCCCGCCCGACGACCTGCCGTTCATCTTCGACCGCTTCCACAAGTCCGACCGCAGCCGCAGCCTCGACCGCGACGGCGTGGGGCTCGGATTGTATCTGGTCAAGAGCATCCTCGACGCGCACGGCGAGGACATCGCCGTCACGAGCCGCGACGGTGTGACGGAGTTCGTGTTCACGCTCACGCTCGCAAAGCCCGCGCCCAAGCCCACCGCCAAGCCCGAGAGCACCGGCCGCCGGGGCGGGCGCAAGAGTTCATGATTTGTTCTCGGAATTCATAAAATGTTTGTTTTCCATTCATAAGCAGCACAAAATCACGTGCTATCATCAAATCGTTCCTTGGGAGGGACACCACAATGTACGACAATGTCCGCAAACCGGAGTCCGACTGGTATGAGGCCGGCTATGCCGCGCCCCGCACCGATACCACAGGCACCGGCTGCTACGACTCCTACTGGAGCCCGTCGCAGGCCGCCGCGCCGAAGAAAAAGCCCCATCAGGGGCTGAAGATCACGATGATCATCCTCGGCGTGCTCGTACTCATCATCGCGTCCTGCTATGTGTTCGCCGGCCGCGGCCGGGATTCCATCTCCGTCGACGGCGATCCGGGCCAGCACGGCAGCGTGACGCTCCCCCGCGAGGACACGGACGATGACACCACCGTCACCGGCAAGAACGAGCTGCCGACCGCGCCGACCGACCCCGGCGTGACCATGACGCTCCAGCCCGCCGGGGGCAGCGCGCTCACGCTGCAGAGCGTGTATGCCAAGTGCCTGCCGTCCGTCGTCGGCATCCATGCCGACATCAGCCGCAGCGAATACAGCACCGGCACGGGCATCGTGCTCACTGCCGACGGCTACATCGTCACGAATACGCACGTGCTCGACGGCGCCAAGGCCGTCACCGTGACGACCTCGGACGGTACCGAGTACACCGGCAAGCTCGTCGGTGCGGACGCCGTGAGCGACATCGCCGTGCTCAAGATCGAGGCGCAGGGCCTCACGCCCGCCGAATTCGGCGACTCCAGTTCCCTGCAGGTCGGTGACGACGTCGTGTCCATCGGTAACCCGCTCGGCGAACAGCTGCGCTGGACGATGACCAACGGCATCATCTCCGCCATCAACCGTGACATGGTCTATAACGGGCACAGCATGACGCTTCTGCAGACCAATGCCGCCATCAACGAAGGCAACTCCGGCGGCCCGCTCATCAATATGTATGGGCAGGTGATCGGTATCACGAACATGAAGGCCCTGTCCACGGGTGTGGAGGGCATCGGCTTTGCGATCCCGACCGCGTCCATCCGCCCGATCGTCAATGCGCTGCTCGCAGACGGCCGCGTTTCCGGCCGCGTGAGCATCGGCATCACCGTGGGCGCTGTGTCTTCCGCCGCTTCCGAATACTACGATCTGCCCGATGGGCTGTATATCAGCGCCGTCGCCGAGGGCTCGGACGCCGAAAAGCAGGGCATCCAGTCCGGCGATATGCTGCTGGCCGTCAACGGTCAGGCCGTGACCACCACCTATGATGTCAGCGCCGCGAAGGACGGGCTGAAGGTGGGCGACACCGTCACGCTGACCATCTACCGCGACGGCAAAACGTTCGACGTCGACGTCAAGCTCGTCGATACGAACGACATCTCTTAATTTGCTAGTTTCTCCCTCCTCATATTCTCCTCTCTATTGAACGAACCCCAGGCGGCTTGCCGTCTGGGGTTTGTTCTATATTTGTTAGGATGGTGCTGGTGCGTTGTGTGACAGAGCAGCGGGGAAGCCCGAGGGGGCAAGGCCCGCCTCGGGTGGAATGACACGCGCTTGCGCAGCAAGCCGACGAACCCCAGATGGGTAAAACCATCTGGGGTTTGTTCTATGTTTGGGTAAAAATGATGCTGCTGCGCTGTGAAATTGAGCCGCAGGGGAAGGCTTTCCAGATCCGGACCTTCCGGCGTCCACGGTGATGCACTGCACCCCGTCACGCCAGCGCAGCCGTGAAGCAGTGCCATTCCTCGAGCGTGTCGTGCGCCGTGACGGTGAAGCCCGCGCGCGTGAGCGCGGCGGCCACCTCGTCCTCGCGCCCGTCGATGATGCCCGAGCACACGAACGTGCCGCCCGGGGCGAGAAACGCCGGGGCGAGCGCGGCCAGCGGGATGATGACGTCGGCCACGATGTTCGCCAGCACGATATCATATCCCGTGCCGAGACGGCGGCGCAGGCCGGCGTCGGCAAGAATGTCGCCCGCGCAGACGGTGAACTTGTCGTCATAAAACCCGTTGAGCGCGGCGTTGGCTGCCGCGACCTCCGGGGCTTTGGGGTCAATGTCGCAGCCGGTGACGTGCGCGCAGCCGAGCAGCAGCGCGCCGATGCCGAGAATGCCGCTGCCGCAGCCGAGGTCGAGCACCGTCCTGTCCGCGCCGGCGCAGTGCTCGAGCGCGGCGAGGCACATGCGCGTCGTGGCGTGGCTGCCCGTGCCGAAGATGAGGCCGGGGTCGAGCCGCAGCGGCAGGCGGCCGTCCGCCGGCGCGTCGAGCCACTCGGGCACGACGACGAGCCGTTCGCCTGTCTCGATCGGCTGATAGTACTGCCGCCAGTTATTTTCCCAGTCGCTGTCGCGCACGGTCGTGGTCGTCAGCTCACGGCCGATACCGGCGCGGATGGCGGCCAGCTGCGCGCGGCCGTCGTCATCGTCGGCAAGGTAAAACTTGATGCGCGACACGCCGCGAAACTGCGCCTCGAGCGCGTCGTCCACATAGTCCCAGTACTGATGGTTCTGCTCCAAAAACTGCTGAAAATCCGTCTCATCCTCCACGACCATGCCGCCCGCGCCCAGCTCGGCCAGCTGCGCGCAGACGTCGTCGATCTCGTCGCTGCGGGTGGGGACGGACACTTCGATCCATTGCATCGGGCATTGCCTCCTTTGTGCGTTTTCCTGCGCCGATGATAGCACAGCGGGGCCGGGAATGCAAGAACGCGAAAAAGGTCCCTGCGGCAATGCCGCAGGGACCTTATGGGGATCGGGATGCTGCTTACTCCGCTTCGTCGGAGATGAGGCCGTAGCCGCCGTTTTTGCGCCGGTAGACGACCGACACGGCGCCATCGGCCGCGACATCACGAAAGACGAAGAACGTGTGCTCGAGCAGGTCCATCTGCAAGATCGCTTCCTCGACGCTCATGGGCTTGATGGGGAAGCGCTTGCGGCGCACGACCTCGAACGCGCCGGCCTCGACCGTGTCGTCCGCGGGGATGTACTCCGGCTGCACCTCGCGCTCAAACGCGCCCTCGCGCAGCTTTTTGGCCAGGCGGGTCTTGTTCTTGCGGATCTGGCGCTCGATCGTTGCCACGGCGGAGTCGACGGAGGCGTACATATCGCTCGTCGTCTCGTGGGCGCGGAAGAACGTGCCGTTGTTCTTGATCGTGATCTCGGCCGTGAAGCGGCCGCGCTCCGTGCTGAAGGTGACGTTTGCCTCGCTTTCGGTGCGGAAGAGCCGGTCGATCTTGCTGACCTTTTTCTCCGCGTACGCACGCAGGGAATCGGACGGGGCCATTTTCTTTTCGATGAACGTGAACTTCATAAAACGCCACTCCTTTCAGGTTTTCCACTCCGGGTCGCCCCGGAGCTGTTGACTACAGTGTAACCGGTTTTGCGGCAAAAAGAAAGGGACATTTTGTGAATCTTTTTCCATGACCGCATCGCCGGCCATTTTGGCGTTGGCCGGGCCTCAGCCCTTCTTGGCCTCCGCCTTGGCGAGGAACTTGTCCGCCATGATGAGAAAGCGCTCGTGCGTGCCCTGACCGATCGGGCCGGCGTCGTCCTCCGCCGTGACGCGGAACACGAGGCGGCGGCGGTCGACCTCAACGAGCTCGGCCTTGGCCGTGACGTGCATGCCAACGGGCGTCGCTGCGTCGTGCGACACGTCGAGCTTCGTGCCGACGCTGCTCTGGCCTTCCTCCAGGCCATCGGCAATGGCGTTGCAGGCGGCGTTTTCCATCAGGGCGATCATATACGGCGTGGCGAACACCGGCAGTGCGCCGGAGCCGACCGCGGCCGCGGTATTTTCAGGCGTCACGACGGTCGAAGCAGTGCCGACGGCGCCAACGGAAATGGACATGGTTATCGTCTCCTTTACTACGTTTGTTGGCCACCGGCGACGCCCGACGTATGTGCGTTTGTCAACCGGGGGTAAGGGTAGTTTAACATGGATTCTATAAGAACGCAACCCAAATTGCGCGCCCGCGCCCGGCCCGTGTTAACGTTGTGTCATTCCTTGCAGGACGGGGGGCGCGGTGCTATAATATAAAATTGTCCGATCGGGTCGTTCCCGGCCGGGCGCGTCCCGCCGAAGCCATCGGCGGAGATCATTTGGCTTCCGCCATCGCCATTGGCGGAGCAGGGAGGAAAAACAATGAAAAACACCGAAAAAACCATGGACAAGATCGTCGCCCTGTGCAAGAACCGCGGCTTTGTGTACCCCGGCTCCGAGATCTACGGCGGCCTCGCCAACTCCTGGGACTACGGCCCGCTCGGCGTGGAGCTGAAAAACAACGTCAAGCGCGCCTGGTGGCAGAAGTTCGTGCAGGAAAACCCCTACAATGTCGGGCTCGACTCCGCCATCCTCATGAACCCGCAGGTCTGGGTGGCTTCCGGCCACGTGACGACGTTCAATGACCCGCTCATCGACTGCAAGTCCTGCAAGATGCGCCACCGCGCCGACAAGCTCATCGAGGGCTGGCTGGCCGAGAACCCCATGCCCGACGTGAACGTCGAGGCCATGACCAACGACGAGATGGTCGCCTTCATCCGCGAGCAGAAGATCCCCTGCCCGGGCTGCGGCAAGAGCGACTTTACCGATATCCGCAAATTCAACCTCATGTTCAAGACCCACCAGGGCGTGACCGAGGACACGGCCGCCGAGGTGTATCTGCGCCCCGAGACCGCGCAGGGCATTTTCGTCAACTTCAAGAACATCCAGCGCACGACGCGCCGCAAGATCCCGTTCGGCGTCTGCCAGATCGGCAAGAGCTTCCGCAACGAGATCACGCCGGGCAACTTCATCTTCCGCATCCGCGAGTTCGAGCAGATGGAGCTCGAGTTCTTCTGCGAGCCGGACACTGACCTTGCGTGGTTCGACTACTGGCGCAGCTTCTGCCACGAGTGGCTCAAGGGCCTGAATATGCACGATGAAAACCTCCGCCTGCGCGACCACGAGAAGGAGGAGCTGAGCTTCTACTCCAAGGCCACGACCGACTTTGAGTATCTGTTCCCGTTCGGCTGGGGCGAGCTCTGGGGCGTCGCCGACCGCACGAATTACGACCTGACCCAGCACCAGAAGTTCTCCGGTCAGGACATGGACTATTTCGACCAGGAGAAAAACGAGCACTACATCCCCTACGTCATCGAGCCGTCGCTCGGCGCGGACCGCGTGACGCTCGCCTTCCTGTGCGAGGCGTATGACGAGGAGGTCGTGGACGCGGCCAAGAACGACACCCGCGTCGTCATGCACTTCCACCCGGCGCTCGCACCGTTCAAGTGCGCGGTGCTGCCGCTGTCGAAAAAGCTCTCCGAGCCCGCGACCGAGCTCTACCACAAGCTGCAAAAGCGCTTCATGTGCGACTATGACGAGGCAGGCTCGATCGGCAAGCGCTACCGCCGCCAGGACGAGATCGGCACGCCGTATTGCGTGACGTTCGACTTTGAGTCCGCAGAGGACGGCTGCGTGACCGTACGCGACCGCGACTCCATGCAGCAGGAGCGCATCCCCATGGAGCAGCTGGAGGACTACATCGCCGCGCGCATCCGGTTTTAAGCTATGCCGAAGATCGTCCCGCCGCCGGACCCGACCGTGAAGGAAGAGCCCGGCGCGCAGATCGCCCGCTGGCTCGGGCCCGTGGGCGGCGGCTTCGTGCTGCTGCTGTCGGTGCTGATGATCGTGTTTTGCCTCACGCGGGGCGCAAATCCCGTGCCGGGCTACACCCCGCCGCACGACAGTGAGTACTACGCCCAGCACCTCGACGAGCTTGCGCAGGAGCTCAATGAAAATGTCCTGCCCGTGCTCGACGAGACCGCGCACGCCGAGGCGGGCGACGAGACCGTCACCGTCACGGCGTCGGAAAAGGAATACGTGCCCGTGCGCGGCGCGGTGCTGAAGTTTTACGACGCGGCGCTCTTTACATTTGAAAAAGCAAATCAGAATTAGAGAAAAGGAAGAATCAACATGAAACACGGATTTATCAAGGTTGCAGCGGCTGCTCCCGAGATCCGGGTAGCAGATCCGATGTTCAATGCGGATGCCGTCATCCGCGCCATGGACGAGCACGCACGCCTCGGCGTGAAGGTGCTCGTGTTCCCGGAGCTGACGCTCACGGGCGCTACCTGCGGCGATCTGTTCTATCAGAACACCCTGCTCGCAGGCGCGGCGGCCGCGCTCGAAAAGGTCGTCCAGGCGTCCGAGGGCAAGGATATGCTCGTGTTCGTCGGTCTGCCGGTCGCGCAGGGCGCGAAGGTGTATGACGCGGCGGCTGCCGTGTGCAACGGCGAGCTGCTCGGCGTCGTGCCGGCCAGCTGCCCGGGCGACAAGCACTTTGCCCTGCCCGGCGCGCTGCTCGACGACATTCAGATTGGCTCGCTCGGCCCGGTCGATTTCCACCCGCAGCAGCTGTTCCAGCACAGCGCAGTCAGCGAGCTGAACGTCGCCGTGCTCGTCGGCGCGGACGTGTCCGCCCCGGTGTCCCCGGCCGTGCGCCACGCGCTCGCCGGTGCGACCGTGCTCGTCGAGATGGCGGGCTTCCCGATGGCGACGGACTCCGCCTGCCGCGTGACCACCGCCGCGCGCGCCGAGAGCGCGCGGCTGCACGCCGGCGTCGTGCTGGCGGCTCCCGGCTTCGGCGAGTCGAGCACCGACGCGACGTATTCCGGTCTGTGCCTCGTCGCCGAGGACGGCAAGGTGCTCGAGAGCGCCGAGGACGGCTGCTCCGACGTCGTGACGGAGCTGGACGTGCAGCTGCTCATCGCCGCGCGCCGCAAGGACGCGACCTTCACCGGCGATGCTGCGTCCTACGTCGTCACCGAGTGGGGCGAGGGCGTCGAGGAGACCGTACTCACCCGCCCGTTCGGCAAGTACCCCTACCGCCCGGACGACCCGGCCGATTATCACGCCGCGGCCAAGCGCCTGCTGCACATGCAGGCCGCCAGCCTCGTGCGCCGCATGCAGTACGCCAATCTCAAGCACCCGGTCGTCGGCATCTCCGGCGGCGTGGACTCCACGCTCGCCGTCATCATCTGCGCCGAGGCCGTGAAGATGATGGGCCTGCCGGCCGACTATGTCACCGCCGTGACCATGCCGTGCTTCGGCACGACCGACCGCACGAAGTCCAACGCCATCATCGTGTCCGAGCAGCTCGGCGCGACCGTGCGCGTCATCGACATCGGCGAGAGCGTCATGCAGCACTTCAAGGACATCGGCCACGACCCCGAAAACCGCAACGTCGTGTACGAAAACTCGCAGGCGCGCGAGCGCACCCAGATCCTCATGGACGTGGCCAACGGCTTTGCCGACGGCGGCATCCATGTCGGCACGGAGGATATGAGCGAGTTTGCCGACGGCTGGTGCACCTACAACGGCGACCACATCTCCATGTACGACGTCAACGCCGGCTCGACCAAGACCATGGTGCAGATGGTCGTGCGCTACGTCGCCGAGACGACGGACGACCAGGTGCTCGCCAAGGCCCTGCTCGACGTGCTCGACACGCCGGTCAGCCCCGAGCTGCTGCCCCCGACGCGCAACGGCGAGATCGCCCAGAAGAGCGAGGACTCCGTCGGCCCGTACAACCTCCAGGACTTCTTCCTGTACTACCTGGTCGATCACGGCTTCGCGCCCGAGAAGGTGCTGCGCCTGGCCGACATCGCCTACGGCGACGAGTTTGACCACGCGACGCTCAAAAAGTGGCTGCGCAGCTATTGCCGCCGCCTCTTCAGCCAGCAGTTCAAGCGCTCCTGCCTGCAGGACGGCCCGACGCTCAACGGCTTCAGCTTCTCGCCGCGCACCGGCTTCAGCATGCCGTCCGACGGGTCGGATGCCCTGTATCTGGCGACCGTGGATGCGCTGAAGTAATTGCATCATCAAAAATTGTCATGGGCGGACGTGCAAACTTTGCACGTCCGCTCTTGATTTTTTGTGCCGGATTGGGTAAGATACTCCTGCGCTATATCCCGCCCGGAGCGGGAACAGCAGCTTAGGAGGTATAAAAAATGAACAACAGCAATGGTAAGACCCGGCGTCTGGCTGGGCTTGCACTCTTCACCGCCATCGTCGTCGTGCTGCAGCTGCTCGGCAGCTTCATCAAGGTCGGCCCGTTCGCCGTGTCGCTCGTGCTGATCCCGATCGTGGTCGGCGCAGCCGTTTACGGCGTCAGCGCCGGCGCGTGGCTCGGCTTCGTGTTTGGCGTCGTCGTCACGATCGCCGTCGTCACCGGCGCCGATGCGGGCGGCTACATCATGTTTTCCGCGCGCCCGGTCATGACCGTGCTCGTCTGCCTCATCAAGGGCACGGCGGCAGGTTATGTGGCCGGTCTGCTCTATCGCGCCATCGGCAAAAAGCACCCGCTCGCGGGCGTCATCGTCGCGGCCGCGGCCGCCCCGGTCGTCAACACCGGGCTGTTCGTGCTCGCCATGGTGCTGTTTTATCAGCCGCAGCTGCAGGCATGGGCCGGCGGCACGGCTGTGGCAACGTATGTCGTTACGGGTCTCGTGGGCGTGAACTTCCTGCTCGAGCTGGGCGTGAACCTCGTCCTGAGCCCGACCATCACCCGGCTGATCGCGGCCGGCAAGAAAGGCCCGGTGGACTGATATGCTGCTGGCTCTGGACGTTGGCAATACGAATATTGTGATCGGTTTTCTCGACGAGTCCGGCATCCGCAACATTGCCCGTCTGGAGACCGACCGCGACAAGACCGCGCACGAGTACGCCATCTCGCTGCGGCAGGTGATCGAGTTTTCCGGCATCGCGCCGGAGGACATCGACGGCGCGATTTTGTCGTCTGTCGTGCCGCCGATCAACGGCGCGCTCATCGCCGCCGTGCGCATGATCACGGGCATCCGCCCGCTCGTCGTCGGCCCCGGCATGAAAACGGGGCTGAACATCGCGCTCGACAATCCCGCCACCATGGGCAGCGACCTCGTCGTCGGCGCGGCCGCCGCGCTGGCCATCCACGACCCGCCGCTGATCATCATCGACATGGGCACGGCCACGACCATGACCGTCATCGACCGTGAGGCGCGCGTGCTCGGCGGGGCAATCATCCCCGGCGTGGGCATCTCGCTCGAGGCGCTCGCAAACGGCACGTCGCAGCTGCCGCACATCTCGCTCGACGCGCCGAAAAAGTGCATCAGCACCGACACGGTTGAGGCCATGCGCTCCGGCAGCGTCTACGGCACGGCGGCCATGCTCGACGGTATGATCGAGCGCATGGAGGCCGAGCTCGGCGAGCCCGCCGCCGTCATTGCGACCGGCGGCCTCGGCGGCTGCATCATCCCGTACTGCCGGCGCGAGATCACGTACGACAAGAACCTGCTGCTCAACGGCCTGTGGGCCCTGTATCAGAAAAACAAGCGCAAGCGTTAAGTGCGCGCACCGACGCGGCGGCGTCACGGAGCTGTTTCCGTGACGCCGCTGTTGTTTTCCCGCCGCGGCGCGCCGCAGGAAAATCGACCGGAATGTCCCTTGACCGTTTCCGGGATTTCGGATATGATAGAAAGATAACAACACGAAAGGAGGTGCGCGCGTGCGCAAAGACTGGTTTGAGGACGACAATGAGATCCGCCTGCTGCGCCGCGGCAAGCGCCGGCTGCTGGACATCGTGTTCGGCCGCACGATGGTCATCACGCTGCTGCTCGTGCTGCAGATCGCCATCATGGTGCTCGGCGCGCACTATCTCGGCCGCTACTACCCCGCGCTGACGATCGTTTTGCGCGTGATGAGCGTCGCGGTCATCATCTACCTCGTCAACAAGTCCGGCAGCGCGACGACGAAGATCACCTGGATCATCCTCGTCATGGCACTGCCGGCGTTCGGCGTGCTGCTGTACCTGTTCGTGCAGCTCGACATCGGCCACCGCTACGCCAACCGCCGCGTGCAGGAGAGCATCCTGAGCACCGTGCAGTACGTCCCGCGCCAGACCGAGCTCATGGCCCGCCTGCGCACCGAGCTGCCCGAGGTGCACAACCTCGCCGAGTACACGCTGCGCTCCGGCGACTACCCCGTGTATGAAAACACTGCCGTCACCTACTACCCCATGGGGCAGGACAAGATCGGCGCGCTCATCGAGGCGCTGCAGTCGGCCGAGCACTTCATTTTCCTTGAATATTTCATCATCGAGGAGGGCGACGTCTGGGGCCGCATCCTGAAGATCCTGGAGGAGCGGGTGCGCGCCGGCGTCGAGGTGCGCGTGCTCTATGACGGCACGTGCACGTTCTACCGCCTGCCGTACGGCTATCCCAAGCGCATGGAGGCGCTGGGCATCCGCTGCAAGATGTTCGCGCCGCTGCGCCCGCTCGTGAGCACGTATTACAACAACCGCGACCACCGCAAGATCGCCGTCATCGACGGGCGCGTCGGCTTCACCGGCGGCGTGAACCTCGCCGATGAATATGCCAATCTCGTGAGCGTCTACGGCGTGTGGAAGGACACGGCCGTGCGTCTCGAGGGCGAGGCCGTGCGCTCGCTCACGCTTATGTTCCTGCAGATGTGGGGTATGGACGAGCGCGAGCCGGACACCGATTCCTACGGCCGCTATCTCAATGTGCCCCTGCGCCCGCTGCCGGGCGCGGGCGGCTACGTCCTGCCGTATGCCGACAGCCCGCTCGACGACGAGCGCGTGGGCGAGTGCGTATATCTCGACATCCTCAACCACGCCGAGCGCTATGTGCGCATCATGACGCCGTACCTCATCCTCGACGAGACGATGGTCATGGCGCTCGCGTTCGCGGCCAAGCGCGGCGTGGACGTGGAGCTCATTTTGCCGCACGTGCCGGACAAGAAGTTCGCCTTCGCCCTCGCCAAGGGGCACTACCGCGAGCTGCTCGACGCCGGGGTGAAGATCTATGAGTATACGCCCGGCTTCGTGCACGCGAAGGTGTTCGTCAGCGACGACCGCAAGGCCGTCGTCGGCACGATCAACCTCGATTACCGCAGTCTGTACCTGCACTTTGAGGACGCGGTGTATCTCTATGACTGCCCGTGTATCAAGGACATCGTGGCGGATTTTGACGCCACACGCGCCCAGTCGCAGATCGTCACGCACGGCGACCTCGCGCGCATCCCGCTGCACACGCGCATCGCGGCCGCGCTGCTGAAGCTTGTCGCGCCGCTTATGTAAGCGGCTGTTTGAAGGAAAGGGGAACATCATCATGTCAAAATGCTATCTGCTGTTTGCCGAGGGGTTTGAGGAGTGCGAGGGTCTCGTCACGCTCGACATCCTCCGCCGCGCCGGCCTGGAGGCATACACGGTGTCCATTCAGGACGCACACACCGTCGTCGGCGCGCACGGCGTGCCCATCACGTGCGACCGCACGCTGCCGGAGCTGCTGGCAGCGCCGCCGGAGCTTGTCGTGCTCCCGGGCGGCATGCCGGGCACGACGAATCTGGCCAAGAGCCCGGCCGTGGAGGCACTCGTGCGCCGGACGCTCGAGCACGGCGGCCGCGCGGCCGCCATCTGCGCCGCGCCGAGCGTGCTCGCGCAGTACGGCCTGCTCGCCGGACGGCGCGCCACGTGCTACCCCGGCTTTGAGAACCGGTGCACCGGCGCGCACATGGTCGATGCCGACGTCATTACCGACGGGCCGATCACGACCGGCCGCGCCCTCGGCGCAGCGATGGCGTTCGCGCTCGAGCTCGTGCGCCTGCTCACCGACGAGCAGACCGCCGCGCGCACGGCCGAGGAGATCGTCTGGCGCACGTGACGGTTGACAACGCGCGCGCAAGTGCGTAAAATAGACAGGATAAAACCATCGTGAGGTCGCCGTCATGGATGAACTGAAACTCATCTTCGCCAGCAACCTGATCCGCCTGCGCACGGCCGCGGGCATGACGCAGGCCGAGCTCGGCGAACAACTGAATTATTCGGACAAGTCGATCTCCAAGTGGGAGCGCGGCGAGGCCATTCCCGACGCGGCCGTGCTCAAGCGCATGAGCGAGATCTTCGGCGTCACGGTCGATTATCTGCTCGACGAGCACGATGCCTGGCAGCCGGCACCCGATCCCGCCGACGTGCGCGACCGCAGCCACGCCTCCATCATTCAGGTCGCTCTCACGGGCATCGTCACGCTGGCGGTGCTGGTGTTTGTGGTGCTGTGGCTGTGGCTGGGCAAGGTGGAGTGGGTCGTGTTTCCCTGCTTCGTGCCGGCGGCGCTCATTACGTATCTTGTGCTCAACAGCGTGTTTTTTAACGGACGGGGAAACCTTTATGTCGTGCTCGGCCTTGTGGCGAGTGTGTTCGCCGTGGGCTACCTCGTGCTGCTGCGCTTCGGGATGAATTTCTGGCAGCTTTTCCTCATCCTCATCCCGGCGGAGGCCGTCGTGTATTTCAGTTTCAACATCCGCGCAAAGCATTGATATTGCAGACATTCTATGATTTGTAGAATGCGTCTTTCGGGGCGTAGAGCAGGGCAGGGCCGTGTTCTACGCCCCGGTTCCATTTTGTAGGTTGCGCAATGCCGGCACGGCAGGTATGATACCACCATATTCATGTTGAGAAGGAATCACACCTGCCCGCCCGACGGGCAAATCGAAGGATGCAAAGGAGACCGACAAAATGGCCGATTTCGTACTGAGCTGCTGCTCCACCGCCGACCTGACCAAGGAGCATTTCCAGCAGCGTGACATTTCGTATATCTGCTTCCACTATGCGCTCGACGGCGTGGATTACCCGGACGATCTGGGCGAGACGATGCCGTTTGACAAGTTTTACGCCGCCATGGCAAACGGTGCCGAGACGCGCACCTCTCAGGTGAACATCTCGGAGTTCGTGGACTATTTCACCCCGTTTCTCGAGCAGGGCAAGGACATTCTGCACGTCTGCCTGTCCTCGGGCCTGTCCGGCGTGTCGAACTCGGCGGAAAACGCCGCGCGCATCGTCCGCGAGCGCTATCCCGACCGGAAGATCTACATCGTTGACTCGCTCGGCGCGTCCTCGGGCTACGGCCTGCTGATGGACCGCCTGGCGGACCTGCGCGACGAGGGCATGTCCATCGACGACGTGCGCGACTGGGCCGAGGCGCACAAGCTGGAGCTGCACCACTGGTTCTTCTCCACGGACCTGACGTTCTATGTCAAGGGCGGCCGCATCTCGAAGGTGGCTGGCGTGTTCGGCGGCCTGCTGGATATCTGCCCGCTGCTGAACATGGATAACCTCGGCCGGCTCATCCCGCGCTCCAAGATCCGCGGCAAGAAGCGCGTCATGAAAGAGATCGTCGCCCGCATGGAAGAGCACGCGCAGGGCGGCCTCGACTACTCCGGCAAGTGCTACATCTCGCAGTCGGCGTGCTATGACGACGCGCGCGCCGTGGCCGACGAGATCGAAAAGAAGTTCCCGAAGCTCAACGGGAAAGTCGAGATCTACAGCGTCGGCACCACCATCGGCAGCCATACCGGCCCGGGCACCGTGGCCCTGTTCTTCTGGGGCGACGAGCGCAAGGACTGATTGGTCGATAAATTCCCCCCTTTATTTTTCCCATCCCAAACAAAATCCCCTGACCGTTTGGTCAGGGGATTTTGTCGTGTTTGGGCTGGAACTTGCGGCGCTGCCGGTCAGATCTTCGGCACGGGCGTCGGGCGGGCATCGTCCCAGACGGTCTTGGTATCGAACAGGTCGTCGAGCAGATTCGACTGGTAGTACATCCGGTAGCCGTCGATGTTGCGCCGGCCCTGACGGACATACCCGTCGTGGATCTGCACCCAGTGCTCGGCCGAGTCCACGTTGCAGAAATAGCGGAAGCCCAGGCCGTAGAGCGTGTCAAACTTTGCGCCCTTGTAGGCCTCCACGCCGGCAATGTCGCTGCCGAAGGGGTAGAGCAGCACGTCGGTCTCGCCGATGACGGCCGCGATCTGGTCGTTCCACTTCTGCGCGTCGCTGGCCAGACGCTCGGGCGAAATGTCGCCGTAGGTCAGGTGGCCGTAGCTGTGGCTGGCGATCGTGTAGCCCTCGGCGCGCAGGGCGTCGGCCACGGCGCGCGCGTCCGTGCACGCCTGCGCAAAGGCCTCGTCGCCGAGCTTTTCCTTATAATCATTGCTGATGCGGTAGCCGAACGCGCCCTGATACCCGGTCACGGCGATGGTCGCGCGCGCGCCGCGATAGGAAAAGTCCGGGTGCTGGTCCAGGAAATCATCCAGCAGCGGCACGAGGTCGTAGCTGCCGTAGAGCGTCTGGCCGTCGGCGTCTACGTATTCGCACGTGAGCTTGCCGTCTTTCACCAGCAGGCGCGAGGCAAAGCCGTCGCCGCCTTTGTCGGGCTTGCCGTCGCTGTCGCTGTCGGTCATATATTCGTAGTAGCACACGTCGTCCTGCGATAGGACGATGGGCTTTTTCCCGGCGGGGAGGTAGATGTCGCCCGCGACGTATTTCGTCGAGCCGTCGGCCTGCTGCTGCGGCCCGGCGACGTCGTGGATGTCCACGAGCACGAAGCCCCGCTCGTACAGGCTCTGCAGCACGGCGTTGAACTCCTTGATCGTGGCCATGAACTGGTTGTAGCCGCCCTGCTCGGGGTCGCCGTCAAAGGCGCGGGCAGTGTCCGCGATGAGCGTGTGGAAAAAGATGTGCGGAATGGTCGTGGGGTCGGCGTAGCGCACGGCCTGCGCCTTCTGCGCCTCAAAATCGGCCTTGGCCTGCTGCAGCTCCGGCACGCTCTCCCACCCGGCAAAGCCCGTCACGGCGGCGATGGCCTTGTCATAGTCATACTGCGCGGCGAGGTGCTTCGCCTCCGCGAGCACAGTGTCCTGCTCCGTGACCTGCGCGGTGGGCGTGGCCTGCGCGGCGGGATCGTTTTTGGGCGCGCGGTCATGCCGGCTCACGAGCACCAGCACCAGCACGGCCACCAGCACGATCACGACCAGCACGGCCGCGAACACCAGCGTCGACTGGCTCGGGCCGCGGCGCTGCGGCGCGCGGCGTCTGGCCGGGCGCGGCCGGGCGGCCGCGTCCGGCTTCGGCGTGCGTGTATCGCTGTCGGGCCGCGGGGTGCGGCGGGGGTCGGTTGTCTGCATACGAAGTCACCTCCGGGAGACCATTCGGTTTCCGAAAATCTGTTAATTACTGCCTTTACTATACGCGCTCCGGCGGGCATTTTGCAAGCGTGCGCGTAAAATTCAGAATTGTTAAGGATCGCGCCCGGCCGGTTGTTACCCGGCGGGCGTGATGTCTTTGAGCGTGCCTTTGTTCGTGATCTGGCTGTAGGAGAACGACAGGTGGAACGTGCCGTCCGGCTGCGTCTCAACGACGGCAAGCTGGTCGGCCGAGCACTTGACGTGCAGCGCCGTGCCGCCCTTCGTCACGGTCAGCAGACCGCCGTCGTCGGTCGCGGCGTACTGGTCGATGGTGTAGTCCCCAGTGCCGGACACGCGGTTCATCCCCACGAAGCCGCCGTAGGTCAGCAGCCCCAGAATGGCGACGATGACGATGATGCGGATAACGGTGATGACGGTTTTCTTCATGCGCACACCCCCTTTCCTGCCAGTGTAACAGGCCGGGCGGCATTTGGCAAGTACCCGTTGAGAATTCCGCTTTACAAGACACGATGTCTGGCATATACTATTCTAAACTGGGTAGGTAGCACCATGCGCCGCCCGACGAGAGAATCCGAGAAAAGAGAGAAAAAGAGAAAAATGAATCTGTCCGTTGTTTTTGCCAAGATGGCCATGCTGGTGCTCATCATGCTCCTTGGCTACCTTTGTGCGCGCATCGGCATCACAGGGCCGGAGTTTAATAAGCGCGTGACGCCGCTGGTGATGAACGTCCTGCTCACGGCGACGATCCTCAATTCCGTGCTGAGCGTGCCGGATTTCACCGGCCGCGACATTGTCGATTACGTCCTCGTGCTGACGGCTGCGACCGTTTTGCAGATCGCCGCGGCGTGGTTTCTGCCGCGGCTGCTGCGCACGCGCGGCGAGGACGTGGGCGCGACGCGGCTCGTGACGGCGTTTGGCAACGTGGGCTTTGTGGGCCTGCCGGTCGTCGCGGCGATCTTTGGTGACGAGATGGTCTTTTTCGCCTCGCTGGCGAACATCCCGTTCAACCTCGCGCTCTATTCCATCGGCGCGGCGCAGCTCTCTGGCGGCGCGGGCGCGCGCTTCGATTGGCGCAAGATGCTCAATATGCCCGTCATTGCGACGTTGCTGTCGGTCGTGCTGCTGCTCTCGCGCATCCATGTGCCCGCCGTCATTGCTGACACGATCTCCACGCTTGCGGGCGCGACGATCCCGCTGTCGATGCTCATCATCGGCACGTCGCTCGGCGCGATCTCCGTGCGCGCCGCGCTCGCCGACTGGCGGGTCTACGTGGTGTCGGCGGTGCGGCTGCTCGTGTGCCCACTGCTGACGTGGTTGGTGCTGCGGCCGTTTGTCAGCGGAGCGCTGCTCGGCATTCCGGTGCTGCTCGCGGCGTGCCCGTCGGCCATGGTCGTCACGGCGCTGTGTCTGCAGTATGACCGGTCGGATGCGTTCGCGTCCAAGTGCATTTTTCTCAATACGATCCTGTCCGCCGTGACGATCCCGCTGCTGATCTGGCTGCTGTTCTGACCGGCGCGTGGGTGCTTTTTTCGCTGGTATTGTGCCCCTTGACTCCCTTGTGTAAAGGGAGCTGGCAGCCGTCAGACTGACTGAGGGATGGATAAATCCGGCCTTGCACAGACTTTGTATTTACAACCCCTCCGTCAAAAATCGGAGATTTTGCCACCTCCCCTTGCACAGGGGAGGCATTGCCGAACGGCAATGTAGAATCCTACTCCCGCATATTCCTGATCGGAGGTTTTCCCCATGATCGATCCTTTGATGTTCATTGCGCTGCTGCCGGCCGTCGTGCTGGTGGTGTATATCTACCGAAAGGACCGCACGGACAAAGAGCCGCCGGCCCTGCTCGCCAAGCTCCTCGGCTACGGCGCGCTCTCGTGCCTGCCGGCCATCGTGGTCGAGCTCATCCTCAGCGCCGTCATCGAGCGGCTGAACGTGCGCAATGTCTGCCTCGGCTATTTTCTCGAGGCGTTCGTCGTCGCGGGCCTGACGGAGGAGACGTGCAAGTTCCTCTTCCTGCGCACGACGTGGCGCAGCCCGGCGTTCGACTATCAGTTTGACGCCATTGTCTACGCCGTCATGGTCGCGCTCGGTTTCGCCGCGTTCGAGAACGTGAAGTACGTCTACAGCTATGGCTTCGCCACCGGCCTCGTGCGCGCGGTCACGGCCGTGCCCGGCCACGCGATTTTCGGCGTGTTTATGGGTTATTTCTACGGCTATGCCAAGCTCTCCGACTACTGGGGGCGCGATGAGGACCGGAAGGCCTACCTTGCGCTGAGCGTCGTCGTGCCGATACTGCTGCACGGGTGCTACGACTTTCTGGCCTTCGCGCAGGAGGGCGACAGCCGCTTCACGCTGCTGTTTTATGCGTATCTGATCGCACTGTACGTGTTCGGCATCCGTCGCGTGAACCGCTCGTCACGCGACGACCGCCGCGTCACGCGCGAGACGGTGTTTGACTATTTCCGCCGCATGCAGTACCCCCTGCCGCCGCAGTACCGCGACCGGAACGACGACTTCTGGCGCTGAGCGGCGAGCAAATGCAAAGCCGCCCCTGTCGAACATGACAGGGGCGGCTTTTTGTTATTCTGCGTCCACAAACTGCCGGAACGCCGTCGGCAGCGAGATCTCCTCGCGCAACTCGTCCGGCGTGGCCCAATGGTAGCGCGGCGGCATGGCCGAGCACTCGAGCGTGTAGCAGCGCATCGTCCAGACGATGTGCGTGAAGATGTGCCTGCCGTTGCGCGCGCTGCGCAGCCGCACATCGCCGAGGCCCTGCCCGCTGGCGTATTCGCCCGCCTGCCGCTCGTCGAGCAGGCCCGGCGTGTTCGGCAGCTCCCAGAGCCCGGCGAGCAGGCCGTGCTCCGGCCGCCGCTCGACGGCGAGCCGGTCGCCGCAGCGCAGGCAGAACACGGTGTAGTCCTCGGCGCGCTTGGCGCGCTTCGGCGCCTTGACCGGCAGTGCAGCCGCCGTGCCGTGCGCACGGGCGAGACACAGCGCTGCGATGGGGCAGACCTCGCACTGCGGCGCGCGGTTCGGGCCGCAGACGGTCGCGCCGAGCTCCATGAGCGCCTGCGTGAAGTCGCCGCAGTGTCCGGCGGGGTAGCACGCGCTCAGCGCCGCGGTGAGCGCGGCCTTGTGCGCGGCAGAGTCGATGGGCGTCGCGTCGTCGAGCACGCGCGCGCACACGCGCAGCACATTGCCGTCCACGGCGGCGGCCGGCCGCTCAAAGCAGATCGAGGCGATCGCCCCGGCCGTGTACGGGCCGATGCCCGGCAGGGCCAGCAGACCCTCCACCGTGTCGGGCCAGACGCCGCCGCGCGCCGCGATCTCCTGCGCGCAGGCCTGCGCCTTGCGCGCGCGGTTATAGTACCCCAGCCCCTCCCAGAGCTTGAGCAGCTGCGCTTCCGGCAGCGCCGCGAGCGCGAACACGTCCGGCGCGGCCGCGAGAAAGCGCGCGTAGTACCCGCGCACGGCCTCGACGCGCGTCTGCTGCAGCATGATCTCCGAGAGCCACACGTGGTACGGTTCGCGGTCGGCGCGCCAGGGCAGCGCGCGCGCGTGCGCCTGAAACCAGCCGAGCAGCGGCTGCACCGCCTGGGAAAGTCTGTGCGTGTCCATGGCTGCACCTCCCGAAAAAAGTCTGCGCCCATTATAGCAGAAATCCCGCGGCGCGCAAAGCCCGTATTTGCCCGCCGCATTGCCCCAGTGGTGCGCAAAAAACCGGCCGCAGTGTGCACTGCGGCCGGCTTTCTATGTTTTCTGCTCAGCGTTTTTTCTTATTGCCGAAGATGCCGCTGCGTCCCTCGCTGACCGATTCGTTCATCGCGTCGGCATAGGCGCGCAGGCGCTCCTTCTGCTCGGATGTCATGTTCTTCGGCACGGTGACCGTGATCGTGACGAACTGGTCGCCGCGGCCGCCGCCTTTGCTCTGCAGGTACGGGATGCCCTTGCCGCGCAGACGGAACACACTGCCCGGCTGCGTCCCCTCGGGGATGGTGAGCTTGACGCGGCCGTCGATGGTCGGCACCTCGATCTCAGCGCCGAGCGCGGCCTGCGCGAACGACACCGGCATCTCCATGAGCACGGAGTTGCCGTCGCGCTCGAAGAGCGGGTGCGGCTTGACAAAGACCGTGATGAGCAGGTCGCCTGCCGACCCGCCGTCCAGCCCGGCGTTGCCCTTGCCGCGCAGATTCAGCGTCTGCCCGTCGTCGATGCCGGCCGGGATCTTGACCTTGATGGTCTGATTCTTGCGCACGGCGCCGCGGCCGCCGCAGCGCGGACACGGCTGGTGGATGATCTTGCCGTGGCCGCCGCACTTCTTGCACGCGCCGCTGGTCTGCACCACGCCGAACGGGGTGCGCTGCGTGGTGCGCACGCTGCCGGTGCCCTTGCAGTCCGGGCAGACCTCCGGCGTCGTGCCGGGGGCGCAGCCGGTGCCCTTGCAGTCCGGACACTGCTCGACGCGGCCGACGTTGATCTCCTTCTCGCAGCCGAACGCCGCCTCTTCAAAGGTGATGTTCAGGCGCACGCGCAGGTTTTCGCCCCGGCGCGGGCCGCTGCGCTGGGTCTGCCCGCCGCCGAAGCCGCCGCCGAAAATATCGCCGAAGATATCCCCGAAGCCGCCGCCGAAAATGTCGCCAAAGCCGCCGAAGCCGCCGAAACCGGCGCCGCCGGGGCCGCCGGCGGACGGGTCGAACGCCGCATGGCCGAACTGGTCATACTTCGCGCGCTTGTCGGGATCGGACAGCACCTCGTAGGCCTCGTTGATCTCCTTGAAGCGCTCCTCGCATTCCTTATCGCCCGGATGCAGGTCCGGGTGGTTGGCCTTGGCCAGCTTGCGGTAGGCTTTTTTGATCTCGTCCTCGGATGCACCCTTTTCGACACCGAGCACTTCATAATAATCTCGTTTTTCAGCCATACATGAACCTCAACTGATGTGAAATAGACGCCCCCTTAGGGGGCGGAAAAGCTCCAAATGCGGGCGCGCTTGTTCGGCGCGCCCGCGTTGCTTTGCCCGTATCGGGGGCGGGGTGTTTACTTCTTGTCGTCGTCAACGACGGTGTAGTCCGCGTCGTAGTACTGCTGGCCGTCGCTGCCCTTGGAGCAGTCGCCGCTCTGGCAGTTCGGGTCACAGCCCGGGTTTGCGCCCGGCTGGCCGCCCTGCGGGTTGGCCTGCTGGTACATCTTCTCGCTGAGCTTGTAGAACACCTGCGTCAGCGCCTCGGTCGCGGCCTTGATGGCTGCGGTGTCGCTGCCCTTGAGGGTCTCCTTGAGCTCGTTGAGCTTGCTCTCGACCTCAGCCTTCTCGGCCGCATCGACTTTGTCGCCCAGCTCCTCGAGCGTGCGCTCGGTCTGGTAGACCATCTGGTCGCCCTGGTTGCGGGTGTCGATCTCTTCCTTGCGCTTGGCGTCCTCGGCGGCGTACTGCTCCGCCTCACGGACGGCCTTCTCCACGTCCTCCTTGGACATGTTGGTCGAGGAGGTGATGGTGATGTGCTGCTCCTTGCCGGTGCCGAGGTCCTTGGCGGAGACGTTCACGATGCCGTTGGCGTCGATGTCGAACGTGACCTCGATCTGCGGCACGCCGCGGCGGGCCGGGGCGATGCCGTCGAGCTGGAAGCGGCCGAGGCTCTTGTTGTAAGCGGCCATCTCACGCTCGCCCTGCAGGACGTTGACCTCAACGGAGGTCTGGTTGTCGGCCGCGGTGGAGAAAACCTGGCTCTTCTTGGTCGGGATGGTGGTGTTGCGCTCGATGAGCTTCGTGAACACGCCACCGAGGGTCTCGATGCCGAGGGACAGCGGGGTCACGTCGAGCAGGACCACGCCCGCAACGTCGCCGCCGAGCACGCCGCCCTGGATGGCAGCGCCGTCAGCCACGCACTCATCGGGGTTGATGCCCTTGAAGCCTTCCTTGCCGGTGAGCTTCTTGACCATTTCCTGCACGGCCGGGACACGGCTGGAGCCGCCGACGAGCAGGACCTTCGTCAGGTCGGACGCGCTGATGCCGGCGTCGCTCATGGCCTGGCGCACCGGGCCTGCGGTCTTTTCGACGAGGTGGGCGGTCAGCTCATTGAACTTGGCGCGCGTGAGCGTCACGTCCAGGTGCTTCGGACCGGTCGCGTCCGCCGTGATGTACGGCAGGTTGATGTTCGTGCTCGTCACGCCGGACAGCTCGATCTTCGCCTTCTCGGCAGCTTCCTTCAGGCGCTGCATGGCCACGCGGTCGCCCGAGAGGTCGATGCCTTCGCTCTTCTTGAACTCCTGCACGAGGTAGTTGGTGATGCACTGGTCAAAGTCATCGCCGCCGAGGCGGTTGTTGCCGGCCGTGGCCAGCACTTCGATGACGCCGTCGCCGATCTCCAGCACGGAGACGTCGAACGTGCCGCCGCCGAGGTCGTAGACCATGATCTTCTGGTCGGTCTCCTTATCGAGGCCGTAGGCCAGCGCGGCCGCCGTCGGCTCGTTGATGATACGCTTGACGTCGAGGCCGGCGATCTTGCCGGCGTCCTTCGTCGCCTGGCGCTGCGCGTCGGTGAAGTAGGCCGGCACGGTGATGACGGCTTCGGTCACGGGCTCGCCAAGGTAAGCTTCTGCGTCAGCCTTCAGCTTCTGCAGGATCATGGCGCTGATCTCCTGCGGGGTGTACTTCTTGCCGTCGATCTCTACTTTATAATCCGAGCCCATCTCGCGCTTGATCGAGCTGATCGTGCGGTCCGGGTTCGTGACGGCCTGACGCTTTGCCACCTGGCCGACCATACGCTCGCCGGTCTTGGAGAACGCGACGACGGACGGGGTGGTGCGATGACCTTCCGCGTTGGGGATAACGGTCGCTTCGCCGCCCTCCATGACGGAGACGCAGCTATTGGTAGTGCCAAGGTCGATACCGATAATTTTACTCATAATGATTTCCTCCTGTATTGAAAGCAGATTGTGTATACGAATTTATATGGGATCAGTTTGCGACTTTCACGACGGAATACCGCAGCACGCGGTCGCCGATGCAAAAGCCCTTTTCAAACTCCTCCACGACAACGCCCTCGCCGTAAGCATCATCCTCGATGTGCATGACGGCGTTGTGGCGGTTGGCGTCAAATGGTTGGCCGACGGCTTCGATCGCCGTCACACCGAGCTGATTGAGCGCGGTGTTGTACTGGTTCATGATCCCCTCAAGGCCCTTGCGGGCGGGATCGTCTGCCGGGGTCTGCGCCAGAGCGCGGGACAGACTGTCGTACACCGGCAGGAACTTTTTGAGCGTGTCGCAGCGGACGTCCGCGTAGATCGCTTCGCGCTCGCGGGTGCTGCGGCGGCGGTAGTTATCATATTCAGCGAGCAGGCGGAGGTACTTGTCCTTCTCCGCCGCGAGATCGGCTTCGATCTCTTTTTTCGTCTCTTTCTTTTCTTTGGGTTCTTTTTCTTTTTTGGCTTCCTTCTTGTCGGCCTTTTTTTCGGCCTTTTTTTCGGCCTTCTTGACCGGGGCCTCTTCGGTCTCTTCGGTCTTGGCGGCCGTGTCGGCCTTTACGTCTTCAGCGGCCGGAGCCGTTTCCGGCGCCGTCTGCTTCGGGTCGTTCGTTTTCGTGCTCATCTGTATCGTCTCCCTTAATGATCAGCTTGTTGTCCAGCCCGGGGGGCGGAAGCGTGCCGCCGCCGAGCAGCTTGGAAAGGCCGGCCGCAATGAAGCTGAGCTTCGCGGCGACCTTGGAATAGTCCATGCGCGTCGGGCCGACCACACCGATCAGACCCCGCATATTTTCGCCCGCGTCATACGTTGCGAGCACGACGCTGCTGTCGCGCAGCTCCTCGGCCACATTTTCCGGGCCGATGAGCACGCGCACCTCATTGTCGCCGCCGAGCTGCTCCATCGGGATGTCGAGCAGGTTGCTGCCGTCGGACAGGTAGCTCATGAGGCGGTGCGCCTTGTCAGGGTCGCGGAACTCCGGCTGGTGCAGCAGCTGCGACTCGCCGACGAGGTACGTCTGCGCGGCGCCCGCGCCCGTGAGCACCTCGATGGCGAAGGCCGCGATCACGGCCGTGATGCCGAGGTTGTCCTGCGCGGCGCGCTCCGCCGAGCGGATCAGCACCGGGGTGATGTCGCTCTCGTGGATGCCGGTGAAGTGGGCGTTGAAGACGGTGGCCAGCTTCTGGATCATGCTCTGCTCGGCCGAGACCGGCAGGTGCACGAGCTTGTTTTTCACCGTGTCGTCGCTCAGGAGCAGCACGATGATGAAGCTGTTCGCGTCGAGATAAATGAGGTCGAAGCGGCGGATCGTCACGCCGGCGCTCGTCGTGAGCGTCACGGCGGGGTAGTTCGTCAGCTGCGAGGCGAGACGGCTCGCGTCCGTCATGAGCTCGCCGCGCTGGTGGCGGCCCGTCAGGCTCTGCGTGATGGCCTGCGTCTCTTCGGCGGTGAGGTCCTTGTGCTCCATGAGCTCGTTGACGTACATCCGGTAGCCGAGCGGGGTGGGCACGCGGCCCGCCGACGTGTGCGGCTGCTCGAGATAGCCCATGGCGACCAGCTCCGCCAGCTCGTTGCGGATCGTGGCCGAGGAACAGCCGAGGTCCGCGCTCGCGGCGATGGCCTTTGAGCCGACCGGCTCCGCCGTGCGGATGTATTCCTCGATGACCGCGGCAAGTATTTTCTTTTTGCGGCTGCTGATGTCCATGATCTCCTCCGCTGGCACTCGGAGCTGCCGACTGTTGGCACTCCTGACCTTCGAGTGCTAATTTACACCCGGCCGGTCGGAAAGTCAAGGCCTTTTCCTATATTATTGATAGATTGTTCATAATTATTTTTCCGGCCGTTTCGGGGCGCGGGACGGCATCAACGCACCGTCGGCGGCGCTGAGATTTTTGGGCAGGCCGGATCGCTTTCTCTGCAGGAAGGTCTGGACGCACAGCAAAAATCCGGGCGCGGCGGGCTGCCCGCCGCGCCCGGAGGGCGCTGTCCTATCCGGACTCAGTTCAGGAAATCGCGCAGCTTCTTGCTGCGGCTGGGATGGCGGAGCTTGCGCAGGGCCTTCGCCTCGATCTGGCGGATGCGCTCGCGCGTGACGTTGAACTCCTTGCCGACCTCCTCGAGCGTGCGGGTGCGGCCGTCGACGATGCCGAAGCGCAGCTCGAGCACCTTCTTCTCGCGCGGGGTGAGCGTGTCGAGCACCTCCATGAGCTGCTCCTTGAGCAGCGAGAAGCTCGCCGCCTCGCTCGGCTCGGACGCGTCCTCATCGGGGATAAAGTCGCCGAGGTGGGAGTCCTCCTCCTCGCCGATCGGCGTCTCGAGCGAGACCGGCTCCTGCGCGATCTTGAGAATGTCGCGCACCTTGTCGACCGGCATGTTCATCTCCGCCGCGATCTCCTCGGCGCTCGGGTCGTGGCCGAGCTCCTGCAGGAGCTGACGGGAGACGCGGATGACCTTGTTGATCGTCTCGACCATGTGCACGGGGATGCGGATGGTGCGCGCCTGGTCGGCGATGGCGCGGGTGATGGCCTGCCGGATCCACCACGTGGCGTAGGTGGAGAACTTGTAGCCCTTCGTGTAGTCGAACTTTTCGACGGCCTTGATCAGGCCGAGGTTGCCTTCCTGGATGAGGTCGAGAAACAGCATGCCGCGGCCGACATAGCGCTTGGCGATCGACACGACCAGACGCAGGTTTGCCTCCTCCATGCGGTGCTTGGCCTCCGCGTCGCCCTCGGCCATGCGCTTGGCCAGCTCCTGCTCCTCCTCCGGGGTGAGCAGCGGCACTTTGCCGATCTCCTTGAGGTACATGCGCACCGGGTCGTCGGTCGAGAACGTGTCGGCCATGGCCTCGGTCTCGTTCATCTCTTCCTCGGTGACTTCCTCGATCTCCTGGAGCTCCTCGAGCTCAGGCAGCGCGTCCTCGTCCACCGGGGGCAGCGCGTCGTCGCTGAGCACGTCGATGTTCAGGCTCTCGAGCTGGTCATAGAACTTTTCCGTCTCCTCGCTCGAGAGGTTCATGTCCTCGAGCACCATGAGGTCCTTGCTCGAGAGTTTGCCCGCCTTTTTGCCCTTTTCCACGAGCTCGTTGAGCTTTTCTTCCGTGGTCTTTTCCGATTCCGGCTTTTCGGCTACGGGCTTGTCCTCCGCGGGCTCGTCCGCGGCGGGAGCGGCTTTGGTTTCCGCCTGCTTGGCGTCGTCGGCTGCGAGCAGCGCGTCGGCCATGGCGTCGAGTTCTTCAGCCGAGAGGTTGTTAAGTTCTTTCTGTTCCATCTTTACCACCATACCCTTTATGTTCTTTGAGTTGCTTTGCAAAGGCCAGCAGGTCCGCCTCCGATGACGCTGCGCCGGCGGTGGCCTGGGTCTGTAGGATGCTTATGTAGTCGTCGAGCGCGCGCGCGCCGTTGGCAAGCTCCGCCGGCTGCTGGATGATGCCGGTCAGCAGGGCCAGCTCGTCCGGGCTCAGCTCGCCCGAGAGCGCCGCGATCTGCACCGTGCCCGTGCCGCCGTGGGCGAGCAGGGCGGTGTAAATGTGCCGCAGCTCCGGCGAGGAAAACTGCGCCGCGTCCGGCACATTCGTCCGATCCCGGAACAGGCCGGGGTCGAGATACAATAATTTAATGATGCCCTGTTCGGCGGCCGCCGAGCGGGGATCGTCGAAGCGGATGCTCCGCCCGGGCGGCTGCATCGCCGTCGCGGGGCGCAGCAGGTCGCGCTCGCGCTCCTTGCGCGCGCGGCCGAGCCGCCGCTTGCGCTGGCGCTGCACCTCGTCGGTCACGACTGCGGCGGGCATGCCCGCCGTCTCCGCGACGCGCATGGCGTACACCTCGCGCTCGACGCTGCCGGGCAGCTCGGCCACCACGCCCGCCGCCTCCTTGACGAAGGCCACGCGCTGCTCGTCGACCTGGAGGTCGTATTTTCGCTGCACCGCGCCGAGCCGGTAGTCGATGTGGTTTTCCGACTGTTCGAGCAGGTTTCGGAATGCGTCCGCGCCGAAGGTCTTGATATATTCGTCGGGGTCTTTCGCCCCCTGCATCTGCAGGACGCGCACGCGCACCTCGAGCTTTTCGAGGATGCCGATCGCGCGCTGCGACGCCTTTTGCCCCGCGCCGTCGTTGTCGTAGGCGATGACGATCTCGCTCGTGTAGCGCGAGAGAAGCCGCGCCTGCTCCGGCGTGAGCGACGTGCCGAGCGAGGCGACCGCGCTGTCAAACCCCGCCTGATGCAGGCTCGCCACGTCGATGTTGCCCTCTGCCAGTATGATATACCCGCATTTCGACTTTTTAGCCAAATTGAGCGCGAACAAATTGTGGCTCTTGCTGAAAACGATGGTTTCCGGGCTGTTCATGTACTTGGGTTCTCCATCGCCGAGAATGCGCCCGGAGAAGCCGATGACGTTGCCGCGCACGTCGATGACCGGGAACATGAGCCGGTTGCGGAACGTGTCGTACACGCCGCCGGAGCGGCCGTGGCGCACGAGCCCGCCGTCAAACAGCTCCTGCTCGGAGTAGCCGAGCGCCTTCATCGCGCGCACGAGGCTGTCCCACGTGTCGGGCGCGAAGCCCAGGCCGAAGCGCGTCACGGTCTGCGCCGTGAGCTGCCGGCGGGCGAGATAGTCCCGCGCCGGCTGGCCGGCCGGGGTCTTGAGCTGCGCGTGGAAAAAGCGCGCAGCGTCCCGGTTGAGCGCGAGCAGGCGCTGGCGCTTTTTCGCGCCGGGGTCGTTCGACTGCTCGGGCAGCTGCATGCCCGCGCGGTTGGCCAGAAACGCCACCGCCTCCGGGAACGAGAGGTTCTCGATCTCCATGATGAAGCTGATGACGCTGCCGCCCTTTCCGCAGCCGAAGCAGTGGTAGATCTGCTTATCCGGCGAGACGGAAAACGACGGCGTTTTTTCGCTGTGAAACGGGCAGAGCCCGAAGAGGTTCGACCCGCTCTTTTTCGTCAGGCGCACGTAGCCGCTCACAACATCGACAATGTCGTTGCGCTCGGCGAGCTCCTGCAGAAAGGATTCCGGAAAGGCCACGTGCGTCACCTTCTTTCTGTGGTTTCCGTTGTATGTACTTCCTTATTTAATGGTCCAGGCGGCGGGGATGAACAGTTCCGAATACACCTCCAGCGCATAGCTGTCGGTCATGCCGGACACATAGTCGCACACCGCGCGCTGCGGCCCTTCGTCGTCCGCGATGGACTGATAGACCACCGGGAGCTCGTCAATATGGTTGACATAATATTCCCAGATGCTCCCGAGGATATTCTGCACCTTGCGCTCCTCGCCCTTGGCGATGGGGTTGTAGTACACGCCCTCATACATGAAGGTCGTGAACACGTCCACGGCCTCGCGCATATCGGGCGACATGCGCAGCTCGCCGTCGCCGCTGTGGGCGATGATGTCCGTGAGGATGGAGTTGATGCGCACGCTGTTGCGCTCGCCCACGCGCTCGCGCACGATGGCGGGCACGTCCTCCGGCTGCACGATGCCGCCGCGCATGGCGTCGTCGAGGTCGTGATTGATGTAGGCCACGCGGTCGGCCAGGCGCACGACGTCGGCCTCGAGCGTGCCGCGCGGCTGCCCGGTCGTGTGGTTGAGGATGCCGATGCGCGTCTCGTTGCAGAGGTTCAGGCCGCGGCCGTCGCGCTCGATGCGGTCGACGACGCGCAGGCTCTGCTCATAGTGCCGGAAGCCGACGCCGGTATAGATCGCGTTGAGCGCACGCTCTCCCGCGTGGCCGAACGGCGTGTGGCCGAGGTCGTGCCCGAGACTGATGGCCTCGGTGAGATCTTCGTTGAGTTCGAGCGCGCGGGCGATCGTGCGCGCGAGCCGCGCGACCTCGAGCGTGTGCGTCAGGCGCGTGCGGTAATGGTCGCCCTCCGGGCGCAGGAACACCTGCGTCTTGTGTTTCAGGCGGCGGAACGATTTCGAGTGCGTGATGCGGTCGACGTCGCGCTGGAAGCACGTGCGCATCTCACACGGCGGCTCGGGCGTCGGGCGGCCGGTGGACTGCGTGCTCAGCAGGCCGTGCGGGCCGATGAGCAGCGCCTCGGCGGCCTCGCGTTTTTCTCTCGGGCAGGGCACAGGGATCCCTCCGTTTCCACATAAAATCCATGGTTGCGGCCGGAGCGCCTTGCGCCATTTCCGGCTGCAATACTCTGATACGACATTGCCGTGTATTTCCCTCTTTTTTTTGAAAAAATACAGAAAAAAAGTTTCCAAATCGAGTGCCAATTTTTTCACGATCGTTTTTGGCCTGCAAGCGCGGTAAAGATCCGCAGAAAATGGATGCGGATAGATATTCGTCAAGCAGAATGTTTATGCAATATTTTGGCTGGGATTCCGTGTGCGTTCGACGCGCACCTCATCCGTCGCGGCGTGGCTGCCGCGATGCCTTCCCCTCAAGGGGGAGGCATCGCCAGAGGGCGATGCATGATTTCATCCGAGGCGGGCCTTGCCCCCTCGGGCTTCCCCGCGGCTCAAATATTTCAAAACCGTCGATCATTCGCGCCGCAAGTGGGAAGGCAAAAGGTGCGCAGCGGCACGAAAGCCCTCCCGATTTGGGAGGGCTTTGCGATACTTATATACTCCTATACTCCGGCGTGCGGCGCGCACAGGTACTGTGCACACGCGTTCACAAGCCCGCGCCGGCGAGGGGGACGGCGCGCTCCGTCTCGCCGACGGGGCGCACGGCGCAGCGGCCGGCGGTCAGGTCGCGCACCTGCGCGGCAAAGGCCTCGCCGGCTTCCTCCGGCAGCAGGGCGCAGACCGTCACGGCGGCGGCATACTGCGTCTCCTGCACGACGCCGCCGAGCGCGGCGACGGCCGCGCGCACCGGCTCATAGAGCGCGTAGGGCGTGCTGACCTCGCAGGCGAGCCAGCGGCGCACCTCCGAGATGCCGGCGTCGGCGAGGGCATCGGCCGCGGCGGCGGTATACGCCCGCAGCAGGCCGCCCGTGCCGAGCAGCACGCCGCCGAAGTAGCGCGTGACGACGCAGACAACGTTCGTCACACCCGCGCGGCGGAACACCTCCAGCATTGGGATGCCGGCCGTGCCCTGCGGCTCGCCGTCGTCGGAGTAGCGTTCGGTGCCGTCGCGCAGCAGGTAGCACCAGCAGTTGTGCCGCGCGTCGTGATACTGCTTTTTGCACGCGGCGATGATTGTACGCGCCTCGTCCTCGGAGCCGACCGGCCGCACGAGGCCCAGAAAGCGCGAGCGTTTGTCCACGTACTCCGACGCGCCGGATTTCGTGGGAATGCGGTAGCTGTCCATATTACCCCTCCTCGCCCGCGATGACGAACGGCTCGAACCGCGTCCACTGCTCCGGGTGGATGATGACCTCGAGCGCGATGCCGTCGTCGCGGTAGTCGGTGTGCAGCACGGCACAGTCGCGGTGCAGCGTTTCGAGCAGCGCGCCCTGCGCATACGGCAGCAGCAGCGTCACATGGTGGTCGGCCCGGCCGAGGATGGCGCGCACGCGCTCGGTCAGCTCTGCCGCGCCCTCACCGCTGCGGGCCGAGATGCACACGATATTCTCCCCGTGCGGCAGGATGCCGAGATAGGCATCGCACTTATTGAACACGCGGATGCACGGCGTGTGCGCCGCGCCGAGCTGGTCGATGAGCCGGTCGACGACCTCCGCCTGCGCCTCCCACTCGGGGTTCGAGAGGTCGATCACGTGCAGGAGCACGTCGGCATACGTCAGCTCCTCGAGCGTGGCCTTGAACGCCTCGACCAGGTGCGTCGGCAGCTTGCGGATGAAGCCGACCGTGTCCGAGAGCAGCACCTCCTGCGCGGCGTCGATGCGCCAGCGGCGGGTCGTGGTGTCGAGCGTGTCGAACAGGCGGTCGTTGGCCGGGATGTCCGACCCCGTCAGGCAGTTGAGCAGTGTGGATTTTCCGGCGTTCGTATAGCCGACGAGGGCCACGACCGGCAGGGCGTTTTTCTCGCGTCGGCGGCGCTGCGTGCGGCGAATCTTGCGCACGTCCTCGAGTTCGGCCTGCAGCTTCTGGATCTTGCGGCGGATGTGGCGGCGGTCGGTCTCAAGCTGCGTTTCGCCCGGGCCGCGCGTGCCGATCGGCGACGAGCCGCCGGAGGCCGTCTGCCGCACGAGGTGCGTCCACATACCGGTCAGGCGCGGCAGAAGGTACTGGTACTGCGCCAGCTCCACCTGCAGCTGGCCCTCGCGCGTCTGGGCGCGCTGGGCGAAGATGTCGAGGATCAGGCCCGAGCGGTCGAGCACGCGCACGCCGAGTTCCTCCTCCAGCACGCGCATCTGCGACGGGGAGAGCTCATTGTCAAACACCGCGAGGTCGCAGTCGTTGGCGACGATGAGTTCGCGCAGCTCCGCCACCTTGCCCTCGCCGAGGAAGGTGCGCGGGTCGGGCGTGGGCTTGTTCTGCAGCAGCGTCACGACGGGCTGGCCGCCGGCTGTCTCCACGAGCGCGGCCAGCTCGGCAAGGGAAATGTCCGTCGAGCGCTCGCGTTCGTCCATGCTCGCCGCGGCGAGACCAGCCAGCGCGGCGCGTTCGATCTTTTGTTCGGTAGATTGCATAGGGGTCATCCTTTGAAATGAATATTTATCGGGTTTGCGGCCGGAAATGCCCGGCGCGGCGGGGCGCTTGTGTCACGGGTACGGTGTGTGTACGTCACGTGGCACCGTACCATACCGTACAGTACCGTACCACACCGTGTCTTACCCTGCAGCAGGAACACACGGCAAAGCATATCTTACCCTGTCTCTCTCAAAGAAAGCCAGGGGGAAAGAAAGCCGCTGTGGGAAATCGGCGAAAATGTGGAAAGATTGTGGAAAACTAGAATTATGCAAAATCAGCAATTCTCGCTTGACAAGTAATGCAAAAGCATACTAGACTGGAAGTGGGGCAAAGGCCGGGCCGTTCACGACGGGGACAGCGGTTCGGCGCTCTCGGCGGTATCCGGCACTGCCGGCGCAGCGAAGCGCTGCACGCCCCAGATGCCGACGAGGATGGCGGCCGAGGCCGCGGCGCTGACCCAGCCGAACGGCTCGTGCAGGAGGAGCACTCCGGCGAGCACGGACACAACGGTCGAGAAGTTGATAAGCGCTGCGGTGCGCGCGACGGGCAGCACCTCCAGCGCCCGGTTGAGCGCGAGGTAGGACAGCACCGAGGCCACGACGCTCAAAAACACGATGGCCAGCGCAAACGGCGCGTGCGTCATCGGCAGCACAACGGCGTTCAGGTCGTGCCGGTGCTCGAGCACGGACAGCACCCCGAACGCGGCGGCGCCCATGCCGCAGGTGATGTACGTGCGCTCAAAGGCGGTGAAGCTGCCGGAACAGGCGCGGCAGGCCACCATGTAGCCCGCGCCGGCAAAGACCGTGCCGAGCAGGATGAGAAAGCCGGAAAGCTGCCCGCGCCGATGCCGGTGGCGTAGACGGCCAGCACGATCACCCCCGCGACGGAGAGGACCGAGAACACGACCTGCCGCCACGTGGCCTTTTCGTGCAGGAAGATCGCCCCGTAGACGAGCGAGCACAGCGGGATGAGCGCGACCATGACGCCGGAAAACGACGTGCTCGTGAGCCGGAGACCATACTGCTCGCAGGGGAAGTAGAGCACGGGCTCGAACAGGCCCGCCAGCAGCACGGGCCAGAGCTTCCGAGAGCGAAAGCGCACGGGGAAGCGCCCCGTCAGGCGCAGCAGGTTCAGCAGCAGGAATGCCAGTGCGAAGCGCCAGAACAGCAGCACGAACGGCGTGCCGTAGTCCTGCGCGATGCGCGAGGCGAGGAACGTGAAGCCCCAGATGAAATACGTGAACGCGGCGAGCCAGAACGCGCCCGCCGCCGAGAGGGTGCGGTGCAAGGGGATCAGCCTTCTTTCTCGGTGGTGAAGGTGAGGTTGACCCCGTCGGAGCGGCAGACGATCGTGCCGTTAAGGTCCGTGCGGTAGACGGTCACGTCCGCGTCGCGCAGGCGGCTGAGCGTGTCGTCGTGCGGGTGGCCGTACTCATTGTCCGCGCCGCAGCTGATGACGGCGTACTTCGGCTGCGCCTCGTACAGCAGGCGGTAGCCCGTGGAGGTGCGGCTGCCGTGGTGGCCGGCCTTGATGACGTCGCAGCGGACGTCCTCGCCCGCGTCAAGCACGTCCGTCTCGCTCTCGTACTCGGCGTCGCCGGTGAAGAGGAAGGCGTTGCTGCCGTAGTCCACGCGCAGGATGAGGCTCTGGTTGTTGACGTCGCTGTAGTGCTTTTGCGGGCCGAGGACGGTCACGGTCGCGCTGCCGAGGGAGAACGTATCGCCCACGTCCGGCACGGTGATGGCGAGGTTTGCCGTTTCGGCCGCGCGCATGGCGCGCTGGAACGCGCCGTTGCTGCTCGAGGTGACGGAGCTGTAGAGCGTGCGCACCGGGAAGGCCGCGATGACGGCCTTCATGCCGCCGCAGTGGTCGGCGTGCGCGTGCGTGCAGACGAGGTAGTCGATGGCCGTCACGCCGTGCTGCTTGAGGTAGGCCGTGATCTTGTTGGCCTGGTTGCCCTCGGCCGCATCGATGAGCATGACCTGCCCGTCGCACTGCAGCAGCGTACAGTCGCCCTGGCCGACATCGAGATACGTCACGGTCAGCCCGTCGCCGGGCATGGCCGTCGCGGTGACGCCGGGCGCAGCCGTGGCGCTCGGGTCGGCGGCTGCGTGGTCGCGGCCGTAGCCGAACCACGTGGCGAGGACCGCGATGATGAGCGCGAGCACGATGGTGATCAGATGATTTTTGGCCTGCGAATTGCGGCCGCGAGTGGGTTGGGCCATGGGTCACATCTCCTGTTTGATGATAAAAGCGTGGGGGTGTCTGCAACCCCTCCGTCACGGCGCAAAGCGCCGCGCCACCTCCCCTTACACAGGGAAGGCCAGGACTGCGCGCATCTGCGGCGGCGCACGTTGTGCTCTGACTGCATACCAGCTACCCTCCACGCTCAATCCGTGCGTTTTCCCCGTTGCGCAGGGCGGGGAACGCAAAAATGTCTGCGTAAGCGAATACGCAGACATTTTCTCATATCCCAGGTGAAATTGCAACCCCGCGGCTGTCCGCTGCATGGGACAGTGCGGGAGCTTCCGGCCGGGTTTTTATCCGTTTTCGCGCCAGAGTTTTACCGCGCGGATGCGCGCGTGGGCGCGCGCGCGGGCCGCCTCGGCCGTGGAGACGTTCATCTCCATGCCGCGCACCTCCAGATCCGACTCGGCCCGGCGCAGCGCCGCCTCGGCGCGGGGCAGGTCAATGTCCGGCGCGGGCTCGGCCGTGCGGGCGAGCACGGTCACGGTGTTGGCGGCGACGTTCACCGTGCCGGGGCTCACGGCGCAGTAGTGCTCCGCGCCGCCGGAAGTATAGCGCACGACGCCGCTCACGAGCGCGCCGAGCAGCGGCGCGTGGCCCGGCAGGATGCCGGCCTCCCCGTCGGCGAGGGGGAGCGTGACCTGCGCGGCCTGCGTGTCCACGGCCGCGCCGCCGGCCGTGACGATCTCCAGATGCAGTGTGTCCGCCATGGCGCACCTCACTGCAGTGCGTCGCGCTTGCGCAGCACGTCGTCGATCGAGCCGCAGAACAAAAACGCCTGCTCGGGAATGTCGTCGCACTCGCCGCCGAGGATGGCCTCGAAGCCGCGGATGGTCTCGTCGAGCGGGACGTACTTGCCGGCCATGCCCGTGAAGTTTTCCGCCACGTGGAACGGCTGCGACAAAAAGCGCTGGATGCGCCGCGCGCGGTTGACGGCGGCCTTGTCCTCCACGCTCAGCTCGTCCATGCCGAGCACGGCGATGATGTCTTGCAGGTCCTTATACTTTTGCAGCACGCGCTGCACGGCGCGCGCGGTGTCATAGTGCCGGCGGCCGAGAATGTCCGGCTCGAGGATGCGCGACGTCGAGCCGAGCGGATCGACGGCCGGGTAGATGCCCAGCTCCGAGATGCTGCGGTCGAGCACGGTCGTGGCGTCGAGGTGGGCAAAGGTCGTGGCCGGGGCAGGGTCGGTCAGGTCGTCGGCGGGGACGTAGATCGCCTGCACGCTCGTGACCGAGCCGTTGCGCGTGGAGGTGATGCGCTCCTGCAGCTTGCCCATCTCGGTGGCGAGCGTGGGCTGATAGCCGACGGCGGAGGGCATGCGCCCGAGCAGGGCCGACACCTCGCTGCCCGCCTGCGTGAAGCGGAAGATGTTGTCGATGAACAGCAGCACATCCTGCCCGGACTCGTCGCGGAAGTTTTCCGCGATCGTCAGGCCCGAGAGCGGCACACGCAGACGCGCGCCGGGCGGCTCGTTCATCTGGCCGAAGACGAGCGCCGTCTTGCTGATGACGCCGGATTCGTTCATCTCGTTCCAGAGGTCGTTGCCCTCGCGCGAGCGCTCGCCCACGCCGGCAAAGACGGAGTAGCCGCCGTGCTCGTAGGCGATGTTGCGGATCAGCTCCATGATGAGCACGGTCTTGCCGACGCCTGCGCCGCCGAACAGACCGATCTTGCCGCCCTTGGCATAGGGCGCGAGCAGGTCGACGACCTTGATGCCGGTCTCGAGCAGTTCGGTCGCGGGGGCGATGTCCGTGAAGGCCGGGGCCTCGCGGTGGATGGGCAGATATTCCGTGGCGTTGACGGGGCCTTTGCCGTCGATCGGCTCGCCGATGACGTTGAACATGCGGCCGAGCGTCGCCTCGCCGACGGGCATTTTCACGCTCGTGCCGGTGTCCACGGCGACGCAGCCGCGCTGCAGCCCGTCGGTGGAAAAGAGCGAGATGCAGCGAACCGCATTGTCGCCGAGCTGCTGCACCGCCTCCATGACGATGCGGCGCTTACCGGCGTGCACCTCGATGGCGTTGTTGATCTCCGGCAGCTTTCCGGCCGGGAACTGCACGTCCACCACCGGGCCGATGACCCTTTTGACGATACCGTTTTCCATACGTTCTCCCTTCGTGGGACGCGGCGCTGCCGCCGCGGTGTTAGTCCGATTTGTCCGATTTTTTCAGTGCGGCGCTGCCGCCGACGATCTCGGAGATCTCCGTCGTGATCGCGGCCTGACGCGCGCGGTTGAACTCCAGATTCAGGTCCTCGATGAGCTCCGCCGTCGAGTCCGTGGCGGCGGTCATCGCGGTCATGCGCGCGGCGTGCTCGCCCACGCGGGCCTCGAGCATCACGGCGTAGACCGTGTTGTTCAGGTACAGCTCGAGCACGTTGTCGAGCACGGTCTGCGCGTCCGGCACGAACAGGTAGTTGTTGTTCGCGGCGGGCGCGTCGGCCTCCGGCGCGGCGGGCAGCAGCTGCCGGTGCGTCGGCGTCTGGTGCAGTACGGAGTCAAAGTGCTGGTAGACGAGGTGGATCTCGTCCGCCTCGCCGGTGCGGTAGAGGTTTTTGAGCTCCTCGGCGATCTCGAGCGCCTCGGCCATGGTGGGCGTGTCGCTCAGGTCGGAGAAGATCTGCCGCACGGGCAGGTCGGTGCCCGCGAGCACGTCGCGCCCCCAGCGGCCGCACACGATCACGGAGCAGGGGCGCGCCTCGGCGCGCACGAGCCCCTCGAGGTGGCGCAGCAGCAGCTGGTTATACGCTCCGCACAGCCCGCGGTTGCCCCAGAAGACCACGTAGCACACGCGGCCGACGTGCCGCCGGGGCGTGAGATACGGGTGCTCAAAGCTCGCGTCGCCGGCGAGCAGGGCGTTGAGCACGGCCTGACTCTTGTCCGCGAACAGGCGCACGCCCGCAAGGCTCGTCTGCGTCTTGCGCAGCTTCGACACGGCGATCATCTTCATCGTGCGGGTGATCTGCTGCGTGCTGTTCACGCTGCGGATGCGCGCGCGGATCTTATGCAGGTTCGTCAAGGTGCGTCAACTCCTCTCTGCCGGCGGCGGGAATGGTGGTTCATAGATTTTTCAGCGTCTCGGCTGCGAGCTCACGCAGGCGCTCGAGCGCCTCGGGCGGGAGCTTTTTGCCGCTGTGCACAAGGTTGTGCAGCTCCGGATACGTCCGGTGGATGCACGCGAGCAGGGCGTCGGCGTAGCGCGGCACGTCCTCGACGGCGATCGTGTCCGTGTACCCCTCGCCGGCGGCGAAGAGCACCGCGACCTGATCGGCCGCGTCCATGGGCGCATACTGCGGCTGTTTCAGCAGCTCGGTCATGCGGCTGCCGCGCGCGAGCGTGTCGCGCGTGGCCTTGTCGAGATCGGAGCCGAACTGCGCGAACGACGCCAGCTCCCGGTACTGCGCCAGGTCCATGCGCAGCCGGCCGGCGACCTGCTTCATGGCACCGAGCTGCGCCGCGCCGCCGACACGCGACACGGACAGGCCCACGTTGATGGCCGGGCGCACACCGGCGTGGAACAGGTCCGTCTCGAGGAAGATCTGCCCGTCGGTGATGGAGATGACATTCGTCGGGATATAGGCCGAGATATCGCCCGCCTGCGTCTCGATGATGGGCAGGGCGGTCATGCTGCCGCCGCCGGCTTCTTCGCTCAGGCGCGCGGCGCGCTCGAGCAGGCGGGAGTGCAGGTAAAACACGTCGCCGGGGTAGGCCTCGCGTCCGGGCGGACGCTGCAGCAGCAGGGAAATCTCACGGTAGGCCACGGCCTGCTTCGACAGGTCGTCATAGACGATGAGCACGTCGCGTCCGCGGTACATGAAGTACTCGCCGATGGCGGCGCCCGCGTAGGGCGCGATGTAGAGCATGGGCGCGGTCTCGGATGCGTGCGCGCACACGACGGTGGTGTAGGCCATGGCACCGCGGTCGCGCAGTTTCTGCACGACGCCCGCGACGGTCGATTCCTTCTGGCCGATGGCGACGTAGATGCACAGCACGCCGGTGTCCTTCTGGTTGAGGATGGCGTCGATGGCGATGGCGGTCTTGCCGGTCTGGCGGTCGCCGATGATGAGCTCGCGCTGGCCGCGGCCGATGGGCACGAGCGCGTCGATGGCCTTGATGCCGGTCTGCAGCGGGACGCTCACGCCCTTGCGCGCGATGACGCCGGGCGCGGGGCTCTCGATGGCGCGGCGCTCCGTCGTGCGGATCGGGCCGAGGCCGTCGATCGGCCGGCCGAGCGCGTCGACGACGCGGCCGGTCATTTCTTCGCCCACGGGCACGGACATGATCTGCCCCGTGCGGCGCACGCGGTCGCCCTCCTGCAGGTGGCCGTAGGGCCCGAGCAGGACGACGCCGATGTCCTCGCGGCCGAGGTCCATGACCATGCCGCGCAGCGTGCCGTCAAAGGCCAGCAGCTCGCCGGCCATGGCGTCGGCCAGACCGCGGATGCGGCAGATGCCGTCCGACAGGCTCGTGACGACGCCGGACTGGAACACGTCGATGCCGACGTGCGTGTCCGCGAGCTTGGCGCGGATGCAGTCAGCGAGGTCGGGCGTTTCCTGCGTGGTGTGCAGGACGCTGTTGGCCGCGTCCTGCTCGAGCAGGTCGAGCGCGTGGCGCAGCGTGCCGTCATAGTGCGTGTCGCCGATGCGCAGGCACACGCCGCCGATCAGCTCCGGGCGCACGGTCGTCATGACGGTGACGTGGCCGTAGGCGCGCGTGAGCGTGTCGGTGAGCGCGTCGAGCGCGGCGGCGCTCAGGGGCTCTGCCGATTCGACCGTCACGGTCAGCGTGCCGGTCTCGGCGAGGGCGAGCGCGTCGCTCGGCTGGGTGGTCAGGTGCTCGCCGATGTGGGCGAGAAAGTCGTCAACGAGACTCGCGCGCGCGGGTGCAAACGCATCCTGCGCCATCACGCCGGCAGCGGCCGCCGTGATGCGGCTGATGGCCGCGTCGCTCACGCGGTCTTCCATGTCGCTGCGCAGCTGCGCCTCGGTCTGCTGCGCGCTGCGGCGCACGGCCTCGGCCTGACGGGCGGTCTCGGCGTCGGCGGCCGCGGTGTTGGCCTCGGCCTGACGCTGCGCGTCCGCGAGCTGGCACTGCGCCTGCGCGTCGGCCGCCTGCTGCGCCTCGGCAATGTCCTCGGCGGTGTGGCGGGCCTGATCCTGCGCGTCGGCCGCGCGGCCGAGCGCCTCGGCAATGCGCTCTTTCCGGTCGCGGAAGAGCTTGCGGATGCGCTTGCGCGTCAGGAAAAACAGCGCGCCTGCCAGCAGCAGGAAGTTGAAGACGGGGCCGATGGCTCTCAGAAATTCCATGGCGTCGGCGCCCCCTTTCGATTCATTTCATTCATGGTTCAGCCCTCATGCGCGGGGGCGACCCATTGGCGGATCTGCGCGGCATTGCGCTCGGCTGCGTCGCTGCCGAGCAGCCCGCCGGTCAGCGCCGTGACGAGCTCGGGCAGTTTCGCGTCCACGGCGGCGGCCGCGGCGGCCTCTTCGTCGCGCACACGCGCCCGCATGGCGCGCGTGGCCTGCGCGGCCTCCTGGTGCGCGCTCTGCAGCGCC
>OLFY01000268.1_pt1 | contig 82723 bp, 107 predicted proteins | sample 1605611 | NCBI WGS metagenome assembly OLFY01 (sample SAMEA3888923, study PRJEB22519) | human gut metagenome | biome: human gut; feature: human-associated habitat; material: faeces | place: Denmark | collected 2011 | reverse complement strand
ACGCTTGCACCCTCCGTATTACCGCGGCTGCTGGCACGGAGTTAGCCGGTGCTTCCTTTGAAGGTACCGTCAGTAGGATGATGATTAGAGCACCCTAGTTTCTTCCCTTCTGACAGAGGTTTACGATCCGAAGACCTTCATCCCTCACGCGGCGTCGCTGCGTCAGGCTTTCGCCCATTGCGCAATATTCCCCACTGCTGCCTCCCGTAGGAGTCTGGACCGTGTTTCAGTTCCAGTGTGGCCGATCATCCTCTCAGATCGGCTACCCATCGTTGCCTTGGTAGGCCGTTACCCCACCAACTAGCTAATGGGACGCGGACTCATCTCTATGCGATAGCTTGCAAGCAGAGGCCACCTTTCCTCACAAAGTTCATCATGAGCGTATTCGGTATTAGCAGTCGTTTCCAACTGTTATCCCCATCATAGAGGCAGATTATCCACGTGTTACTCACCCGTGCGCCACTTTACTCGGGACCGAAGTCCCTTTCGCGTACGACTTGCATGTGTTAAGCACGCCGCCAGCGTTCAATCTGAGCCAGAATCAAACTCTCCAGTTCAAATCTGTAGCAAAGATCTCCGTTGGACGGAAATCAGAATCTCAAAGTTCCTTCCCGTTCGCTATTCACTTGTCAATGAACCACACCGATTCACTCGGCGCGAAGCAGTTGTTTACGCCGCTTCGTTTTCGCTGTCAACAAGTTTTTTTTCATTTCGCGAAAGTTTTTTTCGCGGCCCCGTCGGGGCAACTCGTTGGCGCGAGGGAGACTTATGTCTCATTTTCAAACCCGCGTCAAGAACTTTTTTGCCATCCGGGAAAATTTCTTTTCCCGTCGTCCTTTCGGACGTGGCCAGCTCGTTGGCGCGAATGGCTTTATGCGCCTTTTCGACCCCATCGTCAAGCATTTTTCCGCAAAAAAATTTGTGGTTTTGTTCCATACTGACTGATTATTCAATCAACACACCGGAAAAACAGGTAAAATTTCCTAAAAATTTCTTTGCCGCTTTCCCTTTCGCTTTTCTCCTTTCTTCGCCAAATATGGGCTGCGCCTCCCTTGCGGCGGAAAAAACAATATTTCCAGCAAAAAGGCTGCCCGTATACAAGGCTCGTGCCCCCTATGCCGGAACAAGGCATTGATGGAATCTTTTTTTGTCTTGGCGGAGAGGGAATACAGGCAGAACGCCTTCCCGGCGCCGCCGGCACGGGAATCGCTGCCACAAAAAAGGGGATCCTTCTCCAGGCAACAGCCCGGCCAAAGGATCCCCCTTGTTCTCAGCTCAGCAGGTCTCTATCCTGCAAGGCCTTCCAGAGCAGTCATCATCTTTTCCACGTCCTGGACCGAGAAATCCACAGGCAGGGACATCAGCATGCCGAGCCCTTCCATCTTGTCGTGGAATTCCGCCGCCGTCATGGGGCTGACAGCGGCCGTATGGATCATGGCATTGACCATGAGGATGTCGATGACAGCCTTGCGCAGCTCCTCAGGCTCCAGCCCCAGGTCGAGCACAGCCAGAGCGGGCGCCTGCTGGCGCACCAGCTCCATGCCCTGTTCCAGCGAACCCGCCTGCCGGACAGAAGCACCACGGCCTTCCATGACCGGAAGGACCGGGGCCCAGTGTTCGGGGCGCGAGGTAACGATCAGGATATCCATAGCGGACCCCACGGCCTAGTGATGGCCGCCGCCACCGCAGGTGAAGTCCATGGTGAAGGGAGGCAGCTTGCCTTCCAAGAAGGCCTGCACGGCAGCGCCCACGGTGGGGTACTGACCGGCGAAGAAGACGTTGACGCCCACCTGCTGGAAGCCCATCAGCGGACGCATGCCCATACCGCCGGCCAGCAGGGCTTTCACGCCGTGGCTGGCCAGATGCTGCACGGGAGCCATGCAGCCGCCCTGCTGGTGAGGCACGTTTTCCAGCGTGCCCACGGCCTTGATGGCGTTGTCTTCGATTTCCACGATGGTGTAGATGTCGCAATGGCCGAAGTGCATGCCCATCTGGGCATCGAGACCGCCAGGCATGCAGGAAGGCACGGCAAGAAGAAAGCTCATGATAAACGCTCCATTTCTGGTCGAAGGTGCGCGGCCTAGCGGCCGGTGCGCATATCCTGAAGGGCCGACCACATGTCCTTCAGGCTGTTGCCAAGAGGATTGTCGAATTCTGTCAGGGCACGACGCTGCACCATGGCCCGGGTCACCACCGGATCGAAGGGCAGCCGCCCCAGCAGGGTATGGCCGTGTTCGGCGCATTCCGCGGCGATGGCATCGGCCTCGTTCACATTGAGATCAGCCTTGTTGATGATGATGGCCAGCGGGATGCGGAAATGCCGGCACAGATCGGCCACGCGGCTGAAGTCGTGGCGGCCTGACGGCGTGGGTTCCACGACGCCTACGGCCAGACTGGCCCCCGACAGGGAGCTGATGACGGGGCAGCCCACGCCCGGCGAGCCGTCGCACAGGATGGTCTCCAGCCCCAGGGCCCTGGCACGTTCCCTGGCCTGGGCCTTGAGCAGGCTCACCAGACGTCCGGAATTCTCCTGCCCGGGGAAAAGCTGGGCATGGACCATCAGACCGAAGCGGCTGTCGCTCACGTACCAGTCACCACAGTGATTGTCGGGGAAATCGATGGCCTGCTGCGGGCAAAGCTTCACGCAGACGCCGCAGCCTTCGCAATGGTCATCGATGAGGAAGCCCCCGTCATGGGGACGGACAGCTTCGAAACGGCACAGATCGGCACACTGGCCGCAGCGGATGCAGTCATCCTGACGGATCCGGGCGCTGTGTCCCGAGATGAACGGCGTGCGTTCCTTGACCTCCGGCTGCAACAGGATGTGCAGGTCGGGGGCATCCACATCCAGGTCACAGATGACCTTATTTTCGGCCAGATGGGCAAAGGAGGCGCAGACCGTGGTTTTGCCCGTCCCGCCCTTGCCGCTGATGACGACGATCTCACGCATGACACACCTCCCCGCCCAGACGGCGCAGGGCATCGCGCAAGTGTTCGAAACGCTGTTTCCATTCCGGGGACAGCGCGGCCAGCAGGCGGCCATTGGCATATTGCTCGGCGGCGGCCCGTTCAAAAGGCAGCTCCGCCAGCAGGGGCAGGCCATGCTCACGGCAGTAGTCACGCACCGCGGCGTCGCCATCGGCATTGCCCTCGGCCCCGGCCCGGTTGATGACCACGGCCATGGCCTTGTTCAGAGGCAGGAAGGCCTGATGCGCCAATCTGAAATCATGGAAACCGAAGGGCGTGGGATCGGCCACCAGCAGGATCAGGTCCACATCACGGGTGACCGTGACCGCCGGACAGCTGACCCCGGGAGGCGCATCGAGGATGGCATCGGCCGGGACCGCAGCCAGCATGGTGTCCAGACGGGCCCGCAGCTGGCGCAGCAGGGGCGGCGTCATGGATTCGCCGATACGGGTACGGCCCATGAGGAAGCGGACCGTGCCGTCCAGCACTGTGCCGTGTTCCAGTTCGCCCAGTTCCCGGCCCACGGGTTTGAGGGCCTTGTCCGCACAGACGGCGAAACAGCCGCCGCAGCCGTGGCACATATCGGGGAAGATGCTGATATTGCCGGCAAAGGAGGCGATGGCCTTGAAGCTGCAGATCTCGCGGCATTTGCCGCACTTGCTGCACGCGGCCAGATCGAGGGAAGGCACCTCCAGCCAGGCCTTGCTGCTCCCCTCCACCTGCGGGGGCAGGAAGAGGTGGAGGTTGGGCGCTTCCACGTCCGTGTCCACGGCCACCAGGGGGCTGTCCCAGACGCTGGCCAGGGAGGCGGCCACACTGGTCTTGCCTGCCCCGCCCTTGCCGCTGGCAATGGCGATACGCATAAAGGGTCCTCTACTTGTTGGGCGCGTCGGCAAAGGGGAATTCGCCCTTCTGGAAGCGTTCCACCGCTTCCCGGACGGTACCGCTCACATCCTGGCAGACCTTGATGCCCGCGGCTTTCAGGGCGTCAAAGGCCTTGGGGCCCACATAGCCGCTCAGCACCACCTGCACGCCCGCGTTGGCCACGCGTTCGGCGGTTTCGATGCCGGCGCCCATGCTCATGGTCTGGGAAGCGCCGTTGTCGATATAGCTCACGCTCATGTCCGGCAGATCCACCACCACGAAACCGCCCGCGCGACCGAAACGGGGATCGACGAGATCGTCAAGGGTGGGGCCTTCACTGGAAATGGCAATCTTCTGCATGGTATTCTCCTTTGCGTCCGCAGTCCGGGGATCCGGTTCGGCCAGGGCGTAATGACCGCCCTCGATGCGCAGGGCCCGGCCCGTGACCAGGGCCAGCGCCACCGTGCGCCGGGCCGCGGCCAGAGTACGGCCGAACGTATGCCGGGACACACGCATGCGGCAGGCGGCCTCGGAACCGGTCAGGCCTTCCAGATCCGCCAGACGCAGGGCTTCGAGTTCTTCCACGCCCAGGCAGACTTCCTCCAGGGCCGTCATGGGGATGCCCCGCGGCTTGAAGTAGGTGACACTGGGTGTGGTGGCCACATAGCGGCACTGTCTGGGACGCGGCATGATTTCTCCAATATCTGGCAAAACGGGCGCGCAGCCGGAAAGGATACCAGGCTTGCGGACGTTTTGCACAATTGAGCATAATCCTTGCAGCGGCCATGTCAAGCCCCTTTCCCGGATCCCGCCGCTTTTTCCCGCTTCCGCGCGGCGCGTTGACGCTTTTCTTGGCCGCATGGTACAAGTCCCGGGCCTGCCCTGCGCAGCCATCACGAGGTTCCCATGTCCCAAAATCGTGCCAGCATGCTGGACCGCCCCGTGGCCCAGACCTTTTTCCGCTACGGCCTGCCCTGGTCCGCGGCCTTCCTCCTGCTTTCGTCCGCCGGTCTGGTGGATACCATCTTCATCGGTCGCTATGTCGGTGCCCAGGCTCTGGCAGCCGTCAATATCGTCAGCCCTGTCTTCAGTATCTTTTTCGGCATGGGCGTCATGCTTTCCGTGGGCGGAACGGTCCGCAGCGCCCACCATGTGGGACGGGGCGATCTGCGTGCCGCTTCGGCGGTCTTTGGCCGCACCATGCTGCTCATCCTGCTGGCCGGTCTGGTGCTGGCGCTGCTCTCCCTGCTGTTCCGGCCGCTGCTGCTGACGCTGCTGGGAGCGGATGGCGATGTGATACGGCCCGCGCACCAGTACCTGACCACCATCCTGCTTTTCAGCCCCGTGCTGCCCGCCTCCTACGCCCTTTCGCAGTTCGCCCGGGTGGACCAGCACCCCACCCTTGCTTCTCTGGGGCTCATCCTGAGCGCTGGCGTCAATATCTTTCTGGATTACCTGTTCATCGCCCGCTTCGGCTGGGGCGTGCAGGGGGCGGCCCTGGCCACGGGGCTGGGCTTCAGCTGCACCCTGCTCCTGTTCCTGATCCACTTCCTTTCCCGCCGTGCCTTGCTGCGTCTGACCCTCAAAGGCTGCGGCTGGCGGGAGATCCTGCGAGCCAGCCTCAACGGCAGCGCGGAAAGCATCAACGAGATCTCCGTGGGCAGCATCATCCTGCTCATCAACCATCTGATGATGGCCCGCTTCGGTTCCTCCGGTGTGGCCGCCTTCACCGTGGTCAGCTACGGTTCGTGGTTCGGCCTGACCCTGGCCTACGGCCTCAGCGATACCCTGTCGCCACTGGTCAGTGCCAATCATGCCGCCGGGTTGCGCCAGCGGACGCACAGTTTCCTGCGCGTCGCCCTGCTGAGCCTGCTGGCTCTGGGCGTGATCATGTTCCTCGTCTTCAGCCTCTATCCGCAGGAGCTGGCCCGCCTTTTCCTGCCCGACAACGCCGCTGTGGGCAGCCTGGCTTGTGATTTCATCGCCGACTTCCGCTGGAGCTTTTTCTTCAGCGGTCTGAATATGGGCATCGCCTGCTACCTGACGGGGCTCAACCGTTCCTTGCAGGCTGTGGGCATGGCCCTGAGCCGCAGCCTGGTCTTCCCCGCCCTGTTCCTGAGCCTGTTCGCCCTTTGGCTGGAAGACGAACATATTTTTTGGGCCATTCCCCTGGCCGAGGCCCTGACCCTGCTGCTGGGTATCGGCCTGTTGGTCCACGGCCGTCGGCGTACCGGCTGGTAGACCTGCTGACAGGAACAGCCGCATACCGTATGCTTGCGGCATATGACACAAGGAGTCCCCATGCCCACGAAACGCCTTTTGCCTGCCCTGCTGGCCGCCCTGCTGCTGTCCGTTCCCGCCATGGCGGCCGAACATGCCCCGGGATTCGAAGCCTGCATCAAGAAAAATCCCAAGAGCTCTGACCAGAAACAATGTCTGGATATGGAGCGAGCCTACTGGCAAAAAAAGCTGGATGCCCGCTACCAGGCCATGCAGGGCATCTGCAAAAAATTCTCCGGCCCTGAAGCGGAAAAACGCAGTGCTGCGTGCCTGGAGGCCCTGGAAGAAAACCAGCACAGCTGGCTGGCGTACAAGGCCAGCATGCGCCCTGTGGCCGAAAACTATCCCAACAGCCAAAGCGCCATGGAAAACCTGGCCTGGTTCGAGATCGACCAGCTGCGCAAGCGCATCCACGATCTGGAGACCCTGGATCCCTCACTGGCGGACAAGCCGGCCCGCCGCGCCAATACTATGGATGATATCGAAAAGGGGCTGTCGGATTTCGGCAACAGTATGGAATCCCTGTTCAATTCCGGCATGAAAAAAATGGGGCTGGACTAGGCCGCTTTGGGCTTTCGTAAAAAACAGGGGCGGGGCCCCCTGAGCCCCGTTCCTGTCCCTGCGGAACTCTCCCGCCCATCTGCGGGCTGCAAAAGGACGGCCCTTCCGTTATGCTCTCTTCGGGCCATCCTTTTACCGGGCTGGCCGCGCGTCCTGTGTTCCAGCCCGCTCATTTTGTGGAGGCATCATGGATTCTTTGCTCACGCTGCCGAAAGACATCCATCTTCCCGGCACGCCGGAACATTTCTCTCCCCTGCTCACCTCGGACAGCGGCCTGCTGGTGGAGCGCATCGTCTCCTGGGGCCATGTGACGCCGGAAGGCCAGTGGTACGATCAGGAAAAGGACGAATGGGTCCTGCTGCTGGAAGGCTCCGCCCGGCTGGGCTTTGCCGATGGTCGTGAAGTAGCTCTGGAACGCGGCCAGTGTCTTCTGCTGCCCAAGCATGTACGCCACCGTGTACTGGAGACCAGCAAGCCCTGTGTCTGGCTGGCCATCCACGCACCGCAGCTGCATCCGCAAGATGATGGCGCGGCAGCCGCCCCGCAGGGATAGGAAAAGCGTCGTCCCCATTCCATCAGCACTGCGCTGGCACGAACGGGCAATACGTCTCCTGCCGGGGCATGCCCCAGCCAGTTCGCGCTCACTGCTTTCGTCCAGGACACCAGAAGCGCATGCTCCTTTGCCCGCCAGCCCCGTGCCTTGTGAAATTCCCCGGAAAAACATGCACAGGAGGTGTCCATGCCGCTGCCCCTGTTCACCTGCCGCCCCATCGGCATCATCCACACCCCGCACACCGATCCGGCCCAAACACCCCGGCAGCCCATCCACGCCGCAGACTTCACCGGTCAGGTGGAGATATTCCCCGAATTCGTGGCCGGGCTCGAAGGGCTGGAACATTATGTCCGTATCTGGCTGCTCTTCGCCTTCCACAGGGCAGAGGCTCCGCGCCTGCACGTCATCCCGCACGGACAGACGCAGGAACGCGGCGTCTTCACCACCCGGGCCCCCTGCCGTCCGGGTGGCATCGGCATGAGCCTGGTACCGCTGCTGCGCCGGGACGGGAACATCCTCCATGTCTCGCATGTGGACATGCTGGATGGCACGCCATTGCTGGACATCAAACCCCATTCCCCCGATCTGGACAGCGGCGCTCTGTTGTGACGGACCATCGTCAGCGATACCTGCCGGGAACGCTGGCCTTCCTTGTCCTGCTGAGCATCTCCTCTTGTGGAGGCCATGCCTGTCTTGCGGTCTGGAGTATGCTGCTTGCCGGGGCAAAACACCTGGTCTTGCCCGCAAGGCCCGCGGTCTTGCCTGAAGTATCCGGTACTGGTGGCAGTCCGACTGACCGCACCTTGTCCTGCTCTGCTCTGTCGGCTCTGGCGGTGAGCACACGGTCGTCCCCCGCGTCCCTGACGAAATACGTCGGCACATATAACGAAAAACGCCCGCAAGACGAACTTGCGGGCGTTTTTGTGCACCGGAACGGTACAAAGGGAGGCCCCCCATGGGCCTCCTATTTGAGTACAAACATACTAGAATGAATTGAGTTTTTTTAAGGAGATTAAAAAAATACCCCCAAAACTACCCCCACAAGAAAAAAGCATCCCTCTACGCTGCCCACAAGATCATCCAGTTATTGAGCCAAACTCAATACCTGCCGCGCCGGGGGAGCTTTTTCGTGGCCACAAAAATGGCTCGATTCCGTGGCATGATGAACTATCCGGAAAAACAGGATAGTTCCAACCATCCGTCATAAAAGAAGAAAGCCCCATCCTGTCACGGATGAGGCTCTTTTGTTGCTGACATCATTGGCGACATTTACGGCTTTCCGCCCAGCCCGTGTTTGACGCGCTGGCTTTCCTCGGCCCGCTTGGCGTCGTTGAAGCGATCCAGCGTGCCCACCAGATAGCCGGTGATGCGCCGGATGCGCTGGAACTTGACGCCAGCGCCCACCATGCCGTCATGCACCGGCAGATGGCTTTCCTGATCCCTCTCCCCAGTCATCCTGCACCTCCATGAGACGCTGCGCAGCTCCGGCGGCGTTGTCGTATGGCCACCATTTTCATCCTGCCACAGCCAGTGGCGGACCAACCGGCTGTGGCAGGATAGTCATTTCAGCTTGGCTTCCAGGGCAGCGATCCTGGCTTCCAGACGATCAGCCCGGCGGCGCTGGTATGCGGCCTCCATGCACAGGGCCTCGCTGTATCTGATGCCGTATCTCTCTCCGGCTTCTGTCACGAGCCGCTTTTCCGTGTGCGTCTTGGCCGGAGTGATCTCGTTACCATCGGCATCAAATTTGGCGGGAGCGTCAATCACCTCCACGACCTCGTATTCATCCTGCCATCTGTCAAAGCACAAAAGCCCGTAGCGCGTAGCGTCGAGGCCTCTGTCAGCGAATGCTCTGACAACCTGCTGCGCGATGATGCCGGAATGAAGGCGAGCTTCTTTTCCCTTTTTCGCTACGGCATTGTTGAAAACAAATCTGATAAACTGGACATCGCCCCACGCATCAAGAACTTCATCTGGGTAGGTTTCGATGGACTGTTTTTCATTCTCGTCCGATGTGTCGATGGTACTAGACGCAGCGTAAACCTGTGACCATAGCCGAGACGGAATGCCCAGCGAAAACGTGTCTGTTTCATAGGGGAATATCCCCCTGTAATCTATTTTTACAATGCCGATACCGCTTTTCTCGCCTGACTGTCCATTAGAGGAAGCAAAAAATCCGTGAGATGTAGCAGCGTTCATTACAGACGAATTTCCGCCGTACTCTATAACATCTTGCGAGCCATCATGGATTACCATTTTGAGAAGTAGGCGATCGTTACCAGTATCAAAGTAAATCCTTCCACTGGTTCCTAAAAAATCAGGATCTTTAGTCAGGATTAAATTAGCCGTTCTATTTGATACGGGGGTAAACGCTGCGCTACTTTCATTTAGAATTGCATAGACATTGCCGTTCCCTCTGAAATCTGATGTCAGGTAACTGATTAGGTATGCGTTACCATATCTGTTTATGATGTTTATGGATACCGTCGTTCCGGTAAATCCAAGACCGCCTATATCAAAAGAGCTGCCCTTATAAATTGTGAACGAGACGTTATAAATTCTGGTGTCTCGCATGAATACAAGAACGTCATATAATGACCCGAATGATTCTCCTGTGTACGGATTTTGTGGCAGCAAGTTAAAAAGGTGCAGATTATGGAACGACCCGCGTGATTCGTATGCGGCAGCTTCCTCCGCCTTGCAATCAGAAAAGTCAGTTGCTGTAGAGCTGTCAGAACACTCTCTGAAAACGACGAACGTGTCATCTGCTCCGACAGCCATGATGCTGAAAATCTGGCCGTACCTTTCAGTGACCCCCTCTTGCTCTACATACTGGGCGTCAATACCGATGCTCTGCAATTTTGTACGCAGCTTCGCGGGATACATCAGCAGAGAGTTTTTGAATCCGCCGTTCCGATCAAACAACTTTATACCCTGAAAGCGGTAATGTTCATCGTCCTCGAACGTAGGCGACCAGTACGCGCCGACAGCAAAAATAAAACTTTCGTCTGTTACACAAAACGACTGCCGCTTAGGAAACGCCTTTCTCGTGGGCGTCGTCGCGTCGATCATGTCTCCGTTCCAGCCAACGTCTGGATACTCAAACCTGGAGACACCTATTTGCTGCATTGTTTTTTCATCAAACGCGAAGATGAAATCTCTGGCTACGCTTCCCCCCTGACTCCCTGAAAACGTAGATCGGCAGGAGTTGAAATATACACCATTGAAGTGATAAAGCTGGAAATCATTGTCAAAAAATTCGTTGCCAACAACTTTTTTAGTTGCTGCTGCGGCACGGTTTATCGACTCATTCCAAGTAGTATCGGTGATCTGGTAGGAATATATTTCTTCAGAAGTTCCTGCGAACTCTAAATTACCATTAACAAATTGTATTTGCTCAACATATTTACTAGATTCAAACGCTGAGCATCCAATATATTCAAAAGAGTTGCTGAACTTAGCAACCAAGAACATGTTGTCGTCAGAGTTAGTTATTTTAGTGTCTACAGAAAAAACTATGTAAAAATTAAAGTCGTCATCAGTTGCGATACCCTGCAACGACATTTTAAGTCCATCGCCCCATCGCCGCTTGGCAAACGAGTACAACGGTAGGGTCGCTGTTCCGACAAAGATAATATCTTTTTTAAAATTATACTGTGATTCACAGCGTGCAAAAGTTGTGCTTCCTGAAATGGATACGGTTTCTGGAAGCGCGTAAAAATCACCATTCACAAACTCGCGAACAATATAGTTCCCACGAGGTACAAATACGGATTTACCGGCTGCGGCTGCTGCCTTAAATGCAAATGTATCATCCGTTACACCGTCGCCAACAGCCCCGAAGTCCTTGACGTTAACAGCATCAGCGAAACGATCAGGAAGCGTTCTCGCTTCCGTGCTTCCAGTAGCAATGACAGCGTCTTCCGTGGCGATTTTGTTGGCCTGCAAAGCCCAATGCTTAGCGCAGGCGCACGCACGCTGCACGCATTCACTCAGAAATGCGCCACTGGTGAGTTGGGCAAAAATAGTCCGCAAACTGGGCGTCTTCTTCCCGCCCAATTCTTCCTCGTGACCTTCCGCACCATTGACGATGCCCTCGAATTTTTCCTCATTGACAGCCAGACGCTTCAGAGCATCGGAAAGGGGTAGTTTGCTACTCATAAACACACTCCTCGGAAGGCACGATCATCTCGCATTCCTGGTCATAGTTTATTTCAGGGAACAGGGGGAATGACAGCAACGTAAACTCAGGCATCATCTCATTGACGATATGATGCAGGACATCATCGAATTTACGCATCTGACCGGGAGGGTATTCGAGCAGTCCTTCCGCTTCATCCTCACTCATCAGGTTTCGTTCTCGCACATCCAGTGTTAGTGTATAGGTCGTGTGCAAACCGATCAGCTCACCGGCACGGGGTCTGTCCTGCATACGCACCACATGCCGTTTAACCTGACCACCTATCCACAACGGCAACTCGAACCACACGCTGCCCTGTTTAAGCACATCACGCTCGAATGTCTCAAACCAGGCGGCCTGATCCCTGTCCAGCACGAGGCTGCATTGGCATGTGCATTCATCCGTGTCGAACTCCACCCGGTAGATGCCGCCCATTTCCATGTCCGTCTTGGTGCGCCTGTCCACCGGCTGGATGCCGTAACCATTGACCTGCGGATGCGGCATCCAGTCAGGCCAGATGTATTTTCCTAATGCCATATCGACCATCCTGATTGCTCAAATCCACGCACGGCCGCCACCCGCAGCCATACCGAGCCCATGCCCAGCGTCAGGGTCACGGAACTGGTATTGACCTGCCCATAGCGCGTCCAGTTGACACCGTCTGCCCCAAACTGCACCTCATAGCCCGTCGCACCCGTCACCTCATCCCAGAGCGCCTGCACGATCTTCTGCAGGTCAGTCGTCATCACGCTCACGCGCAGATTCTCCGGCGCCGTCAGGCCGGTTTCCGTGGGCAACTGGCCGCGGTATTCCCACGGCGGAGTTTCCATATCGTCATAGCTGTCCACACGGGGATCGTCATTGATGCAGGAGATTTTGTAACGATACAACGATTGCGGCACGATGCCCGCGATGATGTAACGCCGCGTGAAATCCCTGCCGTCGAACAGCGTCCACACCGTGGGCACACGATCTGCTCCGGTCGTCAGCCATTCGAATGGGGAGCCATGCCCCTGCATGACAAGTGCGGCGTAATCTGCCGGGTCAAACCGCGCCATGCCTTCCTCGACCCACAGCAGGCGCACAGGGCCCCAGGCGCTGCCGTCAGGACGGCACAGGCTGAGATAGGGGGTCACATCCTCCGCAGGCTGCACGTCCCTGTCGAGCTGGAGGATCATCGAGGATTCATCCCAGCCCGTGAGCCGTCCGTTGGCCGCGTTGCGAAAACGGGGATGCGTGATACTCACCACGTCCCCCAAATTGAGGTTACGGCCCACGCCTTCGGTCTCGAACTCACAGCCCAGCCGTCGCCAGCGGTTGCATGCGGCCTTGAACAACCCGGCTTTATGGGCATGGTCGCGGTTGACCACGCCCATGTATTCCTGGCTGGCCGTCTTGCGATCCTCGCTTTCCGGCAGCTTGGCCCGCACGTCGCGCTGCACATAGCCGACAGTCTCATCCAGGTAGGAGACCAGCACGTCGTCCGGAGTGTTGTCGGAATGCGTCGTCCAGGAGACGGAGAACGTACCGCGCACGATGTCGTAGGGCGTGAAGACATGCTTCACCGGGCGTCTGCCCTTGTCCTGCACGAAGGAAAGCACACTGCCGGCCGCTCGCGGCACGACGCGGTAGGCCTCGCACATCTCAGTGATGAGCGACCAGACAACGTAGGAACCATCCAGCCAGAAGTCGAAATGCCAGCCTTTGGTCTCCAGTTCCTCGCCGATACGCCACAGCCCGTCCAGATCGATCTGCCTGTCCACAAGTTGTCCACCCCAGGTCGCTTTGACCACCTGAGACATGGCGGCAGCGAAGCTGCGCGTGGCTTGCGGTTCCGTCCATTTTCCCGTGGCACGGTCATATAAAGGCAGCTTTCGCGTTTGCAACACCTTGAAATTGCTGGCTGCGTTCTGGCTCAGGGTGTTGGTTGCCTTGAGTTTAACGGCGATGGCTGACTGCCCGTAGGTCAACGAACCGGGAATGATGCCCACCATGCTTTCCCACTGCACAATCTCAACGGCACGGTTGTCAGTGCGCTTGTTGGACGTGCGCCGCACGCGCACCTGATAGCGCCCGGAGGGCACGTTACAGGTCTCTGTCCTGCGCTGGGCGGTCAACGTCCCGGCGGTCAGGGTGGTATTACGCAACGTCTTCCACCCGGAGAGAGCAGATCCGTTGTCGTCTATCTGTTGATATTCCGCCGTGATGCTCACCGAATAATCATACAGCGATCCGTTATCAGCATACTGACCAATCCCACTAGGGGCGATATATCCGAGAAGGATCTGCGTGACCTCCGTCCCGGGAGAATTGACGGCAAAAGGTCCAATGGTGGCATGGCCATCGGCATTGGGGGCGATAAGCTCCTGAGAGGCCACGTTGGGAGATATTTCTACGTTGTCCGGGAACAGCGTCACCGTGTCGCCGGCTTCCACGAACTGGACATAGACCGGCACGGAAACGGAACTGACGTTTTGCAGGACGATCTTCCGGGCATTGGCTTTGGTGTAGGTCTGCTCGAAAAGGCCTTCATCATAGGTCCCCTCTGATTCTACGGGGATGGTTGATTCGTTTCGCGCCCTGATCTCCCATTGCCCATAGCCAATCGTTTTTGCACGGATCAATTTGGTAAAGGGGTCAGTAGAAACGCTTGAGAAAAAGGGGAAAATCTCGCCCTTCTTTTCTGGGGAGGAAATACGCTCTCTGGTAAGAAGGATCCAATCGCTCGTCCCGATTTCCCGGTACTCAATGGCCACAACGGCTTCTGCAGGAATCAACTTCCAATCTGGAGATGTTTGGCCTGTCTCTTGATCTTCAGACACGCCCTGGAACTCCCACGCATACAGCCCATCGGGAAACGACAGCGTGATACTGATGGTGCGTGCATTCTCGCCTTCGCCCACAGCCCGGGCAGGTTCCGTCCAGTCGCCGCCGTCCATGACCTGCGCCAGCTCTTTGTCCAATTTGTTCGTGTACTGGTCGCCTGATTCCGTGCTGTAAGCCGATTCGATGATGCGCCCATCACGCCAGAACACCACGTCCCCGAATGACAGTTCGTGATGTTCATACGTTCCCCGGCCACAGCCGAAAACCTGGTACAGATACATCTCGTTGTTGATGTACTGAGCCCACTCCTGGGCGATGACGTCCGGCACCACCAGCATCTTGCCGAAGCCCTCCGGCACCACCTGCCTCATGCGGGCCTGATTGCCGGAGCCATTGAGAGAATACGTCGGTGAGGCCTGTTCCGCCTGCATGGCTGGCAGCATCCCCGTAGGACGTGAAAATGCCTGTGACATGATGAGCGATCCCGCCATCATGATGCCTGCGGAAAGAAGGGAGCCCTTCCAGGTCACGAGCCCGGCGGCCGTGACCATGCCCCACGCTTCCGGTGCCAGGAACGGCGCAGCGATGGATGCCGCCACCAGCGCCACCGTGAGGATGATCTGCAGGGGATTGCTCCCCCCGCCACCACCACCCAACGGCAGGCGCACAAATACGACCACGTCATCACCATGCAGGCACGTTTCCGGCCAGTCTTTCCGCAAAACTGGCTGCCCGGCATGGATGCAGATGGTGGGCGCCGGCCAGTTCCCGGTCTCGGGATTTCTGGCCAGCATGATGCCGTGCAGGCTGGTGCCATCGGCAACAGACCAGCGCTCCAGCTCCTTCTGTCCGCACATCAGGATCACCTGCGGCATACGACCTCCCCGTCATCCAGCGCACGATGTCGATACCAGCAGATGCGCCGGTATCCAGTGCCCAGCAGTTCCGCGGGGCTATCCCAGGTAACACCCGCGCCCTGCTGGCAATGCAGGATCACAAGACCGTCCGGCATAGTCACACCGATGCCGACATGATCCTGCATGCTCGCTCGCATCATGAACGCCACGTCATATTCCCGCGGCTGCTCACCGGCCAGCAGCGGCCGCAGGCCATAGCGATCAGGCTGCATGGCGGCCACACACTCGCGCAGCACGGCCGCATTGGCCAGGACTTCCGGCGTTTCGATACCGCAGCGCTCGCGCAGCACAGCGCGCACCAGCTCGCCGCAGGTGTAGGACTGCGGCGGCTCAGGCACAGCGGCCCAGGGCTTGCCCATGTATCTTTCCCACCACAACGACATCAGCGCCCCCGCACCAGCCCGGGATAGCCTTCCGGGGTGTACAATTCACCGTAGCCGCGCTGCATCCAGTCCAGCACGGCCCCGTCGGCCACGAGCGTCTGCCCTTCCATCCGGGGAGAGTTGATCTTGATGCCCTCCCAGATGGTCGCAGGCCCATCCGTGGATTCCGTGCCCTTGATGTACTGCCGATAGATGGCCGTGATCTGGCCACCGGCGATGGCCGCGGCTTCGAGCTGTTCGTCAAGGATGTCGCCCACATTGTCGATGCGGATAGAAAACTGCCCGGCCTCTTCCGTGCTGTGCGCGGGCAACGTGATCTCAAAGGGAACGCCGATGAACTCAACGACCCGTCCGGGATCATAGGAAGCGGTATCTTCCAGCAGACAGCGGAAGGTCTCCGGTTCGTTGTCCGTCACCGGCCAGCGCACTACACGGGCAGGAGTGAGGAACGATTTGTGGTTGATCTCCAGCGTATGCAGCACGATGGTGTCCGCGGGAGCGGATGCATAGGCCTCGGCAATGGCTTGTTCCAGCAGGCTGCTCATCAGTAAGTACTCCGTGCGCGGTTGGTGCCGCGTGTCATGTCTATGGCCCGACCAAGACGCGAGCGACCGGAGCCGACCATGTCCGCCAGACGGCTGTCTATCTCGTCGATGAAAACGTCGATACGCGGAACTCCGCCGGACATGCTGGTTTCCGTCCTGACCGTCGATGCCGTGTTGTTTTCGATATGCACCTGCGGTTCCACCACGACGACCTGTGAGCCGCCGTAGCCGCCCGCCTGCATCCCCGCATGGTAGGCCGCGGTCTCATCCCGATTGAGCACGCGCTCCCCGCGCTGGAGGATGGCCGGGTATTCGTCGGAGCGGAACAAGCCGCCGCCGGAATGCAGGCGCGGCGCGCCGGCAAAAGCCATGGCCGGTACGGAACGAAAACCGTCCGCCGGGGTCTCACGCCCCACATACCAGCCAGAATGGCCGATGCCCGGGATGGCCTGCATCGCACTCGTTGCTGTATCCACCAGCGAATCCATATTTCCGCCAAAACCGAACAGCTCACCCACAAAGCTGGTCATCCCTTTGAAAAGCCCGGAGACGGCCGCCTGCATCTGCATGCGGATGACCTGCTGGATGAAGCTGTTAGCAAGGTCGTTGAAATTGAGCTTGCCCGTCATGCAGAACTCGGTCAGGGCGTCCGTCATGCCGTCCATGGTATTGCCCCAGATGCTGCCAAGCCGTTCAGCCCAGTTGGTGGCGTCGGCGAAATACTTGTTCGTAGTACGAGCGAATCCGCTCCACGGGTCGCGGGCTGTCTCCAGCTTTTTCAGGGCCTCCCACTGCTGCACCAGAGCCTCGGGGATGCCGCTGGTGCGGTAGAGCTGCGCCTGGTGCTCGATGAGCTGGTTCTGATATTCGATGGACTGGCCATAGCTGCCGGAAAGATCGGCAAGTTCCTTGTAAAAGTCCGCGGCGGTCTGGAGGTCTTTGTACTGGCGCTCCTGCGCCTTCTGCTCGGCATCCCGCAGGGCCACCTGCTTTTGCAGCTCGGCGGCCTTGGCCTTCTCGCCCTTCAGGGTGTCGGCCTGCGCCTGCGTCAGCTTTCCCTGGGCCACCTGCTTTGTCAGCTCTTCATTGGTCTTGCTCAGGGTGGCCTGGTACTGCTGCTCTATGCGGATCTTGGCGCGGGCCAGGTCTTCGGTCTTGTCCAGCCCAAGCTGCTGCTGCAGGCTGTCGATGGTCTGCCGGGTGCGCTCCAGTTCGCCGTTGTAGTCGGCCTGCGAGACGGCGGCGGACTTGGCAGACTTTGCCCCCTTTTTCCCTGCATCTTCGATTTTTTGATTGTAAACCTGGATGACTTTATCGCGATCAGCAAGGAGAGAGCTCGTATCTTTTCCCTGCGCCTTGTACGCTTCGATGCTTTTATCAATATCTGCGATAAGAATATCGCGTTCATTTCTCAGTGCAGTGATTTGATATTCAGCCGTATTTTTCAGGGCTTTAGCAATAGCAGCTCTGCCTTTTGAAATAGCTTCCGCTTCCTCTTTCTGACCCTGTTCGATATAGGCGTTTACCCTGTTCTGGCTTTTTTCATATTCTATGGCCGCTTTGATTTGACGTTCGCTGTATTGCTCAAGGTAAACTTCTGGCTGGATTATCGTCCCGTCTGGCAAAACCTGGACGTCAGACTTCACGCCTTCGGGCTTCATCCCTTCTTTTTTCAGGAACTCGATAGCACGATCCCTTTCTGCCTGTATGCGCTTTTGTTTATTCATACTGGCAAGGGCATCTGTTACGGCGTTTATCATGTCGATCATGGGGCCACTGTCCATTACGTTCTTCTTGAACAGTTCCCACTCGTTGGACATGCGGTTGATAGCGCCTTGTGCCGTATTTGCGGCTTCTGCGGCAGCCCTGCCATATTTTTCTTCCAGCGCCTCGGCAAGAGCCGGCAAAAGCTGTTCTGCCGTCAGTTTCCCGTCGGCCATGAACTTGTCGAGCTCTGCCGTGGTCATGCCCATGGCTTTTGCGGCCATTTGGAACGCACCCGGGAGGCGTTCCCCCAATTGCCCACGCAATTCTTCGGCCTGGACTTTCCCCTTCGAGATCATCTGGCCGAGGGCGACGAAAGCGCCGTTGACTTCTTCTGTGGAAAGCTGGAGGGCTGCGCCGGTGTCTGTCAGGGCCTTGAAGATATTTTCAAGTTCCGGCGCAAGCTTCGTATCCTGTCCGGCAGCAAAAAAGGACTTGGCGGCATTAGCGGTATCGAAAAACTTCAGGCCGACACGGTCTACCTGCTGATAAACCATATCGAGTTGGGAGGCTGCGCCGGAGCCAAAAACGGCCTTGTAAGAGTTTTCGAGACGCTGGAAAGCGATCTGGGCATCAAGGATAGCCTTTCCGGCTACGACAAGAGACGCTCCCCAGGCAACGATAGCCAGCTTTGATTCACCAATGGCGTTGGAAAGCGTGGAGTAAGCTCCCCGGAGGTCGCCAATACCTGCCCTGATCTTTGCGATCTCCAGAGCTGAGAGCTTCGCGTCCTGGGCAAATTTTTTGAAGGCCTCATCACGCGCAAGATCATTCATCCGTGCAGCAAGGCCATTGATGGATTTTGACGTCCTGTCTATCCTGATGCCGACTTCGCTGAATCGCTTGATGACATTGTCGATCTGCTGCGATGACCCAAAAGCGCTTGACGACATCGCTTTTTTAATCTGGCTTACATCGACGGCGATTGAGAGAACAGGAGGGGTCATGCTAAAGCTCCGTTTTAGCGTGATAGTATCCTACTGCCCCGTTGATAGGGTCAAATCGCGGGAAATGAATCTGGAACTTTTTTTTGATGGAGCATGTTATGCCAGGGGATATAGAGGCGCGCCGCAAAGAGATGCAGAGGAAGATGGAAGAAGCGAACAACAGGATCGTTCGCAACTCACGAGAATTTCAAAAAGCGGTCGATGATTGGGCAAATGCCGCCCATGAATTTGCCTTGCTCTCCCTGATTGCCAGGATATTTGATTGCTACGGAAGGCTTATCCAAAGGACGCCGGTAGATACGGGAAGGGCTCGTGTAGGTTGGCATATTGAGGGGCAAGAAGACGAATGGATCCCAGAAAAAAAACAGTATGAAGAAGCCAAGGGTGATGGAAGCGCCATAATTTCAAGAGAGCTGAGGAAACTTGGCCTCGACCTTGTAAATGCAGATGTTATCTACATTATGAATAATGTTGAATATATCCTAAAGCTTGAAGCCTTTGGTGGTAAGCATAAAGATCCTGGCTTTGTTGCTTTGTTCCTGCAAGAGTTGCGTTTCGATCTTGAAAAAGCGATCGAGGAAGTAAACAGGACAAAATAGCGTTTCGGATTGCATTGTCCATGACTGGAAGGTATCCTATGGCCATGGAGGTAATATTGAATATCTTATCCTTTGGATCATCTGTGGCATCGGCGCGGCTATGATTGCAAGCTCGAAAAATCGTAGCGCCATAGGTTGGCTTGTGGGTGGCTTCCTTCTTGGCCCCTTGGGGCTCCTTATCGTGGGATTCATGTCCCCCAACAAGGAATCCGATGGAGAGGCAGAGAGCCAGGAAAATGGCGGTGTCCAGGCAACGGACTGGTGGTCGAAAGAAAAGCCCCAAAAAGGCGAATGGACGTATGCCAGCTCCGACAAACACTGGTATCGCAGCGACCTCATTTCTGATACTCCTGGCGGGATAGAGGGGCTGGTACGGAAAAGAAAGGCGGAACTGGCAAAAACACCGCCGCAGCCAACGACCAAGAAGTGCCCCTTCTGTGCCGAAGAGATCAAATATGAGGCCATCGTTTGCAGGTATTGCGGAAGGGATCTGAAGTAGACAAAGAAAGCCCGGTGTGATGCCGGGCTTTTTCGTCTCATACGACCTTGACATTCACACCGTTTTATGGCGTTGTCCTCCTAGGTGCTCACAACACCAACCATAGGCGGACAACGCCACCCGACAGCATGGCGCTTTTTTGTGCCCTTTTTCAGAAAGTCAAGATGTTTCTTGGCTGTCTTTTGGGCTATGCTTGCATCCAATGTTTGCCGGGTGTCCCCGATATGTCCAGGCCGCAAGGCTAAAGGCGGGGAGCCGCGCCTATGGGCGGTTGTGAACACCCGGCATCGTCATTCACAGGCGGTGCCAACTCTCAACCATAGGAGTTTGCACCATGTCGCAAGCTGAACTTCTCTCCCCCACGCCTCTTTCTCCGTCCGTTTCCCTCCACTCTGGCCGCCCGGCCACCACGTCCCTTGAGGTCGCCAAGTTCTTCGGCAAGCGCCACGACAACGTTTTGCGCGACATAGACGCGCTTTTGTCGCAACTGCCTGAAAACTCCTTACAACTCAATTTTGAGGAGACGTATCAGGAGCAGGAAACGCCCCTCGGCGTAAAGCAAATCCGCGTGTTCATCATCTACCGTGACGGCTTCATGCTGCTGGTCATGGGCTACACCGGCAAGAAGGCGCTGGGCATGAAGCTGGCCTACATCGAAGCCTTCAACCGCATGGAAGAAGAACTTGCCCGGCAGAAGGAATCCGCCATCCCCGCCTCCCCCACCCCCGACGACTTCACCGGCACCCTGTCCATCACGCCGTCCACCACCGAAGACCGCAAGCCTCTGCGGGCGCTGGTGGGGTCGTGGGCGCAGGTCTCCGGCCTGCCCTTCGCCGCCTGCTGGAACCAGCTCAAGGCCGCCTTCCAGCTCGCCAACATCAAGAGCTGCCGCAGGAGTGGATACCGGACGCCATTGATTGGGTGCAGAAGCGTATCGACGCGCTGCCCGCTCCGGCCCCGGCCACGGCCCTGACCTCCACCCCCTCTGCCGCTGCCGATGAGGCGGAAGGTCACCTTGCCGCCATCCTGGAGTACATCCGCCAGATCCACCGCCACGAGGAAGCCCTGTTCCTGCTGGCGCGTCGCGCCCTGCCGCCTGTCCGCAAGCCCGGCGACATGTACAGCCCGGCCCGCCGCCTGGGCCTGAATGCCCTCCAGAGCATGGAGGACTGCTCCGGCGCGTTGCACCACAACCTGCGGGCCCTGGAATCAGCCACCCACGCCATGCTGTCTCTGGATCAGATGTAGGAGGTGCGTCATGGCGAACGTCAAGTCAGAGACTTTCACCACCGCCGACGGCACCGTGGTCAGGATCACCGTGAACGGGCAGGAGTTCCGCGTCGAAGGCCGCCGCCCGAACCCCACTTCCCCGGATCCCGTTGACCGCTGGACGCTCCGGCAAGAACTGGCCGGCGTCAAGCTGATGGTCTTCGGCTTCGGCCTGGGTATCGTGGCTACCATCTGCGTGGCCACCATAGCCGTGCTGGTCGTCAGGTAGACCGGGAAGATCGTCCCGGCAAAACAAAGAGAGCCGCCTCAGCGATGGGGTGGCATGATACTACAGCCCGGCAGGATCGCCCCGCCGGGCTTTTTTCTGGATCAGCCTTTCCAGATTGTGGGGATAGGGCATGATAGAATTGTATTTTGTAATTTTTTTATTATTTTTTTATTTACAAAAATAAACTAGAGGGGTATATTGATTTTAACGAAACGGGGGGAAGACCCCAAAAAAGGAGCGCAAAAAATGATGTACACCGCCGACAACATGAGCCGCCTGCTGGGTAACGAAGCCACCAACGAAGACGCCGAACGTTTTGCCGCCTACCTCATCGCCCAGGGCTGGGAACTGCTCGAAAACGAAGATGGCCAGATCGAGGCCTGGCGCAATGACAATACTATGACCGAGCAGGAATGGCAGGAGGCCCTGGCCGACTGTTTCAGAACGCACGAAATCAGCTTGGATAATGGCGCGAACTACATGACAGCAGCCGAGGCCATGCCGATCATCGAATCCAGTGGACTTTGGGACGCCGTTGTCTCTGTTATGAATACCGAAGCCCGTGAACGCGTCCATGCCGAGCTGGCCCCCTGCACGGAACTTGACTTCTTGCGCCGCTATCTGGAACTGGCTCCCAGTGATCTGATCATCGGCTAGGGGCGCTGCTGGAGATTTGCCCCAAAGGATAACGCTGGCCTGGGCATCAGGCCCGCACAAAATAGAGGAAATACCATGGGCACCAAGACTTACACCTATGAAATCATCAACTGTTCCGGCGGCGATCCCCGCTATGTCGAACCGTACCACCTCGGCACCTACAAGAACCTGTCCGATGCCATCGCCGCCTATCGAGAGCGCAATACCCACCTGTTCGACAGCGACTTTGCGCAGCGCCACGGCCTGAGCAACTCTGGGACGTTCGACCGCATCATCAAGCTGGACGAAGATGGCGACGTGGTGGACTGGAATGTGCCTCCCTATGACGACGATGACCAATGGGCATAATATGCACGACATTATTGAGAAAAAAACAGGCCGCGGACGTCCTCCGCTGGAGGAGGGCAAGCGCCGCGTCCAGGTCATGGTCTCGCTTCGCCCACAGGATGTGGACGCCATCAACCGGATAGCCGATGAAAAAGGCATGAGCCGCTCGGAATATGTGCGCCTTGTCCTGCTGGACGCCATCAAAAAAGAACTCTGATGACAGACTACGGGAAAGCCCCCGCTCCATGACGGAACGGGGGCTTTGTTTTAATCGTACCTGGCAGGCAGATCACAGCACGGGATAAAACCAACCGGAACGTGAGAGTTTCAGCCTAGTCGCTCTCTGCCTCAAGGTCAAGCTAGGCCTTGGCAGCCGGGGCCGCCTCATGCTCATTGTGCCCGGCGGGCATCCCGAAACCGGGGTGCATCTCGCACATGCGGGTCACGGCATGTTCGGCCAGCTCGGCGTTTTCCATCGCCAGGTTCTCGATCTCGTGGGTGTCCTTGAGGATGTCCACGAGCTTGTACATCATCACGATGTCGTCCTTGCTGGGGCAGTCGTTGGCGGCGATGTCGCACGCATGGCGCAGGGCCCACCAGCGGATCTTCATCACTTTATCACGCATCTCGCTCATCTTCGCGCTCCTTTTCTTCCTGGGCGTCATCTCTGACGTCTTCATTTTCCCGCGGCTTGAGGGCGGCCACGGTCTCTTCATACTTTTCGGCGACAGTGTTTCGTGCCAGTTCGCCGATCCGGTCAGCCAGCTTGCGGCCACTGTCGGTAGTAAGAAGCGCCGTAGCAGCAGCCCCCAACAGAAACGAAAACAGGGGGTTCATGACCGGCCACCTAATAGGAGGCCGCAGCAGCTGCAGCGGGCGTGCTGGTCACGGTGACACCCGTCACAACGTCAGGGCCCACATGCGGCGCGCAGAGCTTGTCCCGGCACTGCAGGTTGCCCGCGGGGTTGGTGGTCACGGCAAAGTGCAGGCAGTTCCAGCGGCGCACGTTGCCGGCGATCTGGCCGAGTTGGAGGTAGTTACCGCAACGTCCGTACACATTGCTGTAAGTCGTGGTGCCGTCGGTCACGATGACCTGTTCCTTGGCGCAGGGGGTGATCTTGACGCAGCAGGGCGCGCCCGCGATGCGCAAATTGAAGCAGCCGCTTTTCGGCAGCGGGTTGCTGGTGGTGAGCGTGGCCGTATTGGCCGTGGTATTCAACGCGATACTCGTAACTGTGAGTACCGGGACAGGATTGCAGCAGTTGCTCATGTCAAGCCTCCGGCAGAGCAGTTGAGGATAAAAACGGCCGCCGCCATGCAGCAGGGACGGCGGCCGTTACAGGGGGGAGGAATCCGGTCAGACTACACCGTGGTGGGGCAGCAGCCGCCGTTCCAGCCGCCATAGTTGGCGCAGCCGATCAGCGGCAGACCGCCGAACGGGGTGAACTGCGGGGCCTTGAGCATCTTGTCCTCGATCTGCGCCAGGCGATTGTTGAGGGCACAGGCCTCAGCGGCGCTCTTGGCTTCCTGATTGGCGGTGGCCAGGGTGATGAGGTTGCGGGTCTGCTCGTTCTGGCTGGTGATGAACTGCTGCGTGGCCACACGTTCCAGGTCGCGGATGTACAGGTCCTTCTGGCCTTCCAGAATGGCGGCGGTGTTCTTGTTCTGGTTGTTGATGATCTCGCGGATGCCGGTCTCAAGCTGGGCAGTGGACAGGGCATTGGCGCTGACCATGGCGGTTTCCAGCTTCAGCACGTCGCGGTCGGTCTGGCCTTCACCGTAAGCCAGAGCGCCGGGAACCACACCGCAGCCACAGTTGCCGCCCCAGCCGCCGAACAGGCCGCCACCGCAGCGATTGCCGCCAAACACGGCGAACAGGATCAGGAGAAACAGAAAAATGCCCCAGGTGCTCATGGAACCATCGTTGCTGTACATGGGTTACTCCATATATGGATTTCGCAGCGGGCGGGATTGCCCGCATCGCGTCCTAAAATTTCGACAGGCGCTTGCGCAGCTCATCCACATCGGAACTGCCGGACGCCGGGAGTTGTGGCGCTGACGCTCCGCCCTTAGCAGGAACTTCCGCAGCGATTTCCTGGGCGGCACTGCGCAGCTTGTCCGGCAACCCAGGCTGCACCATATTCAGGAAGCCTGAGATTTTGGGATTGTTGAGAGCCTGGACGGCCTGCTGCAAACGCTCCTGCCCGATGTTGTATTGACGCATCAGCTCAAGAACGCCGTTTTTGTTCTGGGCGAACTGGCCCGCAAGTTGCTGCGCCTGATCCACTTTCGACAGGAGAGGGCTGTTCTTCGGGAGCAGGGCCTTTGCGATTGACAGGAAGTTCATCGTTTTCCCCCATGATGCTGGAAATTTGCTTGGTCAGGAGACTGACTTGCTGTGACAGGGCCATGTTCTGCTGCGTCAGGACAGCAAGCTGCTCTTCCGTGGACAGTTTGGGCTGTACCAGACCTGCGTCCACAAGCTGCTTGTAGTAGCCCTCGGCTTTGCTCACGGCATCATTGGCCACGCGCTCCATCTCCTTGTAGCGTTCGATGGAGACGCCGATCTGGCGCGTACCGTTCAAGTCCTGGATGTGGATGCCACCTTGCCCGTCGGCAAAGGCATAGAAGGATGAGGCCATCGGCTGCATAAAAAAATACCCCCATCAGTTAGACTGATAGGGGTATCATAGGGCCGCCTTCGGCGCGGCGCATGTTATCCGTGGCTATGGATGGAGTTCTTTCTGTATCTGGTCAACACGCGGCAACTGGGCATCAAGACCGAGATAGCGTAAGACCCTGCGGCAGAGATCCGGGGACATCTTCCCACGCTTCATGCGCCGCAGCTTTCCGGCAGGTGTCAGCAGCTCGAACTCGGCGCCACAGGATGCGCAACGCCATATGGACGTGCGGGCGCTTTCGAGCTCGTGCATCTCAACAGTCGTCGGACACGTCCTCTGACAAGTCAGGGCAGCCGCACCACATTCCGGGCAATACTGTCTATTCCTCGCCATCCTGTGCCTGTTGCGGGACATTGCCGCTGCGTTGCTGGGAGAACTTCAGGTTCAATGCCGTCTTGAGCTCCCAGACATATTTCTTGACGCGCTCCATGCAGCCCTTGCTTTCAGCGGAAACGGAAGCGATCTCTTCGTCCATCTTCTGCACGGCAGTCAGCACGGCAGCGTTCTGCTTTTCCATGCTGTCCTGCATCTGGGAAAGGGCGGAGCTATGCCAGAGCGTGACCCCGACAAGAGCCATGGTCTCCAGGAAGACCACCAGGCAGAGAGCCAAAAGAAACATGCCCATACGATTTTGGGCCCCGCCGATGGCATCAAGGCGCTTGTCGAAGATGTCCAGAAGTTTGGCATCAGCTTCGCGCTGTTCCTGTTTGATGCTGTTCTGGTTCTGCGGCTGGATATGCGGGGTGATGTTCTGGTCTTCCTGCTGCTGCATAGTCTCGTTGCTCACGATCTGCCTCCCTTCTTTTTCTGGTTTTCCCGGCGATACGCCAAAACCTGATCTTCGATCAGTAGGACACGCCAGCGTATCCCGTCAGGGTCGCTGTGCCTGCTGCATTCTAGCGCAATTGCCTCCAGTCGCAAAGGGAGAGGATTCCCAGCCATGGTGTCAAAGTCTCTGCCGTGGGCATCCAGCATGCTCCATGTCTCCCATGCCGCCTCATTCATGGCGCTTGTCTCTCGTGGCATGGAGCACTTCGAGCAGTCGGGGATGGCTTTGTTGTCTTCGGCCATCTCCCGACATTCACGGCAGTCAGTGGGCCGGGCAGGTGAGAGCAACCACCCGACCCACCGGATCAGTTTTTTTTGTCTTCCAGCTCACCCATGCGGGCGATCTCAAGGATGCGTGCCAGCATGGTCACAGCCATGCCAGGGTCGCATTCGCACATGTCGCGCAGGACTTCCTTGCTGTAAGGGATCTCCTCACCGCTTGCCGTCCAGAAACCCTTCCAGTCCACGATGCTTTCTTCCAGCATGGCACGGGTCAGGTAGGCGTCGGCAATGTCGGTGTCCATACCGGCCTCGATCTGCGCCTGCCTGCGCAGCTCGTTGCGCTTGGTCATGGTCAGAGGCTTGCACCAGACACCTTCCGACTTGTCGCGGGAATAGGGCAGGAAGAACAGCGCGTTTTTACAGGCTTTGGTCAGGATCTTCGGCATACCATGCTACTCCTGCACGATGTACAGGGCGTCTTCGCCCTTGGTGCCCAGGATGGCCCCCGTCCTGTCCAGAGTGTAGGACGCGCCATCGACACCGATCTCGGGCATGGACATTTTCACACGATCCATGCCGATGGAAAGCGTCTTCCCGGCTTCCTTGCCGAAACGGACGACGACAGGGATCTCGTAGCCGTCATACCCCTTGCCCAGTTCCGAAGCATCGTCACCCCGGAAAAAGCTGTTCATGGTGATGGACAGCTCTCTCTTGGTATCCACCGCTTCGCCAGGATATTCGTCGCCGATCTCCTGCAAAAATTCGGCAGGCGTGCCGATGGAGAGGCTGCCTTCACGAATGCGGCCCACCTGGCTGTCGATATAGATGGACGCCCGACGTGATTCCAGGGGATCGCCAACCGGTGAGGACTGGGGCGTCCAGGCGTCGAGCTGGTCGCCGTCGGCAAAGGACGTGATCGTACCTTCGACGGTGATAGTCCCGGCCACAGGGTCAACCGCCGTGATGCGGTAGCCCGCGCCGCTGTTGTCGAGGTCCTTGGTGGTGTTCTTGATGTAGCCACCAACGCTGTACGCCTTGACGGCTGGCCTGTCCTTGCTGTCCACAACGGTGATATTCTGCCCGCTGGGTGTGCCGGAAACAAAGCTGCGCCCGCAGTACCCCATGCGCTGGAACTGCACGGTCACGTCCACGTTTTGGCCGCCGGAATTGCTCATGGAAAATTCCGTCATGGTCACAGCCCCGCCGGAACCGAAGGTGACGGTATGGTCATTTCTCATCCAGATGGAAAGACGATTTCGGCAGGTGTCCTGCATGTAGACACGGGATTTCAGCGTCAGGCTGGCCGCAGCCTCATGCGTGGCAGCAGTCGTACCGGCATAGCCGCGTTCGCAGTTGGTCAGAGCCGTGACCACGCCATCCTCGATGGTGCGGCCTGAGTACCTGACTTTTTCCGTATCCACTTCGACCACACCCGACGGGGGCAGGATGCCGCCGGAAATACTTTCCACAGAGATGGTGTCATCCTCGGCGCCGACCTCAGAGGTCAGGGAAGCCGTCACCGCGTCACGCTCTTGGACTTTGCCCATGGCCGCAAGGATCAGGGCATGGGCCTGCATGTGACCGCCGGAAGGATCGAGGCGCAGATACATGGGGATGCTGGCTTCACCGGCGTCCACAGCGTCCTGGAACTGATCCGTCACGTTCAGGGATTCGGACAGTTCTTCAGAAGCGGAGTTCGTCGGGGTCTGGTTCATGGTGGCATTGCCACGAGGGACGATGTAGTCCGCGGCCGTGGGTTTCTGGAGGACACCGTTCACGTCTTCCAGCACGGCCCATACGGCCTGATAATTCGATTTGCCAACGGACGGGCATGTCGCGGCCATAATTATTCTCCTTCATGCCCTCCGGCCCATATCCACCACGGAATGGATACGGACAGGGCAAGGCGTTTGTCGTCGGTCTCACCGACGTTCGTTGTGTAGGGCTCATCGCACATGACCTTGCAGCCAGAATCACGCACAGGAAGGTCGATGCGATAAAAAGACGTCTCCAGCAGGCTGCACAGTTCCCAACCCTTGGCCAGCTTCGCTGTGTCGTTGGCGGGAATGGACAGGGTCACAGTGTAGGCGCCCATGCGAGGACATATGCCCTGCCTGCCGCCCAGTTCTCCATCCATGACCTTTCCGGGGTTCACGGAATGGATGACCTGGATTTTCTTCAAGTCCGGCTTCAAGTCCTCGCCCGGCTGGATGATGATGATGTTTCCTGCCGCTTGCTCCGCCGTCAGGGCAGCGAACAGGGCGGATTCCAGGGCTACACGCACGGAAAAAAGATCAGGAGCCTGCATCATGGGTTCCCCCTGCGGCTGCGTTCGGCGGCCTTTTCGAGCTGGGAGGACAGTTCGGAGAGGAAGAGCGCCCAGAAGCCGGAAGACTGCCGAGACCAGCCGGCTTCAAGCGGCAGGATGTACTCCACGTTGTTCATGATGTAGATCACATCCGCTTTGCTCAGGTCTTCGAGCTTGAGGACTTCCTGGGAAATGATCGCCGCGGCTTCGGCTTTGGCCTTCTCATACTCCCCGGGATCAGGCCGCCACTCATTCTCCTCGCCTTCGATATGCCAGCCGGCCCGCGCCCTGCCGGTATCTACCGGCGTCCGCTGCACGAGGCGGCCGTAGCAGTCGGCAAGCTGCGCCAGAAAGGCCAGCAAACCGTCTTCGTGTGCGGCGTTGACCCATTGCTGGAAGGCTTTCTTGAGATCACGGCCATTCGCGCAGATACGGTCATTCGCTTCTTCCATCTGCCGCTGGAGCTCGCGACGGCGGGCTGTCAGGCGGTCGCTAGGCATCGTCGCCCGCCTCCTTGACGGCCACCTTGTAGATGATGTCCAGTTCCGCAGGGGCTACGACGTGAATCTTGAAGATCTCCCACAATTTCCCCAGGAATGAGAGCTTGTCCGTGGTATCCGGGCGGCCTTCGCAGACATCGCCAGGCATAACGACAACAAGGTCTTCTCCGGCGAAAATTCCCATCTGCACCTCTGCCAGCATGGGGGATGTTTTCAGGCCGTAGAAGTCTGTGCGTGTTTCGATGACAGGATAGCCGCCGCCGGGCTCAGGCATCTGGGAGGTATCCTCAGTGCGCCGAACAAACTGCATGAGCATTCCCTTTGCTTGCAGCTTGGCCTTGGCTGCCTGAAGTTTTGGCGTGTAGTCCGTGGACATGGCTCAGTCCGTGAAAATGGCGTCCTTTCCGTGGAGTTTAAGCCATGTTTTGGCATCGTCGAGGAAGACTGAGCCTATCACATGGGCAAAGACACAAAGGAATACGATCCCAAACACGCCAAAGCAACGCACGAACAGCCCCCATTCTGCGGGGTTGAGGCTCCATCCCATAAGCGCGCACAGGCCGTAAATGACGGGAATAAACCGGTACGAGATTCTCCACACTCCTCGGAGGATGAAAAAACGCTTCTTGCCAGCAAGGATATAATCCGCACGGCTCGCATTTTTTCGCAGGAACTTAACAATCTCCGCCTCGTTAAACATCAACAGCACCTCCTGATATTTCCAGCACCTACCCCATCGCCACCCTGCCGCAGATCATCCCGGACTTTCCGGGAATTTCCCGGAGATACGGGCCAAGGATGCCATACACGGCAGGAAGATACGTCTCCACCGGCGCGGATTCGGCATAGGTGACGCTGTAGCTCTTGGAATCGCCGCCGATCACGTCAAGATCGCCTTCCTTGCTGGATTCGCTCATGCTGACGACCTTCCCGCCGCGCTCCACAGGGGCCAGAGGATTCAGCCCGCCATAGATCAGGCCGGCAAGCTCCATCTGCGCCTGAACCACAGCACGCGGCACCATATCCGCAGGCAGGAAGGTGGGTTCCTCTCCGGGCTTCGGCTTCACCCCGGGCATGGGCACGTTCTGCCGTGGCCACGCCGTCACCCTCTGCCAGTCAGGGACATCGCCTGCCCAGTTGAGCGTATTCATGGCGTCGAAGGCCCGGATAATAGCCGCCTCCTTCTTCGCGATGACACTGTCCCCGGCATCATCCGGCGTAGTCTCCCACAAGCCCCTGGGCACAAGGTAGGCGTCAACGTCCGTAAGGCTGACGTAGGTGTTGGCCCCTTCGGGCATGGTTCCGTCTTCAACGATCAGCATGACGTTTGTCCTTGGTAGCGTATTCGATGACGCCCCCGACAGGGGGTAATGGCGTCGGGGGCGCTGGCGAAGCGGCTACTTTTTGGCGGAGGTGGCGGCAGCTTCGCCCTTGGCGGGAGCGGGGGAAGTTTTTTCGGATTCCACCGGGACAAGGCGGTTGGCTTCGACTTCCACATCCACGAGAGACTGCGGGACATCGACAACGACGTGGCCGTCTTCATTGACCACACCACGATAGCCGAAAGCATTGCACGCCGTTCCGGCAGGCAGTTTGCGGGCGAACCGCGTCCTCATTTTCACACTGGCGGCCATACATTGCCCTCCTAGTTGTTGATGGAAGTCAGGCGGGCCAGGCCACGGCGGTTGAAGCAGACAAAGTTGGCATACTGCTTCACGCGCACGATCTGGGAGTCCTTGTTTTCGGCAGCGCCCACGACTTCAACGGAGATGCCCGCCGGGGTGCCTTCGGGATAGATACCGGAAATGCCGACGCGGCGCGTACCATCATCGAAACAGCCGGCCCACACGGAAGTCAGCGCGCCACCCGTCAGGGCTGTGCCATTGGCAGTTTCTTCGACAGACAGGTACTCGTTTTTGAAGATCGGGATACCTTCGTAGCCGATGGTGGTACGGCCATCAGGGAGATTCACGACCCAGTCAGCCGGAGTGCCACCCATGGCGCGCAGCAGGGCCTTGTAGCTGCGCATGGTTCGGGGGGCCATCAGGATCCAGTCCACCATTCCGTCCTTGGCCTTTACGAGGTCGAGCAGGCTGTCCAGCAGCTCGAAGGAAAGGGCCTGGCCTTCACTGGCGGCAGTGTACTGCTCGGAATCACACAGAGAGTGCAGGCTGTTCATGTTCGGACTGGAGCCGTCACCGGTCGCCATACCTTCCTGGAACAGTCGCCCGATCTTCTTCGCCTTGCTGGAAATCTCCACGGCAAGCTGATCCACACCGGCGCTGGCACTGGTGGCACGCACCAGGCCATCGAGTTCCACGTCGCCGATAATCTTCGTGGCGCTGAAAGGAACCTGCTCGAAAGTGGCGGCGGCCTTGCTGGTGATGGTCGCGTCAACGCTGTAGAAACCGGCATCGCCCAGGGCTTCCTCGCGGTTCACAAGGATGGCCTGACCGGTGTAGCCGGTGAAGGGGAGCAGGTCGTACAGGGGGTTGATCGTGATGATGTCTTCCACGATGCCCTGCACGATCTGGTCATTGATGAGCTTTTTCGCTTCAGCAAGCGTCTGGGATGACATGAAATGCTATCTCCTTTGGCCTACTGCCCGAACACGCCGCCCTTCTGCTTCAGTCCTGCGGCGATTTTCTGGACAGAGGTCATGTTTTCAGTGTTCACCGTCCCGCCGGGGGTACCCTGAGTAGCACCGCTGCCGGTGGCCGGGCTTCCCTTGAGGACATAGGCCTTGTGGGGGCTGTTCTTGACGATTTCCCGCAGGGCCGTATCGAAGTCGGCCGGGCCGTTTTCGCCGTAGATGACGTTGCCGGCACTGTCCTTGCCAACGAGCTGCCCCTTTTCGTCCACGCTGAAATGCTTGGCGAAAAGTTCCTGTGCCATGGCGGCGCTGACCAGCTCTTCGGTCACAAACTTGGACGAACCGAACTGGCTGCGAATGGTAGAGGCATGGTACTGGTCAATGATGCGGGCCCGGTCGGCTTCCAGTTCCGCGACCTTCTTCTCAAGCGGAGAAGTGGCGGCCTTGATCCTGGCCAGGGTGACTTCCTCAGCCCCACGCTGTTTGTCGTCGAACGCGGCCACGGCTTCGGCGTTCTTTCGGGCCGTCTCGATGAAGGACGGGACATCTTCAATGCCTTCCAGCGGCTTGAGCTGAGCTTCCAGTTCCCGAATGCGTTCCTTGCGCCCGGCGCTCTCGCGGTTAACTTCGGACAGCTTCTTGCTCATAGCGGAGTAGTCAACTGACCGCTCCTCGCCACTATCCGTGATGGCAATGGGATTGCCGTCCTCGCCTTTCACAAAATTGCCATTCTCATCCATTTTCCAGGGCATCTGCCAAACTCCTTTTGCACAACTGTGCCAGCTTTTTCTTTGAGTATGCCTCACTGGCATATTTATGAGCAACGAATCGCAAAAACGAATCTGGAAGATTGCCCCATCCCAAAAGAGACAGGCGCAGGGCAACAAAAAAGGCGCGGTCATTACTCCGCGCCCTATTACTTCCTTGCTGTTGTGATCCCTACAACCTGTTCCCCTGCCTATCGTATCCCATCTGCTCAAGCGTTAACGGCAGACCGCTGGCCTTGTCCCACATGTCGTCCCATTTCACGGCCCCGGTCTCCAGCAGCCTGCGCCGGATCGGGCCGATGGCTGTCTTTGCCTTGTCCGCTGCAGAGAGGGACGCCCACCAGCCGGAGAAATTTTCCGTCGTCTTGCCGTAGTTCTCGATCTTGCGCCCACCAGTCCCGATAGGCCCCGTCTCGCGTATCGTCCAGGGGCGGGCCACGGCTTCGAGGTCGTCAACGTCGATGCCGAAGTCGCGCCAGCTTTTGGCGACCGGAACCCACAACCCTCGGCAGCGGGGATGCGCCGGGAGGCGCGGACGTGGTTCGTCGAGTTTGTAGACAGCTCCGTCCCCCCACAGGCATTGCATGCAGGTGCGGTTATCCAGGGTCTCTACCCTCTTGTACCCCTTGAACAACCCCTCGTTGGCCTTGTAGACGGCCTCTTGCGCGTTGACGTTGGCGGTCTGGATGAATGTCCGCGTGATGGTGATGGCCTCCCGTCGCGTCAGCTCAAAGCCCGCGTCACTGGCCGCCACCAGCACCCGCCGCACGGCCTCCGCGGTTCCCTTGCCTTCCACAGCCACCTGCCGCAGCGCGGCAAGGATGCTCTGCTTGACCCCATTGTCCAGCGCCGAGTCCACCCAATGATCAAGGCCGCCGGAACCCAGCGCGGTATCCTGGAACCAGCTCGCGATCTGCGCTGATGTCAGGCCTACGGACTTCACAGCCGACGCCTTGCCGTCCAGCGTCAGGATGGCGTTATACGCAGCAAGAGAAGCTACTGCTGCCGCAATACTAGCCTCGCTGACCGTGCCCGTGATGGTCGCCCTGGCCCCGGCCAGCACCTCGTCAGCCCATGCGTTGAGCGCCTCGTCCTGCTCCCGCCGCCAGTCGGAGAGCGTCGCCAGTCCTGCGGCCTCGGCGGCAAGACGTGAGGCGATGTCCTTCTGCGCGGCCTCAAGGGAGGTGATGACGGCGGCCACAGCTTCGGCGTCGAGCTGCTCAAGGTCGTGCCGCCACCAGAGGGAGCGGGAGAGGAGGTACAGGGCAAGGGTATCGTCTGGGGTCATGGTCTACCTCCTGCTTTTGGGCATTCTACCACGCCACCGCCGCAGGGAAAAGCCCGCGCCGCGTGAATCATACCTTGACAAAGATCCTGTTTTATGGCGTTGTCGAGCCACGGCCTTCAACAGCCGACACAAGCGGTACGCCGCCCATGCCGGAAAGCGGTTTTTTCTTTTTTGTCAAGCTGTCTTTTTGTTTGGCAAATGACTATACTTGCATCCGATTGTTGGGCGGGAGTCCATGCACCATACAACACCTCCGGGGAAAGTGTATGGGCCGTTCTTGTGGCGGTGTTGAAGCTCCCGCCCTTCTTCTATTTCAGAAGGAGGGGATTCAACAAACCACAGGAGGCTCGTATGAGTCAGGCTATTGCATCTCCCAGCGTCACCCCCTCTTTCCCTCCCCTTGCCTATCAAGGCGTTCCTGTCCTCACCACGGAAATGCTCGCTCGAGCCTATGAGGTAGAAGCCAAGCAGATTCGCCAGAACTTTGCCAACAACCGGGAACGGTTCGTTGAAGGAAAGCACTTTTTCATCATAACAAACGGGGAACTCAAGAATTTTCGCTTGCAAGTCGAAAATTTCGACTCACAAATTTCCCCCAAGGTTCGCTCTCTTACCCTCTGGACGGAACGCGGCGCAGCCCGCAACGCCAAGATGCTCAACTCTGACCGCGCTTGGGACGTGTTCGAGCTGCTGGAAGAGACGTTCTTCCGCGTGGTTCGTGCGGACGCCACGCCAGCCCCCTCCCCTGACGCCGCCATCAGCCCCGCCGAACGGGCCGAACTCAAGGCCCTTGTGGACGCCAAGCTGTCCGCGGCTCCCGCCACCGTGCAAGGCAAGGCGCGGGCGGAAATCTGGACGAGGTTCAACCGCCACTTCAAGATCGCGGAATACGCCCAGCTTCCGGCGGCCAAAATGCCCGAAGCCCGCGACTACCTCATCCAGATGGAGGTCAAGGCCCTGCAACCTGCCCCGCAGCCCGTTGCCGCAGCTCTGCCAGCGGCTCAGGCCAGCGCCGCGACGGAACATCCAGCAACCGGGCAGCACATGGCCTGCCTGCTGCTCATCGAAGACGTGCGGGAGAGCCTGCGCACCACCTGCCACCCCGGCGCCGTCACCATGAAGATGACCCCGCAGGAACGCAGGGTGTACTATGCCTGCCATGCCGCCTATGTCGCGGCGGATGAAGCCCTTGCCGGGGCCTACAGCATCCTTGACGCGGGCCGCCGCATGGCGGAAGCCATCCGGGCATAGGGGGTGGAGCATGGCTACCAACCGCATCCACACCATCACCACGGACAACGGCACCCGCATCACCATCACGGTCAACGGCGAGAACTTCACCATCGAACGCGACGCCCCTTCCCCGGACACCACGCGCCCTGTCGGGCGCTGGGAACTCCGTAACGAGCTGGTAGGCGTGAAGCTGCTGGTCATCGGTTTCGGTATGGCCGCCGCAGGATTCTCCGCCCTGTCGTTCTTCTTTGGCCTGTTCTGCCGTATAGGCGGATAACGCCATCCCCAAACGACACACCGCACACAACAAAGGCCGGGACACCATGCCCGGCCTTTTCTCGTGCTATTGTGCGCCTGCCCCGGAATTTCCCGGAGTTTCCCGGACAGTCCCGGAATTTCCCGGCTGCCCGCCACCGGCCCCTGCGCCAAGCCGCTGCATCAGGGACAGCCCGAAGGACTGCCCCGCATTGGCCGTCGTTGCAGCATCCTGCGCCAGCTTTGACACCTCGTCAGAGTAGTTGAAGTCATCGGGGAGGATTCCCAGACGCACTGCGAATGTCGCCAGCGTCTCCTTGCCGATGATCCCCTTGTCGTGGAGCTGGATCAGGTAGTCGATGCTGGCACTGTCGGCGTAGTCATCGTTGACCTTCACGGACGGGCCGTCAGGCATTCCCCACCACTTACCAACCAGACGCAGGCAGTTTTCCAAAAAGTCCTGGAAGTCCAAAGCCCAATTACGAAGCTGGCTATTGCCTTCACGGCTTTCCTTCTGCACCTGAGCTGCTGTCAATCTGGCCGCGCTCTGCGCCTGCATGATTTGCAAGCCGTAAGTCGCCATAGCGTCCTCAAGGTCGCGCAAGTCCTGCCTTCCGGCCTCAACGCTGGCAGCATCCACGCCACAGCTCTGGATGTTCCCGCCGGGCAACAGGTAGATCACGTTGCCTGGGCCGAAGGTCAATGGCATAGGGTTGCCGTCCTTCCCTACTTCCCGGTCTGCCCCCGTGACCGTCCAGACCGGAAGCCGAACATAAGCCAGCAGGTCATACTGTTCACTGGTCGCCTGCCAGTGCCGCACGTTGAGGTGCGCCAAGTCCATGAGCGCAGGGCGGGCCGTGAAGTCGCTGCGGGGATCGCCGGGCATGAAGACGGCCACGGGGATTTCGTCGAGCGTCATGCGTCCCTGGGCATACGGATCGGCGCCTTCAACCACCTTTCCATTCAAGATGGGGAAACGCCACACTTCCCAACGGTCGAGCCAGTAAGCGTGGATGTACTGCACATCTTCAAGGACGAACTGGTTTGCCTTGCTTTGTTCCTGCCTGATCTCGACGTACCGGAAATGCGTGATGACGCGCCGGCCATTGCGCCATTCAGCCCGACAATCCAGCACCTGTTCCGCCGGGATATGCACGAGATACGGCTGCCATCCTTCGGCGGCGTCCGCAGCGGCTGTCTTCGGGCGCATCGTGCCATCAGATGCCCGATACAGCGTGACGCCATCCTCGTTTATGGTCTCGATATGCGGGTAATCCACCAGGCAAAACGTCACCCCTGAGACCAGGCCGGAGGTGAAGACGTTACCACTCCAGGCCGTCAGATTGTGCCCGCGCTGATCGACGTTTTCCGACCAGTCGCGGAACTTCTGCATATCATCGTCGGACAGCTTGCTGCTCTTGTTGTCCAGGGCAACTTGTCTGCTGAAAACTTGGCCACGGTAGTAACCGAGGGTCTGGGCAAAGGCATTGCGCAGCACCGTGCGTTCGATGCGGCAGAAGTACGACCTGTCAGGCTCTTTCTCCTTGCGCATGATGTATCTGCCACCAGCACGCCTCATGGCCTCAGTCCCGCCCATGAGATCAAGACACGGGCGTGCGGCTTCGTGCTGGCGCTGAAAAACAGACGTAGGCGTCTGGATGCTGGCCTGATTTTCCGGGATTTTCCCGGAATTTCCCGGAACTGGCATAGTGCTTTCTCCTTATGCGACCGTCGAATAGGTGCCGACGGTTACGGTATTGCGGATGATAGGATATTCCTTCGCGATGAAGTACCCGGCGGCATCGTTGATATGATCGTGCCCCGTCGTCTTGTCCGGTTCGCCATTCTTCGCCCACGGCTGCTGCTCAAGGGCCTCGACATACGACGGGCACTTGTCAGGGTTGACCCGGTAGCGCCGCTCCCCAACGGCATTGCAAAACATGGCATTCATGGCGTTTATGCGGTCTTTGACTGGGGGGTTAGCGGCGTTGACGCTCACGGAAAAACCTGCCTCCCGCAGCAGGGCAATGTCTGTCTGGCTGGCATTGACAGACCGGCGCGAATCACCAGAAGCGTCCGGGTAAATGCGAATCTGGCACGTCGGGATATAGCGAACGCCGTCATATCGCCAGTAGCGTTCCTTGATACGCCGGATCATGTCAGGCGTGTCGTACCCGTTGACGAACTCATCCACGGCGCAGGGCAGGCCGTCGCGGCGCACATGCACCACCGCCGCCATGCGCCCCACGTTGAAGTCCATGCCGATAAACAAGGGTTCTCCCGGCCGGATCGTCTCGTCCGTCGAGTTGTACTCCCGCTTGAAGCTGCAATAGATCGTGCCGGAATCAAGGTTGACAAATTCGCCGTTGATATAGGCGTCGATCAGTTGCGCCGGGTAGGATTCCAGCAGCGAGGGGATGTAGTCCGGCGGCAGGTTGATTTCATTGTCATATGTGCTGGCCTTGATGATGCCGTACAGCTTGCGCAGCTCAGGATTTTCACGCGGCCCCTTCTCGAACTGCTGATAGACGAACTTGAACCCTTCCGGCGTGGTGGTCACATCGATGCCGTTGCGCAGCCCTTTGACGTTATAGCGCATGCGGGCAAGGATTTTCCGCCACGCAACCGTGGCCTTGTCCACAGGCATCACGTCGATCTCGTCAACAAGGGCGTGCCCGATCTTGAAGCCGATGATGCTTTCAGGCTTGTCCATCGAACGACACTTGATGACGCCGCGCAGGGTTCGGCCACTGTAGACAAAGACCTCGTGCGCAGACTGCTTTACATCGACGGAAAGGCCCCACTGCTCGAAGCATTCCGCCACAGTAGGGTAAAAGATGTCCCTGATCTGCGGATACGTCGGCGCGAAGTACCCGGCATTGATACCGGGCCACTCGCAAAAATGACGCCCAAGAGAAGCACAGCCAGCCCAAGTCTTGCCCGCCCCAAAACCCGCGACATACGCCCGGAATTTCTGCGGCAAGGAAAGGAAAGCCGCCTGCGGCTCATTCAGGATCGGGTTCAGCTCTTGCCGCATTTTTCCCCCTTCGCCCATTGACCACACGCACATTGATGACAGGCGGATCATTGGGCACGTCTTCTTTCTCGCCCTTCAAGTCAGCCAGCAAGGCCACAGTTCTGCTGATCTGCGCTAGGACTGTCGTATGGGCCTGCTCAAGCCGCAGATAGTTCTGAGCAAAGGTTTCTGAGGTACTGGATACTGTTTTGCTTTCCTCGCCTGCAAAGTTCTTCGTCTGGGTCGTGGCGACAGTCAGTGTCACTACGGAAGGCTTTTTCTTGCCCGTCCCGTCATCCTTCCCGGCGTCCTGCTCCGCAAGCATGGCCTCCATCATACGTCTGGCAATACGGAGCTCTTTCACCTTGAGAACTCTTAATTGTTCTTCAAGAACAGATACGGGGTCAGTGTTGACAGAATCAGCATACTCTACTTCATCCGCAAACATCGTCTCACGTGTTATTTTTTCATATGCCCCATGCTTTAACGCATTTTTGCTTCCTTTTGGTGCTCCGTTAGAAGCTCCCCCGTGCCACTTGCAAACCTTTTTTCCAGGCGCACAAAAACGCTTGCACCTTTCTCCAGTCCGCTTTGACGTAGCCGTGCACTGTCCCATATCTCACCTTTACTAGAAAATTACAATATGGTATTCTTCTCTTGGAGGTAATCGGATGAAAGCTCTTTCTATCAAACAACCCTGGGCTTCACTCGTAGCTGCGGGGCATAAAACCGTTGAGTGCCGGACGTGGAAAACTGCCTATCGTGGCCCTCTGCTTATCTGTGCGAGCAAGGGGGATGTGGAAATCAATGACGGTCTGATCGCCCCAGGGGGAATGGCTCTGGGCGTGGTCGAACTCGTTGATATTCGCCCCATGACAAAGGCCGATCTTGAGCCTGCCTATCTGCCGAAAATCTGGTATGAGGATGCGCTCAAAGGTTTCGCATGGCATGTCAAAAAACTTTATGAGATCAAGCCGTTCCCCGTAAAAGGGAAGCTCAATATTTTTACAGTGGATACCGAGCTGGAGAAATTGCCGCCCCAGTTCAAAGACCACTGCGTTTACCTCGCGAGCCTGAAACAATCCTAGACGCCAAGTCTCCCAGCCAGAACACGGCCATTCGCGAAGCTCTCCCAGTCAGGGATACCAAGAGCTTTGAGAATGGCCTTTTTTTGCGCTTCATTTTCACAAACTACGGTAAAGTAGAAATCAGCGGCCTGCGCCTCCTGCATTTTTGCCATACTTTCGGCGCGATGCTCTTTGATCTCCTTCAGGGTGTTCTTGGCTTCGGTCACATTTTCATCATCAGCCAGCATCTCAGCCAGGGGCGAATCGTCACCAAACAAAACAGAAATATCCCCATCAGAAAAACCGAACTCATCAGGAGAGATATTGGCGGCATCTGCCATCTCGTTGAGCTTGTCCAAGTCCCATTCTCCCTGCATGGAAGGGTTGTTGAGCTGGACGTTCAGAACGCGCTCTTCCCTCTCATCCACATCAACGACAGCCACCTGCAAATCGTAATCCTGTGAACGCTCAAGAGAATCAAGGGCCGCGAGACGTTGGTGGCCGGAAACAAGGTTCCCTGTGCGCTTGTTCCAGACAAGCGGCTGGACAAGGCCGTGCTTTGCCAGCATTTTGCGCAGGCGCTTTCGTGCATCTTCAGAGATGATGCGTGGGTTGTACTCCGCGCCATGGATGGCATCACGCCTGATCGTGTCCATTTCAAACTTCTGGAACTTACTTTGCCGAGCCATCATATCCTCTTTGCATTTTGTGGTGGATGATTGAAACATCTACTAACGGGAACCACCGCCGAATACGGGCATAGTCCTGCGGGAAGTGCTTCTTGATCTTCAACAGGTCTTTCCCCATGAGCGAGCGGAAAGAAAACCCCAGTCGAGATGATTCAGCCCCGACACGCAGTTTGCGTTGCCTGATGTATGCCATGACATCGGCCTTGCTCCATTCGGCAATAGGGAAAAAGCGGCCACGCTTCGGATCAATGGTGCCTGAGCTTTTTATCATGGCTCTACGCCACACACTGTCCGCTATGCGTTCGCCTGCTGCGATCCACCAAATATCCGTATTCTCCCGCATATAGTCATAGGTTTCCTTGACGCTCACGATGGGGCAATCAAAGTCACAAGGCCGAAAAAGCCCGTAACGAAGCCACTGTGATAGCTCAAAATGCGGGATTCTGTGGATCGGGATGCCGTACTTGTCCTCGTAGTAGCGCAGGATTGATTCCTGGAAAGACAAACCACGCACCTGATACATGAAAAAGCCCTCGACGTGCGCGAAATGCCTCATGCACACGTCGAGGGTCACGACAGAATCCTTGCCACCAGAAAAGGCGACAAGGACGCTATCGGTTATGGCCGCCGCAGTCTCGACGGAACGAAAAAGCGGGAGGCCAGACATTGACTAGCCCCCGGCGCCGCCAGCAGACACACGGCGAGCACGGTTCCTCATGCCACGGCGAATGTTGGAAGTTCGTGCCGCTCGCGTCTGGCCAGCAGTAACGCCAGTCGTCCTGTTAATCCGGTTGCGGATCTCGTTAGGATTCATGGTCAACTCCTACTCATAAGGTTATTCCACATTGCCTTAGCCAAAAATTCTATTTCCACGCAGTGTTATCTTATGTCATCGTGATTTTATTCGCCATTTTGGGTTCTCTTGCTGCGGGCGTCTTTTCGCAAGCCAGCCCCCCGGCCATCACCGGGCATTCGATTTCCTCATTTCCACAGGCCACCTTGCAGCCGTTCTTGCCCAGGTACGGGCATGACGTGGGGCAATACAAAACTTCTTCCATCCGCGCCGTCGCTCTTTAAAAATCGCTACCCGTAAAAGCCGCGCCTGACACAAACCATATGTGCCGTGAGCTATGATCTTTGCCCATTATTCCCCGTGCATTGTCAGGCCTACCATGCAGTGTCGCTCCAGCCATTCGATTCGCGTCTGAGGACTGGCATTTACGCGCCGGTGCGCCCATTTCCGGTTAAGGCGCGGTGAGAAAAGGTGCCTGTTTTGTCCATTCGGCCTGGGCTTATTGCTCCTGCCAGGTCTTCTGGGGGGCCGGGTGTCAGCCCTCTGCGGGTATTCAGAGCGTTTTGTGTGGGGCAAGGCGGTGCGAGATGCCGCCCTTTCGGCCCGTCGGCCTAGCCCCACGGAAATATACTCCGGGAAATTCCCGGAAAGTCCGGGAAAATCCGGGAATCAGAGTGCCAGTGCGAGCTGTTTCTTCACAGCAGTCTCCGATGTAGAGCCAACAGCCCGTGGCTTGCACGCCGCAACCAGGCGGAAATCACAGGGGGAGGCAGGGCGATGCAGCCATGAGGCCTTGTCGCTGTCATTTTTCACATCGTAATACTTCCGCGAAACACGGGCCCCGCATTTGCGACAGAGATAGTAACGCACGGTGGCACCTTCGCGCGCATGCGCAACGACACCGTAACAGGCCAGCCGGTTGCGCGATCCGCAGACGGGGCAATCAGTCTCGATCAGCCTTTGACCCATGGTTCACCTCCTTGATGGCCTTACACACGTCACAGTGCTTTGAACACTCGTCGTCTTTGAATGGGCATTGCTCAACATGCATACGTCGCTGATCAGGCGTCATCCTGCAACGGATGTCATTGATGTCGTTGGGATCCATGAGATCAACGACATGCAGATGCAGCTTTTTGTAGAGCATCGCTTTCAGGCTCTCCGCGCCGAGGCCGGCAACAGCGACACAAATCCCGACTTGAGCTTCCGGGGTGAGGTTCGGCAAGAAATATGGCAGGAGCATGGCGCAGCCCACAGCCATTGCAGCGGTCATGGCCGAGTTGAGTAGGATCATGGCAATAGTTTGCCAAATCGTCCTCTGCTTATATCCACGCTTGAGCTGCCCAAGAGTGAAAAGGAGCGCCACGATCCAGGACAGCGCCACAAGAGGCCATACGCCCTTGATGGCGCTTACATACTCAGCAGCGTGATCCGCCCCTTCCCTGTAAGATTCCACGGCGCTACTCTCCATTGCCGATAGCGGTCACAAGCAACGCCCAGCCGTCATTGACAAGAGATGACAAAGATTTCAGCGGGGAGCCTGGCAGGAAGTCCGGGTAAGCGCTGTCGATCAGGACGGCGATGCCGAACAGGAAAAACAGGAACGATGCCACATAGCCTGCGATATAGCGTGGAGCGATACGCCCGCGAGAGAAGGCCCTCGCCTCCTCAAGCTGGGCTTGGGCCCGCAGTTCATCGGCGCGTGTGGACGGCCAGAGCTTGTCCAGCAGCGGAGCCAGGAACGGCAGGAGTTTGGTCAGAAAAGCCCACATCTACCGGCCCTCCCTGTCGAGGCCACGCAGACACATCTCGCTTTCATGCTTGCGACGCTTGACCAGACCAGCCTGTTCCTTGCCACCGGCAGTCCTGTAGATTTCGGCGATACGTTCACAGGCCCCGCGCCAGTCCCCGGCGTTGGCCTTGCGGGCCACGGACGACTTGCAAAAGCCGTTAGTCCCGATGTTGTAGGCCATGCTGACGAACGCCGCCTTGACCAGATCGTCCTGATGTTCGAGTTCCGGGACGCATTTTATGACGGGCTTGGCATGGGCCAAGACCTGTCGGTTCAGCGAGCGCACGCATTGGTCAAAGGTGTAGGTCTTCCCTGGCGTCACGTCCGTGGTATCACCCCAGCACTTCGTCCAGATGCCCACGGGATCCTGATATGCCTGGGGCACATAGCCCTCGAACTCGGCCACCTGCTCGACAGTCAGAGTAGCGGCACGAGCCCCCAGCAGGGCCACGAGAGCCGCTCCGGCCACGATCTTGCCGGGTGCTTTGCGGTAGGGGATTCTGGACATAAAAAACGCCTCCGGGGTTTTGCCGGAAGCGTAGCATGAAAGGCAGGATCAGCAGCAAGATGCTTTCAGGGTTTCTGGAGACTTTATTTCCCTGACACGCACCCAGTGTCCGTGAGTGCCTGAGATGACCCAACGCACACGAGCGCCACAAGCCGAGCATTCACACCATCGGTTCCGGCAATGTCCCTGTTGCTGTGTGCCGATGACGACCAGGGTATCCGCACCACATTCAGGGCAACGGCTGAAGAGTTTTGGTCTTGCCATGCGTCACCTCCCCTACTTCGCCCACAGGATGCGTTGCGGCTTTTTGGCAGTATCCATAGTGTCCCCTTCCGGCATGACGCGATACTGCAGCCAGGCAGTACGCTGGCCCTTGTTGGTGACGAGTATCCCGGCGTGATGCACGGCCAGCTCTTCCCGGGAAAGCCCCTTGAACAACGGGAAGGCCCTGGCCAGACCTTCCTTGACCTTCTCCAGGGTATTCAAAAAATCACCTTCCATTTTGACCCGCACTTCCACCAGCATCCCTACTCACCTCCTTGCCCGTAGGCATCCAGCAACGCCACCTGATCCGGCGCCGGAGCGATGCACACGCGGCACCCACCGCCCTTCACGATCTCGCCTTCCTCCAGGTGGATGATTTTCACGTGACGGTCGTCTTCCCACACCCTGGCTTCGGTCAGGCTGTCCAGGACGGCCTTGAGCCGGTTGTCCAGGTCATAGCGGCGCCTGTCGGGTGGGAAGAGCGTCACCGCGATGGCGAGACGCCCGGACAGGGGCGCGGACGGCCCCCGTCGCTGCTGCAGGACAGCCCCCACAGCGATCTGCTTGAACTCCCTGCCCTCTTTCGAGAGCAGCGTCCTGGGTTTGCCGCCAACGAGGACGCGGCGCCAGTAGTGATTCACCGAGGGGGGCCACGGCAATGTGTACGTCAGGCTTTTCATGTCGCTCACCTCCACAGTTTTCCCACTCCCCAGCACACGGCCAGCACTGCGGCCAGCCAGCAGAGCCAGAGCGTCAGCCCGCTGTCCATGACCGCCTTGCGCAGCACGGCAGCCCCGTGGGAAGGCGCAGTCTCCGGCTTGGGCAGCGCAGGCTCCTCTCCCGCGATGACAGGGCACCGGCTCCCGGCCACGCACTCTTCACGCTCCCCACACGGCAGGCGGAGAGCCGTCAGGTGCATCCGGGGGCAGTGCTGGAGCTGGCGGGCATGGGCCGCCAGAAAAGCGGACTGATCCGCGCTGCTTCCCATCACTGTCTCCCCACCGTCGCCACATGGCCGGCGTCATGATCTTTGGCGTACCGAACCACGGTTTCCTCGATATCCTGGATGGCACGGGCCCCAACCCGCTGCACCTCTTCCGGTGCCGCCCCTGTGGCCATGAGCCGGGCCATTTCTCCAAGATGCTGCGTGTCCTGGGCGTGCTCCAGGGGCCAGGACGGCTGGTCAGGGTGAACATCGTCTTTCCGCAGCAGCATGTAGCCCAGCTTGTCAGCCAGCCACTCCAGCATCCGCACATCACCGGTCACGCGCATGATGGGCAACAGAAGGTCCGCGCCCAGTTTCGCCCCGTCATCGTCTGGGTTCAGCTCCCTCGTGAGCGTGGCGTATGGTTTCCCGATCCCGGCGGCCACAGCCTTGAGCGGCAGTCTGGGAGCGTCGTAGATCAGGGCATCCCGTGCCACTTCTGTCAGCGTGTTATAATCGTCTGCCATGATTCATAATTCTCCATAGTGTACCGGTATGGGATGATGGGGGCATGGAAACCCTAGAACGCCACACCCCTGCGATATTTGCCCAGCAGGTTGTGATCCTGCTTGAGGGCCAGCCGGAGCGCCTCGATGACTTCCACATGGTGGATCTTGACGGTGCCGTATTGGCTGTCTTCCTTGATGCGCGGGGAGAGGCCCATGCGGGCGCCCAGGTCGGAAAGCTTTCGGCCCACCTGCGAGTACATGCCCGCTGACTCGTGGAACACCTCCAGCAGCCACGGGATGCCCTTGACCTGCTTCCAGTGCTTCCCTTCGCCCAGTTGGTCGGCCAGAGCGTCGCGCTGGCGAACGGCGGCGGACGCCGTGGCCATAGCTGTGGCTTCACGTCGGCTGCCGATCTCAGCCTTGGTGCGCTTGTAGTAGTCCCGCTGCTCAAGGGCGAGCTGCTTCTCCTCTTCAATGTCGGCAATCATGCGCAGGGCGTCTGGGAAGGACTGCGGCACACGCGGCAGGGCGTAGCCGCCGTACTGGCCCGTCCTGCGAATGGACGGAAGAACTTCATCGCAGATCCAGCGACGAAACTTTTTTGCAGATTCAAGGTGAGAACCGAAAATCAAGGCATACACGTCTTCTTCCGGGATGATTTTCATGGGCGTAGCGGTGGCCGTCATTTCAACGCCCCTGAAATCCTTGGCTTTTTCGCAGTGCATGCGAATAGCTTGGGTCGTATCCACATACCCAAGCGCGCTGGCCACGTCCCTGGCCACGAACCAGGGCTCACCGTTCACATCCACGACGCGCACGGCGCCGAACTCGGAATTCTCGAAAATCTTCATGTCGTTCACAGACGGCCCTCCTTGGGAGCCCGGTTAGAGGTATTTGCAGAGGACGTAGAGCGTAGCGACGAAGCCAGCGACCAGGATGCCGATGATAAGAACGTCTTCCATGTGTTACCTCCTCCCAATCATGCCCACGACCCATGCCGCCCCCGCAGCCGTCCAGAATCCGAACAGCATGACAACGAACAGGGCCAGCAGGTCAAAGGGGAAGACCCCGCGCAGCCAGTAGACCGCCGGGGCAAGGTCGAAAAAGAGCTCACGCATGGGGCTCCTCCTTCTCCGGGGGGGTGGGTGGCACCAGTCTTTTTTCACCGTAAACAAACGGAACAAGGCGCTCGGCAATAGAGCACCCCTCACGGTTTAGGAACCGGCTCAGAGCTGCCGAATTCACCCCGGCCATTTTCGCGAGCTCTTGTTGGGAAATTCCAGTTTCAGACAACAACTTGCGGATATCGGATTGAATACTCATGTATGAATTATTTGCTATATAGCAACTAAAGTAAAGAAAAAAATAGCCATCGAGATAAATGACAGTAACTTGCTCATATGGCAAAGGGTAGGCATGGGAAATTTTGAAAAATACTTGCGGTTCGCCAACGATCTGACGAATGGAACCCACTCAAGATTCAGGACAAAGGCTGAGCTGGCTGAGTTCGCTGAGATTGCTCCATCCCAGGTGAAGAAATACCAAACAGCCAGCGACATGAAGAACATCGAGAAGTTCTTTGCCTTTCTCGACAAGCTAGGCGTTAATCTGGACTTCGAGCCCAATCCTGAACCAGACCGAGACGTGTGCTTCGTGAATGCCAGGATAGCCCCCATCGGTGAGGGCATCGAACCGCCACAGTCTGAGGACTACATCGCCGCCCCGATGGTGGGCGAGGTGGGCGCCGGGCTGGGGTACATCCCGCAGGACGAGGTGAAGAGCTGGTTTTTGGCGTACCGCCACCACCCTGCTGTGCGCTTCCGCCGCAACCTGATAGCCGTGGAGATCGGAGCGCATTCCACGTCCATGCAGCCCACGCTCAACCCCGGCGACATCGTGCTGGTGGACAGGGACGACCGTGACGTGCTGCGCCCCGGCCACATGATGCTGGTTACGGATCCCGACGGGGCAGGCATGGTCAAGCGCGTGTCCATCGAAGACAAACAGGATGGGGACTACCGCATCACCTTCTACTCCGACAACGGCCTCAAGCATCCCCCCATGGTCTACAGTCTGCTCAAGGACTACTCCGGGGACTGGGACAAGGTGATTGCCGGCCGTGTAATCTGGGCATGGACGGATGTGCGGGAGAAATAGCCGTGTGGGAAAAGTTTTCCCCTCTTCTTGCTGCCCTTCTCGGCTCACTTATTACTGGCGGCCTGATGCTTGTGGGCCAGATTTCCGGTGAATACTTTGAGGATACAAGGAAGCTAAGAATCCTTGCCTATGACTCCGCCATGAAAGAATGGCAGATGCGGGCAAAACTTGCGCTTGATAAGGGCGAAGAACTTCCCACCTTTGGGAATATTCTTCTTGAGCATATCGAATACTCATACGTCGTCCGAAGATATGGCGCTGATCTTGTGAGCGAAGGTTTCGCCGGAGTCATTCTGGACAACATGCTGGAGAAATATCACCAGCGGTATGGCCTAGAAATTCCCCCGGCCAAAGATCAGCCAGCAAAAAAACGCGATTCCCCCGGAGACGAGTCCCACCAGGAAGCTGACCGTCATGAAGGCATCGTGTCCCATATGGAACACATGCCTGTTCATCCATGACAAAGCAACCTGGTTGGAAATGGCGACTGCCATCAGCCAGGGGAGCAGTTCCATGGACAACCCCAAGATCATCCCGGTCATATCCTTTCCTCCTGTCCTTTCATCATGTTTCCTGAGATTCGGATGGTGAGCCTTTGAGCGAACGGCGCAAGACTCCCCTTGGCGGAGATCACCTCCACCGGGGTCTGCGCCGTTACGACTTTTTTTGATTCGGCATGGAGCCGCCCCGTCGCTTTCGGCCCTGCGGACGTATCGCGCCGCCACAGGTGGAGAGGTTCAGAGCCGCGCATGGCTCCCTTGCCGGGCCTTCTCTCCTTAGACTCTACCCTTTGAGCTTGGCACCTGGTTCTCGTTACAGGCCTGCCGCCAGTGGGTTATCCCTCCCCAACAGACCGTGCGGGTTGAGCCCGCCACTCTCCCCCCGTCTTCGCTTCTCCGCCGGGCCGGGGGACGCCCTGTATCGCGCCACTAGGTGTGGCGTGATTTTTTTATAGGCCATTTTTAGCTAATTAGCAAATACTACTTGACGATGTTTTAGCTATTTGGCAATATATACCCATGGACGACGGGGAAGGCCGGGAACACGGCCCCACGGGGCCAAGTACCAACGCCAACCCGCCGGACATACCGCCTGAGCGGCAGGGAGGCCCTGAGCAATCGGGGTGCCCGGGAAAAGAGACCGGGCCGCAAGCTAGAACGAAGCTCACAAGGGCGGGGATTGAGACGGCGGGAAAGACCGCAGACAGGCCGCGGCGGGACGGCGGGCGTATCAAGCAGGGTGATGAGCGTTGCGGGCGCAGATGGGTTTTCAGTCAAGCCCACAACAAAACTGGAAGCATCAAACTGGTTCAGATTTCACACCGCCGCGCAGCGATGGGCGGCGGGGATGGAGGCTGAAACTTAAAGCAACACTTCAAAAAAACAAAAGGGAAACGCCATGACCACCAGCGAAGCCATCAACGAACGTATCGAAGCCCTGAACGAAGAATTGAGCGCCATCCACCAGGCGCAGAACATTTCCCGCTGCTGGGCCGGAAACCACACCGCCCTGCTCAACCTTGACCGCCGCGAGACGGAAGTCTGCCGGGCCATCAACTTCTTGTCCCTGCACCGCTTCGATTAGCCCCTCACCCTCCCCTGACCGGCGGCGACCACGAGGCGTGGTGTTTTCCATTTTGGAAATAACCACCGGTCGTTGCCGGGACTGGGGCCGCGATGGTTTGGTTTGTGCGGAAGCCAAACAAAAGGGCTGCCATCGTGGCCGGGGCCGTCGGCATCGGGCTGGCGGCTCTTGATTTTTCACGGGGCCATAGTTCAGCGGGAGAACTCCGCCTTTGCACGGCGGCAACGTGGGTTCGAGTCCCACTGGCTCCACCATTTTCGTGACGCCACGAAATTGGTCTGCGGAGGGGTGGCAGAGCGGCTGATTGCGGCGGTCTTGAAAACTGCTGAAGGTTCACGCCTTCCGGGGGTTCAAATCCCCCTCCCTCCGCCATATGTTGCTTCATAGAGACCGTGAACCTCGCGGGCTCGCCTGGAGCAGCAAGCCAGTACCCCTTCCCCTCACTGCGTATGTCTGGGGGGTCCTGTCACGCTGCGGGCCGCTTCCATCGGGGAGGCGGCCTTTCTTTTTCCCTCTGCTCCCGCTCCCCGTGGAGAGCCCGGCAAAAGCCGCTGATAGCCTGCCCAAGAGCAACGGGGCGGCGCTTCATGTGCTTTGCGTCGTCAGCCATGTCACCCCACAGCGGCAAACGCCCGGCGGTTTCCCTTTCCCGCCGGGCGTCATTTTTTCAAGGAGTATCCCCATGCGCCAAGATGATCGCCCGTTCTGGCAAGAAGTCAGGGAAGAACTTTCCCCACGTCGTAACCCCATCGGATGGGCCTGCATCCTGGCCATCCTCGGCATGTTCTGCCTGGTCGGATATTTCGACCACCCCGCCGAGCCGGTCATGCGCCCGGCCATCATCGTCAGCAAGTAGGAGCCCATCATGGAACTGTATGAATATGACAGTCTGTGCGACCGGTTCGGAGAGAATCAGGTGAAGTGCGAGAACTGCCGCAATTTCACGCCCGTCGAGTTCCTGAATATGCCTTATGGCTCTATCTGCCTCTGTGCCGCCCAGTGCTTCGAAATCGACGCCAAGGGCTCCCCCATCGTCTTGCTGAACGACTACAGCAATTGCTTTACGCCGGACGCTGTGCAGCAGGACTTCCGGCCTAAGCAAGACCTGCTGGACATGGAAAAGGGGCATGCTGACTACAAGGCCACCTTGCGCAGACTGGACGCCGAACTCAGCCGCGAAGCCGCGGCCTGGTAGGCTGAAATATGAACGCACAAATCATCAAAGATGAGCCATCAGCCTACTTCGGGAGGATGGCTCTTTCCAATTCCGGCATGAGCGAATTGATGCGCTGCCCTGCTCATCTGAAAGCCATGCTTGACCGCTGTGGCCAGGAAGACAACGCGAACGACGCATTCCTTGCCGGGAGCCTGTTCCACTGCATGGTGCTGGAGCCGTCGGAAGTAAGTGTCCGCTACCGGGTGAAGGCCAACAGGGGCAATACCAAGGCAGGGAAGGAAGAGGCGGAGAAGGCGGCCAGGGACGGCGTCCAGCTCGTTTCCCAGGACATGTGGGAGACCTGCTCGGCCATGGCTGAATCTGCCTTGCGGCATCCTGTCATGCGCCACGCTCATGCCGCCGGTGATCTTCGGACAGAGCAATCCGTCTACTGGACGGAACTTGACGGCACCGTCCCCTGCAAGGCCCGTGTCGATGCGCTGGTGACGCTTCCCCGCTATGGACTTTGCGCCATCGACCTCAAGACCACGCGGGACGCCAGCCTCTCCGCCATCGAGAAAAGCCTCTACACATACGGCTACCACCGGCAGGCGGCCTGGTATCGCCGTGGACTGAGCTCCGCGGGCATGGACGTTAGGGGGTTCCTCTTCCTGTTCGTCGAGAAAGAGCCCCCGTATCTCACTGTCGCAACCAGTATTTCCGAAGGTGCTCAGGCGCTTGCCCTCGACGAGATCAAAGACTGCGTGGAGACATTCGCAGGCTGCATGGCGTCTGGTGTCTGGCCCGGTTACACGGAATCCCCCGTCATCGAATTAGACCTGCCCGCATGGGCATACAAAAGGAACCAGTGATGTCCCAGATTCAACCCGCAACGAGAATGCCCCAGAGCATCGGCCAGATGATAGAGGCCCAGATCAGCGCCATTGCCATGGTCGTTTCCGGGAGTACGCCCAACGAGCGCAGAAAGCGTGCCGAGAAGTTCGCCCGCATCTGCCTGACCGCCGTACGCAATACCCCGCATCTTAACGAATGCTCCATGCCAAGCCTGGCTGCGGCCATGATGACGTCCGCCCAGCTCGATCTTGAGCCCAACACGCCGCAAGGCCTTGCCTACCTCATCCCGTACAAGGGGAAGAGGGGATACGAAGCGCAATTCCAGGTCGGCTACAAGGGACTTCTTCAACTGGCCTATCGCTCCGGCATGGTGCAGTCCATCAACGCTGACGTGGTGTACAGGGCGGAAATAGAAGCCGGTCTGTTCAGCTACACTAAGGGCGCCTGCCCCAACATCGTCCATGAAACAGACCTGCTGGGTGACTATCGCAAGGGCGAGATCGTCGCAGCCTATGCCGCCTGCACCCTCAAGGGCGGCCAGACCATCATGCGCGTCATCGACCGGCAGGACGTTGAACGTGCCCAGAAGACGAGCGCAAGTTTCCAGGCTGCAAACCGTTTCGGCAAGCCGGGCATGAGCCCTTGGCATACGAGCCCGGACGCCATGTGGATGAAGACCGCCATCAAACGACTGGCAGCCTGGATGCCGCAGGTGGAGATCCTCAGCATGGCTCTGGAAGAAGACAGCAAGGCTGATCGTGACACTATCGAAGCATCTGGGAAGAGTGAGGCGGAAGCGATCAATGAAGCGATTGCCGCCAGCTCGGTTCCCCTGCCTGGTGCCCAGAACGATGCCGACGCTGACAGCAGCACCGAATCGGACAGCGCAACGCAGGCCGGGGCCCATGATGCCACGCCCGCCACGGAACCGCCCCAGGGACAGGCCGCAGCCTTCGTCCCGCCGTATCAGACGTTCGCCTGCCCCAACAACGGCGCCCAGGTCACGGAAGACGACTGCTACGACTGCAAGCACCGCACAGGCTGCCCCCATTGGGAGGCCGCCCCGGCTGCTGAATAAATCTCTCAGCCATCCATCATCCCCAAGCGCCCCGCCGGGGGCCTCGTACCCGGCCATGAGAGGTAGCCATGTGTGACAGGTTCGGTTGCTATCCGGCAGAAACTTTAAGCCTCACGGTTGAACAACGCGCCATCATGTGGGCAGCGTTCGGCGAGCAAGGGATTTCATCCCGCACGATTTTCGCCATCATGACCGGGGCCATCAAGCATGAAGACGCTTTCCCCCGCGACTGGGCGCGCTTCAATGTGCCCCACGACCCGTCCGACTTCCGCCGCTGCTACCTGCTGCTGAAGCTTATCCCTGAATGGCGGGAGCGCCTCGAAGAAATGGCAGATGCTTTCCCTAAGTGGCGGCCGTTCGTTGACCGCTGGGACGAGATGACCGCCCTGTATGAGCAGGAGCGGGAGAACCCGAAAGGTCTGTGCCCAAAGCTCTATGAACAGATGACGCAGTGCGAGAAGATGAGATCATGGAAAGACATTATTTCATAGGCGAAGGGCCGGAGGCCGATGAGCTTATAAAAGCAGCAAGAAATCGTGAGTCTATAGCGAGAAGTGCCCGTAAGGCTATCATAAAAGAATTCGATGCTGATGGCCTTATGCAGAGTCCATGGCGTGACGGGAAAGTTATTGGTTTAGCTTTCTACGAACGAGTAAAACGTCCATATCTGAAAGGAGAGGTTCGTTTAGATGGTGATGACGGTTACGGATACTATCCTAAGCTAAGTACAAAAGAAGGGAAAAGGCTTTCCGAGAAGCTCAAGGACGATGACCTGACATTTCATATGGCGAAATTTATTCTTGACCACCTCCATCTTCATCGCATGGTAAAAGGCCAACCATCTAATCACCGTAGAGGATACCTTCTCTACTTCTCAGCCGCAGGGATTATTGACAACAAGGTGCTTGTCTCTATCCCTGGTGGCAAAGAAAACAAAAAAGGTGAAGCTCCCTTCCCAGTCATCCCCGAATGGATGCGCGAAGTGAAAGAAAGCGAATGGCTGGCGGCGCAGGGACGATAACAAAAAAGAGGCGTTGCCATGTCTGACCCCAACGACAAGACTGCCTCCCTTTTGCTCAAAAAACAGGGCAAAACGGAGGCTATTTTTCTATACGACTTTGCCCAATTTACGGGGCAAAATGGGGATGCCGGGCTGTACCGTGCCAAGATCAATGGCTGCTGGCACTGCCCAGACGGCAAATACACGGCTCTATCAGCGGATGCCGTGGCCGCCCTGGTACGCGACTGGCTCACCGGTGCCCCGCCTCCCGGGCCACGTCCGCAAGGGCTGGACAAGCCCGTCCGCGTCTTCGCCCACTGGGATGATGACGATGGCGGAGGCTGCGGGCAAGCATGGACAAAGACACCGCCCCACTTGGGCGCGGATGCCCGCTGGTGGATATGGATAGACGGCCCGCGCCTGGTGCGCTGCGAAGACGTGCGCGTGCTGACGCGGGAAGAGATACGGAAATCAAGAGGAGACGATCATGGAAAAGAAAATTGAACTCAAACTTGTCCTTTCTGGTGACATCGGTGATGGCCTTCCTGACCATATCGCCGTTGGCGGAGCCATCAATTTTGATGAAGTGATGAAGTATCCGAAGTCCAACCTCTCCGAGATGGGACAAGCCTTAGGCATCATGCTGGCTGATGCCTATGAAAAAGTTACAGGCAAATAAACATCACCAACGAAAACAGGCCGTTGCCTTCGCGTCGTGCGGGGCAGCGGCCTGTTTGGCAAATAAACGTCGAGCGTTGTGTCAACTCAAAGCCCGTTTTTTGAGCAACAAACATCCTTGCTGCAAATCCAATAGCAACAAAGGAGGCCAATATGCCTGAAGATCAGAAGAAAACTTACATCGGAGTGAAGCGCATCGAAGCCTACCCCGAAGACCGTGACGGTAAGCCCGGCTATGCCGTCATCTACCCCGACGGCTACAAGAGCTGGAGCCCCAAGGATGTGTTTGAGGCGGCCTACTTCCCCATCGAGAAGGCCAACAGCCTGACCCAGAACGACATTGACCGCATGATCGACGCCGGGGAAGTCTTCGTCGATACCATCGGCGAGAAGACGACCCTGGTGCGCGTCGTCCTGCCCACCGGCTTCGAGATGGTGGAAGCATCGGCTTGCGTCGATCCTGCCAACTACTCCGAAGAGTACGGCGCCGAGATCTGCATGGAAAAGATCAAAGACCGCCTGTGGAACCTGCTTGGATTCACTCTCCAGTGGGCTCACAAGGGGCTGAAAGCCAAGGGGGAATAGATATGCCCGAAGAAAAGAAGATGACCAAGAAGGCAGCAGGATGGAAGAAACAGGCGAGGATTGAAGCCTGCACAACCTGCAAGCATTATCGGCGTCTCGGAAACTACGGTGAGAAGCCGACCTGTGAAAAGCACGGCTTCCGTACCAGAGGCTTCGCCATCTGCGACCACTTCGAGATGGACGTTTAACTCCCCCCCCAGCGAAACGCCCCCACGCGGGGCGTCGTCGTGGCGTGGCGGCCACGGCCTGATGAGCAGCCGGGAGAAGGATATGGCATACAAAGAGCTCCACAACGTCGTGTTCTGCGGGAATAAAGATTGCCGAAAGGTCTACAGGTTCGACAATAGCGATGGAAGTGACGGCATCCGGTCAGGAGACATCCTCCCTTGCGGGCACAAGGTAGTCCACATCCTGCTTGACGGGATGTGCATCCGAGAAGGCCATGAAGCGGTCCTCATGCTGGAATGGCTCCACAAGAACGATGCTATCAAGCCCAACGCCTACGACCTCATTGAGCAGCATGGCGTGGCGTTCGAGGATGGCCTGAACTTCCGCGTGCCTGAAAGCGATCTGACCGAAGATAAACTATATTACGACCTCGATGCGGAGTAACAAATGCCCACAAACCACAACTACCGCCGCGCCCGCAAGACGGAGACGCCCTGCCGCTGGTGCATCTACGGCCTCATGCGGGCCGGTGCAGGACGGGTGCAATGCATCAAGTGGGGGGTGGCTGCGAAGAAAGGCCACACCTGCGATGCCGCGCGGGCGGTGATGCCCATGACACAGGAGGTGCCGCATGGCGCTGAGTGAAATGGCCAGAGCGTCGTGATGAGATACCTCTCTCTTTGCAGCGGTATCGAATCCGCGAGCGCAGCATGGAAAGGGCTTGGATGGAAGCCAATCGCCTTCTCCGAGATCGAGCCCTTCCCCTGCTCAGTCCTCAAGCATCATTTCCCAGATGTACCGAACGTCTGGGAAATGACACAGATAGACGGGAGACAATACCGTGGAACAGTTGACCTTCTGGTCGGTGGGACTCCTTGCCAAGGCTTCTCCATCGCCGGAAAAAGAGGCGGACTTTCCGACGTCCGCAGCGGACTGGCCATGCACTTTGTACGGCTTGTTTCAGAGATTAAGCCCAGATTGTTCCTCTGGGAAAACGTCCCCGGAGCTCTTTCCACTGCGGCAGGACGGGACTTCGGGACATTCGTCAGGGCGCTGGATGATGTCGGGTATCATCTCGCATGGAGAGTGCTTGACGCTCAGTTCTTCGGAGTGCCCCAGCGCCGCCGTCGAATCTTCTTTGTCGGACATTCTGGAGACTGGAGACATCCAGCCGCGGTTCTTTTTGAGTCCGGCTGCCTGCGCAGGGATTCTCCGACGGGCGGGAAAAAGAGGCAGGACGTTACCCAAGCCCTTACAGGATGCCTTGGAGCAGGTGGCGCGGACGATAACAGGGCACAGGCCGGATTTTACGTCCCAGAAATAGTAAGCCAGGCAATGAGCTGTAAATGGGCAAAGGGGACAAGCGGGCCTGCAGGAGACGAGTATCACAATCTCGTTTGTGCCCCGCTGACGACAAAGCCCTATGCTGACAACGACGCGCAGGAATCAAAGCTGGTGATCTCTCAGTATGGAGACAAGGACGGGGCGATGACGAGCGAAGGCTATGATGCCTCTCCCTGTCCTGACAGAGGGCAGACTATCATTTCATACCCCGGAGTACGCCGCCTCACTCCGCTTGAATGCGAGCGCCTCATGGGATTTCCCGATGGATGGACGGACGTGCCCCACAAGGGGAAGCCTGCTTCGGATTCCGCGAGATATAAAGCCCTCGGAAACAGCATGGCTGTGAACGTGATGAGGTGGCTTGGGGAGAGAATCGCAGCCGCTGAGGATGATATAGACAAATAACCAGGGCCGCCCAGTGCGGCCTTTTTTGTTGCCCGAAGGAGGACAACGCTATGCAAATCAAATTCACCAAGACCCATCCCGATGCCGTCATCCCTACCCGTGGCAGCGCAGGTGCCGCCGCTTTCGACTTGACCGCCGTTTCCCTCAAGCGAGCCGCCGACCTTTACATCTACGACACGGGGCTAGCTCTGGAAATCCCCACCGGCTACTGGGGCGGAATCTACGCCCGCTCCAGTCTCTTTTTCACCGGTCTGGAAAAGTGCGGGGGCGTGTGCGTCATCGACAGTGACTACCGGGGCAGCATCCTTGTCATGTTCCGCGAAGTGCCCGGCGACCAACACGCCCGCCGTCTGGCCCTGCACCCCTTGTTCCCCGGAAAAACTGGGCTCATGCACCCCTACAAGCCGGGCGACCGCATCGCCCAGCTTATCATCCAGCCGTGCGTCATGCCCGTCATGGGCGTCAGACTGTTCGATGGCATTGCCGAACGGATGGCAGTCGATTTGGAACCAGTCAACTTTGTTGAGACCGACCACCTGTCCCCTACTGAACGCGGCACCGGCGGCTACGGCAGCACAGGAAGGTAGCCATGAAGACCAGCATCAGGAAACGGAAAAAGTTCACCGTCTCCGGCAACAAATGCCCCTACTGCGGCACGGTCTACAAGCACGAAGGGATGGCCCGCAACTGCCTGCGCGGGCCTCTCTGCCGCATCTACAACAATGTAACCGGCGACAGGCGGCAGATCGCAGACATCCAGTTCAAGGCCGCTGCCTGCGTCCAGTTCTACGCCGCGCCGATCCTCAAGTGCGACAGGGACGGAGAATACTACCATAAGGTCAAGGAACATGCCCAACGCTGTCTTGATCTCATTGACATTCTCTACAACCGGATGATGCCCCTGCGCTGCGGCATGGCCGTCTTCGATGCGTCCACCACCAAAGCCGCACGGCTCCTGGAATCAATCTGGCCGCCGGTCAAAACCGATATGACCCACCTGCTGGCCGTCATGTCCACCCTGCTCTACGATATTCGCCGCGCCCTGGACGAAGCCTGGCAGCACTACCCAGAGTTGAACACAGACGAAGTGTGGGCCGAAATAGAGCAGGAGACGGACGCCCTCTTTGATCTTTTCAACCCGGAAGGCACAGAGGACTACCCGCATATCGACAAGGTTATGCCCGCGTATGACACGCTCCGGGAGTTCATCCTTCCTGAGCGTAAGACGGTCATGCGTCTTTACCTGGCCGGGGATCGCTTCTGGATCGCCGCCCCGACCAAGGCCGAGGCACGGGAAATCCTCCGCACGGAAACGGGCCTCGTCAACCTCACCGTGAAAGGAATCGACCTGGGCGAGAAGCTGGAAGACGGACGCACAGCAGGGGAGCTTATGGCCACGGCCAACGGCATCCCCAAGATCGTGGCAAGGGCCGCGTAGGAAGGGAAAGAAATGAAGATGAACAAATTGCAGATCAAAGCCCTGGAGAACGTCGAACGCGGCGTCGTCTGGGACGAAGATCACGGCGAATATTTCTACCTCAAGTCAGACGGAGCCCGCGCCCATGTCATCTTCGACCTCGAAGAAGACGGATTCGTCAAGAAGGGACCAGAGGAGAAAATGGGGAAACGCTCCATCTATCGCTATTCCCTCACCGACGCCGGGCGCGCTGCTCTTGAGGAGGCGCGGAAATGAGCGAACACAAGCCAATGACCGACGATGAGCTGGACGCGATCAAAGGCAGGCTCAAAAATATCACGCCGCCACCCTGGTTCCATGTTCTGGCGTCCATCGTCGGAACCAAAGATGACCCGGAATCACCTGACGCGACGTGCGTCTGCTGCACAGAATGGGGATATTGTGGAGACGACCCACAAGCCAACGCGGAGTTCATCGCCGCTGCCCCCACAGACATTTCCCGCCTGCTGGCCGAGGTGGAACGGCTGAACAAAGTTTCCCGCTACCTTGCGGAAAATTTGGTGCGTCAAACTTCAAACAGAAAGAAGTATGTTGGGGCAGAAGACGCATGGGGGCTTGGTTTCCAACTGTACAAGACCAGAGAAGAAGCCATCCAGTCATGGATTGATAAAGCCGAAAGGGAGACAAACAATGCCGAATGACCGCAGCGACGCAGCCCTGCGCGAGCGTCTGGTGATTGCCGAGAAGGCAGTGCCGAAAGGAGAAAAGACAATCTGGACGGCTGACTTCGCTTCTCCTCATGAGACCTGTGTCCGTGACGCCTTCACCGAAAGAATCCTCACAATGGAAGATTACACTGACCAAGCCACAGCCGCCCACATTGCCGCCAGCTCACCGGATGTGGTTCGGGCAGACATCGAGGAACTACTGCGGCTGAGGCAGGAAAACAAGAGGCTGTGCGGCGAGCTTGAAAGGCGGGATGAGGAAATCTCATCTCTTGAAAGAGATTTGGACTTCACCTCTTTGGAACAATACATCCTGACAGAGAAACTGTTCAATAGTCGGATATGCCACAAGGATATTTTGTGCGAACAGGAAGACCCCAAAAATTGGAAGTTTGAAGGCCAAGGGGGATGTAAAAATTGTTGGGATGAATGGGCAAGGCACCTTGCCAGCGACGCCATAGAGGAGGCAGAACTCAATGCCGAATGACAGAAGCACAGAGCGCCTTCTGCAAAGGAAGCAGGTCGCAGAGGAAGCAGGTAAAGCCCACCCCGGAGAATGGGGAACTGACATTCGCTATAACCTCAAGATGACTGCCGTATGCGCCGATAACGGCGAACCGCTGTGCATCGTGACAGACGACGAGGACGTAGCGACAGCTACCCACATCGCTCTCAGTGACCCTGGCACCACGCAGCAGGACATTGAGGAGATCATCAAGCTGCGAGCCGAGAATGAGCGGCTGCGCGGAGAAGTCGAAAGCCTCAACAAGCAGGCCAACTGGCTTGTGAAGATGCTGTCGCATTACACCGAAGACTGCCCGCTCAAGTTCAAACTGGTGTATGAAGAAAGATTCCCCATCCCAAAAATCGACAACTGCCATGGTCAGGAAGGCGATATTGAAGATTGCGCCTACTTCTCCACAGAATGCTGGCGCGAGGCCGCCAGAAAGGCCGTTGAGGAGGAAGAACCTCATGGAGGCCATCTCAAATCGTGCCCAAACTGTGGTGAAGATAATTTAAGAGAATGCGCTTCACTTTTGACAAAACACGATTTTATCATGTGTATGTCATGCGGAATGAAAGGGCCTGAAGGCATGACCGTATTCAGTGCCATAAATGCCTGGAACTCCCTCCCCAGCCGCCACGAGATCACGCCCAACGCCGTCGACTGCGCAGGCTGCCCGGAGAGGCGATATAGGTGCCACGCCCATGACTGACAGCCCCACCGGCAAGCGAAACAAACGACATCGGCCATACCGGGAAACTCCCCAGTATGGCCGCATCTGTTTTCTATTCCAACAGGAGAAATCATATGACGACAGCCCCCCAAACCTGTGAGCGCCTGCTGCGTCCCGCTGACGTTATGCGGCTTCTGGGCATCAAAAAGACCAAACTTTACTCCTGCATCAAGTCAGGACGCATCCCCGAGCCACAGCGTCTCACCAGCCGAAGTGTCTGCTGGCCAGAGTCCAGCATCAAGGCCATTGTGGAAGACATCAAGACCGGCCAGCTTGTGCTTTAAGCTGGTCGAGGTAGTCAGCCCATGCCTGCAACATGCGCCGTCTGTCATCCAGCCAGGCGGCGCGGTTGTAAACAGCCCGGACAGAATCCGCAGGAGCATGGGCAAGCTGTGTCTCGATAACGTCAGGCGCCCAGCCCTGCTCATTGAGCAGGGTTGAAGCAACAGACCTGAAACCATGCCCAACCAACTCCCTAGCATTGTAGCCCATTGCCCGGAGCGCGTTGTTGATTGAGTTTTTCCCCATCGGGGAATCCTGCCTGTCCCGGCAGTAGGACGGAAAAACAAGCCCGCTCCCTTCCTTTCCTGTCAGCGCATAAAGGCCTGCGAGGATGGCCACGGCCTGCCGTGAAAGCGGCACGATATGCGGCCGCCTCATTTTCATTCTTTCCGCAGGAATGCGCCAGACATTATCCCGCCAGTCTATCTCCTCCCAACGCATCCCCCGTATCTCTCCCGTGCGGCACATACACAACAGCATCAACTGCATGGCGGCCCGCGTCGTCACCATTCCCTGGTATGCATCGATTTTTGCCGCCAGTTCGCCCACGCGCACTGGATCCGTTATGGCCGGCATATGCTGATACCGGTGTGGCCGCAGCGCTCCTGCAATATCCCGGCACGGATCGGATGGAATCAACCCGGATGCGACCGCATATCGACACACCCGGCTCACAAGGCCGAGGATGCTGTGGGCCATGTAGGCGGAGACGCTTTCCTCTATGCCCCGGCACAGCTCCAGCACGTCACGCGGCTGGATCCTCTCTACAAGCTGCTCCCCCAACACTGGAAGAACGCGGCCCTCAAGACGCTTCCTGATCTTTTCTCCATGCTCCGCCGTCCACTGCCCGCGGTTGCGCTCGAACCAGTCCCACGCCACGCGCCCGAATGTCTGCTGCGGCATGTCCCCCTCTCCCCCACTCCTGGCCTGCACCGGGTCGATACCGGCAGCGATCATCTGCCGGGCCGCAAGAGCCCTTTGCCTCGCATCCTTGAGGGATACGTCAGGATAGACGCCCAAAGCCAAAAGCCGCTCCTTTCCGTCCATGCGAAACTTGAGCCGCCACCACTTTCGGCCTGTGGGGCTGACCTCGATATAGAGCCCAGGAACACCGCCGGCATCGCTGTATTTCCGGCGCCTACCGTCTGCCTGTAATGACTTGAGCTGTTTGTCTGTGAGGGGCATATGGGGGTATCTCCTTCGACTGAGGATGCAAGATACCCCCAGAGATACCCCCAAACTTGCGCGGCAGTCAACGAACCCCCACGAACCTCAGCGAACTACGCAAAAAAGAAAATCCGCGATGTGCCAAGGTATTGCGAACCTCAGCGAACCATCACGGATAAAAGAGGGAGGCCCCCCATGGGCCTCCCGGCGGGCATTTCAGGGCCGAAGAGGCGAACCCTGAAATTTCATGCGTTCACGGCCTGAAGAGGCCTGCCGCACGGCCTAGTCGGCCTGGGTGCGGATGAACGTGGGAATCTCGAAGTCTTCTTCACTATACGTGAAGTCCTCATGACCGGGGTTGTGCTGGCGCCGGGGCATGGGCTGCTGGCCCAGCGTGGCGCCTGTGCGCAGGTAGGTCGGTTTCTCGAACTGATCCTGGGCGGAATAGGGACCATAGCCCCCCTGCGGATAGGAGTTCTGGGGGATCCAGTCTCCACGCTGGCGCACGGGACGCGGACGGGGCTGCTCATAGGCAGGAGCCTGCGGCGCTTCCATGGGACGGGTGGCCGGAGCGGCCTGCGAACCGGGGAACTTGGTCACGCTGGAGCTCTTCACCGGCTCGGGCACGGGCTGCACCACCGTGGCGCTGGGATCGATGCCCGTCGCGATGACGGTCAGGCGCAGTTCGTCGCCGATGTTCTCGTCATAGACCACACCAAAGATGATGTTGGTATCTTCGGGCGTGGCATCGGCGATGATGTCGCCGATCTCGGCGATCTCGTCGGTGGAGATGTCCATGGACGCCGTGATGTTGTAGAGCACGGCCTTGGCGCTTTCCAGAGACACGTCTTCCAGCAGCGGACTGTTGATGGCGCGCTGGGCGGCCTCGCGGGCGCGGTTCTCACCGGCGGCCACACCGGTGCCCATCAGGGCCATGCCGGATTCGGACATGGTTGTGCGCACGTCGGCGAAGTCGAGGTTGATCATACCGTCGGCCAGGATCACGTCGGAAATACCTTTGACGGCGTAGAAGAGCACGTCGTTGGCTTTCTGCAGCATGGCAGAGAACGGGGTCTTCTTGGGAGCGAAGGCCAGCAGACGGTCATTGGGGATGGTGATCAGGCAGTCCACATGCTGCTTGAACTCTTCCAGACCTTCTTCGGCAAAGCGACGGCGACGGGCACCTTCAAAAGAGAAAGGTTTAGTGACGACACCCACGGTCAGGGCGCCCATCTCCTTGGCGGTCTGGGCCACGACAGGCGCGGCCCCCGTCCCCGTACCACCGCCCATGCCGGCGGTCACGAAAACCATGTCGGCATCACCGATGGCTTCCCGGATGGCGTTGACGCTTTCCAGAGCGGCCTCGCGGCCCACGGCGGGATTGGCACCGGCACCCAGGCCCTTGGTGAGCTTTTCACCCAGCTGGATCTTGACCGGAGCATTGTTGCGGCTCAGGGCCTGCATATCGGTATTGGCGCAGATGAACTGCACCCCCTGCAGACCGGAAGTGATCATGTTCTGCACGGCATTGCCGCCGCCACCGCCTACACCGATGACCTTAAGCTTGGCGTTATTGCCCAGCGTGATGTCGATATCATCAACAATGGATTGTGACATAGTTCCCTCTCCTCAAATACTCTAAAAGCTTGCCCGCTTTGTTTTTTTAGGAAATGTCGGAAAACCACTTCTTCATGCGCGCCAGCAGGCCTTCGAAAACGCCGCTGTCGCTGTGCGTGGGAGTAAACTTTTTCTGCCCGGAAACTTCCTTTTCCGCGCCGTAACGCAGCAAACCCACGGCCGTGGAGAACTTGGGGCTGTTCACCACGTCCTTGAGCCCGCCCACATTGCGGGGGTAACCGATGCGCGTGGGCAGGTTGAAGATCTGCGTCCCCAGTTCCTGACACCCCTCGATGAGGGCCGTGCCGCCGGTCAGCACCACGCCTGCACCCAGGAAGTTCTTGTAACCGGAGTTTTCCAGCGTCCGGTTCACCAGGCACAGGATCTCTTCCATACGCGGCTCGCAGATCTCCGCCAGGATCTGGCGGGAGATGCGGCTGGGATCACGGCCGCCCACAGTAGGCACTTCGATGAACTCGTCATGACGCACCATGTCGGTCAGGGCGCAGCCGTACTTGAGTTTGATACGCTCGGCCGCCGCAATGGGGGTACGCAGGCCAAAGGCGATATCGTTGGTCAGATTCTGGCCGCCCAGCGCCAGCACATGGGTGTGCTTGATGGAATCGTTGGCGAAAATGGCGATGTCCGTGGTGCCGCCGCCGATATCCACCAGAGCGACGCCCAGCTCGCGCTCTTCTTCCGTCAGCACGGCCTTGGCCGAGGCCAGGGATTCCAGCGCGATGTCCGAGACTTCCAGCTGGCTGCGGTGGCAGGAGCGCACGATGTTCTGGGCCGAGGTCACGGCACCGGTCACGATATGCACCTTGACTTCCAGACGCACGCCCGCCATGCCCAGCGGATCGGCGATGCCGCGCTGGTTGTCCACGATATATTCCTGCGGCAGGATGTGGATGACTTCACGGTCGGCGGGAATGGCCACGGCACGGGCCGCATCGAGCGCACGTTCCACGTCGCGCTGGCCCACCTCGCCGCCCTTGACGGCGATGACGCCATGGCTGTTGATCCCGGCGATATGCCCGCCGGCGATCCCCACATAGACCGAATTGATCTCACAGCCGGCCATGAGTTCGGCGTCTTCGATGGCGCCCCGGATGGACTGCACGGTCTGCTCAATGTTCACCACCACGCCCTTGCGCATGCCGTGAGAGGGACGGGTGCCGATCCCGACGACATCCACCAGGCCGTTTTCCGCCATTTCCCCTACGACCGCGCACACTTTGGTAGTGCCGATATCCAGGCCTACAATGAGATCCGCCATAGTTACTCCTCACCAAACATCATCCGCGCATGGGCTGACTGAGCGTCACCCAGACACTGCCGTTGACAGAGCGCACCTCACGCACGTTCTTCAGCTCGTGCCTGCGTGCCAGATCCCCCAGCGTCAGGCCGATCCGGGCAAGATTCCCGGCCCAGTCGTCCGTTGCGATGGAAAGCCGCATCTCGCGGTCTTCCAAATATATCTCGATACCCCGTGCGGGGCTCACCGTGATCGACGCAATGGCCCCTGCCTCCACCGGCAGGCTGCCCGCATGCAGATCCTTCATGAATCGCGGCAGGTAGGCCACGTCATCCTCGGCCCCCGTTTCCACGGTCAGCGTCGGCAGGGAGAGGAAGTTGCGGCTCTCCACCGGGGCGATGGCCTCGCCGGATTCATTGGCGTAATACAACACCCCGTCCTTGTGGACCCAGAAGGTGGGCATACGCTCCTTGATCTTGATGACGAAGCGGTCCGGCAACAACCGTTTAACCGAGACATCTTCCACCCAGGGCGTGGCACGCAGCTTGCGCTCCACTTCCGCGATGCTGACCGCCAGAGAGTTCTCCCCTTCCTTCAGGCCGCCGTATTGCAGGACCATCTCCCGCGACAACCGGACGTTCCCGGCCACGTCGATATGCCGCGTGGCGAAAAAGTCACTGGTCGTGGCCTTGCCGTACAGCCAGATGGAGCCGGCACACAGACCTGCCACAGCCGCGACCAGCCCTGCCAGCAGGAGCAGGACGCAAAAAAAACGCTGCACACGCCCGCCCTGCAGCTTGCTCCAAAGGGAGAACTGCCGTTTTTCCCTCGCCGGCTTGGTCCGGTTGCGGGTATTGGGGCGGGAAGCGGTGCTGCGACTGGGAGCAGGCGTCGAACTGCCGCTGTAAGAACGCGTATTGCGCCGGTTTTTTTTCAGCGAAAAGGTCACGGCACGATCCTGACTTCCGTTTCCAGCGTGATGCCGAACTGCTCCAGCACCCCCTGCCGCGCACTCTCGATCAGCTCGAACGCGGCGCTCGCGCTGCCATTCCCTTCATTTATCAAAAAATTGGCATGCATGGTCGAAAAAGCCATCCCACCGAGCCGCCTGCCGCGAAAGCCGGCCCTATCCAAAAGGATGCCGGCTGGTTTGTCCGGGGCCGGATTTTTGAATACGCAGCCCGCACTCCACGCTGTCACAGGTTGTTTAGACTTTTTCTCGCAAATATTGCGATGCATGAGTTTAGAAATGCCATCCCTGTCAGTCTTGGTCAAGTCAAATATGGCTTCGAGCACAAGAAAACCGTTTTTTCTGCCGTCCACCAGCAAGGTTCTGTAACCATACTGCAGTTCCGCTGCCGGGAAGACCTGCGGGCGACCATCAACAACAGCCTTGATTTCCAAGAGATTCCTGCATGTCTCACAGCCGTAGGAACCCGCGTTCATGGCCACGGCCCCCCCGACGCTCCCGGGGATGCCGACAAGGCCCTCAAGACCGCCGAACCCCCGCCGGGCACAGAAACCGAGCAAGCGCGGCAGGGGCACGCCCGCCCCTACCCGCACATGGGCCCGCTCTTCAGATTCCCAGACGACTTCGGGGCCTTCCTTGATTGCAGAACGAAGCAGCACGACTGGTAATTCACCATCGCGGGCAAGCAGATTCGTGCCCGCGCCAATGATGAACGGGCTCCCGCCCAGCTGCTGCAACCGTTCTGCCAGCAGCGGATAATCCTCGGCACGCTCAAGCACCAGTTCCGCAATGGCCCGGCCCCCGAGATGCAGTGACGTCCGCTCCGCCAGCAAAGGGGACAGGATCTCACGCATCCTTGCCGCCCTCCAGCCAGGCAGGGCCCACACGGGTGATGGTACCGGCCCCCAGGGTCAGCAACACGTCACCGGGCTTCAGGATATCGTCCAGGCCCTTGACCATGGCGTCGATGGTCTGGAAGTAGGTGACAGGGGTCTCGGAGACCTGACGCATGCCCTGGGCCAGGCTCTCGCCGGAGACACCGGGGATGGGCTTTTCGGAAGCGGCGTAGATCTCCGTCAGCACCAGCTGGTCCACCACATCGAAGACCTTGCAGAACTCGCCGAAATGGGCCTGGGTGCGGCTGAAGCGGTGCGGCTGGAAGGCCACCACCAGACGGCGATTGGGGAAGACCTGCCGGGCCGTGGCCAGCGTGGCCGCGATCTCGGCCGGATGATGACCGTAGTCATCGATGACGGTCACGCCATTGCGTTCGCCCTTGAATTCAAAGCGACGTCCCACGCCCCGGAAGGTGGCCAGACCTTCCACGCAGCGCTCGAAGGGAATATCGGCAGCCGTGGCGGCGCCGATGGCGGCCAGGGCATTGAGGATGTTGTGGCGGCCGGGATGGGGCAGAGTCACTTCGCCCAGCTTCTGGTCATCGCGCCAAACCTCGAAACGGCTGGTCATGCCCGATTCCAGCAGCACGGCACGCAGCTGGTTGTCGGCGGCGAAGCCGTAGGTCAGCACCGGACGCTTGACGCGCGGCAGCAGGGCCCGCACGCCGGGATCATCGCCGCAGACCACGTTGAGGCCGTAGAACGGCACCTTGTTCATGAACTGGACGAAGGCGTCGTCGATGGCCTGCCGGGTCCCGTAGTGGTCCAGATGGTCTTCGTCCACGTTGGTGACCACGTTGATGATGGGGAACAGGCAAAGGAAGGAGCCGTCGGACTCGTCGGCTTCGGCGATGAGGTAGTGGCCGCTGCCCAGATGGGCGTTGGTGCCGTAGACATTGAGACGACCCCCGATGATGACCGTGGGGTCCAGACCGGCCGTGTCGAAGATGGAGGCCGTCAGGGACGTGGTGGTGGTCTTGCCGTGCGTACCGGCAATGGCCACGCCCTGGCGCAGGCGCATCAGTTCGGCCAGCATCTCGGCGCGGGGGATGATGGCGATGTTGCGGCGACGCGCTTCCACCACTTCGGGGTTGTCCTCGGCGATGGCCGTGGATTTGACCAGCACCTGCACGTTGCCCACGTTCTCGGCCGCATGGCCCACGGCGATGCGGGCCCCAAGACTGCGCAGATGTTTGACCACGGCCGAATCGCTCATGTCCGAGCCCGAGATGTCATAGCCCAGGTTGAGCAGGACTTCCGCGATGCCGCTCATGCCGGCGCCGCCGATGCCCACCATGTGAATCTGCCGAATCTTGCTGTCCATATGTCTCTCTCTATCCAGAAGAAGATGTTGTCGTGAACTTACCGTGCGCACACGGTCTCCAGTTCCGCGGCCACCAGCTCCGCCGCGCGGACGCGGGCACAGCCGGAAGCCGCCGCCGCCATGGTGCGCAGCCTGCCGGTATCCTGCAACAGGTCCGTGACCTGCGCCATAAGGCCGTCGCTCTCCATGCGGGCCTCGGGCAGCATCAGGGCCGCGCCCTCGGCCACCAGGGCCTGGGCGTTGCGCGTCTGATGGTCATGCACCGCATAGGGGAAGGGCACCAGCACCGAGGGCAGGCCCGCGGCGCAAAGCTCGGCCACGGTGGTGGCCCCGGCACGGCACAGCACCAGATCCGCCCAGGCATAGGCCGAGGCCATGTCATCGATGAAGGCACTCACACAGGCCGGATCATAGCCCGCCGCCGCGTAGGCCTCGCGGGTCGCGGCCTCGTCGCGTACGCCGGTCTGGTGGCGTACTTCGATGCCCGCGGCACGCAGGGCATCGAGATGCCGGCACACATGCACGTTCAGGGCATGGGCCCCCAGCGAACCGCCCATGACCAACAGGCGCTTGCCGGAAAAATCATGCTGCCGCCCGGCCAGGGCCACGACGGCGGCCCGCACGGGATTGCCCGTCAGTACCGTCCGGGAGGCGTCGAAGCCCTCGGTCCCCGGCAGGGAAAGGCAGATGCGCCGGGCAAGACGGCCCAGGATGCGGTTGCTCATGCCGGCGATGGCGTTCTGCTCATGCAGCACCGTGGGCACACCGGCCAGACGGGCCGCCAGCATGGGCGCGAAGGCGGCATAACCGCCAAAACCGGCCACCACCTGGGGGCGGAAACGCCGGATGATGCCCCGGGCCCGGCAGACGGCGCAGGCCATGCGCCCCGCAGCGGCAAAGGCCCGCAGGCCACGCCCCAGGAAGCCGCGCACCGGCAGGCCGATGAAATCGATGCCCGCCGCCTGGGCCAGACGCTGTTCCGGACCGTACTGCGACCCCACGAACAGCAGTTCCACACCGGGATGGCGCAGACGCAGGGCTTCCGCCACGGCCAGCGCCGGGAAGATGTGCCCGCCGGTGCCGCCGGTGGTTAAGAGGACTCTTTCCATATGCTCCCCTCCTTGCCCGTAGCCGTGCGAGAAAAATTCATGAGCAGGCCCACGCAAAGCATGGTGGCCATAAGATTACTGCCGCCGTAGCTCATCAGGGGCATGGGCACGCCCTTGGGCGGCGCCACCCCCATGACCACGGCCAGGTTCATGACGGCACCCATGGCCAGGATGACCGTCAGGCCAAAGGCCGTCAGCCGGTCACGCAGTTCGGTCTGGCGCATGATGATGCGGTAACAGCGCCAGAACAGCAGACCGAACAGCAGCATGACCACGGTGATGCCCACAAAGCCCAGCTCCTCGGCCAGCACGGCCATGATGAAGTCGTTGTGGGCTTCGGGCAGATAAAACATCTTTTGCCGGCTGGCACCCACGCCCACGCCGAAAAAGCCGCCCGAGCCGATGGCCAGCAGGGACTGCACCAGGTGGTAGCCCGTATCGGTGGGATCAGCGAACGGATCCAGAAAAGCCAGCAGACGGCGCAGACGGTACGGCTCGAGGATGGCCAGGGCCATGGCGCCGGCGCAGGCCAGGATCATGGCGAAGAACAGATAGATGAAGCGCGTGCCCCCGGCCAGACACATGAAGAACAAAATGCTGGCCACCACCACGGCGCTGCCGAAGTCGGGCTGCAACAGCAGCAGGCCGCAAAACAGGCCCGTCACGGCAAAGGGCGGGATGACGCCCCGGCTGAAGGTCTTGACCAGTGCCTGCTTGGAACTCATGAAATAGGCCAGATACAGGGCCAGGGAGATCTTGACGAACTCCATGGGCTGCAGGTTCACGGGCCCCAGAGGGATCCAGCGCTTGGCGCCGTTGATGGACGGCGTCAGGGGCGACAGGGTCAGCAGGAGCAGGAACAGGGACAGGAAGATGGCCGGATACTGCAATTTGTAGAGCCAGCTGCGGGGCATGAGGGCCGCGCCCCAGAGCACGAGGCCCCCGCCGCAGGCAAAGATCAGCTGGCGCTTGAAAAAGTAGTATTTGTCACCGTTGACCTGCTCGGCCACGATACCGCTGGCCGACAGCACCATGATGAGGCCGATGGCCAAGATGATGAGCATCAGGGTGAACAGCCACCAGTCGAAGCCTTCAAAACTCACTTTGCCCAGGGCACGCGAGATGCCCCCGCCTTGGGGAGCGGATTCTTCCTTTTTCTTTTCCTTCCTGCTCAGGAACATGTTCTTCATGCCAGGCTTCCCACGATGCGCTTGAAGTCGTTGCCGCGTTCCACATAGTTACGGTACTGGTCAAAGCTGGAGGTCGCCGGTGCCAGCAGGACCACATCGCCCTCCCCCACCTTGTCCTGCAGGGCCAGGACAGCGTCTTCCATGCGCTCGTGCCAGCACAGGGGCACCACGCCCTGCCAGGCCGCCTCGAAGATCTCGCGGCTGGCCCCGTACAGGTTCACGCTCTTGGCCTTGCGGCGCAGCAGATCCTTCATGCCGTCCAGATCCCCGCCCTTGAACTTGCCCCCGCACAGCAGGTGCACGGGATGGTCCATGGCTTCCAGCGCCACTTCCAGAGCGGCCACCGTGGTGCATTTGGAGTCGTTCACATAGAGCACGCCGTGCACGCGGGCCACGGATTCCAGCCGGTTGGGCAGGGGCTTGAAGGCAGCCACCGCGCGGGCGGCGTTCTCCAGCGTCACGCCAAAGGGACGGCAGGCCTGCCAGGCTGCCTCGGCATTGAACTGGTTGTGTTGGCCGAACAGCGGGCAGTCGGGGAAACGGCCTTCAGGCCGGATCCAGACCTTGCGGGCCCTGAGGCCGAAGCGGGCGGCGGTCTCTTCCAGCTCGGGCGCCAGCACCGCCAGATCCTCTTCCGTCTGGCAGCGGAACAGGTGGAACTTGGCCTCGATGTATTCTTCCATGTCCTTGTGGTAATCCAGGTGGTTGGGCGAGATGTTCAGCACCACGGCCACCCGGGGATGGAAGGTGGAGCAGCACTGGAGCTGGAAGCTCGAGGTCTCCAGCACCAGCACGTCGGCCTTTTCGCCGGAAAGCAGATATTCCGAAAGGGGCGTGCCGATATTGCCGCCCAGAAAAACACGCAGGCCCTGCTCCCGCAGCATGGCCGCCGCCAGGCTGACCGTGGTGGTCTTGCCGCTGGTGCCGGTCACCGCCAGCACGGGCTCGCCGTCAAGGGCGCGCCAGGCCAGCTCCATCTCGGCCAGGATCTCGGTATCTTCCGCATCGGCGTGGGGGCCCATCATCTCGCGCAGGCGCACCACGGGCAGGCCGGGGCTGGGCACCACCAGCTTCGCACCGGCAAAAAGTTCCGGCCCCTGTTCCCCCAGCACCAGTTCGATGCCCTCCGCACGCAGGGCCGCGGCCTGCGCTTCGTCCAGCGCCTGGGGATTGCTCTCCAGCAGGCGCACCCGGGCGCCCTGCCGCAACAGAAGACGGGCCGCTGCCTTGCCGGAACGCCCGGCGCCCACCACTACAGCCAGTTCACCGGCCTTGATGCACCGGCCACGATCTTCATTCTGAGCCATGTCACATTCCTCGCGGATAAGATATTGCCGCGCACTGCACCGGCAGGCACGGCGGACAGGGTAAAAACAGCGAGCGGGCCCCGGCTGCCGTACAGCCGGAGCCCCGCCGCCATCAGCGCAGTTTCAGTACCGACAGGGCCACCAGCCCCAGCAGTGCGGACGTGATCCAGAACCGGATGATGATCTTCGATTCCGGTATGCCCTTCAGTTCAAAGTGATGATGCAGGGGCGCCATGCGGAACAGACGTTTGCCGCCCGTCCAGCGGAAATAGCTCACCTGCATGATGACCGACAGGGTCTCGGCCACGAACAGGCCGCCCACCACGGCCAGGATGAGTTCCTGTTTGCAGAGCAGGGCCAGATAGCCGAGCACGCCGCCCAGGGCCAGCGAACCCACGTCGCCCATGAAGACCTGGGCCGGATAGGCGTTGAACCACAAAAAGCCCAGCCCCGCGCCCACCAGGGCCGCGCAGAACACCGTGACCTCACCGACGCCCGGCGTATAGGGCAGCAGCAGATAGTTGGCGAAGCGGGCATGGCCCGTCACATAGATGAAGATGGCGAACACGATGCCGGCCACGATACAGGGCCCGATGGCCAGACCATCCAGACCGTCGGTCAGGTTGACGGCATTGGATGAGGCCACCATGACAAAGACCCCGAACGGCAGGTAAAGGGGGCCCAGATCAGGCGCCCAGTCCTTGACGAAGGGGATGCTCAACTGACTGGAATAGCCGGGGTCCATGACCAGGAAGAGCATGGCCACCACGGCCACCACCAGCTGGCCCGCCAGTTTGGCCCGGCCGCTGATGCCGCGGTTCTCGGCATGGCGCAGCTTGGTCATGTCGTCCCAAAAACCCACGGCCGCGAAGCCCCAGAACACCAGCAGGGTCTGCCAGATATAGAAGTTGCCCAGATCCGCCCAAAGCAGCAGGCTGACCGTGAGGCTGAAGAGCATCAGCAGGCCGCCCATGGTGGGCGTGCCTTCCTTGCAGGCATGGGCCGTCACTTCATGCAGGATATGCTGGCCGCATTTGAGGCGGCGCAACCAGGCGATGAACCGGGGGCCCAGCAGGATGGAGAGCACCAGGGCCGTGATGAGCGCGGCCATGGAACGGAAGGTGATGTACCGGAAAACATTGAGCGCCGTCCATTCGGACGCCCACGGTACCAGCAGGTTATACAGCATCTACAGACTCTCCGTACGGCTGCCGGGCAGCCAGTCGCTCTGCTCCAGAGCTTCAAGCAATTCTTCCAGATGGTTGCCGCGCGATCCCTTGAAGAGCATGAGGCCCCCCTGCTCTCCCGTATCGGCGGGCAGATGTTCGCGCAGGGCCTGCACGAAGGCCTCGCCGGAATCCACGGGCAGGAACTTGCCCGTGTACAGGCCGTGTTCCAGCCCGTCCCGCACGGCATCGGCATGGCCGCCGCGCCAGAAGACCAGCACAGGACGCAACTGGGCCAGATGCCTGCCCAGGCGTTCATGCTCCCGGTCAGCCACGCTGCCCAGTTCGCGCATCTCGCCCAGCACTACCACGAAAGGCCGTTTCTGGGCGCTTTCCGCCGCGGCGTCAAGCATGCGGGCCATGGAAAGCGGATTGGCGTTGTAGGTATCGTCCACGATGTCCCAGTTGCCGCGACGGCTGCGGGCAAAACGCTGCGGCGGCAGCTGCGCATCGGCGAAACCGGCGGCGATCTCCTCGGCGGTCAGGCCCAGCATATGGGCGGCGGCCGCCACGGCGATGCAGTTCTCGGTACCGTAATCGCCGCGGAAGGGTGCGATCACGTCGCAGGGACGGCCGTCCAGCCACAGGCGGTACTGCCCGTGCACGCCATCGCTGCACCCGGCATAGGCCGCACGATAGGAGAGCGGACGCCCGCTGGCCGTGAAGAAGAGCACGTCGCCGAACACGGCCCGCGCCTCGCGGACGAGATCGTCATAGTCGGCGCTCACGAGGGCCTGGCCTTCAGGGGCCAGATGGGCCAGCAGACGGGACTTGTGCCAGGCCACGCCGCGTTCGCCCAGGCCTTCGGTATGGGCGGCGCCCACGTTGAGGATCAGGGCCAGGTCGGGCTGGAGGATGGCCCCCAGCTCGTCCATGTCGCCCTCGTGGCTGATACCGGCCTCGAAGACCCAGAAATCCTCGTCCCCGTCGGTCTTGAGCATGCACAGGGGCATGCCCACCTGATTGTTGAGGTTGAGGGCATTGCAGGCGGTCTTGCCGCGCCGCGACAGCACATGGGCCAGCAGCTCCTTGACCGTGGTCTTGCCCGCGGAGCCGGTGATGCCCACCACCCGGGCGGAGGACTTGCCGCGCCAGAGGGCGGCCACGGCCCCCAGGGCGCGCACCGTGTCCTGGACCAGCAGGACAGGCACGGACAGGCCTTCCAGCGGACGGGCGGCCAGCACGGCCACGGCGCCCTGCTCCACGGCACGGGCGGCATAATCATGGCCGTCCACACGCTCGCCGGCGATGCAGACGAACAGGCTGCCGGGCACGGCCTCGCGGCTGTCCGTGACGACCGAAGTGACCGTCACGCTGCCGTCGGCCACCTTCACATCCCGGGCGCAGCCCAGGCAACGAACGATTTCAGCAAGATCTAGGCGCACCCCAACAGCTCCCGCACCACTTCCTGATCACTGTAGTGATGTTTGGTGCCCTGAATGATCTGATAATCCTCATGGCCCTTGCCGGCGATCAGCAGGGCATCATCGGGACCGAGCATCTCCACGGCCCTGGCCGTGGCCTTGCGGCGGTCCACTTCCACCACGACTTCCCTGGCTTCGCGCAGACCGGGCAGCACGTCCTTGAGGATGGCTTCCGGATCCTCGAAACGGGGATTGTCCGAGGTCAGCACGGCCACGTCGGAATAGCGGGCCACTGCTTCGCCCATAATGGGGCGCTTGGTGCGGTCACGGTTGCCGCCGCAGCCGAAGACCGTGACGATGCGCTTGAAACCGGCACCGCGCAGGGCCTTCAGGACGTTGACCAGAGCGTCCGGGGTGTGGGCGTAATCCACGAAGACGTGCAGCTTGCGGGCATTGGGCACCCGTTCCAGACGGCCGCACACACCGTGGAAGTCTTCCAGATAGCGCAGATCATCCGGCATCAGGCCCAGTTCCAGGGCCAGGGCCTGCACGGAGAGCAGGTTGGAGGCATTGAAGGCCCCCACCAGCGGCGAACGCAGCTCCCACTGCTGGCCGTCCAGATGCATGCGCAGATGACAGCCGTCCGTACCGGCGGACAGCAGCTCGCCCCACAGGTGGCGCTGCTGCGGGAGCGCCTTTTGCAGGCCGAAGGACAGGGCACGCGGGCACAGTTCCAGCAGGCGGCGGCCCCAGGGGTCATCGCCGTTGATGGCCATGGCCTTGTCGGCGCGGGGCAGCTCCAGGAACAGGCGGGACTTGGCCCGGAAATAGCTCTCCATGTCCTGATGGAAATCCAGATGGTCCTGGGTCAGGTTGCTAAAGGAGGCGCCGGCAAAGGGCACCCCGCAGACACGCTGCTGTTCCAGAGCGTGGGAAGAGACCTCCATGACGGCGATGTCCACCCCGGCCTGCGCCATGGCCGCCAGCATGGCGTGCACGCGCAGGGGATCGGGCGTGGTCAGGGGCGCGGCCTCGCAATGGCCGGGCCAGCGGTAGCTCACCGTGCCCAGCACGCCCACTTTGTGTCCGGTGGCCGTGAACAGATGCTCCAGCAGGTAGGCGCTGGTGGTCTTGCCGTTGGTGCCGGTGACGCCCAGCACGCGCAGCGGCAGGCTGCCGGTATGCCAGCGGGCCTCGGCCAGACGCCACAGGGCCTCGCGGGGATCGTCATGATGGACCACCGTGCAGCCGGCGGCGCGGGCGGCCTCGGCTTCGGCCCCTCCGGGCAGGCAGACGATGGTGGACGCACCGGCCTCCACGGCCGGCGGGATGAAACGGGCGCCGTCGGCATTGACGCCGGGGACAGCCACAAAGATGTCCCCCTTGCCGACTTCACGCGAGTCGGAGCGGATCTCCCCTCCCTCACGGCGCACCTTGTCGAGCAATTGTTCGAATTCGCGATTCACGGTTACCTCTCCGAGAGCCACAGAATGTAAGTGACGTTTTCTCCTTCCTTGGGCCAGGCCGTGCCCGGCGGCGGGCTCTGCCTGACCACGCGCGTGCCGGTCCCCTTGAGTTCCGGCACGATCCCGGCGCGGGCGAAAAGTTCCACGGCGTTGCGCACCGTCTTGCCCTTGACGTCGGGGACCCGGCTGGAGGCCTTGGCCAGATGGCCGGGCTGCTGCATGGACGCCGGACGGCTGGTCTGGACGTCTTCCTTGGCCAGGAAGGGCACATCCAGCCGCGAAAGCTTGAGGCCGCGCTGACGGCCCTTGTCCTTGTCCGGCTTGTCGTCCTTTTCCGCCTGACTGGTGGCATCAGGCACGATGGCGCCGCTGTAGGTGATGGCGCGCGAGGCGATCTCGCGGAACACGGGCGCGGCCACCACGCCCCCGTACTGGTTCTTGGTGGGTTCGTCCACCAGGACCACGATCAGATAGCGGGGATTGTCGGCGGGCAAAAAGCCCACGAAGGAGGCCAGACGCTTGGCGCCGTAGGAGCCCGCCTTGTGGTCGGCCTTCTGGGCGGTACCGGTCTTGCCGGCCACTTCCACCCCTTCGATGCGGGCCCGCTTGCCGGTGCCGTCCTTTTCTTCCACCACGTCGCGCATCATGCCCATGACTTCACGGCAGACACGCTCGGAAAAAATGCGTTCGTAACGCTGTTCCACATTGACCTGCTCGCGCAGCAGGCGCAGCGGCTTGTAGACCCCGTTGTTGAGCAGGGTCAAGTAGCCCTGCGCCATCTGCAGGGCCGTGACGGACACGCTCTGTCCGAAGGAAGCGGACATGAGGTCGGCCTCGCTCCAGGAGCGGGGCTGGCGCAGGATGCCCCGGCTGTCGGCCACGGGCACGCAGGTGCTCTCGCCGAAGCCAAGGGCGCGCAGGTACTTGTAGAGCGTGGGCGAACCCAGCTCCAGACCGATCTTGGCCATGCCGATGTTGGAGGAATAGCGCAACACCTTGTGCGCGGGCAGCACGCCCTGCCGCGAGGTGTCACGGATGGTCACCTTCTTGATCTCCCACTTGCCGTTCTCGCAGTCGATGGCCGTATTGCGGTTGATCTTGCGCTCCTGCAGGGCCGAGGCCATGACGAAGGGCTTGAAGGTGGACCCGGGTTCCAGAGCGTCGGAGGCCAGCCGGTTGCGGTAGATCATGGGGCTGGACTGCCGGTAGGTATTGGGATTGAAGAAGGGATACTGCGCCCAGGCCAGGATGTCGCCGCTGGGCACGTCCACCACCAGGGCCCCGCTCCAGCGGGCATCGAAATCCCGGGCGGCACGGGCCACGGCCTCTTCGGCGATGAACTGCAACTGCACGTCCAGGGTCAGCATCAGATCCTCGCCGCGGAGCTCGTCCTTGCCTTCTTCATGCAAGTAAAAACGGCGACCCATGGCGTCGCGCTGCACCACCATGCGGGTGGGCGTGCCCGCAAGACGGTCGTCCAGCGAGCGTTCCAGGCCTTCCAGGCCTTTGTCGTCCACGCCCACGAAACCGAGCAGCTGCCCGGCCAGATGCTTGAAGGGATAGACGCGGTCGTATTCCTTGGAAAGGCCGATGCCGGGCAGGCCCGCCTTGCGCACGGCCTCGGCGGTATAATCGTCCACCTTGCGGCGCACCCAGACGAAACGGCGTTTGGTCTTGGAAAGCTCGTCATAGAGCTTTTGCGGCTCGATGCCGAGGATGGGCCCCAGGGTGTTAGCCATGGTCAGGAAATCCTGGATCTCCTGCGGCCGGGCATAGACGGAACGGGCCTCCACGCTGCGGGCCAGCACCTGCCCGTTGCGGTCCATGATCATGCCGCGCTTGCCGGTGACCAGCTCCGTGGCCATATGCTGGCGGCGGGCCTTGTCGGCCAGACGCGGGCCCTCGATCATCTGCAGATACCAGGCACGGCCCCACAGGCCCAGCCACAGGACGCAGAAAATGGCCACGACAGCGGCGATGCGGGCCTTGGCCCAGTCCACCCTGTCGACCCAGCTCAGCCCCCTGTTCTTGGGCGCAACAGAAACACGCCGGGCCCCACCGCTGCGTACGGTACGCGATGCGGTACGGCCCGGACGACGTTTCTTGTCTCCGGTATCGGATGAGAATTTGAACATGCGTCCCCCGCTTGTGATGCTTGCCGGCTAGTGCGCTTCCATACGCCGGACCTGCCCCGGCTTCGGCTCCTTCATGCCGATCTCCTCCGCCTTGCGGCGCAGCTCGTACGGGGAAAGAAGACGCTCCCGCTCCACTTCCAGCTTGGCGCGCAGGGCCTTGCGTTCCTGCAACTTGTTCTGGGCGATATTGATGAAGTAGGTGGTATCGATGCGCTCGATATTGCTCCAGACCAGGATCAGACACATGGTCATGCAGGTCAGCAGTCCCAGCGCCAGCAGGAGCAGCCAGCTTTTGGTCTGGACTTTGCCCTGTCCGCGGAACGGCAGCCCGACCGACAGCTTCTTCATGAAACGGCCTCGGCTATTTTCTCCACGGCCCGCAGTTTGGCGCTGCTGGCACGCGGATTGACGGCCAGCTCGTCATCGTCGGCCTGTACGGGCTTTTTGTACAGGATCTCGACTTCCGGCACATGGTGGCACACGCACACCGGCACATGCCGGGGGCAACGGCAGCCCTCGGCCCAGTAGCGCATGGTCTGCTTGACCATGCGGTCTTCCAGGGAATGGAAGGAAATGACTGCCAGACGGCCGCCCAGGGACAGACGGCCCAGGATGGCATCGAGGAAGCGGCGCAGTTCGCCCAGCTCGTCGTTGACGGCCATGCGCAGGGCCTGGAAAGTGCGCGTGGCAGGATGGCGGCGGGCCTTGGCGCGCCACGCGGGCGGATAGGCCTTCTCCACCAGGGCCGCCAGCTGGGCGGTGGTATCGATGGGGCTTTTTTGGCGGGCATCCACGATGGCCCGGGCTATGCGCCCGGCCTGCGGCTCCTCGCCCAGGGTGGCGATGCATTCCTTGAGGCGGTCGAAATTCTCGCGGTTGACCCAGTGCCAGGCCGAGGGCGCGCCGGAATGCTGGTCCATGCGCATGTCCAAAGGTCCGTCCCCGTAAAAGCTGAAGCCGCGTTCCGCCTCGTCCAGCTGCAAAGAGGAGACGCCGATATCCAGCAGCACGGCATCGACCTTGTCCCAGCCCAAATCGTCGAGGGCCTCCTCGAACTGGCTGTAGCGGCAGTGGTAGGTATGGACGCGATCACCAAAAGGTTCCAGCCGGCGCCGGGCCAGTTCCAGGGCTTCTTCGTCCCTGTCCAGGGCGCAGAGCTCCGCCATGGGGGCCGCCTGCAACATGGCACAGCTGTGCCCGGCCATGCCGAGCGTGCCGTCCAGGATGCGCACGGGGCGATCCCTTCCGGCATCCAGCACGGGCTGCAGGGCCGCAAGGGTTTCCTTCATCAGGACAGGGATGTGCAGATCAGCCGCATTTCGTTCCTGTCCCTGCTGCTGCATGGTCATGCTTACCTCTAAAGAGCTATATCAAGATGACAGGCCGCCACTTCATCGCTGACGTCTTCCACCAGCAGGGCATCGAAGCGGGCCTGATCCCAGATCTCGAACTTGTCCGCCATGCCCACCAGTACCACGTCCTTTTCCAGACCGGCGGCACGCATCAGGGGCTGCGGGATACGTATGCGGCCCTGCGCATCGGGGACCATCCGCTGCGCAAGACCGAGCAACTTCGTTTTGACGTGGGAAAGCTTCATGGAAGGGAGGGGGACGCTGTTCAGCTTTTCGACGATGGCTTCCCAATCCGCAGGCATGTAGGCCTTGAGACCTCCGTACAGACCTATGGTCAGCCAGAAGGAACCATCCCCGGCGGCCAGCAGGGCATCCCTGTACTCTGGCGGCAGCAGCAGACGGCCCTTGGCGTCAAGATTGCGATATGCGCTCTGGATAAACAGATTTGCCACCGATCCTACCACCTGTCGCCCACTATTTACCACGTTTTCCCACTTATGCCCCACCCTTTCCCCCGCTGTCAAGGGAACATGACGGGACGGTGACAATCGTATGATTTTATTTGCCAATCATTCCAATAGGCTGCCTTCGGCATGCCGCAGGACGCCCCTGCCCGCTGCCGCCGCGCCTGCCGCTTGACAACCCGCAGGAAAGCCCGGATAGTTTCTTCTGGACATACAGCTTTATTAGAGAAAGTCCGTGTCCCCGCACGGGCATGAAAGGAATAAAGATATGAGAACCAAGATCGTCGCCACCATCGGCCCGGCTTCCAATTCCAAGGAAAAGCTGCGTCAGCTCGTCGAAGCGGGCGTCAGCGTCTTCCGCCTGAACTTCTCCCACGGTTCGGCCGCGGATTTCGTCCGTATCATCAATGACATCCGTGAAGTGGAAAAGGAGCTGGGCAAGCCCATCACCATCATGCAGGACCTGTCCGGTCCCAAGATCCGTCTGGGCGTCGTGCAGGAAAAGACCATCCAGGTCACCAAGGGCATGCGGCTGCTGCTGGGCCTTTCCGACCAGCGCACCGATGAGATGCCCTTCCTGCCCTTCGACCATCCCGAGATCCTGGAGACCCTGGAGCCCGGCGACCGCATGGTGCTGGCCGACGGCGGCCTGCAGTTCACCGTGCAGGAGAACCGCCCCGACGGCCTGGTGCTGCTGGAAGCCAACAACAGCGGTCTCGTGACCTCGCGCAAGGGCCTGGCCCTGCCCGGCAAGGCCACCAAGGTGCGCGCCCTGACCGAAAAGGACAAAAAGGACCTGAGCGACGGCCTGGCCCTGGGCGTGGATGCCGTGGCCATCTCCTATGTGCAGACGGCCGACGACGTGCGCGAAGCCAAACAGCTCATCGCCGCTTCGGGCCGCCGCGTGCCGGTGGTGGTCAAGCTGGAGCGCCAGAACGCCGTGGACAACCTGGACGAGATCCTGAAGGAGACCGACGTCATCATGGTGGCGCGCGGCGACCTGGGCGTGGAATGCCCCCTGCCCCTGCTGCCCGCCCTGCAAAAGCGCATCATCCGCGCCTGCAACGCCATCTCCAAGCCGGTCATCGTGGCCACGCAGATGCTGCTCTCCATGGTCAACAGCCCCGCCCCCACCCGCGCCGAGACCACGGACGTGGCCAACGCCGTGCTAGACGGCGCCGACTGTGTGATGCTCTCCGAAGAGACCGCCATGGGCAACTTCCCGGTGGAGACCGTGCAGTACATGCGCAAGATCACCGACGAGGCCGAAAAGCTGCTGGTGGATGACCGCAAGCTGGAAGAACCGTCCGCCAACAAGGGCATCCCGGAATTCCTGGCTTACTCCGCCTGCCTGCTGGCCGAAAAGGCCCACGCCAAGGCCATCGTCTCCCACAGCCTCAGCGGTGCGTCGGCCCGTCAGGTCTCCAGCCGCCGTCCTCCCCAGGACATCTACGCCCTGACCCCCGACCCCGTGACCATCAAGGCCCTGAACTTCGTCTGGGGCGTGCACCCCGTGTTCGTCGCCGACCCGGCCAGCGATCCCAGCCACCTGAGCCGCGCCGAGAACTTCATCCACAACAGCCCGGACTTCCTGCCCAATGACTGCGCCGTCATCACCGCCGGCCAGCTCAAGGGCTCCACGGCCACCCCGCGCGGTACCAACCTGGTCAAGATCTACTGGAAGTAAGGCTGACCAAGCGGCATCATCTGCCATCCTCAAGGCCGTCCCCAATGGGACGGCCTTTTTTCATGCCCGAAATCAAGATTTTAACATACCAAAATAATTTATCTTTTTATTTTATTCAAAAAAAATATCCACTTTTTTCATTTTTTTGTTTGACAAGAGGGCCGGTTTTGCGTAGGTTCCATTTTCGCGATGGGCTGTCGTTCAATTGGCAGGACGGCGGATTCTGGCTCCGCTAATCAAGGTTCGAGTCCTTGCAGCCCAGCCATCACAACTTCATAGTGCGTCCCCATCGTCTAGCCGGCCCAGGACAACGGCCTTTCACGCCGTCGACAGGGGTTCAAATCCCCTTGGGGACGCCAAAGATTTCACTGCGTTACAGAAGCGCTTTACTATTGCAGTCTGTTGTTTACAGACGCATGTTTACAAAATGCCTCGCGGGGTTCCGGCCTGCGGGGCATTTCCATTTCCAGCAGCTGTTCGGCTGCGATCCCTATACTGCTCTCGCCCAGAGCGTCCATCATGACGCTCCGGTCTCCGTACAATCCGGCGCTGCGGATGTGAGCTGTCACGCAACTTGAGAATTTCCGTCACGAAACTTGAGAACGGCGCTCGACACTTTTCCGCAGTTGGCACAGTCATTGCTTAGAAATTTGCCGGAACAAAAAAGGGCGTGGATACCGTGTCGAAAATGACACATCCACGCCCTTTTTTTCTTTTTTTTGCTTACTGCCCCAGCTTGTTTTTACCCACGGCGGGTTCAAACGTGGCCACACGCTGGTCCTGCGGACGGGCGCGGGGGCGTTCTCCCCTGGCCAGGCGGGCCACACACGCTGTCAGCAGGCGCACCCCCATAGGTGCCAGCTCCCTTCGCCACAGCTCCGCAGCCGTTTCTCCAGGCAGGACATGACACCAGTCCTGGGCTTCGATGGGGCCAGTATCCGCCCCGTCGTCCATCCAGTATGCCGTCCCCCCGGCCACGGGTTCGTGCATGGCCAGAGTCCAGCGGATGGCGTCGCGCCCCCGGTGCCGGGGCAGAAGCGACGGGTGATACGCCAGAATCCCCAAGCCGCACCGGGCGCGCACCACAGCGGGCAGGCACCTTTGACAGTAGGCGGCCACGCCAAGATCGCACGGGGGCACGTCTTCCAGCGAGAGTACCGGGATACCGCACAGCCTGGCCTCTTCCTCAAGCCTGTCCCCGCTCGTGTCTGGACACACTCCGCCCACGGTCACGCGGGGCAGCAGCGAGAGCTGTCGCAGCACTTCAACGGCCAGCCACTTTTGCCCGAAAATCACGACACGCATGTGGCCCCTCCGATATACCGGAACCCCTGCACGGCCCGAAAATGGCCGCCATACCCATAAGAAACCCCAAGGCTCCCTTGAGCCCCGGACTTCTCCCGCGACCGGGCTATGGACCGGGCACTTCTGGCTTTGTTCTCGCCGTAGAGCCTGGCGCTTACTTGCGTCCATAAGGGGGAGCGTCGCAGAGCCGCACACATGCCCGGATGCGACGTGTGGAACAGTGTCGGCATCGGCTTGCCATAGCGGTTCTGGCCGTCACGCCACATCTGGCAGATAGTGTTGAGAAAGCGCATACCTACGCCAGCTCCCTGCCACTCAGGCATGACTACCAGGCGGCAGGCCCGTGCCTCCACAAAGCCCTGCCGGGTACTAACCGCCACATGGGCCACGGGTTGGCCGTCCACAAAGCCCACATAGTTGGTGGCCGCGATCATGTGCGGCAGCTTTAGATAGTGATGCGGCTCAAAATACGGCCACCATTCCCAGCCTGTTTGCCGGATTTCCAGCTCGAAGCGGGGACGTTGAAGACACCCCCGTGTCCACCGAAAGCCGTCGCCGCCGGTGTCGAAAATCCAGTCCGGGGCCAGCCAGTCGATGATGTCGTAGTGGCACGAAAGCAGGACAACCTGCCCGCCGGTACGCCGCCAGGCCTTGGCAAAGGCAGTCGCTCCGATCTTGGCAATCTGCCGGTCCACGACGCTGGTGAACTCGTCCACAACGGCGCGTTCCGGGGCCTCACAAATCAGACGGGCCAGCGAGGCCCGGAACCGCTCCCCAGTACTCAGCACATGGTAAGGTCGTAGCCAGGAGGGCACGTCCCCCAACCCCACGGCGGACAGAGCACCGGTGACGGTCTGCCAATTGCCGCCCCCGTCATCCGGGGAGATTGCGTCGATGATAGGCCTGTCTGTGGGCCAGCTTTCTGATCCGCGCAGTGCCCCCGGCCCCCAGATGCGGGCACCGATGCTGGATTTGCCGGAACCGGAAGGCCCGACAACCAGGCCAATCTGCCACTGCTCCGCATTGGGGCCATCAATGGGCAGGTCGGCCTCCAGATCAAATCCGATGCCGTCAGCATTGAAAAGGGAGCGCACTAGGGCAGCACGGTAGGAATCAAAGGTCGGTGCGGGATGATGGATGGCGATTTTCATACACGCACCACCCGGCACTTGTAGCCCTCAGCCTTGAGGCGTTCATACACTGTCTTGTGTTCGGCCTCGTCCTTGCACATGACGATGACGCCAAACTTTTCCCTGTACTTGAAGCCGTTAACTCCCAGCATGGGCCGGGGTTCCTTGGACGTTGTCTGGTCCATAACAGGATTCCTTGCGGCCTTCCGGTGGCTCTGAATTGGGGCGCGCGGCCCGCAGGATGGTGAAAGCCCCGCAGCGGGGACACTTGAACTCCATAACACTGGCCCGGCCTTTGGCCAGGAGCTTTCCGCAATGGCAGCACCTGATTTCTTCGAGAACTTCCTTTTGCATAATGGGTTAAAAACGTTGCGCCCCCAGGGAAATCCGCTTATCGTGCCCTTGTCTCGCCAGAGACGATACAGACAGGCGGATACTCTGCAAGCGGCTGCCTTCCGCTTGTGGGGCCGTGGTGCGAC
>OLFY01000259.1_pt1 | contig 83839 bp, 72 predicted proteins | sample 1605611 | NCBI WGS metagenome assembly OLFY01 (sample SAMEA3888923, study PRJEB22519) | human gut metagenome | biome: human gut; feature: human-associated habitat; material: faeces | place: Denmark | collected 2011 | reverse complement strand
TAGTCTCTATGTCTATCTTTTTGAATTGAATTTGCGCAACTTATTATACGTCATCCTGCAAGAGCCTCTTATTTGCCGCTGTCAAAAAGTGCTTCCACAAACTTATCCGGCTCAAAGGGACGGAAGTCCATAATACCCTCGCCTACGCCAATCCATTTAACCGGCAGACCCAGCTCTTCCTTAATTGCCACAACAACGCCGCCCTTAGCAGTGCCGTCGAGCTTTGTGAGTACAACGCCGGTAACCTTGGCGGTTTCCATGAACACCTTAGCCTGATTGATTGCGTTCTGGCCGGTAGTAGCATCCAGAACCAGAAAGGTTTCGTGCGGAGCTTCGGGAATTTCGCGCTTAATAATGCGGTGAATTTTTTCCAGCTCGTTCATCAGGTTAGCCTTGTTGTGCAAGCGTCCTGCGGTATCAATGAAAAGAATATCTGCCTTGCGCGCAATAGCGGCCTTCATAGCGTCAAAGACAACTGCCGCCGGGTCGGCACCCTCGGCATGACGGATAACGTCGCAGTGCGCACGCTCGCCCCAAATCTGCAGCTGTTCGCCTGCTGCGGCACGGAAGGTATCGCCTGCTGCCAGAACAACCTTGTATTTGAACAAAGTGAAGTAATTTGCCAGCTTGCCGATAGTAGTAGTCTTGCCTACGCCATTAACACCAACAACCAGAATAACCGTCGGCTTGGCACCGATACGTGTACGTTGGCCGCTGTCTGCCAGCATCTCTGCCATATATTTTTTCAGGAACGGAATAACATCCTCGGTACCGCTGATTTCCTTTTTCTTCGCAGCCTTACGCACTGCGTCGATCAGCTTTTCGGTAGTTTTTACGCCTACGTCCGCAGAAAGCAGAATCATTTCCAGCTCATCAAGGAAATCATCGTCAATCGTTGCAGACAGGCCTACAAGCTCCTGAATGCGGTCAGTAAAGTTGCGTCTTGTTTTAGAAAGGCCTTCCTTTAAACGCTCAAAAAATCCCATTATTCATTCTCCTTTGCATTTATTTTTACGGATAATAATTTAGAAACACCGGATTCTTCCATAGTTACGCCATACATGATATCAGCGCATTCCATCGTTCCCTTGCGATGCGTAATCACGATAAACTGCGTATTTCCTGCATAATCCCGCAGGAAATCGGCAAAGCGCTGAATGTTGGCATCATCCAGAGGCGCGTCAATTTCGTCCAGGATACAGAACGGCGATGGCTGATAGCTCAAAAGAGCAAAGAGCAGCGCGATAACCGTCAGCGCTCTTTCGCCGCCGCTCATCAGATACAGGCTCTGCAGTTTTTTGCCGGGTGGCTGCACGTCGATATCAATACCGGAATCCAGCAGATTATCCGGCTCGGTGAGCCGCAGCACCGCTGTACCGCCGCTAAATATCTTGACATAGCATTGCGCAAAGTATTCGTTGATTTTGGCAAAGGCCTCCTTGAAGCGTTTGGTCATACCGCTGTTGATTTCTGCGATAACAGCCTCCAGATTTTCCTTTGCTGTACACAAATCATTATATTGCTTACACAGGAATTCGCTGCGCTCCTTCACTGCGTTATATTCTTCAATCGCTGCTGCGTTAATCGGTCCCAAATCCGCAATCTGCAGTGTCAGACGGCTTTCCTGCTTTTGCAGCGTCGCCAGATCCATTTCCTGCAGCTCGGCAAAATTCTGACCGCGCGCCGCCGCCTCATCCAGCTGATAATCCTGCTGCAGCTGCTCACGTATATGGCCGCAGTTACTTTCGTGCCGCGCCAGGTCCAGCTCTGTCTGCTTCAGCTGTGCTTCACTGTCATTCACCTGCTTGCGCAGTCCGGCAATCTCTTTTTCAATATCCTGCTGTTTATCAAGCAGGCTACCGCGCTCCTGAGCAAAGTCATCCTTGCCGCCCAGAATCTGCTGCAGCTGTGCCAGCAGCTCGTCGCTTTGCTGCTGCAGCTTCTGCTTTTGCACACCGCAGCCTGCAATTTCCTGCTGTCTGCGCTCCTGCTCTTTTTGGTTGGCAGCAATTTCCTCCTGCAGCCGCAGTGTATCCTGGTCCAGGCTGTGCATAGCCTTGCTGATATCCTGCGTGCGTGCGGCCGAGGTCTGCAGCGTAATTTGGGCATCCTGCAGCTGGTTATCCAATGCGGTAACCGCACTGCCGTATTTGGCAATTTCCTTCTTCAGGTTATCCAACAGCTCCTTAGCCTGGGTATCCTGACCTTCGCGCTCGGCAACTGCCGCGCGCAGCTCCTTGACCTTATCACGGTTTGCCATATAGGCCGCGGTGATATTACTGCGGTCATCCAAAAGCAGCAGCAAGCGCTCGTTGTCGCGCGTCTTCTGTTGCTGCACCTGCTCCAGATTCAGCTTGAGCCTGTCTGCCTTAAGCTGCTGTTGACGCAGCTGTGCAGCAAGCTGCTGCAGCTGCTCCTTCTGCTTTCCTTCGGCTTCCTCCAGCTCCTCCAGCTTTTCCAGCCAGCTGAGCATCTCGGCATGCAGGTGCTTCACCTGCGCTGCCGCCTGAGCAATTTCTACATTACGGCTCAAATAGCCTTCCTTATGCTTTTTGCTGCCGCCGCTCATACTGCCGCCGGCATTTACCACATCGCCGTCCAGAGTAACTACGCGCAGACGATAGCGTCCGGCCTTTGCCGCAGCCAAGGCAGCATCAATGTTTTCGGCAATCAGCACTCTGCCCAGCAAAAAGCGTACCGCATTTTCAGCCTCAGGCTTATAGCCGATTAAATCTACCGCATAGCCAAGAATTCCCGGCAGCTTCGCCAGTAATTCCTCCTCGAGGTTCGGCCCGCGACGCTGCACGGTATCCAGAGGCAGGAAGGTTGCGCGTCCGCTACCAGTACGCTTCAAAAAGGCTATCGCTTCCTTCGCCGCATTGGCCGAGCGCATCACCAGGTTCTGCGCACCCTCGCCCAACGCGGTTTCGATAGCAGCGACATATTTATCTTCTACCTGCAGCAGCTCCGCTGCCACGCCTACAACCTGCTCACGCCAGGGCTCCTGAGCCTTCAGCACCGCTTTGATGCCATAACTGAAGCCCTCGTAGCTCTGCTGCAGACGCTTTAAACTCTGCTCGCGTGTTTCGGCCGCAGTCAGCTGACGTTGGCACTGCTGCTGACTGCTGCGTACAGCCTGCAGCTCCTTTTGACCTGCATCATAGGCACTGCGCAGCTCCTCGCCCTTTTTGCGCACCAGCTCCATGCCGTGAGCGCACTGCGATTGCTGCTCCAGCAGGCTGTTATACTGCTCCTGTGCCTGACGGTCAGCCTCCTCGGCTTCTTCTATACTTTTCTTCAGGGCCTCGCGGCGACGTGCGCGCTGCTCCTGCTCCTGTTCCAGATTGTGCAGCTCGTTGCGGAGATTAATCAGCTCCTGCATACCGCTGAAAAACTGCGATTGCGCCTCCTCATCATTGCGCTTCGCCTCTTCCAGCTTGGCGCTCTGCTCGTCACGCTGCGCCTGCAGCTGCTTTACAGCACTATCGGCCACAGCATGTCTTTTCTCGACAGCATCAAACTCTGCTGCCAGCTCCTGCATTCTTGCTTCCTGCTCGCGCACCTGCTGCTCTAAACGTTCATTGCGCTGCACAAGGCGTTCGCCGGCCTTTTCGTTCTGGCTGACACGTTCATCCAAAACCTTTTGGTCGCCGCGCAGCTTTTCCAAAGCAGTCTCGCGGTTTTTGATATCATCCTGCAATTTATTATAAGCCTCGGCCAGCTTATCCAGCTCCTGCTGTACCTTTACGGCCTCGGCCTGCATGCTGCCTACCTTCGCTGCCTGCTCGGAATAAGCACCTGCCGCTGCTTCCTTTTTCGCCTGCAGCTCTCTGCCTGTTTCCTCCAAAGCGTCCAAGCGGCGCAAAAGTACAGATAAACGGCAACGGCGCAGCTCCTCGCTTAGCTCGTTGAACTGCTGAGTTTTGGCTGCTGCCTGCGCCAACGGCTCTACCTGCGCATCTACCTCACTGCGGATATCGTTAATACGCGTAAGGTTGTTGGCCGTATCGTCCAGCTTGCGTACCGCATCCTTCTTGCGCAGACGATATTTAGCGATGCCTGCTGCTTCTTCGAACAGACTGCGTCTGTCCTCGGGACGGCTGTTTAAGACCTCATCAATTTTATTTTGGCCGATAATGGACATCGAACCCTTACCAAGACCGGTATCTGCCATCAGGTCAATTATATCCTTCAGACGGCAACTTTTCTTATTAATCGCATATTCGCTTTCACCGCTGCGGAAAATACGGCGCGTCAGGCTTACCTGCTCAAAATCGAGCGGCAGTGTTCTGTCGCTATTATCAAAATCAACGGTGACCTCTGCTACGCCCAACGCTCTGCGCTTGCCGCTGCCGGAGAAGATAACATCCTCCATTTTGCTGCCACGCAGATACTTGGCGCTCTGCTCGCCCAACACCCAACGGATGGCATCCGAAATATTGCTCTTGCCCGAACCGTTCGGTCCGACAACAGCAGTAATTCCCTTGTCAAAGGTCAATTCAGTTTTATCAGCAAAGGATTTAAAGCCATAGGTTGAAAAGGACTTTAAACGCACTAGAAATCACCCATTTTCTCTAAGTCAGTTATTATATCTTTTTATTGTATCATAAAACGGTGTTTTTTTACACCTTGCAGAACTTCACTTATGCTAAAAATTGCAAAATAACCTGCCAGCGCTCTGCCAAATCCTCCAAACGCAGGCGCGCGTTGGCAGGACTTGTAGACGGTAGATAAAAAATTCGCACCTGCTCAGGCATTTTTTTGGCAAAATATTTTTTAAATGCTGCACCCGCCTTGCCGCCGTTGCAGACTACCGCCTGTAAATGCGGCAGCTCGCCTGCAAGCTCCACAACGGCGTTCGGCGTTTCGTTTTTGATGCTGCTGTCCAAGCTGCCCTCGCGCTCGCAATAGCCCAGCGTGTCCCACAGTGCAATGTGATGCTTATGCAGCAAAGCCTGCTTAGCAGCGTAATCCTGCGGTACAGCTTCATCCAGCAGCAGCGCCAGCAGACGCCAGAAGCGGTTCTGGGGGTGCGCATAATATTCCTGCTGCTCCAGGGATTTTATTCCCGGCATAGAACCGAGAATCAATATTCTGCTGTACTCATCTACGATTGGTGCAAAGGATTTACATGTGGACATACTCTTATCTCATCTGCCTTATCTTGAATTATCTGCAGCTCAAGGCTAGGGAAGTATTTCTCCCAATAGCGCAGGTTGCAGCTTTTTTGCCCGCGCAGCTTTGATTCCAAGCGTGCAGGACAATATATTGTAACAGCGCCGCAGTCAGCCAGCTTCTCTAATTGTGACGTCACTTCGGTGCGCAGCACCCTGCTTTTTACCATCTCACCCATCGCCGGATGAAACGGCCCCGCAAGAATGTTGCCCGGTGCACACAGCTCCTCGTCAGGCTGCAGGCCGATGCGGATAACATTCACGCCTGCTTCCGTCAGCTCACAATAAGCCCAGGCCGCCTGCGTCACGGCCTCCTCCAGCGTCAGCGGCACAAAGCGCCCCGCCGCATAGTCAGCAGCCAGCGGCGTACCCTTGATTACTAATAAAGGATAGATGCGCGCCACATCAGGCTGCATTCCTATCGCCTTACGCACTGTTTCCTGCACGCTATCAAAGCTCTGCTTGGGCATGCCAACCATCAGCTGCAGACCGACTTGAAAGCCGAAGCGTTTTAAAAGCGCCACCGCCGGCGCCACCTGCGCCGCCGTGTGTCCGCGCTCCGCTGCCGCCAGCACTCTGTCATCAAGCGACTGCACGCCCAGCTCAACCAGGCGCACACCATGCTGCCGCAAAAGCTGCAAGTGTTCTTCATCTATATAGTCCGGACGTGTGGAAAGGCGCACGCTGCCGATAAAGCCTTCGGCGAGCAGCGCATCCGTCAGCGTCAGCAGCTCCTCCTGCAGCTCCAGGGGCAAGCCGGTAAAGCTGCCGCCGTAAAACGCCGCCTCGTTGGCAGCGCTCGGACGCAGCCAGCTGCGCCAGCGCGCAAGCTGCTCCTTGGCACCTGCGACAGCAGCCAGCTTCTGTCCGCTAATTGTCTTTTGGTTACAAAAAACGCATTGATGCGGACAGCCTGCATGCGGTATGAAAATCGGCAGAATAGACATAGATATCCCTTCTTTTAAACAAAAACACAGCTTTTATGTAAATTTTTCAGGAAAAACTAATTAATGATAACTATTCCTATTGACATTATCCCCTGTAGGGGGTTATTATAGTGTTGCAAGAAATTTAATAGGAATGTGGTGCAGCAATGAAATTATCTCACATGAAGTTTATAAAAACAAGTCTTCCCTTTACCTTTTCTACAATGGCGGCCTCGCTTATGGGTGCCGTCGACACTGCCGTAGTCGGGCATTTGGGAAATTATACATACATTAACGCTGTTTCTTTGGGCGCAGTAATCTTCAGCACAGTCTATTGGCTTTTCGGCTTTCTGAAAATATCTACCAGCGGCTTTGCGGCGCAAGCCTTAGGACAACATGATCCCAAGCTGCTTGCCGGTGCTTTTATCCGCGGAGTGCTTGCAGCCTTCGGTATCGGCCTGCTGCTCGTCATTTTGCAGGAGCCTATCTGGCGGACAGCTCTGCTGCTCTTCAACCCCGACGCAGCAACCAAGCCTATGTTGGAGCAATATTATCGCATGCTCATCTGGATTATGCCGCTGACGCTCGTTTTCCAGACTGCACAGGGATGGTTCGCCGGCACGCTGCATGTACGTATCGCGGTACTCACTGCACTTGCCAGCAACATCATCAACCTGCTGCTGGACGTACTTTTTGTCATTGTATTGCACTATGAGGTCACCGGCGTTGCTGCTGCTACCTGCATTGCCAATATTACCGGCTTTCTGGCCGTCCTGTACTTTTACGCCAAGCACAAGCCCCTGCCGCTGACAGCAGTTCCGCTGCAAAAAATCTTTTCCGGCCCCACTTGCCGCCAGATGCTGCAATGCGGTTCGCATCTCACCGTGCGTATGTTTTGCATGATTATCATGGTCAACAGCTTTATGCACCAAAGCTCAGCCTTCGGCGGCGAGCTTTTGGCCGCTAATTCTATTCTTTTCCAGATACAGTTCATTATGGGCGATATTCTGACCGGCCTTTCGCAGGCAGGTGCCATCTATTCCGGCATTGCCTTCGGCGAGCACGACCGCTCCATGCTCAATGATACGCTGCGGATCAGCTTTATCTGGGCCATCGGCTTCGGCCTGCTGCAGACTGTCGGCTATTATTGCTGCCGTCACGCCATTCTTGGCTGCTTCACCAATCTGCACAGCGTTATTGCCACGGCGCAGCAGTACGATTTGTTTATAGCCTTCTTCCCGCTTATCAGTGCACTCGGTATCGTCTACTACGGCGTATTCAATGGTGCGCTCTACACCAAGCCTATCTGCATCTCCATGCTGCTTACCGCAGGCTGTTACCTTACCGCCTACTTCACGCTTATCCCGCTTTATGGCAATATCGGCCTGTGGCTGGCCTTCCTCATCTTCTATATTGCTCGCAGCAGCTTTTTACTGTTTTTTGTTCCCAAGCTGCAGCAAAGAGTAGCTTTGGCGTAATCTCAAACTAGACTGCACGTTCTTAACGTGCAGTCTTTTTATTTTCAGCGCAGATATTGGTCAATGGCTGCTTCAAAATCCTCCAGACTTTTGCTGCCCTCACCTTTTTCGATAGCATGCAAAATGCAATGCTCCAAGTGGTCCTTTAAAATAACCTTGGCTGTATTATCCAACGCCTTGCGCACCGCAGCTATCTGAATCAGTACCTCCGAGCAATCCCTGTCGTTATCTACCATAGTCTTGATAGAACGCACATGTCCTTCAATGCGTGCCAGGCGGTTGACAACCTTCTTCTTATTAGGATGGTTATGAGCGTGTGCATGAGCTTCCTGCAAAGTCTGCTGTTTTTTATCATCCTGCTGATTTAGCTCCGCCTGCCTGCGCACATATTCCAATAAAGATTTTTCCTCTGCCATTACTGTCACCAACCTTATCTCTACATTATTAAAAGGGAGCGCACTAAACACGCTCCCTCATTTTATTCCGCTGCCTGCGGCGTCAAAATGCTTTCGATTACCAAAGCAACGCCGTCATCATTATTAGATGCGGTAATAATTTTTGCATTCTGCTTCACGCTGTCCTTAGCATTAGCAACAGCAACGCCGATACCGGCATTGGCAATCATCTTCACATCGTTATTGGAATCACCGATGCACATAATTTCCTGCGGCTGTACGCCGTAGCTTGCCGCTACACTCTTAACTGCCTCCCATTTGTTGACACCGGGCTCCATCAGCTCCAGGAAATTGTCTTTGGAGCTGGTAACATCCAGCTTGCCGGCAAAATCCTCTTTAAATTGCTGCCATACAGCGGCAAATTCCTCGCTCTTGGTCATAACAAGAATCTTATACGGTGCTTCATCCGTATGATACAGCGCCTCACCGATAGCAGTCGTCTGAATGCCGCTGATTTTGGTATACATGCGGGAGCAGTCGTTCTCCTGCTTAATCAAAATGCTGTCACCCACATAAAGCTGCAGGTAATAACCCTTCTCGCGGCAGTATGCCAACACCTCGTTGGCTGTAGACAGCTTCATCTTGTGCTCATAATAAACCTTGCCGCTCAGGCTGCCTTTAACGAGAGCGCCGTTATAGGTAACCAGCGGCACATCCAAGCCCAGCTTTTGCGCATAAGGACGCACGGAAACGTACATTCTGCCCGTGGCAATCAAAAAAATCTTGCCTGCGTCCAGCGCCTTTCTGATAGCTGCCTCGTTGCGCGGAGAAATTTGGCAGTCCTTATTCAAAAGTGTATCGTCCATATCGCTGGCAATCAGCTTAATTTCCATGCTCCATCTGCTCCTTTAACATCAACTTATCCAAAAATATAGCTGCAGCCGGATAAAGCAGCAAAAGAAAAATACCGTGCATAATGCCAAAGTTAAGGTCATAACCCGGCAGCATACGGCAAACAGTTACGGCACCCTCCAGGGAGAAGGCAGCCATCACCAGCATAGCCTTCAGGGAGTCATTTCTGCGTTTGGCCAGCTCCTGCAGCCTAGTCAGCAAAAACTGCTTGTCGACAATAACATGCATCAGCTTCAAGCCCAGACACATAAAAGCACCTTCGATAAAGGAGCCTGCCACCAGACCGCCTAATGTCACAACCTGCAGCATACCGGTTACATATTCACAAAGGAAAAAAATGACGCTCAGCGTCAGCCACATTGTAGCTAAATTATACATTGTTTTCTTCAAATTAATCACCAAGATACATTATAACACAGACAGCCGTCAAATTACACCAGTCGTCTGATATTTTATGATGCTTTTAAGCATATTCTGCAAGTATTTCTGCATATTTTGTGGTAAAATAAATTTATTAACGTAAGCAGACAGCATTGTCTGTACGAAAGGAGCAGTTTATATGAAGCGCAGTGATAAATTCCGCCAGGCCAACCGCGAGGCCCTGGCAACTGTTCTTGCCACCATCGCCGTCATCATCTTCTGGTGCCTGGCAGGCTTTGGACTTGCAGACAGCAATATTACCTTCTGGCATACACCTCTTTGGGTTTGGGGCGGTTGCGTAGGCACCTGGCTCTTTGCCATCGCCGTTACCATTTTCCTGACGAAAAAGGTTTTTGTCAACTTTGATTTGGATGACAGCACGGAGGATAAGCAGCATGAGTAGTATTTTAAATATTTTACCAGCACTGGCCTTTCTGCTGATTCTTCTGAGTATCAGCGCCTATATCCAGCGCACGTCGAAGGAAAACAGACAAAAGGATTTTGCCAAGGATTACTTCATCGGCGGCCGTACTCTCGGCGGCTTTGTGCTGGCGATGACCACCGCTGCCACCTACAGCAGCGTAAGCACCTTCGTCGGCGGTCCGGGCGTAGCCTGGGTTATCGGCTACGGTTGGCTGTATATGGCCATCGTACAGGTAGTCGTTATCTTCCTCGTCTTGGGCGTGTTCGGCAAAAAGATTGCCCTCATCGCCCGTGAGATTGACGCCGTAACCGTCATTGACGTGCTGCGTGCCCGCTATCATTCCGACTTTCTGGCGAATATGGCGGCCGTTGTCATTGTCGCCTTCTTCTGTGCCACCATGGTGGCACAGTTCGTCGGCGCTGCCAAGCTCTTCGAAGCAGTAACCGGCTTTTCCTACCTCACCGGCCTCACGATGTTCGGCCTGATTGTTGTCATTTACACCACTATCGGCGGCTTTAAGGGCGTTGCCGTTACCGACGCCTGCTGCGCCATCGCTATGATTGTCGGCCTGTGCATCCTCATGGGCGGCATGATGCATGCAGGCGGCGGCTTCAACAAAATCATGAGCTATATCAGCACCCAGCATCCCGATATGCTCGAGCCACTTTCCCGCGGCAAGATGCCGATTTCGCTGTACATCAGCCAATGGCTGCTCGTCGGCATCTGTACGCTGTCGCTGCCGCAGTCCGTTGTCCGCGGCATCAGCTACAAGGATACCAAGGCGCTGCACAATGCTATGATTATCGGTACCGTCGTTATCGGCGCTATGACGCTGGTTGCCACCTGGATAGGTGTCATCAGCAAGGGTGTTCTGACTGCGCCCATCACAGCCTACGGCAACAGTGTTGATAACATCATGCCTGTCGCCATCGTGCAAAGCCTCACTCCCTTCTGGGCCGGTGTCATTATCATCGGACCGATTGCAGCAACCATTTCCACCGTATCCTCGCTGCTGCTTTCCTCGTCCTCCTCTATCGTCAAGGACGTTTACATGAACATCAAGGGCAAGCGCGAAGAACAGCTCAGCAATAACCAAATTCGCCTCTACAGCCTGGGCGCAACAATTATCCTCGGCCTTTTTGTTTATGCCATCGCCATCAAACCGCCAAGTGTTATCTGGCAGATTAACATGTTTGCCTTCGGCGGTCTGGAAACAGCCTTCTTCTGGGTACTGATTTTCGGTCTTTTCTGGCCCAAGGCCAACAAATACGGCGCTATTGCAGCCATGGGCGGCGGCGTTATCATCTACTGCCTGGCCATGGTCTTAAAAATCAAGGTGCTCGACCTGCACCAGATTGTGCTTGGCATCGGCCTTTCCCTGCTGTGCTTCTTCATCGGCAACAGCTTCGGCAAAACGGTTGATGAAAAAACTCTGCGCATTTTCTTCCCCGAAAAATTTGAGGACTAAAATAAATATCGTCAATCGAAGAAACACCCTACGCATTGCCAACGGCAATACGCAGGGTGTTTTTCATTTGCTTATTCAAAGCTCACTCAAATTCCTTATAGATACCTTCCTCACGGCGTCCGGTGGCCGTTTTGGAAATATATGTACCATGAACAATATTCGTCAGCTTCTTTTTCGCTAAAATCTCTTGGATGTAATCAAGATGCGGGCAAGGCGGCTTATGCGAATTATCCGATACCATGCATGTAGAAAGATGCACGCAAAGCTCCTGCCCCTCCTCCTTAAAGCGGCGCAGGCGCTTCGCCAGATTCTCCAGCTTCACCGTCAGCGCACCGCCGGAGCAGCCACCGCAGGTAAAGCTCATATAATGTGTGTCCTCGGGATAACCGGCAAACTTGCCCTCACGGCTGTAAAAGGCGTGCGTACAGTTGTAGCCGCAGCAACGCTGCTGCACTGTATCACACTGGATAATTACTACCAGCTTGCTCATTTTATCATGCCTGCTGCTTTTAAAGCTGCATCAAGCTTAGCCTCAGCGGCAGCGCTGATAGGAGTCAGCGGCAGACGCGGAGCACCGGCATTGATACCGGTAACCTTGGTAACGGCAGCTTTGATAGGAATCGGGTTGCTTTCTATAAACATAGCCTTAGCCAGCGGCACCATAACCTTGTTGAGGTCAGCGGCATCCTTAACGCGGCCTTCGCTGTAAGCCTGCATCAATTGCTGCAGTATGTTGCCGTTAACATTGGCCAGAACGGAAATCAAGCCGCAGGCACCAACGGACAGGAACGGCAGAATCAGGCCGTCATCACCGCTGTAAATGGAGAAATCCTCCGGCAGTACACGATACAGCTCTGCAGTTTGTGCTACGTTGCCTGCTGCCTCTTTAATAGCAACAATGTTGCTGAAATCTGCTGCCAGACGTGCAACAGTTTCCGGAGCAATGTTGCCGCCGGTACGTCCGGGAACGTTATATACGATAATCGGCAGCTTGGTAGCCTTGGCTACGGCTGCAAAATGCTGGTAATAGCCTTCCTGAGTAGGTTTGTTGTAGTACGGGCCAACTACGAGCACGCCGTCTACACCGCAGGCTTCCATTTTCTTAACCAAATCAATAGTGCTGGCAGTGCAGTTGGTGCCTGCACCGGCAACAATCTTGGCACGGCCGTTGACGCGTGCAACGATGGTCTGCATGAATTTAATTTTTTCATCCATGTCCATGGTTGCAGCTTCACCGGTAGAGCCTTCTACTACCAGTCCGTCACTGCCGTTAGCCAACAGCCAGTCGGCAAAATCTGCACCGGCTTCATAATTGATGCTGCCATCAGCGTTGAACGGCGTAACCATAGCCGTTAATAATCTGCCAAAATATGGTTTTTTCATTGTAATTCCACCTCTTAAAACTAATAGAACCTAAAATTCTCTATGATATATTGCTTATTATCTAAATGATTTTATATTTTTTACGGCGTACTTCACGTACGTTGAGAAAACAAAACGACGCAGAGGGTGCTTTATTTCCTCTTTACCCTAACAGGCTGTGGAGAAAGTGCCGGATGCCAGGATGTTGACGACGGCGTACTAACAGTACGTCGAGGAAACGCAACAACGCAGGCGGTGCTTTATACACAGACTACACTACAGCTTGAAGGCCTCATGCAATGCTTTCACAGCCTCCACCAAATGCTCCTCTTTAACAATCGCGGAAATCGTAGTATCGCTGTCCACAGTCTGCAGAATAGCGATATTATGGCTGGCAAGCGCAGTTACAAAGGTAGCCATAATGCCGGGCACGCCACGCATAGCACTGCCGACAACGGAAACCTTACCACAGCCCTCGTTCAGCGTATATTTAAAGCCGGTTGCATCAAGCACCTTGCAGGTGTGCTCTACGTCCGGAGAAAATACTGCAAACATTGCTTCCTTCTCGGACAGGTTCAAGCAGCCTACGCTGATGCCTGCATCCGCCAAATCTTCGAACAGATTACGGCCTGCAGTAATATCCTGCGGGTTCAGGTCAATGCGGAACTGTGCCAAATCATTAAGATGAGCAACGCCGCTGGCGCAGGATTCGTTAATCGCAATTTCGCCGCCGTTACCCTGACCGATGCGTTCACTAGTAATCAAAGTGCCGGGAGCATCGCTGAAAGTGGATTTAACATACATGGGAATGTTGCTGCCCATAGCAATTTCCACGGCACGCGGATGAATAACCTTAGCGCCGTTCTGTGCCATCTGGCAAACCTCAGCATAGGAAATCTGCTGCAGAATATTAGCCTTCTCGACAATGCGCGGGTCAGCAGTCATAATGCCCTCAACGTCTGTATAAATTTCAACAAAATCAGCCTTGAGCGCAGCGCCCAGTGCAGCAGCAGAGGTATCGCTGCCACCGCGGCCTAAGGTAGTAAATTTATAGTTGTTTTCCGTCATACCCTGGAAGCCGCAGACAACCGGAATGATGCCTGCCTCCAGCAGACGGATAAGACCGGAGGTATTGATGTTTTTGATGCGTGCGGCACCAAACTGGGAATCGGTGATGATGCCTGCCTGACCGCCGGTGAGCGCCATAGCGTTGATACCAAATTTTTGCAGCGTTGCCGCCATTACGCAGGAGGAAATGATTTCGCCGCAGCACATCATCATATCCATCTCGCGCACATTAACGGAAAGGTTAACGTCCTTCAGGGTACCGATAAGCGTATCGGTCGCATAGGGTGCGCCCTTGCGTCCCATAGCCGAAACTACAACTACCGGGGAGTAACCGTTGCGGATAGCCTGCTGTACCTTGTTTTTAACTGCAACGCGGGCTTCCTCACTCGCGACGGAGGTGCCGCCGAATTTCTGTACAATGATTTTCATGTAAATTGCTCCTCATCTGTTTATATTAAAATGCAAAATGTACCTGATGCCGGAAAGGCTGCGGCGTACAGGCTGTACGCCAGGTAGTCTTTACACGCAGAGGTGCATTATTATTTTTCTAACCAGCCGTTTTTAATCATAACCTCAGCAATCTGCAGCGTGTTCAGCGCAGCACCCTTGCGGATCTGGTCGCCTACTACCCACAGGTTAAAGGTATTCGGATTGGACTCATCGCGGCGCAGACGGCCAACGAAGCAGTCATATTTTTCCGAGGTATATAAAGGCATCGGATAAATCTGATTGGACGGATCATCCATCATCTGAATGCCGGGGAAAGCATTGATGGCAGCTGCCATATCCTTCAGCTCCAAATCATGCTCAAATTCGATGTTTACGGATTCGCTGTGGCTGCGGTATACAGGCACGCGCACGGTAGTAGCGGTAATGCGCATTTCGTCATCATGCATAATCTTTCTGGTTTCGTTGATCATCTTCATCTCTTCTTTTGTGTAGAGATTGTCAAGGAAAACATCAATCTGCGGAATCAGGTTAAACGCAATCGGATAATGCTTCGGCAGGCTTGCGGACGGAAGAATGTGTGCCTCCATCTCACGGCCCTCGCTGTAAGCCTTGGTCTGGTCGGTGAGCTCGTCAATGCCCTCCTTGCCGGCGCCGGAAACAGCCTGATAGGTAGAAACGACGATACGTTTAATGCGTGCCAGGTCATACAGCGGTTTCAGTGCCATAACCATAATAATGGTAGAGCAGTTAGGGTTGGCGATAATGCCCTTGTGCTTCAGGATGTCTTCGGGGTTAACCTCCGGCACAACCAGCGGCACTTCGGGATCCATACGGAAGGTGCTGGAGTTATCAATAACAACGGCACCGGCCTTTACAGCGTAGGGAGCAAACTCCTTGGAAACGCTGCCGCCTGCGAACAGAGCGATATCAATGCCCTCGAAGGAATCCTTGGTAGCCTCCTGCACAGTATATGTTTTGCCCATAAATTCAATTTGCTTGCCTGCACTGCGCTTGGAAGCCAGCAGACGCAGTTCTGCAAATGGGAAGTTTCTTTCTTCAATAAGCTTCAGGAATTCAGTACCAACAGCACCGGTAGCGCCCAAAATAGCAACGTTATACTTTTTCATAAAATTCTCCCCCTCACTATTTAGAGTAATTTATCTAAGCCGTATACCAAGCCTACTTGGTCAACAATTTTGCGGCAGCCAAGCGCAACGCCCGGCATGTAGCATTCGCGGTTAATCGGGTCGGTACTGATTTTCAAAGTTTCGCCCTGACCGCCGAAGATAACCTCCTGGGAAGCAACGTAACCCGGCAAGCGGACACTGTGAATCTTCATGCCCTCGTAATCCGCACCGCGCGCACCTGCCATGGTTTCCTTTTCATCAGGATTGCCCTGTTGCATAGCCTTGCGCACCTCAGCAATTTTTTGTGCAGTAATAATCGCCGTACCGCTCGGAGCATCCAGCTTATTATCGTGATGCTTCTCGATAATTTCCACATGTGGGAAGTATTTGGCAGCCTCACACGCCAGCTTCATCATTACAACTGCGCCAAGCGCAAAGTTCGGAGCAATCAGCAGGCTGGTGTTATGCTTGCGTGCCAGCTCATCAACCTCTTTTAAATCCGCATCGCTGAAGCCTGTTGTGCCAACTACTGCATGCACGCCGAGAGGCAGCATTTTGCGCAGGTTGCCCATAACAACATCAGGACGGGTGAAGTCAACAACAACGTCCGGTTTGGCAGCTTCAATAGCAGCAACCAGGTCTGTCGTTACCTTAACGCCGTCGCCCAGATGTACAGTACCTTCCTTAATATCAACAGCACCAACAAGCTCCAAATCAGCTTCGCTATATACCTTTTTACATACCTCGCTGCCCATGCGGCCCAGCGCACCATTTACCAAAACACGAATCATGTCGTTCACTCCTTAATCATAAAAATAACCGTTGAGATATTTCCTTTAGATTCTATCTCAACGGTTAGCATGCTAAATAATATTCACACCCATAGCCGAGATAGCCCTCCGCTGCAGATGCAGCGACAGTCCGGCAGCTTTCACTGACGGCCCAGCACAACGACACGGCTGCCATTGCACTTCGGCGTTAGCCCTTTTGTGATGCTTCTCAGCTCCCGCTCCACAACCTACTCATGCTTTCCGCGCCTCTATCTTAATGGTTTGCTATTAAAAAAATTATATTACTGTTACTGCTATTTGTCAACGAGGAAAATTATTAGCCTGTTCTTATAGCGGCAAGTGTAAAGATTTTACAAAAAGAGGGAGACATTCCTGTTAATCAAAAACATCGCGCTTTGTCTTCTTGCAATTCTGACTATTGTTCGTTATACTAAAAAATAGATACATTATACGGAAGGATGATTTATCATGACCATATCCATCACAAATGAATTTTACGAGTTAATGTCCAAAGTAAATTTTAACGTATACGGTATTTTAGATGCACAAAATCAAATCCATACCTTAGGAACAGATTCAAAAATCATCGGGCGCATATTTGAAATGTTTACACAACCAGTTCTTTTAAAAATAGCTGAAAAGCACAATTATATATTAGAAACCCCCGAATCGCAAACACTATATCCTGATTTTATCATGATGAAAGACAAAACATCTAAAGATAAAATTGCTATTGATGTAAAAACCACTTACATTGATAACGATAATTCTAAAATCAAATTTACGCTTGGTTCATTCGGATCATACATGCGTAATAACACCAAAAACATCGCCTATGAGTATACGGACTTTTCTAAACACTATGTCATTGGATTTATTTATAAGCGTAACGGTTCTGCCCAAGAAAGTTACCAATATGATTATAAATTTAAAGATATGGTTGTTTTTCCGTATTATGACGTTGAATATTTCATTCAAGAAAAGTATAAAATTGCAGGGGATAAACCTGGTTCAGGTAACACCGAAAATATTGGCTCATTCCCAACCAATAATTTTGCAGACCTAAAAAATGGCAATGGTCCTTTCAGCATTTTAGGGCAAGATATTTTTGAACTTTATTGGCGTTATTATCCTAAGTATAGAAACAAAACTCAAGCTGATATATATAAATCACTACCGCAGTTTCTTCAATGGCTACCAGCGCATATTGAAGAAGTTGAATTACTACATCCCTTTGATAAAGCTTCCATTATGAAAAAAATAAAACAATATAAAAGTTATAACAATTTGTAAAAAGAGATGCTATGTAGCGTAAAAACTTCATAGCATCTCCTTTTTTTATCTTTTTATAGCTAACAATTCAACCATTGGATGCCTATTCCTTTCTTTGGCGCCTATATGGTAAAAATGATTATATTCATGCCAAGTAAAGTCACTCCAATATTGAAATAAATGCTCATTTCTTCTAAACTCGTTTTCTTTCCACATGGATAAACAAACATTAGCAGCCGTCTGATGTGAGTATTCAGCCAAAGCAACAGCTTCTTCGTCAGGCCATTCTCCAACATAAGAAGTATCTCGGCCTATATATGGCGGGTCAAGATAAATGTAGTCATCTTCACCAGCTGCCTGAAAAGCTTCCTTCCACGATCCATTTTCAAATCGCCAATCATTATCTGCAATAACTTCTGCTACTCTCTCTACCTGATTGCAAATTTTCGTAATATACGCCTTAGCAAAACGGTTTGGCTTCTGGCAAAAAGGCACATTAAATTTTCCTTTTCTATTAAATCGAATCATGCCGTTAAAATCAGAGCGATTTAAAAACAAAAAAAACAACGGCTCACCATTATTATTAAATTGTTCCCGAATCTCTAAATAATAGTCTTTTCCTTTTTCTAAAAGCTTCGGACCATGATATTCTAAAAACTCCCTAACTATTGTAGCAGTTATCTTTTTATTTTGAATAGCTTTATATAATGCAATTATATATTGATTTTTATCAATTAGTAACGCATGCTTAGGTCTCATGTTAAAAGCAACGACCCCAGTTCCCACAAACGGCTCTATCCATAGGCCATTCGGATTTCTTTTTACATGTTCTTTGATAAATGGCACTAATTTGGTTTTTATTCCCTGGCACTTTATTGGTGGAACAATTATTTTGGTTTCAATTTGCGAATTCACCAACAACCATCCTCCTCTTATTCACTAATCATATTCTAACACAGAGAAAATTCTATATCAAGATTATAGAAATAAATGTTCATTATTTTTACGCCATCTACGCTTTTTCTTCTAACTATCAAAAAATTATGTTATCTATATTAGGAAGTTTGACATTTGTAATTGCACAAACTTTTTCTTTGAAAGCGAATTACAGTTCTGTATGCGCCAATACGGCTGTTCTAAATAGTACAGACGTTCTCCTATTATTGAGATAGGCCTGTTTATGGATGGCGACGGTATTCCCCTTGCCTTCTCCATTTTCCCAGGCAACCACAATAAACAGCTATCGCTCATCCCTTTTGAACAAGAAATCATTAAAGATTTTTCTCACTCTAAATTTGTTGTCTGCACTAATGAATGATTGTCTTCTATGTAAATAACAGCACTTCAAAGCGTGCGTTCATAACCACCCAGTCTATCAGAAAATTAAAAACTCATCTCAATCAATGGTGCCATGATTATCAAGGCTGGCGTGCGGATGGATATGATACAGTTTTTGATATAAGCTCCTTGAAAGCAAAGAAGCTGTCATTGAAAAGTATAAAACCATCACTTTTTTGAAGAACGATGGATTAACGAAAACTGGTTGTGAAAAAAATTTTTATGCTTACGAGAAAGCAGTAAAAAGTACTCACAATTGCAAACATAAAAGGTTTGAAAAACGCAGTAACCGTACTTTCCGAGCCTTTTACCCTTATTCAACTATCAAAGGTGGAATTATATTACTGTTACTGCTATTTGTCAACGAGGAAAATTATTAGCCTGTTCTTATAGCGGCAAGTGTAAAGATTTTACCAAAAGGGAAGGTATAATGATTTCTATTACGAGATTTGGTCATTTTTTCCCTTTTCTCGTAATAGAATTATAAAAGCATGCTTTCAGGTTGAAGTAAAAACTGCTGCAACCCCAACACCAAAATTCCCTCTTCATTATACCAAGGCTTTATATCATCCTTAACCACGATAATCTTTTTAAACGAATCATTGATACGGACAAGGGAATTCTGCTCCTGCTCCATCTTTTCCCTATCAGGAATGGAAAAGGCGGACTGAATATAAAAGCGCTGACTACCCTTATTACAAACAAAATCAACCTCTAAATTTACCTTTTCCTGCTTTCCTTCAGCATTTTTGGTACGATACTCTACAATTCCGACATCAACATTAAAATCACGCACCAGCAATTCATTATAAATAATGTTTTCCATAATGTGATTCTCTTCCTGTTGACGAAAATTCAAACGTACATTGCGTAAGCCAACATCAGTAAAATAATATTTGAATGGTGAAGCAATATACTTCTTACCTTTAATATCATATCGTTCCGCTTTATTCACTAAAAAAGCATCCTGCAGATAATCAATATATGCCCCAATGGTTTTATCACTGACCTTAATACCTTTGCTGGCAAAAGTATTGGCTAACTTGGAAGGATTAGTCAAAGAACCAACGGACGAAGCCAAAATATTTACCAAGGTATCCATAACCACATCGCCACGCAAGCTATTACGCTCTACTATATCAGCCAAATACACCTTGCTGAACAAATCTCTCAAATATTTTGCTTTTAGCTCATCCTTTTTACGAGCTAAAATCTGTGGCAAACCACCATAAGTATAATAATTCTTCCATGCTTCTTCTGTGCTTCCTTCAAATGCTGAAACAAATTCTGCATAATTCAAGGGATAAACGCGTACTTCATCGCCACGCCCGCGAAACTCTGTTAAAATGTCAGTAGACAAAAACTTAGAATTGCTGCCGGTAACATAAATATCCAAATTACTGTAGCGATTTAATCCATTCAATAGCTTTGCAAAGCCATCAACAAACTGCACTTCATCAAGAAAAACATAGTTTATTTTCTCTGGGACTATCTTGCTTTTAATATACTCATTAAGCATCTGAATATTAAGCATATCTTCCCATTCAGGACTATCTAAAGCTATGCGTATAATGCAATCCTTATCTACTCCGTTTTGCAGCAGGTAATTGTAATACAGATTAAATAACAGATATGATTTGCCACATCTGCGAATACCGGTAATAACCTTAATCTCTCCGTTTTCTTTACGGTCTATAAGCTTTTGCAGATAAAGATCTCGTTTAATTTCTGTCATTTCACACACTCCTATTACGAGATTTTTCACCTAGTGCACTTTTCTCGTAATAAGTATAGCATTATTAAGCACCTTAAGCAAGCTTAAGCATACTTTCTATTACGAGTTTTATGCACTTTTTCCCTTTTCTCGTAATATAATTGCCTTTTTACCGCTTCATCGCTACTTTCTATTACGAGATTTTTCATCTATCTCACTTTTCTCGTAATAGAGTTGCCTTTTTGCTGCTTCAACGCTACTTTCTATTACGAGATTTTTCACCTAATGCACTTTTCTCGTAATAGAATTGCCTGATTACAGAAAAAAGTTTAAACTATTTTCTTCATCTTTCTAGCTAAATACGCTGTTAAGCCTGCAAAAAACATCGAAATCCATATAAAAATCACGCAAGCACAGTAAACTGCTTACGTGATTAATTCAAGATATTATATTGCTTGCTAAAATTAAAGAGCGACTTTTCTAAGCAGGAAATCGATGAGATTATAATGGATAATGCCATTTCTTGAAATGGTATGCTTATCCAAAGTTATAACATATTTGGGATAATTATCGGCAATTTTTTCATATGCCCCAAACTCTCGCTCTATTGTTTTTTCATCAGTTAAAAGATATGCTGCCTGAATATAGACAATCTTTCCATTCAATTCTGCGATAAAGTCAATCTCACCCTTCCAGGTTTTACCTACATAGACCTTGTAGCCACGCGAAATCAGCTCATTATAGCAAATTGTTTCAATAATATAGTTATACTCGTCCTTAATTCTGTTTTTTTTCAAATGCAGAAAGCCAAGGTCGCAAACATAATACTTCTCTTCAAATGCAAGCGCCTTCTTGCCACGAATATCATAACGCGAAATCTTATCACAAACACAGGCATCAACAATGCAGCGCAGATAATCGTACACAACAGGTGCAGAAACCTTATGCCCATTACTTGAAAGCGTGCTCGCAATAGCATTACCGGAAACAGTCAGTAAAGAGTTACCTACAATATAATCAAGAACCTTTTCCAGCACCAGCGGCGAATTTATTTTGTTACGCATAACTATATCCTTCAGTACAACTGCATCATATATATTATTTAAAATAACCTCTTTGGTTTCCTTATTGGCAGCACCACATACCAAGGGCAAGCCACCATAAGTCATGTATTCCGCCAACAGACTTTCATAATCCGGTGCAGAGATATCTTTGTATTGACAGAACTCCATAAAATTGAACGGTAATACGCGCAAAGATACAGTCCTACCACTTAAATGCGTAGCTAATTCTCCCGAAAGCAGTTTGGAATTAGAACCGGTAATAAAAATACTCACATTATGCGTTGCCCGAAAAGAATTTACCACAAGCTCAAAATTATTTACATTTTGAATTTCGTCGAAAAACAGATAATATTTACTTTCATCAATAATTTTTTGCTCAACATATTCATAAAAAGCATCTGCATCTGTCAGCTTATGGTACTTGTAATCTTCAAAATTAATATAGACTATATGTGAATCATCTACACCATTTTCCTTTATTTCAGCAATAACCTGACGCAAAATAGTAGATTTACCGCAACGTCTGATGCCGGTAATAACCTTTACCAGCTCCGAATCATAAAACGGGCGCAAACGTTCCAGATACTGTGTTCTGATAACCATAACCCTGCTCCTTTCCGCTTTGTCAGCACATTTTCCTTTATTATATTCTAACACAACCCACTCCCCTCCGCAACAGTGTTAATTATTTTTAACACTATCGCACATTTCTTCGATAGTATTAATTTATTTTAACACTATGAGCGATTTTCGCGTTAGTATTAATTATTTTTAATACTATTGCACGAGATGCTCATCTTTAACCTAAATGCAAGCACAAAAAAAGCCCGCCCTTACGGACGGACTTTTCAGCATAAACCGGATTATTTACGGATACCCAGTTTAGCAATGATTGCACGATAGCGCTCGATGTCTTTGCTAGCCAGGTAGTTCAGCAGGCCACGACGTTTACCTACCAGTTTCAGCAGGCCACGACGGGAATGATGATCTTTTTTGTGCTCTTTCAGATGCTCGGTCAAATATTTAATGCGTTCGGTCAGAACTGCGATTTGTACCTCAGAAGAACCAGTGTCACCTTCATGACGTGCGTTTGCCAGAATTACTGCTTGTTTAGCTTCGCTAGTTAACATTGTTTGTTTCCTCCTAAAATTTCAAATTGCCATAAGCGTAGCAGCCGTTGGAGAATCGAACTGCCAGGCCTTGGTTCAAATACTATGATAGTATACCATATCTTGCCACCAGATAGCAAGTATTTTGTAAAGTTTTTTATAAAAACAGCTTTGATTTACCGCAATGCCGCTTCGCAGTCGTTTTTATCCTGCGCCAGCTGCTGCTTTAGCTGCTCAATGCCGGCAAATTTTACTTCGCCGCGAATGCGCTGCACAAACTGCACCGTGAGCTGCTGACCGTAAAGGTCCCCGGTAAAATCAAAGATATTCGTTTCCAGACGCGGTTTGGCAACATCGCCAAAGGTCGGATTGTAACCAATATTGGCCATGCCGTGATAGCTTTTGCCGTCGGCAATTACCCGCACAGCATACACTCCCCCCAGAGGAACCGCAACATGAGCATCCTCCAGCTCAATGTTGGCCGTAGGATATCCCAGTAAGCGACCGCGCTCGTTGCCGTGCGCCACCGTGCCGCTGATGCTGTAGCTGCGCCCCAGCATAGCAGCAGCCTCTGCTACCTTGCCTGCGGCAATCAGCTGACGAATAGCAGTACTGCTGATAACGGTTGCACCCTCGCTTACCAGCTCGCGTACAAGCAGCTCAAAGCCCATGGCTTTGGCAGAGGCAGCCAGCGTATAGACAGTTCCCTGTCCGCGGCAGCCGTAGGTGAAGTTGGCACCGACTACCAAACAGCTGTAATCAAGCTGCTGCAGTCGCTGCAAAAACTCCTGCGGCGAAAGATCTGCTACCTGCTGATTAAAGGGAATATCCACCAGCACATCCACGCCAAGCTGCTGCAAAAGCTCCTGCTTTTGCGCACCTGTTATCAGCGCCGGCGGCACCATGCCCGGACGAATCCATTCAAAGGGGTGGTTGCTGAAGGTAAATACCGCCAGCTGCGAATTACATTCATGCGCCTTATCCCTTGCGGTTTCAATTACATCAAGATGACCACGATGTAAACCGTCAAAGGTACCCAATGCTACCACACAGGGAGCGGAAAATTTATGCAGTTGTTCTAAAGAAGTAATAATCTCCATGCTTATTCCTCTGGCATCGGGTAATGCTCTAAGATTTTTTCTGCCTGCAGGCGCTTCTGCTCACAGCGGACGATGCCTAAGAATTCATCCCCCGGCCCCAGCAGGACGTATCTGCCGTCGGCAGTCTGAGCCACCGTGGTGCGTACACCGTTGGTGATGCGTGCCGCCTGACGCGCGTTCACCTTGAGCTTGGGCAGCTCGGCAACAGCAGTCAGCGGCTCTGCGGCACAGGCCTCGGGGTTCTCCGCGATTTCCTGCAGCGTGCAGGCCTTGTCAATCGTGTAGGCTCCCACCTGCGTACGCAGCAAAAAGCTCATCGTACCGCAGGTTCCCAGCGCCATCGCCAGGTCCTCGCCCAGTACGCGGATATAGGTGCCCTTGGAGCAGGCCACGCGCACGGTAAAGCTAGTTGCCGTATAATGCAGAAGCTCCAGCTTATAGACCTCAATCGGACGTGCGGTGCGTTCTACCTCTACGCCCTGACGTGCCAGCTGATACAGCTTTTTGCCGTTGATTTTGATTGCCGAATACATCGGCGGCAGCTGCATTTGCTTGCCGGTAAATTGCGCCAGCACCGCTTTCAGCTCCTGTTTGCCGAATGCAGGCACAGGCATCGTTTTAACAACCTCACCGCTGTCATCGCCGGTAACTGTCTGCGCTCCCAGCGTAAATTCGGCAATATATTCCTTGCGGCCTTCTACGGCAAATTCCAACAGACGGGTTGCACTGCCCGCAAAAACAGGAAGAACTCCTGCCGCGTCAGGGTCAAGAGTTCCCCCATGTCCGATTTTCTTTGTGTTAAGCACGCGCCGCAAAAAGCCGATAACATCATGCGATGTCATCTGTGGTGGTTTTAATACATTAAAAATTGCGTCCATATTAAACCAATTTGCCCAATGCCTCCAGCAGCTGAGTGCGAGCCTCCTCTACCGGTGCATAAATCGTACAGCCTGCTGCCCGCAGATGACCGCCGCCGCCGAAGGCTACAGCCACAGCGGATACGTCAACGCTCTTGGAGCGCATGCTCACGCGCGTTACCGCCGGCTCAACGGCCTTGAACATAATAGCTACGTCAACGCCCTCAATATAGCGCGGGTAGGACACAAAGCTGTCGGTCTGGACATCCTTGTCATATAAATCGTTGGTAATTGTGAGATAAGCAATTTTACCTTCATAAGCGAAGGTCAGCGAAGGCAGTACCTTGGCCAGCAGCTCTACCGTATCACGGGAGCGCACGTCCAGTGCATCGCTGATTTCGTTAGGCTGCACGCCGTATTCCAGCAGCTTAGCAGCATTACGCATTGTTTTCGGCGTAGTGTTGGCATAGCGGAACGAGCCGCAGTCTGTGCTGATTGCTGTGTAAAAGCAGGTAGCAATTTCCTTATCAAAGGGCCATTGCATAGCCATGAACAGATCACACATTACCTCGCCTACGGCTGCTGCCTTGGCATCCAAGTAGAGATATTCGGCAAAGCGTTCGTTGGAAATATGGTGGTCGATGTTCAGCAGCGTTTTTGCTTCCACAACCTCGGACACCAGACCTACACGATCAAAGGAGCTGGCATCAATAACTACCAGCAAATCCGTCTGCAGCTTGCTGCCCTCTACCGGGCGTTCACACAATTCAATACCTGGAAAAAAGCTAAAGCTTTTGTTGATAACATCATCACAGAAAACAGTAACCTGTTTGCCCTGTGCCAGCAAAAAGCGTGCCAGTCCCAAAGTGGAGCCCAGGGTGTCACCATCCGGGCTTACATGGGTGCACAGCACAATTTTTTCTGCCGCCAGCAGCATAGCGCCTGTTTCCTGCAGGCTAAGCTCCTTACTCATGCTCTGCTTCCTCGGCTGCAGGCTTTTCTTCCTGCTTAATCTTATCTAAGATGCTCTGAATATGCGCACTGTATTCTGCGGAGGTATCCTTCTGCAGAATCAGGGTCGGTGCAAAGCGCAGGCGGATGCGTTTGGCGATTTCCGTACGCATAAAGCCTAATGCCTTGTTCAGAGCCTTCCAGGTTTCATCCTGTTTATCCTTGGGACCATACATGCTGATGAAAATCTTTGCATAGCTCATGTCATCTGTCAGCTCCACGCCTGTTACGGTAACAAACTGAATGCGCGGATCCTTGACATCATGCAACAGCATTTTGCTGATTTCGTGCTTGATGGCCTCCTGTACTTTTTCTACTCTAAGTCTTGCCATTTTCTTTTCCTCTATATATAGATACAGACTGACGTACAGGCAGCAGCTGCGAGGAATGCGGCGTATGCGGCCAACATTCCTGCGCAATGTGCCTTATGCGGCAGACTATTCTACTGCGATTTCTTCCATGTCGTATACTTCAAAGATATCGCCCTCTTTAAGGTCGCTGAATTTCTCTAAAGTAATACCACATTCAAAGCCTTGGGCAACTTCCTTCACATCGTCCTTGAAGCGGCGCAGAGATTCGATAACGCCCTCGTGAACTACGATGCCGTCACGGACAACACGAACCTTGGAGCTGTTAGTAACCTTGCCTTCAACTACATAGCAGCCGGCAATCTTCAACTTGGAAATAGTAATCAGCTGACGGATTTCTACGCGGCCTTGGATAACCTCTTTGAATTTAGGAGCAAGCATACCCTTGATAGCAGCCTCAACGTCGTTGATTGCGTCGTAAATTACACGGTAAGTGCGTACGTCAACCTTCTCGGTTTCGGCAGCCTTACGCGCGTTAGCGTCAGGACGAACGTTAAAGCCGATAATCAGTGCGTTGGCAGCGGATGCCAGCATTACGTCGGACTCGGTGATAGCGCCTACGCCTGCATGGACAACGGCAACCTTAACCTCATCGTTTTTGATTTTTTCCAGGGATGCCTTCAATGCTTCGATGGTGCCCTGAACGTCAGCCTTAACAACGATGTTCAGCTCTTTGATTTCGCCTTCTTTAATGCGTTGGAACAGGTCATCCAGAGAAACCTTGGAGTTCAGCTTGATTTCCTCTTCCTTCTTCTTGGCGATACGTTTTTCGGCAACGCCGCGGGCAGTCTTTTCATCGGTGCTGTCCAGAATATCGCCGGCAGCCGGTACATCATTCAGGCCCAGTACCTCTACAGGGGTAGAAGGAAGAGCCTTCTTAACTTTTTCGCCACGGTCATTGATCATTGCACGAACCTTACCATAGGAGGTACCGGCAATAATGGTATCACCGATATGCAGAGTACCGCGTTGTACCAGTACGGTAGCAACCGGGCCGCGGCCCTTATCCAGCTGTGCCTCGATGATGGTGCCGTGAGCAGGCAGATTCGGGTTAGCCTTCAGCTCCTGCATTTCAGCAACCAGCAGAATCATTTCGAGCAGGTCGCTGATACCGGTTTTCTGATGTGCGGAAACAGGAACCATAATGGTGTCGCCGCCCCAATCCTCAGGAATGAGCTCATGCTCTGCCAGCTGTTGTTTAACGTGATCCGGATTTGCGCCCGGACGGTCGATTTTATTGATAGCTACAATGATAGGTACCTTTGCAGCCTTAGCATGGTTGATAGCCTCGATGGTCTGCGGCATTACACCGTCATCTGCTGCTACAACCAGAATTGCAACGTCAGTTACCTGTGCGCCGCGGGCACGCATAGCTGTGAAAGCCTCATGGCCCGGGGTATCCAGGAAGACAATCTGCTTGCCCTGGTAGTTTACCTTATAAGCACCGATGTGCTGGGTAATACCGCCGGCCTCGCGGGAAGTAACGTTGGTTTTACGGATAGCGTCCAGCAAGGAGGTTTTACCATGGTCAACGTGGCCCATAACGGTAATAACCGGCGGACGCGGAACGCGTTTTTCAGGCGGATCGTCAACCTCAGGAATCTCGGTCGGATCCTCTTCCGGAGCCTTCTGGCCAACCTCTACGCCGAAGTTGTCGCCGATAAGCTGTGCGGTATCGAAATCGATATCCTGGTTGATGGTAACCATAACGCCCAACATAAACAGAGCCTTGATTACTTCGTTAACTTCACGCTTAATGAGCTTGGAAAATTCCTGTACATTGATAGATTCGCCGATTTCAACGTAGGTCGGACGAACAATTTCTACCGGAGCCTGTTGTTGCTTCGGTGCGGGCTTCTTGCCGCCGCGGTTTACCGGCATCTGATGGCCGGCGCTGCGGTTCGGACGGCTTTCGCGGGTAGCGTAGCTGCCCTTAATCTGCGGCTTGTTGTCCTTACGGCTCTTGCCTGCGTTGCGACCGCCCTGACGGTTATCGCGACCGCCTTCGCTGCGACCGCTGCTGCGGCCTTCGCTGCGGCCACCGCTAACCTGTGCACGGCTTTCGCCATGTACACTGGGGCCCTGTTGGCTCTTAGGACCTACAAAGATACCGCCCTGGCGTTGTTGGCCGTTGCGGTTACCCTGACGGTTGCCCTGACCGCCCTGCTGGCCGTTGCGGTTTTGCGGACGGCCTTCGTTACGGCCGCCTTGGCGGTTGCCCTGCTGACCACCGCGGTTTTGCTGCTGACGGCCTTCGTTGCGGCCACCCTGACGATTTTCATTACGCCCTTGTTGAGCGTTGTTGTTATTGCGTTGATTTTGTTGCTGATTTTGTTGCATATTCCTCTGTCCGTTATTCCTATTCATATTGTTATCGTTTCTTTTAGCTGTATCCTGCGGACGCGCAGGAGCAGCCGGTTTGCTGACATCACGTTTTTCCGTCTTCGCCGGTTTGGGCGGTTCTGGTTTTTTATCGTATGCTTTACGGATAACAGACATAGCCTTGTCATCAGCTGCACTAAAATTAGTTTTTTCGATATTATTTTTCTTCAGTAGGTCAATGACCTCATTTACCGGTTTGCCATAATCCTTGGCAACCTCATATATTCTTTTATTACCCATTCATCCACCTCCAGACCAGATAATAAGAAGCAGATTCATCTGCGAAGCTCGCGCAAGCTGCGCAGACAACTGTGATTTAAATCATTATTTTTTCAACAGCATGTTGGCAAAATTCGCATCGGTAATAGCCACAGCTATTCTCGGTCCCTTGCCGATTGCATAGCCCAGCTCATTGCGCGTCAACAGCTCAATGACCTGCACGCCTGCCATCTCTGCCAGGAAATAAATTTCCTTTTTTGAATTAGGGGCAGCATCTTGTGCCAAAACAAGTACCTTGACCTTGCCGCTTTTTAAGGCGGCACGCACAGCTGTATCGCCGGAAGCGGTTTTGCCTGCCTTTTGCGCCAACCCTAAAGCAAAAGCAACATTATTGCCTGCCATGTTCGAAATCCTCCAGCAGCTGCTTGAGCACATCCTCACCGATAGGCTTCTCCAAAGCGCGCTCCAGACGTTTCTCCTTTACGGCCTTGGTAATGCATTCCTTATCGGGGCAGACATATGCGCCGCGTCCGTTCTTCTTGCCGGTGAGGTCAAGGCTGACCTCGCCCTCAGGTGAACGTACAACGCGCAGCAGAGCCTTTTTATCCTTCATTTCATTGCAGCCTAAGCATTTACGCTGCGGAATTTTTTTTACCTTCATCATGCTTCTTCCACGGGAGCAGGCTCAACAGCAGCCTCTTCGGCAGCCTGAGTTTCGCTCTTAATATCAATTTTCCAGCCGGTCAGCTTAGCAGCCAGGCGGGCATTTTGGCCTTCCTTGCCGATAGCCAGGGACAGCTGGTAATCTGGTACGACAACGCGGCAGATTTTGTCTGCTTCGTTAACGGTTGTCTTGACAACCTTTGCCGGGCTCAGAGCATTGGCAACGTATTGTGCCGGATCTTCACTGTATTTTACAATATCAATCTTTTCACCGCGCAGCTCGTTGACAATAGTCTGCACACGCATGCCCTTGTGGCCTACGCAGGCACCTACCGGATCAACATTGCTGTCAGCGGTATATACGGAAATTTTGGAGCGCATACCGGGCTCGCGGGCAACGGATTTGATTTCAACAACGCCGTCATGGATTTCCGGAACCTCCAGCTCAAACAGGCGCTTCAGCAGGCCGGGATGAGTGCGGGAAACCATAATCTGCGGTCCCTTGTTGGTGCGCTTAACCTCAACAATATAGGTTTTCATACGCTCATGGTATTGGTAAATTTCACCGGGAATCTGCTCGTTCGGAGTCAGCACGGCTTCAACCTTGCCCAAATCGATATAAACGTTTTGGTTTTCCATGCGCTCGATAATACCGGTAACGATATCATTGGCACGGCTTTGGAAGCGTTCATATACCTGTCCGCGCTCTGCCTCACGGATACGCTGTACAACAAACTGCTTAGCGTTTTGGGCAGCAATACGGCCAAAGTTTTTCGGAGTAACCTCAACCTCTACGATGTCGCCTGCAAGATACTGCGGGTTGATTGCCTGAGCATCCTCCAGAGTCATTTCGTTAATGCCGTCAGCCTCACCATCAACTACAGTGCGCTGAGCATATACATGGATTTCACCGGTTTCTTTATTCATTTCAACACGGACATTCTGGTTTGTGCCGGTGTTCTTCTTGTAAGCAGCAACCAAAGCGTCATCAACAGCCTGGAACAAAAGCTCGGGGTCAATACCCTTTTCCTTTCCTAATTCCTGGATTGCTGAGATAAAATCTGCGTTCACTTAATAAGCCTCCTATTTCTTAAATTAAAAGTCTATATGCGGTCTGATATTCGCAATCAGCCTACGTTCAATGCGGTCAGGATTTTTGAATTCCTTACCTTTAATAATCTTTTTAACCTGTACAGCTTCGTCATCATGTGCTACCAGAATGCCGGTCAGATTTTTCATTCCCTCCCACGGAGTATAGAACATAATGTCAACCTTGGTGCCGTAGGCAGCTTCAAAGTCCTTGTCCTTCTTCAGCGGACGGTCAATGCCCGGAGAAGAAACCTCCAAAAAGTATTTGTCTGGAATAGGATCCTCTGCATCCAGAATCTCCGTCAGCTTTTCGCTCACCATCTGGCAGTCATCAATTTCAACTCCACCAGGCTTATCGAGAAAAATCCGTAGGTACCAGTCCTTTTCACGCACATATTCTACATCAACCAGAGTAAGCCCGGTATCCTGCAGAAGGGGTTCTACCATTGCGGTAATCAGTGCTTCAACTTCTTTTGCCTGCATCATTTTCACCTCCATATTAAGTTTTTCTTTCTGTATTAACCTTGCGGCCAATACCTGCCTCTGCCGCAAATGCGTCAGAAACATCGTAATAAGCGGAAAGAGCGGGCTTTAAACCCACTCTTTCACAAGTCATACTTATTTTGGCTATCCTTATTATAGCATCTGTTGACAAGTCTTGCAAGTAGCTTACGCTATATCTAGTTATTATATGTTAAATTTTATACAGAAAAATGCTAAATCTGCCACGTAAAATGTATACACTGCGCTTTCCCTTGCCAGTCGCAAAAATATCTGCTACAGTAATACAGTAAACAGATAGAGATTGTGGAAAAAGCGTCAGTTTGGACAAGGGCGCTTTATCGACAAGCTTTTTATGAAAGGTGGTATTTTTTATGTCCTATAATTTTGATGCTGCTGTTTCTCCCTTTATTAAAGCACTGCCTCCCTCCGGTCTGGCAAAGTTTCTTGATATTATGGCCGCTAACCCCAACATCGTGCCTCTCAGCGTCGGCGAACCCGATTTTGATATTCCGCAGGCTGTCAAGGATGCCGAAATCAACAGCATCTGCGAAGGCAAAAGCTGCTATACTCCTACCCTCGGCCTTTTGGAGCTGCGCGAAGCAATTGCGGATGATATCCATAAAAACTACGGCGTTAAATACGACCCGAAAACCGAAATCATGGTAACCGTCGGTGTCAGCGAAGCACTGTACACCACTATTACTACCATTATGCATCCCGGTGACGAAATTATTCTGCCTGAACCCTGCTACGTTGCCAACAAGGCCTGCGTTATTCTGGCAGGCGGTAAGCCTGTTTCCGTAGAAACTTATCAGGAAAACGGCTTTGTGCCTACTATCGAAGATTTGGAAAAGGCTGTTACGCCCAAAACTAAGGCTATTATGCTTGGCTATCCCAATAACCCGACCGGCGCTATTATGAGCAAGGAGCAGATTAAGGCTATCGGCGACTGGGCTGTGAAGCATGACCTGATTGTCATCAGCGACGAGCTTTATGCTCATCTTACCTACGGCGGCAAAACACACACCATGTTCACCCACTTCCCGGAATTCCGCGACCGCACCATTATTTTCAACGGCTTCTCCAAGGCCTACGCTATGACCGGCCTGCGTCTTGGCTATATCATGGCACCGGCAGCAATCATCAACGCTATGAACATCCTGCATCAATATGTTGTGCTCTGCCCCAACGTTACGGCACAGTACGGCGCTATTGCGGCACTGAAATACTGCCGTCAGGACGTTGACAACATGGTTGCCGAATACAGCCGCCGCCGTCAGATTATGATTGACGGCTTCCACAAGATGGGGCTGCCGCTGTATGAGCCCGAAGGTGCCTTCTATGTTTTCCCCTGCATCAAGGAAACCGGCCTTTCCAGCATGGAATTTGTGGAAAAGCTGCTGGAGGAGCAAGAGGTTCTCGTAATCCCCGGCAATATCTTCGGTGCTGGCGGCGAAGGCTATATCCGTTGCTCCTATGCTTACAGCGAAGAAATCCTGCATAAGGCGCTGGAGCGCATCGCCCTCTTCGTAACTAAATACAGAAATCTGAACAAAGCAAAATAACTGTTATGCTTATTAATTATTAGACACAGTTATCTTATTAGCATATAATATCAATTGTGGATTTGATATCTGCTTAAAAATTCTTTGTTTTGATTTCGCTATATCTCACTTTCCTTCCATGAGACATAGCACATAAGAAAAACACGGTGTTTATCAGCCGTGTTTTTTCTTTTTGAAAAAGCTTTTTGATTATTCTATTGCAGCAGCAGCGTAAGCTAAACAAAAAATCCGCATGAAAAAAACATCATCATATTCCCGACAAAACAGTTAAAGCTGCCAGCCTCCGGTTTGAGACGGAGACGGCAGCTTTTTGCATAAAAGCATTTGCGTATAATTTTTATCTTAAGTTAAAGCTTACCGCACGCGTAACGCGACAGCGTGCGTTCTGCCCGTACTTGTCTTTGGCAGGACTGAAGCGCCATTTGTTGACTGCCGTCACAACGCTGTTATCCATAGCACCGTTGCCGGAGGAACCAACCACCGTTACATCCTCTACACTGCCGTCGGCACCCACCAAAATGCGTACCGTCACTACACCTGTAGCACCGCTGTTGCGTGCGGACGCAGGATATACAGGTGCGACCTCACGCAGCAGGCGTGGCGGCTTGACCGGTACACCGCGGCCTTCGCCGCTGCCGCTGCCACTACCGTTACCACTGCCGTTACCACTGCCGCTGCCGCTGCCTGTTCCGCTACCCGTACCTGTGCCTGTACCATTACCGGTAGGATTACCGGCAGGAGCCTTCGGTCCGGGGGCTGCAGTTGCTTTTTTCTTAACAATCTTCTTCTGTGGCTTAGGCTTCAGCTTTTGGTCAATAATATCCTCCAGGCTTTGGATGATAGGCTCTTCCTGCTGCTCCTCCTGTTCGATTTCTTCCTCCTGAGCTTCAGCGCCGCCACCACCGGCTTCCAATGAAACCTCCAAAATTTCCGGAGGCGTATGCACAAAGCGGTAACCGAAAATACCAAGGCCGGCGGCAAGAACAAGATGCACAGCCAGAGCTACGGCAAAGCCCTTGCCAAATCGCTTTTGTTCATCCTTCATTTGCTCTCACCTGTATCCGTAGCCAAACCGAAGCGTGTAACACCTGCTCCCTTCATTTTATCCATCAGCTGGATAATAGTTTTATAGGGAGCTTCGTCCTCTGCTCTGATAATAACAGAGAAGGAGGAATCATGCTTGCTTTCAATCGCAGCATTCTGAACCAGCATATCCATCTCGATTTTATTTTCATCAAGATAAAGGCTGCCATCCTTTTTGATTGTTACATTAAAGTTACTCTTGCTGACATTCTCCGAATGCTTGGCAACCGGCAGGCGAATAGGAATCGTCTTGACCTCGCTCATATACATAGTGCTGACAATGAAAAATACCAGCAGCAGGAAAATCATATCAATCATAGGACTAAGCATGATTTCCGGTGACTTCATCACTCTTTTACGACGTCTGCGCATTTTTCAACACCGCCCCTCATTTGCTCTGCTCGTTAGCTTTGAAAATATCAACTAACGTATCTGCGACCTCGTTGATATTCAGAGTTTCGGTTTTGATTTTACTTGTAAGATAAGCATGGATACACATACCCATAATGGCAATGCACAGGCCGAAAACGGTAGTAATCAGCGCTTCACCAATACCTGCAGTAACGGCCATCGGGTTTTGGGTTCTTTCGTTCAAAGCGTTGAAGGAGGAAATCATACCGGTAATCGTACCGAGCAGGCCGAGCATCGGCGAAAGACCGATAACAACACTCAGATAGTTGATATTTTTTTCCAGACTGTCGATAATACGGTCAGCCTTGGTATAGACTATAGTTTCCAGACGCTGGCCGAGGTCACCCTTAATATCCAAAATCTCCTTAGCCATGGCAGCAGCCTCGCCCTTGCTCTGCTCTGCCAGCTCACTGGCGCCAACCAGATTAAAGTCATTCATCATGCGGCAGAAGCTGCTCGCGAACTTTTCTCCGGAAATAGCCTTCTTATAGAAAAGATATCGTTCCACACCAATAGCAATAGCGGCAAAGGAACACATCAGCAGCGGCCACATGCAGGGACCACCCTTAACAAAATAATCAACAGCTCCGGCAAAAATACTCATACTTAAACCTTCTTTCAAAAAATAACGCTGCAATTTTTTGCGGCAAATCGCAAGCTCATCATCCGCCTATACACAGCGGAAGGAAGTCGGCATAGCTCCCATATCTGATACTTGTTGCTATTTACTAGATGTTTATATTATAGCCTCTTTACTAATCTGCGTCAAGAAAACACAAACTATATAAACAAAGGCAGTACAGGGAAAATTCCCCGTACTGCCCAAAGATTTATGTTATTTGAAATACTTGGCGAAGGCCTGCGCCGCCGCCGACTGCACCTCTGCATTAAAGGCTGTATACCGCTCGAGCAGCAAACGTCCCTCCGGCGTCAGCACGCTGCCGCCGCCGCTTTTGCCGCCTGCCGTGCTGCTGACCAGTGCAAAGCCCAGGTCTGCCTCCGCACGCCGCAGAATCTTCCACGCCTTGCTGGCCGACATGCCCATAGCCTTGTAGGCAGCGCTCAGCGAGCCTGTAGCCTCGATACGCTGCAGAAGCTCCGCCACGCCCTTGCCGAAATCTATGCTTTCGTTATAAACACGCACCTTCACATGATAATGCTGCGGGTCTGCGTAGGTCATTTTACCACCCCTTGCCAAAGCCGCAGGCAGGATAGGTGCACACAGCGCAGTTCAGGCACAGTCCTCCCTCGCCCAGAGCTGCCAGCTCGTCGGCAGTGACGATGTCACAGGCCAGCACACGCGGCAGCACCAGGTCAAAAACAGTGCGCTTAGCGTACATTACACAGCCCGGCAAGCCCAGAACAGGCACCTGCTTTTCGCCGTAATAGGACAGCAAAAACATGGCCCCAGGAAGCACCGGTGCGCCATAGGAAACAATGCGTGCGCCGGTATTTTTGATTGCCAGCGGTGTGCGGTCATCCGGGTCAACGCTCATGCCGCCGGTGCAGAGCACCATTTCCGCGCCCTTTTCCTCAATCGCAGTTTTAATCGCAGCGGTAATCTGCTCCGGTTTGTCATCCAGCACCTGCTTATATACTACCTCCACGTTGAACTCTGCCAGCTTTTCCTCCAGCACAGGCGTAAAGGTATCCTTAATGCGTCCGCGGAAAACCTCGCTGCCGGTCGCCAGCACGGCAGCCTTTTTGATTTTATACGGCAAAAGCTGCAGCAGCGGTTCATCACCGCACAGCTCACGCACACGCTGCATCTTTTCCTTTTCGATAACCAGAGGAATGATGCGTGTACCGCAGAGCTTGTCACCTTTTTTCACCGGCGTATTGCCGTGACGCGTCGCAATCATCATCTGTCCGAAGCTGTTCACCAGGCGCAGACGCGCGCCGTCCACCTTGAACAGACCGTCAGCAGCGGCGGCCAACTCAATCTTGCCCTCTTTCACAGGCGATTCATCCATCATGGTATTTTTGCAGATGTCGCACAAAATGCGTGCGGCATCATTTTCATGAAGCATACTTTCATCAGCTTCCCACACATATAAATGCTCCTTGCCGATGGAAAGCAGCACCGGAATATCCTCCGGCTGCACCACATGTCCTTTGCGGAACACGGCATCCTTAGTAACGCCCTTGATAATCTGTGTCAGGTCATGGCAGAGAACACTGCCGACCGCATCCTCAGTACGAATTAATTTCATGCTTATCTACCTCTTATTTAGCCTGCGCAAAGCCGTAGGCGGCAAAAATCTTCATAGCCTCTTCTGTCTGCAGGAAGGCAGCAAAATCCTTGGCAGCCTCAGCCTGCGGAGCCTTCGCCAGCACGCCGATCGGATAAATTACCGGCTTCTTTAAGGAGCCTGCCGGAGCTTCGGCAACAACAGTTACCTTATTCTTCAAGAGTGCTGCATCGGTAGCGTAAACAAGGCCTGCATCGGCACTGCCTTCGGCAACCCAGTTCAAAACCTGTGTTACATTGGTGCCAAGGCTTACCTTGCCTTGAATACCTTCCCATTGGCCAAGCTTGGTCAGCGCTTCCTTGGCATATTGGCCTGCAGGAACGCTTTCCGGGTCACCGATAGCAGGATGCTTAGCCTTGCTGAAATCAGTGAAGCCTTTGATTTCGCTGCCGCTTTTAGGCACAATCAGCACCAGCTTGTTTTCCAGCAGCGGCTTTACCGTGCTTTTATCCATATAGCCCTTCTCGCTCAGCACGTTCATCTGCTTGTTGGCCGCAGAAATAAATACGTCCGCTGCCAGACCGCTTTCAATCTGTGCCTGCAGCTTGCCGCTGGCATCGTATACGCCTTCAATTTTGATTTCCGGATGCTTTTGCTGATAAAGCGGAATGAGCTTTTGCGTAAATACCTTTTCCATGCTGGCAGCAGCAGCCAGACGTAAAGTTTTGCCTGCCTGCGGTGCAGCAGCCTGCTTATCACCGCCGCCGCAACCTGCAGCCATAACAGCTAACATTAAAGAAAATACTAAGCATAAGAGTTTTTTCATTTTACTCCCCCTGTTGTTGTTTTGTTTTATATAAGTAAATATTAAGACCAATAACAACTAATAGGCAGATGCCTACAATTACGGCCACATACCAGCCTGCGGCATCCCAATCGCCTGCCGCTACGGCAGAATAAACCGCGAGCGGCAGCGTGCGTGTGCGTCCTGCAATATTGCCGGCAATCATCGCCGTAGCGCCGAACTCGCCAAGACCGCGGGCGAAGGCCAGCAGACCGCCGGCGATAATACCGGGCAGCGCATTCGGCAGATGAATACGCCAGAAAATGCGCCATTCCGTCATGCCCAGTGAACGTGCCGCCTCCAGCATTCCCTTATCAACCTGGGACAAGGCTCCGCGCGCACTGCGGTACATAAGCGGCAGCGAAATTACCGCTGCTGCCAGCACGGTTGCCAGCCAGCTGAAGGCTATTTTTATGCCTGTCAGCTGATAGATAAGCTGGCCCAAAAAGCGGTTGTTGCCAAAGAAATATAAGAGAAAGAAGCCTGCTACCGTAGGTGGCAGCACCATCGGCAGCGTTATTACAGCATCCGCAAAAATCTTCAGGCTTTGGCTCTGCAGCCGTTCCACCCACCAGGCAATAATTACACCGATAAAGAAAACTATGACGATTGTTGCTGCCGCAGTGTGCAGTGAAATCCATAGCGGCGACCAGTCAATAGCGCTCATTTTCTCGCACAATCATGGGCGCTGCCCTTTAAGATGCGCAGCCCATGCTCCAGCTCGGGCAGAACGATTGCCAAAGCTTCCTCCACCGCCTTAGTGCTGCCCGGCAGATTCACAATCAGCGTCTGTCCGCGCACTACGCTCACGCCGCGGCTCAGCATTGCCCGCCGCGTAATCTTGAGTGATTCCGCACAGATGGCCTCCGCGATACCGGGCACGTTGCGTGTAGCCACCGCCATTGTTGCCTCCGGTGTAACATCACGCAGCGAAAGGCCCGTGCCGCCTGTGGTGATAATCAGATCAACCTGTCTGCTGTCCGCCAGACGCACCAGCTCGCGTTCGATTTTCTTTTGAGCGTCGGGAAGCAAAACCTGCTCAACAATTTCGTAGCCTGCCTCCGCCAACAGCTCTGCTGCCCGCGGGCCGCTGGTATCGACACGCTCACCAGCTGCACCCTTATCAGAAAGCGTCATTACCGCTGCGCGCAAGGGTGCGTCGGCTGCTGGCAGCATCACTTCCAGCTCCATGCCGCTGCGCAGGACGCCGCCATGCTCTACCATAGCAAAAACGCCTTCACGTGGCATAATGCAGTCGCCCACACGCGCATAAATCGTGCAATGGCTGTGGCATTCCTTGCCAATCTGCGTCAGCTTCATCACTACGTCACCGCTGCGCATAATGCTGCCTACCGGCAGCTTTTTGAAGTCGATACCGCTTACGAGAATATTTTCACCGAAAGCGCCAATAGCGGCATCACCGCCGCGCGCATTAAACTCATCTACCTTTTCCGCACTCAGCAAACTCACCTGACGGTGCCATTTTCCGGCGTGGGCATCACCCTCGATTCCGAAATTTTCTTTGAGGACAATCTCATTAACCGGATGCTTTTCCGTACCCTTCTTTTCACTGATACATACAGCCTTGATTATACCCTTTATGCTTGCTTCCATACGAAATCACCACTCTTTCCGCCTGCCTTACTAAGCAGATGCACATCTGTAATCACCATCGCCTTGTCCACGGCCTTGCACATATCGTAAATCGTCAGCAAGGCAATCTGTACGCCTGTCAGCGCCTCCATCTCCACGCCTGTCTTGCCCGTAGTTTTTACCAGGCATTGCGCCTGTACGGCATAGCTGTCGTTTTCCGCCAACAGCTCAAAATCTACCGTGCACTTCGTCAGCTGCAGCAGATGGCATAGCGGAATCAGCTCACTGGTGCGCTTGGCTGCCATAATTCCGGCAACACGTGCTACGCCCAGCACATCACCCTTGGCCATACTGCCGGCAGCAATTTTTTCATATATTTCTCTGCTTACGCAGATTTTTCCCTGCGCCACGGCAACCCTAGCGGTATCAGCCTTGTCGCTGACATCCACCATCAGAGCATTGCCGGCGGCATCAAAATGTGTAAATTCACTCATTGTCTGCTCCTTCAAAGCCTGTATTTATCCGCCTATCTGGCTCATACTAAAGCGCGCTGCTTTTACATCAAAGCTGTGTCCCGCAGGCTTGGCGTAAATAATCTCCTGCATGGCCTGCAGCAAATCAGCATCACTTGCGCCGTCACGCAGCAAGCGCTTCAGATTCATGCCCTCGTTACAGTAAAGACAGGGCTTCAGCATGCCCACGGAGGTAAGGCGTACCCTGTTGCAGACAGCGCAGAATTTATTGTGCAGCGGTTCGATAAAGCCCACCGGCATTGCATAACCGCTGATGCGCCAATAACTTGCGGGACCGTTGCCGTAGCGCTGTGCGTCAGGCTGCAGTGCTAGGCCTGCCTGCTCCAGTTGACTACGGATTTCGCTGCCGCTCAATCCTTTTAGATCAGCGTTGCAGTCTAGCGGCATCAGCTCGATAAAGCGCAGCGGTGCATTATAGCTGTGCGCCAACTTCAACAGCTGCATAATATCGGCCAGACCGTTTTCTGCAAGGGGCACACAATTCAGCTTAAACGGAATCCCTGCAGCCTGCAGCTCCTGCAATGATTTCAGAACGCTGTCAAGGCTGCTGCCGGTCAGCTCTGTATAATACGCTGCATCCAGCGTATCAAGGCTCACATTGATGCTGTCTACACCCGCTGCGATAAGCGCAGGCAGTTGCTGCGCCAGCAGTGTGCCGTTAGTCGTCAGCGTCACCTGCTCTATGCCGTCCAGCTGCTTCAGTCTGGCGATAAAATCACTGCAGCCCTTGCGCAGCAACGGCTCGCCGCCGGTGATTTTGAATTTGCGGATGCCAAGCTGCAGCGCAGCGCGGCAAATACGCAAAAGCTCCTCATAGCGCAATATTTCGTTATGCGGCACATGCTCGCTTATCTCCGGCTGACAGTAGCGGCAATGCAGATTGCAGCGGTCGGTAAGGGAAATGCGCAGGTAATCTATTTTGCGATTGTATTGGTCGTACATGATTGTAGTCCTTCCATCGCGTCATTCTCACCCGAGAATAACGCCTGCCAAAACAAATGTGGTCTTGCAACCACATTTGTTTTCAGCTTATAAAAATCTTATTCTTCGTCAACGCCCATGGCAATGTTTTCCGGGGTAATCGGCAGCGTCATGAAGCGCTTGCCGGTTGCCTGATAAATTGCATCGGCAATCGCCGGAGCTGGAGTGTTGATTACCAGCTCGCCAACGGATTTGGCGCCGAATGGACCGCTTTCCTCATAGCTGCTGGCAAAGTCAACATAGATATGACCGATATCCTCACGGCAGGGAACCTTATACTGCATGAAGGAGTTTTCGTAAATACGACCTTTAGGACTGTAGGTTACGTTTTCCATCAGCGCCATGCCGATGCCCTGCAGAATGCCGCCCTCGGTCTGCACCTTCGCCAGATGCGGGTTAACCGGAGTACCGCAGTCAACAGATGCGTAGAAGTTCACAACCTGTGCCTCACCTGTCAGCAGGTCGGTTTCAACCTCAGCTACACCGGCCATAAACGGCGGCGGGGACAGTACACTGTTCTGCTCCACGGTTTCTTCCAAAGCGATATCGTTATTCACCATAGAAGCGGTGGCGATATCAAAGAGGCTTACAGCCTTGTCGCTTACGGTATCACGCACCTCGCGTCCGTCAAAGACAACCTGGTCCGTGCCGCATTCCAGCAGACGTGCGCCTAATTGGCAAATCTTGCCGCGCAAACGCTGTGCGCAGACCTCTACGGCCTTACCTGTAATATATGTTGTACTGGATGCGTAGGAACCGGAGTCATAGGGAGAAGCATCGGTATCCGCACCGAATACGGTAATGTTATCGTAATCACATTCCAGAACCTCTGCTGCCATCTGCGCCAGAACGGTATCGCAGCCGGTGCCCATATCGGCAGCACCGATCAGCAGTGTGTAATGTCCCTCGTCGTTAATTTTGAGGGTAGCACCGCCGACGTCGCAGTAAGGAATGGAGCTTCCCTGCATCGCAATAGCCACGCCCATTGAGCGTACCTTGCCGTCAGGCAGCTGCTGCAGCGGGAACTTTTGCTCCCAGCCGCTCATCTCGCGTACCTGCTCCAGGCAGCGGTCCAACGCGCAGCTTGTGTTGGGCGCACCATAATAAGCCGGCATAATATCGCCCTCACGCGTAATATTCATCTCGCGCAGCTTAATCGGGTCCATTTTCAGACGTGCTGCCAGCTCGTTCACAGCGGACTCTACGGCAAAGATACCCTGAGGAGCGCCGTAACCGCGGTATGCGCCTGCAGCCTGCAGGTTGGTGTAAACTACGTCAAAGCCGAAACGGAAGGCCTCGGTACGATACAGAGGAATAGACTTGTGACCGGAAAGGCCAACGGTCGTGGGCCCATGCTCGCCATAAGCACCGGTATTTGAAAGAGTATATAAATCAATCGCGCGGATTTTGCCTTCTTTAGTAGCACCAAGACGCACGCGCACCTCCATCTCGTGGCGCGGGCTGGAAGCTATATGACATTCATAACGCGAGAAAATCATCTTACTCGGCTTTTTTGTTTTCCAGGTAACAAAGGCCGGATACATTTCGCTTACACAGCTCTGCTTAGCGCCGAAGCCGCCACCGATACGCGGTTTAACCACGCGTACCATGGTTTTGGGGATATGCAGCGCGTTCGCAATAATGCGGCGGCAATGGAAAACAATCTGCGTAGAGCTGAGGACATTCAAACGGCCGTAGGTATCAATAGAGCAATAGGTTACGAAAGGCTCCATCATATCCTGCTGCACAGCCTTGGTGTGAGTTGTCTGGTCGATAACAACATCGCATTCCGCCAGAATCTTATCAACCTCACCGTCCTCGATAACCTCGTGGGCACACAGGTTGCGCTTATTATCGGCGCCAACCGGGCAGTTCGCCTTCCAGGTATCCTCGGGATGCACGAGCACAGGGTTATCCAGCGCAGTGCGGAAGTCAAGCACTGCATCCAACAGCTGGTATTTTACTTTAATCAAAGACAGCGCCTTGTCGACAGCCTTTTCCGTTTTGCCGGCAACAATCGCTACAATGTCACCCACAAAGCGTACATGACGATCCAGCAGCAGGCGGTCATAGGGACTCGGTTCGGGATAGGTCTGGCCTGCGTAGGTGCAGCGCTCGCCGTCCTGGTCCACGTCCTCCCAGGTATAAATTGCTTCGATATCAGGCACCTTCGCTGCAATAGCGGTGTTGATGCTTTCAATAATTGCATTCGCATGCGGAGAACGCAGCACCTTGACAAGCAGGCAATCGTTAGGTACCAGGTCATCGGTGTAGACAGGCTGGCCTGTCACCAACTGCATTGCATCCTTTTTGCGGTAGGATTGGTTAACTATTTTCATCTGCAGCTCCCCTCCTTATGCCTGCGCCTGAGCTTTTTTCCAGGCGATGAAATTCTGGATTCCGCGCAGCTGTCCCTCATAGCCGGAGCAACGGCACAGGTTGCCTGCCAGAAATTCCTTGATTTCTGCTTCCGTAGGCTCGCTGTTTTCACGCAGCAGCGCGATAGCGTTCATAATCATGCCGGGGTTGCAGAAGCCGCACTGCTCCGCGCCCTGGTCTGCAATAAAGGCACCGAATTCCGCTGCCTCCTGCTGCATTCCCTCCATCGTTACGATGCTGTGGCCTGCGGCACGCGCAGCCAAAACAGCACAGGAAAGCACCGGTTTATCATCCATAAATACAGTGCACAACCCGCAGTTGGTAGTGTCACAGCCGCGCTTCACGCTGTAGCATCCTTCCTTGCGCAGAAAATCTAGTAAAACTGTATCAGCCTCCATCATACGAGTCAGCTTTTTGCCATTTAAGGTTAAGGTTATCTCCATCAGGCCTTACCTCCCAGTTCTGTTAAACATCTTGCTGTCAGCACCTTAATCAGGTGTGTACGATACGCAGCACTGCCGCGCGGATTAGTTTCCGTCGGCAATAAGCCTGCAGCATATTCCGCAAAGACCTTTGCCTTCTCGGCAGTCATAGGCAGAGTTGAGAACTGCTCTGCATCCTTCACCAGTGCAGCCTTCGCCGGGCGTGCGCCCACTGCGGCCTGCACGCCGTCCTGCGTCAGCGCCGCCGCACAGGTCAGCACCGGAAAATCGGTCTTGCTGATACGCACGGATTTATAGCTGTAATGTGCTGCCGTCTTTTTGACGATAACACGTACCAGAATATCTCTGTCATACGGCATATTCACAAAATCTGCCAACGGCACAATACCGCCCTTGTATAATTCCACATAGCTGTCCATAACCAAAAGCAAGGTCAGCACATCCGAAAAGCCGAAGCGTCCGAACACACTGCCGCCTACGGTAGCAAGATTGCGGAACTGCACACCTACAATATGGCGCAGCGCCTCCTTATTTGCTCCCTCACTGTAAGCGGTGAAGCCTTCATGCAGCTCCAGCTGGCGCAAGCTCACCATCGCACCGATGCGGAATTCCGTTTCAGTTTCCTCTATTGTATCCAGGCCTAAAGCCGACAAATCAATCGCTGTCTGCACATTGCCCTTGCTCAGGCGCATCCACAGCATACCGCCAAGCACACGGTTAGGACGCTTCTGGTTCAGCTGCCATGCCTCCTCCAGGGTTGTTGCCTGCTTATATTCACGAATTGTCAACATATACTGCCCTCCTGTTCTTTTTTTATTGCATACCTATTCCATTATATTTTACCATATTTTTTCTATACTTGAAAAGATAAAAAATGCACATTGGCTCATAAGTTACATTCTTCTACGACATAAGAAAAAATGGATGCCTCTCTGTAAAGCAAGAGAAGCATCCACACTTAAAGTTTTGTTATTCAGATTTAATAGCCTGCTTATTTGCCTTTTTTAGCACCCTGACGGCGGTTGCTGCCGGTTTTGGGAGCCTTGCGCTTATCAACAACGGAATTACGTCCGCGCTTAGGTCCTGCGGGCTTTTTCTTTTTGGCAGCCACGGCAACGCGACGTGCCACAACACCGCCCTCCAGGTTTTGGCGTTCCATCAGAATTCCCAGCTTGGTTTCGATATTACGCAGCCATTTAACCTCGTCGGCAGTATAAAGCGTAATTGCTTCGCCCTCATTGCCTGCACGTCCTGTACGGCCGATGCGGTGAACATACCAGTCGACATCATGCGGAATATCGTAGTTTACAACATGAGTTACACCCTCAACATCTAAACCACGGGCAGCCAGATCGCTGGCAACAAGAATCTGGATTTTGGCATCACGGAAGGCCTTCATAACAGTTTTGCGCTTTGCGGGAGACATTTCGCCATGCAATACATCAACGTTGTAGCCCTGCATGCCCAGCCAGTCGCCCAGCTCCTTGGTGCGCTCCTTGCTCATGCAGAAAACAATCATCAGATACGGGTTCAGGCGGTCAATAAGTGCTGCTACAGCCTTGTTCTTATATTCGTCGGTTGTTTTCAGGCAAATCTGCTTGATTTTCTCCACGGTAGCCTGGTCAGGATTGATATCAATCAGCGCGCAGTTTTTCGTCAGCTTGCGTCCCAGCTTGCGCACTTCTTCCGACAGAGTTGCGGAGCAAAGCATCGTCTGATGCTCCGGTGCGGTCATAGCAATCAGCTCCAGCGCTTCATCCATAAAGCCCTGCTGCAACATTTCGTCAACCTCGTCCAGTACCAGATAGCGCACACCGCCAAGGTCGGTGTTGCCCTTGCGGATGTGGTCCAGCAAGCGTCCGGGAGTACCGATCAGCACATGGCTGCGTCCCTCTAGCTTATATTTTTGCGTTTCGAAATCGCGTCCGCCGGTAACAGCCAGCACCTTGATATCACTTTCGCCCAGAATTTTTTTCATTTCGGTAGCAATCTGCTGTGCCAGCTCACGGGTCGGCGTAATTACCAGCGCCTGAACGTAGCTTTTGGCAGTATCGATTTTTTCCGCCAGCGGCACCAAGAACGCCAGTGTCTTGCCTGTACCTGTCTGCGCACGGGCGATTACATCACGTCCGGCAAACAGCGCCGGGATAGCCTGCTCCTGTACCGGCATCGGCTTTTTGATGCCCATTTTCTGAAGCTGCTCTACGGTGTGGGCACAAACCTTTAAGGCTGCAAATCCATTTGTCATTTCACATTCCTCTTTTCCTATTAAATTTATCTTCTGACCGTATGGTCTTTTTTCTCTATAACTTTAGTATTATATCATAGATTGGGCAGGAACGGAAAGATGCAGGCAAATTTTTCTTCTGCATATGATTGCTATAGCCTGAAAAGCATCTCTGATTTTATAATTAAGCATATAAAAATGCTTAGACAAGCAAATTGTACATGCGACAAAAGGCCCCTGCCGGCGATTGCCGACAGGGGCCTTGGCTTATTCAATTTATTCAGCTTAGCAAGCTGACATTTGCTTTTACATTACGCCTCTGAAATAGTGACCTCTTGTAGTACCCGGCAGATTTTCCGGTGCCTCCACCGCACCGCCGAGAATCTTGCGGTACAGTGCCACAAGTTCGCACAGACGCGCCGCATCGTAATCACGGCCGTCAATTCTCAGCGCAGCCACGCCTGCTTCCGCCATATGCTGCACATTGGCAGTCATCGAAAGCTCATGCGCATTCAGAATATGCATGCGGCAGAACTGGTCCGTAACAATCGGGAAGCGTGCATCCTTACGGTCGCCCAGGAACAAAGGCTCTGCACAGTTAAACTTGCAGGCACCCTTATCCAACACACCCAAGAAGCTGCCGCCTACACAGTATTCGGAAACCATCATTTCCAAGCGTCCCTGAATCATACACTCCAACGGCAGCGGACTGACGCTCACCAGATGCTCTACCTGCGCCATAGTCAGCTCGGGGCTGAGCACTGCGCCTGCAGCGCCCTGCTCCTGCCAGAACTGCAGTGTCTGGCTGTTGAAAATATTCAAAGACATGTCTGCTACCAAATTAAGCGCTGCATGCTTCTTCGCCAAGGGCCACAGGCCATTGTTGTTGATGTAAACAAAATCCGGCTGCAGCTCTTCCCAAAGAGTGAAGAGCTTGTCGAAATATGCCAGCTGTGCTTCCTTGATGATACGCGGAGTAGCAAAGGCCAGCTGACGGCCTGCCTTGCGCACCAGCTTGGCAGCCTTAGCATAATCCGCCTCGGACGGCAGCTGATGATTGAAGCAGTCACCGCCAAAGAGAATGCGTTCAGCACCTGCCTGCAGCGCAGCATTGACCTTCTCAACGCTGTCGCAATGCACTACAAGAACGGATTCATGCTGTTTAGCCTTATGTGCCTGCGGCACTAATTGCTCGCTGAAGCTATGCACCGCTGTGCGCGCCGGTGCGAAGGCATTCAGACGCGCTGCATCCAGTGCCTCGCATGCCATACGGCGTGCTTCGTTCATTTCGCTCATCGGCACCATAACATTTTCATCATGCTCAAAAAACAGGCTGTTCAGGAAATATTCAGTCGTACCGAGGCGATCCAGCTGCTTGCGCACACCGGCCTTATCCAGCGCACGCTTGCGTGCTGCCTCTACGATAAAATCAGTTTCGCCGTAGCCGACATTGCCTTCATCATCCGTCAGCGTAACGGTCATGGGCTCGCCCAAACGTGCAGTAACAACGGCATCTACCGAAATGCGTTTTTTAGCGTCCGGTCCGAAGAACTGCTGCGCATAGCTCATCAGTCTGCTGTCGAGAGTACGGAAAACGCGGTCATTCAAACGTACTCCGTTAGGCACATCAATCGTTACCTGCTGGCCGGGAGCAGCGCTCTGCACACTATTGCCGCCGCACAGCATATCAGTAACAGTGGTTCCCACACGTCCGCCGACGCTTACCCAGAATTCCAGTCCGTCGCCTAGATGCAGCTCCTTATCCAGCTTGATACCTGCCTTATTACGGTTTTTATCCAGCTTCGCTACACGGCCGATAAGCACACCGCGGTTGTTGGGACGGCGGTCGCTCATCATTGTGCGTCCTGGACGGCGCTCCAAATAAGCGGTGGTGAAGTCACGGTTGAAGATTTGCTCGATATTCGCCAAATCCTCCTCCGGCACGTTGTAGTCACCGGCAAGATAGCTGTCAATCGCACGGCGGTAAGCATCTACTACTACCGCAACATATTCCGGACGCTTCATGCGTCCTTCTATTTTGTAGGACACAACGCCTGCGTCAATCAGCTGCGGCAAAATGCTCAAGGTATTCATATCCTTGGGGCTCAGCAGATACTGGCCTGCATCCTTACCCTGCAGCATATCCTCATCCTTCGCGTTGAGCAGCTTATACGGTAAGCGGCAAGGCTGGGCACAGCGTCCGCGGTTACCGCTGCGGCCGCCGATAAGACTGCTCATCAGGCACTGACCGCTGTAGCAGACGCACAGAGCGCCGTGAATAAAGGTTTCAATTTCACTGCCGCGGCTGCAGGCTGCGCCGATTTCCTTCAGGCTCAGCTCGCGCGCCAATACGCTGCGCTCCATGCCTGCGCCCATAGCGAAGTCTACACCGCTGCTGTTGGTAATGCTCATCTGCGTGCTGGCATGCAACGGAAGCTCCGGCACAATTTTTTTTGCCAGGCGGATAACGCCCAAATCCTGCACAATGAGTCCGTCTACGCCTACGTTATTCAAAAACAGCAGGTAAGCGGATAAAGCCTCCAGCTCGCTGTCATCAACCAAAGTATTTACGGTAATATACAGGCGCACATGGTGCATATGCGCAAAATACACCGCCTTCGCCATTTCCTCTTCATCAAAATTGCTGGCATAGGCACGTGCGCCAAAGGCTTTACCGCCCATATATACAGCATCGGCGCCGGCGTTTACCGCTGCCTCCAATGCTTCCCAGCTGCCTGCGGGAGCAAGCAGTTCTATTGTTTTCTTTTCCATATGTTATCTACCTTTCACGCACTGCTGCCAGCAGTCTGTCGTATCTGGCCTGCAGGCTTTGCAGCTCTTCTGCCAGCGCAGCATTTCTTTGCTGCATTTCCAGCTCTAGCGCAGCATATTTTTCCTGCATTTTCTGTTCTGCTGCTGCGCACTTTTGCTGCAGCTCCTGCTCCATCGCAGCGCATTTTTCCTGCATTTTTTGCTCCGCTGCCACGGATTGCTGCTGCATTTCCTGTTTCAGAGCAACGCATTTTTCCTGCAGCTCCAGTCTGTCTGCAGCCAGATCGAGCGCCGTCCAGATGGCGATTTTATCTGTCTGCAGCAGCTTTTTGCTTTCTGCCAGCTCCTGCATTCTTCTGTCTACCTCTGCTGCTATTTTCAGCACCTGTTCTTCGGAAGCAGAGGTCGTTAATGCATAGGTACTATTATATATTTTTACAGAAACTGATGCTTTTTCCATAAACACATCCTCTAGCTTATTCTGCGATAACTGTAAAGTTAAAGCTCTGCAGACTCATTTTTTCCCAAGAGCGCTTGTAATCCATGCGGATATTATAGGTACCGGGCTTGGTAACTGCCAGCACCAGAATTTCAACGCCGGGCGCACCCATTCTTTCCTCGTCACCGCGCGGAATGGTAAACGAGCTGCCTACCTTGCTTACTGCCGGTGAGCTGCAGGCAAATTGCCAACCGTAGCCGGTGGAAGGATTGCTGTCCAGCTTCAGCGCCATCAGTCCGCTTGCAGGCAGACGCAATGTTTTGCCCGCAGCCTTATCGGTAATTTTTGCCAATTGCAGCAAGCGTCCCGCTTCGCCGATGCGCAGAGAGGTAACTACATCCCTGTAGGGCACAAAGCTGCTGTAGGCAGCATTTTTTTTGCTGCGCACAAACAAGCCCTCTTCTCCGAAGAGCACATTATCATAATTGCCCAAAGCAGCCTTTACGTTATCATTATCGACAAAGAAATCCGTAACCTCAAACTCCTTGCCGGTTGTCAGATCAAGATTCAGTCCGGCATATGCCTTGCGTCCGCCATTGTCTGCCTCCAACAGCAGGCTCACCAGACTCGGACGGTTCAGCATCACCTTATAGGTTACACTGCCCTGACCGCCAACCTCCTTGACCAGCTTAGCTGCAGCATCGCGCACCATAGCGTTGGCCTGTTTTTCCAGCTCAGCGGAATTACTGCCGTCGATGTATGGCAGCGTTGCCGTTGCCTTGCCGACAGAGGTCTGTTCGGTAAGCACCGTAGTCTGCTGATCTGCCAGCACCGGCAGAGATAAACATAAGCACAATAATGTTGTCAACAGGATTTTCATAGCCTGCAGCTCCTTTCTAAAAACATTTCCCAAGCCTTGAACCCCTTGGTAAAAATTAAGCAGGAAGAAAAGCCCTCCTGCTTAATTAAAGCAATCGCGCTAAAACTAGCCGCCAATCGCTATTTTACAATCATAAACTTTTAATGAACTCAACAGCCTTTTCCAGACGTGCCAGAGTTCTTTCCTTGCCCAGCAGAACCATAACGTCAAACATACCGGGGCTTACGGTGCGTCCGGTCAGAGCCAGACGAGTCGGATGGATAACCTTGCCCAGAGCCAGACCGTTGTCGGCAGCAATCTTATTATAAGCTGCTTCGGTAGAAGCCAGGTCATATACATCATCAGCCTTAATTGCTGCAATGCATTGCTCCAGAACAGGAATATTTTCTGCCTTGAAGTGCTTAGCTACACCCTTTTCATCATATTCTTCAACATCCTTGAAGAAGTAAGTGGAAGCATCGGCAACCTCCTGCAGAGTTTTAACACGTACACGTACAACGTCTACGAGCTTTTCAAAATATGCTTCGTTGGCAGCATCGTTGAACCATTCTTCGGTTACCAGGCCGTCTTTAACGAAGAAAGGCTTAGCATCCGGCAGAATTTTTTCCAGCGGCAGCTCGGACAGATATTGGCCGTTCATCCAGGTGAGCTTTTTGGTGTCATAAATAGCAGCCTTTTTGCTCATCTGCTCCAGCTCAAACAGCTTAACAGTTTCTTCCAGAGTGAAGATTTCGCGTTCATCGCCGGGGCCCCAGCCAAGCAGAGTCAGATAGTTGATGATAGCTTCCGGCAGGTAGCCTTGGCTGCGGAATTCTTCAACGGAGGTTGCACCGTGGCGTTTGCTCAGCTTGGAACGGTCCATAGCCAGAATCATCGGCATATGACCGAACTTAGGCGGCTCCCAGCCCAGTGCTTCGTAAACCAGCAGCTGCTTCGGAGTGTTGGAAAGATGCTCCTCGGCGCGCAGTACGTGAGTCATGCCCATCAGATGGTCATCGACACAAACAGCGAAGTTATAGGTAGGAATACCGTTGGATTTTACAATTACGAAATCATCGAACTGGTCCATGTTAAAGGTAACTTCGCCATGAATCAGATCATGAACGGTGATACTGCCTTCGGCAGGAATCTTGATACGGATGGAATACGGTTCGCCTGCAGCAATGCGTGCTTTAGCCTCCTCTGCCGGAATATCGCGGCAGGTACGTGCATAGCGGAACGGTTGCTTAGCAGCGCGTTGTTTTTCACGTTGTGCAGCCAAATCCTCGGTAGTGCAGAAGCAGTAGTATGCTTTGCCTTCGTCCAGCAGCTGCTGAGCATATTTTTTGTAAATATCAAAGCGCTCGGACTGATAGTAAGGACCGTATTCACCGCCGGCCTCCGGGCCTTCATCCCAGTTGATGCCCAACCATTTCAGGCTGGTAAGGATTTGGCTTACGGAATCCTCTTTCAGACGTTCAATATCGGTATCCTCAATACGCAAAATCAGCTTGCCACCCATTTTGCGGGCAAACAGCCAGTTAAACAGCGCAGTACGCGCACCACCAATATGTAAATACCCAGTAGGACTGGGAGCAAATCTTACTCTGACTTCAGACATTTCATCGTCTCCTTACATTTTAATTACAAATATAGATTGTCAACCAGATTAATTATACAGCTTTGAAGAAAAAAGTGCAAATATTAATCTGCGTTGCCGCCGTTTTTTATTTTTCTTCATGATTTAAAGAAAAAGCAAATCCGAAAGACTTCGTTCATAGAAAAATGCTTTTATTGCTATTATTTCGCATTTTTTCGTTTGTCTATCCGCCGTTTTCGTATTATAATATTGTAATGAAGTAAATAAAAGGAGGATGCTTATGTGCCAAGCCCCAGATTGGTCCGTCGGTGACCGCTATCTGCGTGAAAACGTTCCAGAGCTCGCCCCGTTAGTTGACCGTTATTCGCCCTGTCCGTTAAAACCAAAATCTAAAGAGGTTTATTTTACTATATTACTGACCGGTATTATCGCCCAACAGCTGCCGCCTGATGTCAGCCAACAGCTGATGAAAAAGCTCGAAGGCCTCACCGGCAATCCCATTACGCCGCAGGCAGTGCTTAATGCTTCCGCTGAGGACCTGCTCAGCATCGGTCTGGTTAAGCAAAAGGTAGATTACCTGCGTAGCTTTGCCGAAGCAGTGATCAACGGCAGCGTAACCATGGATAAGTTCGATGATATGACCGACAGTCAGATTACCAAACAGCTGATGCAAATCCGCGGCCTCGGCCAATGGACCATCGAAATGTTTCTGCTGCTGGCTCTGTGCCGCACGGACGTTGTTCCCAGCGCTGACTTCATCTTCAAAAAAGAGCTGCAGAAAATGCTCAATCTTAGCGACATCCCCAAACGCGGCAAAATCAATACACTAACAGAAAGCTGGCGTCCCTGGCGCTCGCTCGCAGTGTGGTATATCTGGCAAAAAGCCAACGATAGCGAAAAAAAATAACACAAAAAGCAAAACAAAACCGTCCTTCCCAGTCTGCGATTTGCAGATAGCGGGAAAGGACGGTTTTTCTTATTCTCCGAACATTATTTACTGTTCACTAATCACTGAATACTATTTCAGGCTGGCAATAGCGGCAGCGGTATCCTCAGCGCCGTAAACATAGGAGCCTGCTACCAATACGTTGGCACCGGCAGCCTTCACCAGCTTGGAGGTTTCGGCGTTTACGCCGCCGTCAACCTGAATATCCACGTTCAGGCCACACTCGGTAATCATCGCATGCAAGCGCTCAATCTTCGGCACTACGCCTTCAATAAAGCTTTGACCGCCGAAGCCGGGGTTAACTGTCATCAGCAGTACCATGTCAACGTAAGGCAGAATTTCTTCTACCGTACTCAAGCTGGTAGCGGGGTTCAGCGCAACGCCGGCCTTCATGCCCTCAGCCTTAATCTGCTGGATGCAGCGGTGCAGATGCTTGGTGGTTTCTACATGCACAACAATCTGGTCGGCACCGGCAGCCTTGAAGTCGGCAATGTATTTTTCCGGATTTTCTACCATCAGATGGCAGTCGAAAAACAGGTCGGTAACCTTACGGATTTTTTTCACTACAGGAGCGCCGAAGGTCAGGTTAGGTACAAACTGGCCGTCCATAACATCGATGTGTACCCAGTCAGCGCCGGCAGCTTCAATTTTTTTGATTTCATCAGCCAGATATGCAAAATCGGCAGATAAAATTGATGGAGCAACTTTAATCATTATTTTCTTCCCTCTTTCTCTTGCAGCAGTTTTACCTCTGCTAACATTGTCAAATATGATTCATAACGGCTGGCAGAAATCCTTCCTGCAGCCACAGCATCCTTTACACCGCAGACAGGCTCGTGCGTATGCGTACAGGGACAGAACCTGCAGCCTGCCTCATAATCGGCAAACTCACGGAAGGAGGCCAGCACCATTTCGGCGGTCAGTCCCTCCAACAGCAGATTGCCGAAGCCCGGAGTGTCCGCAATATAGCCTTCGTCAAACGGCAGCAGCTGTGCATAGCGTGTAGTATGCTTGCCACGGCCGATTTTTTCGCTAACCTCGCCCGTGCGCAGGTCCACGCTGCTGTCGATAGCGTTGATGGTAGACGATTTGCCTACGCCCGAAGGTCCGCCAAAGGCGCAGATTTTACCACGCAGACGCTCACGCAGAGCCTCCACGCCGGTGCCGTTCTGTGCCGACAGAGTATAAACCTCATAGCCGATAGGCTCATAAACAGCCTTCACCTGCTCAATCAGGCCCGCAGGAGCGTTATCCTCCTTGTTAAGCACCAAAATCGCAGGAATTTTCGCCAGCTCTGCCAACGCCAGCAGCTTATCTGCCAACAGAAAGCTGAAGTCCGGCGCAGCACAGGCAAAGGCTGCCACAAACAAATCCAGATTAGCCAGCGTAGGACGCGGCAGAAAATTTCTGCGCGGCAGCACGCCGGTAATCATCCCCTCGCGCTTTTCGCTGCTGCTTACCTCAAAGCCGGCGATATCGCCTGTTGCCAGCGAAAACCGGTTCTTCTTCATTTTCCCCTTTACCTTACAGGTATAGGGCTCGCTTTCGCCCTCAACCTTCAGGTAATAATAGCCGTTATAATTTTTCAGGACTCTGCCCTGCAGCTCTGCCATGTTTACAGGTTCCTTTCGGAAATGAGCTTGCCGTCACAGATGAACTGAACCTTGGCATTGCCTGCATATTCCACCTTCTGACGCAGACGCACGCTGCCGTTTTGTGTACCGCTGTACAGTGTTGCCGTGCCGTTATCATCCGTCAGTACAATACGCACGTTGGCAGGCTTGCCGCTCGGTACGACAAAGTCAACGTAGGCGCTCTTCTTATCGCCGCCGGCAGCTACAGTAATCGCTACAGCCGCGCCGTCGTTAAGGTTACTGCCTACACCCGGGTTGCAGGCCAAAACTACATTCTTCTTAGCGTTGGCATCCTGAACCTTTTTGATTTCACCAAGCTTCAGGCCTGCCTGCTCCAGCATGCCCTTAGCTTCGTCAATGGATTTGCCGATAATATTCGGAACCTGCTTGTCGCCCTCGTTGATTACCAGGTCGATGGCAGTTCCTTTTGGAGCCTTGTCCAAGCCCTTCGGCGACTGGCTGAGTACAGCGCCGATTTTACCGCCGTCCACATGCTTGCGCGTCACCTTGCCGACCTTAAAGCCTGCATCCGCCAGCTGCTGCTCCGCCTTCGACAGCGACATGCCCGTAACATCAGGCACAGCCTTCAGCTCCGCACCCTTACAGATGGTCAGGATAATAAGGCTGCCCTGCTTACGTTTTTCGCCGGCCTTCGGAGACTGCTCCATAACAGTACCGGGCTTAAACTTATCAGGATCGCCGTATTTTTCCTCCAGCTCTACCTTAAACTCCTTTTCCTCAAGCAGCTTCTGTGCTTCTACTACCGTCATATTGGTAACATTAGGCACCTCAATCTCCGCCAGATTGCGGTTGAAGATAAAGTGCGCTACCAGTGATATTGCTACTACCGCAGCAGTAATCATTACTATCAGTTTGGTATAATTCAGCTTTTTCTTAACCACCGGTTTTTCATCCCCTATTTTTTCGGAAGGCATTGCTTCCTGCTTTTCCTGAATTTTTTCCGGCTCTTGTGTTACAGCCGGAGTTACCTGCTTCGGCGGCAGCTCACTGCGCACCGGCTTCATAATCACCGTAGCACCGTCATCAGGGCTATCAACAACATTGCCGTTGGACTTCACCGCGCCCAGCTCCTGATGATAGTCCTCGCTGCTGAACGGGAAGAGCTTCATCTTCAGGTTCAGCAGATCACGACGCATCTGTCCGGCGTTAGCATATCTGTCCTCACAGCGCTTCGCCAGCGCCTTATCCATAATCTCCTGCATGCCCTCGGGAACATTATCCATGTAGTCTTTCAGATGCGGCACAGGCTTTTCTACATGCATCATAGCAACAGAAACAGCCGTTGTACCAACGTAAGGAACCTCACCCGTAAGCATTTCGAAGAGCACTATGCCCAAGGAATAGACATCGCTGCTGGCAGTAATCTTACCGCCGCAGGCCTGCTCCGGAGAAATATAATGCACAGAACCCATCACCGATTTGGAATAAACCATCGTCTGGTTCGTGACCATTTTGGCAATGCCGAAATCAGCGATTTTCGGATTCATATTTTTGTCAATCAAAATATTCTGCGGCTTGATGTCACAGTGAATAATGTTATGGCTGTGAGCATGCTGCAGTGCATCGGCAAGTCGCACGGCGATTTCCAGCACAGTATTCAGGCTCAGCTTATGCTCCTTCATATACTCCTTCAGCGTAACACCGTCAACATATTCCATAACTATATACTGATTGCTGCCCTCCGACACAACATCATAGATATTGATGATATACGGATGCACCAGGCGCGCCGCAGATTTCGCCTCCCGGCGAAACTGCTCCAGCAGCTCGTTATCCTCGAGGAACTGGTCGCGCAGCATTTTCACGGCTACATTACGATCCAAAAGCTGGTCGTGGGCCAAAAAGACTTCGGCCATACCGCCATAGCCAATCGGACGAATAATCTCATAGCGTCCGTTCAAGATGGTCTTGCCATTTTTATCCATTACAGCTTTCCTCCCCCTGCGTAGTTAAATCAATCAGAATCAGGGACACATTATCGCGTCCGCCGTTGTCCAGGCTCTGCTCCAACAGCTTGTCTGCAGCCTGCTCCGGATCGGCACAGCCGATAATCCGGCTGATTTCAGCTGCACGCAGCATGTCGGACAGACCGTCGCTGCACAGCAGCAGCCTGTCACCATCCTTCAGACGGAAGCTGAAGAAATCAGCCTTTACCGTTTCCTCGACACCCAGGGCTTGCAGCAAAATATTACGCTGCGGATGTACAAAGGCTTCCTCGTCCGTGATTTTTCCCTGTTCCTTTAAATCTGCTACCAGTGTATGGTCATGCGTCAGCTGCTCCAGCTTGTCGTTGCGGAACAGATACAATCTGCTGTCGCCTACATGGCAGCAGTAGCCGTGACCGTCCCCCGACAGATAAAGCGCCGTCATCGTCGTTCCCATGCCGGAATAGCTTTCGTTGCTTACCGCCATTTTGTAAACGTGCGTATTGGCCTTATCAAAGGCCTCCAGCATAACCTTACGGATATTCTGTTCCTCCTGCTCATGGCGCAGGCTGTGTGTTGCAGCCTCAAAGGCTTTGATAGTAGACCTGCTGGCGATTTCGCCTGCCGCATAGCCACCCATACCATCTGCTACAGCAAAAAGATACGGCTCGCGCACCAGCAGCGCATCTTCATTATTCTCTCTGACCAGGCCCACATGGGTTCTGCTGATTACCTGCATTATTTTTGCTCCTGTTCCTTAGCAAATTTAGCCCGCAGCTGACCGCAGGCCGCATCAATATCCTTGCCCATCTCCTTACGAACGGTAGCGTTAATCCTGTTTTTCTGCAGGATGCGCAAAAAGCGTTCTACTGCCGCTTTGGATGGCCGCTCAAAGCCCTGCTCCGGTACCGGGTTGGCCGGTATCAGATTAACGGATGCCTGCTTATAGCGCAGGTAATTGCTCAAAAGCTCCGCGTCCTGCGGACTGTCATTTTTTCCCTTCAACAGAATATATTCATATGTTATCTGCCTGCCGCTAGCCTTGCTGTAGCTTTCGGCAGCTGTCAGGACATCCACGAAAGGATAGCCCTTGTTGACAGGCATCAGCGCCGTACGCAGCTCGTTTTTGACAGCATGCAGCGAAATTGCCAGATTAATCGGCTTGCCCTGCTCCTCCAAGCGCTTGATGCCCGGAATGATGCCGCAGGTGGAAAGCGTCATATTGCGGTAGCTCATGTTACAGGTGTCCTCGCGGTGCAGAAAATCCAGCGCCTGCAAAACGCTGTCAAAGTTCAGCATCGGCTCACCGCTGCCCATCACCACCACTCTGCTCACCATCGCTCCCCGCTCACGCAGGCGCTCGTTGAACAGGTAAACCTGAGCCACGATTTCTGCAGCCGTCAGGTTGCGTACAGCGCCCTTCAGGCCGCTGGCGCAGAAGGCACAGTGCATATCGCAGCCGACCTGGCTGGAAACGCACACGCTGTAGCCGTAATCATGGTGCATCAGAACCGTTTCTACCGAATTTCCGTCCGGCAAGCCCAAGAGCAGCTTGCTCGTCATGCCGTCAGAGGAATTCTGCTCACGCAAAATTTCCAGACTGCGCGGCAGCACGGTGAATTTTTTTTGCAGTACGGTGATATCGGCCTTGCTCAGGTTGTGCATAGCGGCAAAATCAAAGACCGACTTTTGGTACAACCATTGAAACACCTGCTTTGCGCGAAACTTTTTCAGGCCTGCCGCCACAAATAATTCTTGTAATTCTTCTATTGGTAAAGCAAAAATATCTTGCATTCTCTTACCTCTATATTACTGCTTTTTCATCAGCTTGCAGATATAAAAGCCGTCAATGCCGTCATTCTGCGGCAGAAGCTGCAGCTCCTGTACCTGCTCACCCGTCAGCGGATGCGTGAACTCCACGCGTTGCCATTCGGGATGCTGCGTTAAAAACTCTTCCACCAAATAATGGTTTTCACTCTGCTCAATCGTACAGGTGCTGTAAACCATCGTGCCTCCGTCCTTCACATACTGTGCGGCATTCTTTAAAATTGCCAGCTGCAGCGGCGGGAACAGCTTCAAATCCTTGCGCTGCTTGCGCCAGCGTGCTTCCGCACGGCGGCGCAGCACTCCCAGACCGGAGCAGGGTGCATCCACCAAAACTCTGTCAAACGCTCCCAGCCATTCGCTGCGCAGCTGCAGAGCATCGTTCTGCAGTGCTTTGACGCTCTTCATGCCCAGACGGGCAGCATTTTCTGCAATCAGCTCCAGCTTGTGCTCGTGGATATCGCAGGCGATAACCTCGCCCTTATCCTGCATAAGCTGGGCCACGTGTGTTGCCTTGCCGCCGGGAGCGCTGCACATATCCAGCACGCGCATTCCGGGCTGCGGTGCCAGCACCGGCGCTACCAGCATAGAGCTTTCGTCCTGAATATAAAAATGCTGCGGCAGTGCCGCCAAAAGTGTATGCATCGACGGCAGATGCTCTGCCACAATGCCGTAGGGACTCCATTCGGAAGCACGCACCTGCGCACCCATTTCCGTCAGATCAGCCAGCAGCTTGTCGCGTGTAGTCACCAGCGTATTAACACGCAGGCACACCGGCGCAGCCGTGTTATCAAACGCCAGCAGGCGTTCGGTGCCGCCGCGGCCCCACGGTCCCAGCCAACGCTTCACCAGCCATCGCGGATGGTAATACTTTAGCGACAGATAATCGGCATCCTGCTTTTCGGCATCGGGCAGAACGAACGCACCTGCCTCCTGCTTGCGCAGCAGACCGCGCAGAACGCCGTTGACGAACTTGGCGCTGCCCTCATGGCTCACCGAGCGTGCCAGCTTCACAGCCTCGTTTACTGCCGCCGACGCAGGAATGCGTGTCATATACAGCAGCTGGTAGGTGCTGATGCGCAGTATCGCCAGAATATCACCGGCCACCTTATCCAGCGGACGGCTGACGCACTGAGCCAGATACCAGTCAAGCGTACCGCTGGCCTTCACCGTGCCGTATACCAGCTCTGTTGCCAGCCTTCTGTCAAGGTCGCTCAATCTGCTGCCGCGCAGATACTGGTTCAACGCTATATTCGTATAAGCGCCGTCCTCCAGCACCATACGCACCAAAAGCGCCGCTGCTCCGCGGGCGCTCTCAGGATAATTTGCTTTTTGTTCCTTCCGCATGCTTTGTTTCTTCCTCATCATCTTCCATAAATGCTAAAATTGCTGCTTCCAGCTTATCAATATCTACCCGCGTATTAAAGCAGGGACCAAAGGGACGCTCGTTTAAAACGCCCAACACCGGCAGCGGAAACACGTCCTGAATGCCGCTGGTCAGGTCACGCTCGCAGGCCACGGCCACAATAGCCTTCGGCCTTGCCTGCTTCACCATCTGCCTTGCCAGCGTACCGCCTGTAGCCACGGCAAAATGGCAGCCGTACTTGTGCGCCAGCCCCAGCATAGCGCCTACGCTGCAGCGTCCGCACTGACGGCAGTTTTCTACGTTACGGGTTATCTTATGTACGCAGGTATCCAGCTGGATACAATGCGGTGTTAAAATCATAATTCGGTTGGCAGGCACCTTCACCTTATGCTGCAGCACCAGATTGTTGCTGACCTCGATAAAGGACTGCTCAATGCGGTCACGGGGAATGTTAAATAAGCGTCCCAATACTACCGCAAAGGGGAAAAGAATATTAATCGCCTTCCACGCCCAAAAATACAAAATCTTGAGTACCGGTATTCCCAACAGCGCCATAACAATTCCCAGAACGCCGCTGAGCATTGCCAACACTATAAGTACGCCGAAAAAGCCGAAGACTATCGGCAGAAAACGGCTGATTTCATAAAGCCCCGGAAAGGTTACCTTCCAGACCACATAAAACATCAACGCGCCTAATACGGCGCTGATGGAGGTCAGAGCCATAAATATACGTTTTTTGGGCTTAAATACACTGTCTTCGTTCATTAAAAGATTACTCCTTCAAATCACAGCCTGCTTCAGGCAAGCAGGTCGCCCTCCTGTACGCCGCGGCCGTTCAGGAAAACCTGCGCCGGCATACGTTTTTTGGATTCGGGCTGTACCTCGGTGATTTCCAGTACGCCCTCACCGCAAGCTACAAAGAAGCTGTGCTTGCCGGTTTCGATAACGGTACCGGCAGCAGCAGCGCTGCTTTTGTCAGTCATTTTGCTGCCCCAGATTTTCAAGCTCTTGCCGTTCGGCAGCTTGGTAAAGGTGCTGGGTGCAGGGTTAAAGCCACGGATAAGGTTGTGTACCTCCTGCGCCGTTTTGCTCCAGTCGATATGCTCCATGCTGCGGTCGAGAAGTGTCGCATAGGTAGCCTGCGCATCATCCTGCGGCTCAGCCACGGCAGTACCTGTCGCAATTTTGTCGATAACCTGCAGCAGCAGTGCCGCACCCTGCTCACGCAGAGCGTCATGCAGCTCGCCCATCGTGGTGTTTTCAGCAATAGGCACTACTACCCTGTCCAGCATAGCGCCGGTATCCATACCGATATCCATCTGCATAATCGTTACGCCTGATTCCTTTTCGCCCTTGATGATGGCATACTGAATCGGCGCCGCACCGCGATATTTCGGCAACAGCGAAGCGTGTACGTTGATGCAGCCGTATTTCGGCAGCTCCAGAATTTCCTTGCTCAAGAACTGGCCGAAGGCAGCTACTACAATCAGCTCCGGCTGCAGCTCGTGCAGCAGCTCAACAAATTCAGGGGTTTTTACCTTTTGCGGCTGGTAAACAGTCAATCCCTGCTCCAGCGCATATTCTTTAACCGGTGTTTGCAGCAGCTTGTTGCCGCGTCCCTTAGGACGATCCGGTTGAGTTACTACCGCAAGAATTTCATGCTTACCGCTTTCACACAGCGCCTGCAGGCTGCCTACTGCGAAATCCGGTGTTCCCATAAATACTATACGCATTTGTTTTCCTCCGTATATCTTTTTTTCATATCCCGCTCAGGATTTATCTTACAGCATCCTCGGGATTTTCCTTCTGCTTAGGCGAAATGGTTTTAGCCTTGTCGATGAACAGAATGCCGTCCAGATGGTCCAGCTCATGCTGAATGCAGATAGCCAGCAGACCACTTGCGGAAAGCAGCATGCGTTGACCGGTTTTGTCAGTGAATTCGCATTCTACATATTCGGAGCGCTCTACCTCGCCCTCATAATCAGGCACGGAAAGACAGCCTTCGCTGCCCAACACCTTGCCCTCACGTTTAACAATCTCAGGGTTAATCAGCTCGTACAGGCCTTCGCCTACGTCAATAACTACTACGCGCTTGCTTACACCCACCTGCGGTGCTGCCAGGCCTACGCCGTCGGCCGCATACATTGTTTCTGCCATATCGCGCAGCAGACGCTGCAATTTTTTATCTATACGCTCTACCGGTTGAGCCACCTCACGCAGCACCGGAGCGCCGGCAATCACTATTTTTAACTTAGCCATTTTTGTTCCTCCTTGTAGCTATTCCAATAGTTCATTATAACACATTACTACAGAAAAAAACAAATTCTCTGTGCAGGCTTCCTCATATATTTATGCCCAAACAGCAAAAGCCTTCTGCGTCAGGCGGATTTTCCGTCAGAAGCAGAAGGCTCTTAAGCTTTTTTGTTATCTATTTTTTATAATTATTTTTATCTGCCATACTGATACCGGTATTCACCAGCTTCTGTGCCGGCTTGCTGCCATCTTTTGCTGCAGCAGCGGCAGCCATCACAGCCTCGTAGCCCATTTTGTACTGATTCTGTACGGCAACGGCAATACTATAGTTCTTGTCCTCCAAGCCCAGTAAAGTCTTTTTGCCAAGGTCAAAACCGGTAACGGCAACATCCTTGCGACCTGCAGCCATTACAGCCTCTACAGTTGCATTGGTGGAGCCGTTGTTGCAGGCGATAATGCCTTTAACATTATGAGTGTTTTTGATTTTTTCGGTAACTAGCTTAACTGCGCCCGCTTCATCACCGTAGTTAATAATATAATCATGTTCGATTTTCCAGCTTGCAGGAGCAAATTTACCCCAGTTTGCCATAATACTGTTCAAGCGGTCGGCAATCGTAGTGCTGGCCAAAGTGCTGACATGTACCAGAACTGTTGCCTCCTCGGATTCCTTCACGCCGTTAGCCTTCATCTGCTCTACCATTTGCTGGCAAACCTCGGCGCCGGCTTCGAGATTGTTGGTAAGGAAGGCTGCATCATAATCATTGCTGCTGAGTGCAGTATCAACCAAAAACACCGGCAGCTTCTGCTCACGCAGTGTTTTCGCACTTGCCGTCATATTGGAGCTGTCCGCCGGAGCAAGTATTACTGCGTCCGCTTTTTTACCGGGAAGCTCTTTGACCATATCGCGCTGCAGCTCCCAGTCGCCGTCCTTCATAACGCCGCCGACATAAACGTTAACGTCAGCCTTGGCTGCGCCGTCTTTAATGCCACGGATAACTTCTTCCCAATAGTTACCCTTCATAACCTTAAGTACGGCATAGACGTTTTTGCGTCCTTCCTTAATCTCTGTTACAGGCTCAAAATCCTGCTTAGTTTTAGCGTTCATAACCTTTTGTGTTACCGCGCCCTGTTGCGCATTGTTGCCGCCGCAGCCTGCAACGCCTACAAGCAGTAAAGCCGAGAATAAAACTGCTAATAATTTCTTCATACCCATACTATCAACCTCCGCCTTCTTGCAAACACTTTGATGTTTGTTCATATATTGCAAGAATTATTATAGCACTTTCATACGAAAAATCAAGTAATTTGAAATCTTTATTCGTTTCAACCCGAAGTCTACTGAAACATTTACGCTAAAGATTAAAATGGTTAGCAAGCATCAACCTTAACCCCAAAACCTGTTATTTGCTTCTTTCAAAACAAAAATAAATATTATTTTTGTCCTCATTCAATTCACAATAGCTTGCATTACACTAGGATAACTTTACAAAAACATCTTTCTTGTCACCGAAATTTGTGCTATAATCTATTATCAAGCAAACAAAAGCTAACAACTGTACAGTATGCTTTATGATTATGATAATTTAGGGAGGATTTTTACATATGCTGAACCAGGTTTCTTTATTCACCGAAAACAACGAGGGTGGTTTGTTCAAAATCACTACCATTCTCGCTAAAGCCAATATCAATATTTACACCATGCTGGCCAATGACAGTGCGGAATTCGGCATCGTGCGCCTGATTGTTGACAAGGCAGAAACTGCTATCGAGGTGCTGAAGGCAGAAGGCTATCAATGCCGTCAGGACAAGGTTATTGCCGTAGAGATGAACGATACTCCGGGTTACCTGGACGGAATTCTTGCCGCTATTCACGGTGCCAACATCGACATTTCTTACCTTTACATTTCCTTTAACCGCGACAATGTTAAACCAGTAGTAGTTTTCAAAACCAACGAGCCGGAAACTGCCACCTTCCTTATCGGTCGTGGCTACAAGCTGCTGGAAACATTTTAATAGCTGAGAAAGTTTAGAGGCCGCCTGCTTATATTATTATCAAATTATGCTATTTATAGGACAAGACTGATATTTCATAAAAAAAGCCATCTGAAAGTAGATATCGAAAGTCTACTTTCAGATGGCTTTTTTCTTAAAATTTTAACCACAATATTTTAATTCATTATTTAAATCATCTAAAGCTATTTTTCTTTCATCCGCATTAATCGTCCCATCCTCATACTCAATTTCGACGATTTTTTTATAAACCTCAACAAAATATGCTGTCTCATAAGCTGGCATTCCCCTATAAACAAAGTAACCAGTAACAATTCTATCCATTAGAGCCATCAAGACTTGGTCTATTGTAGCATTCCAGTAAATTATATCATCTGCAACTTTAACATTAGGATCTCTTACTGTTTTTAATAGCATTTTCTCTACTTCGTCAACAAGTTCTCCAAATTCTTTTCCATATCTACATAACCTAAAATCATTTATTTCTTTAGAATATTTTTTGCGGAAATTAGCAAAATTAGCTCTAAAGTTAAGTTCATGAATATTTTCTTTTTTCTTAAAGAACGAGAACATTCAACCACCATCCTTTGGATAAATATTTATATCGCTACAGCAGCTCATACTTATCAGTTTACAGTTCTTCCGCCAGGTCAAGCAGCAATCTTTCCGTTTTTTCCCAGCCCAGGCAGGGGTCGGTAATAGATTTGCCGTAAACGCCGTCATGCACGCCCTGAGCACCGTCCTCGATATAGCTTTCAATCATCAGGCCCTTGACGATTCTGTTGATGTCCACGTTCAGCTTACGGGAATGCACAATATCCTTCGCAATGCGGATTTGCTCCAGATATTTTTTGCCGGAGTTGGCGTGGTTGGTATCCACAATAATTGCCGGATTCTGCAGCTGACGTTCTGCGTACATATCAATAACGATTTTCAGCACCTCATAATGGTAGTTGGGGAAGCTGTTGCCGATGGGGTCAACATAACCGCGCAAAATAGAATGCGCCAGCGGGTTGCCCTTGGTGCGCACCTCCCAGCCGCGGAACAGGAACTCCTGCTCATGCTGCGCCGCCGCCACGCTGTTAAGCATAACGGACAAATCGCCGCTGGTAGGATTCTTCATGCCTACGGGAATGCCTACGCCGCTGGCAATCATACGGTGGAGCTGGTCCTCGCTGGAGCGCGCGCCAACTGCGGCATAGCTCAGCAAATCGGACAGATAGCGGAAAACCTCGGGATAGAGAATTTCCTCCGCACCGGTCAGACCGGTTTCTTCTACCACGCGCACATTCATTTTGCGGATGGCGATAATACCGCCCAGCATATCCTCCTCACCCTCGGGAGAAGGCTGGTGCAGCATACCCTTATAGCCTACGCCGATAGTACGCGGCTTGTTGGTGTACAGACGCGGTACGATAAAAATTTTATCCTGCACCTTTTCCTGTAGCTTAGCCAGACGATATACATAGTCCAGCACAGCGTCCTCATTATCGCTGGAGCAAGGACCGATAACCAGCAAAAAGCGGTCATCCTTGCCTGTAAAAATATTCTTTATAGCCTCGTCACGCTGCAGCTTGAGCAGCTTAGAAGCCTTACTTACCGGATAATCCTCCATTAAGGCCTGCGGCGACGGCAGCACCTTGATAAATTCCATCTGCATGCTCATAAACAATTACTCCCATTAATCAATTTGCTGACACTGGCAGATTTTTTGCAACATTCTACCGGTATTAGCAGTGTTAAATTTCCTATATTGTAACACAAACTCTGTTTTTATACAATCATTTATCACTTTAAATTACACTTACAGGATCAACATTAAAGTATAAATTTGCTTTTTCCTTAAATTCGCTGTTCAACAGCGCCTCCTTGGTCTCTCGCAGGTCCTGCGCCTTCAGCAGCACATTGAAGCGGTACAGATCATAGGCCTTCGCCACCAGCGAGGGGAACGGTCCTGCAATCAGCAAATCCTCCAGCTTTCCTTGCAGCTTCAAGCTCTGCAGATAAAAGACAACCTGCTGCGCCAACGCCAGTCCTGCCCCCTCATCCTTGTCAACCACCTGCAGCTTGAGCATCTGGGCGAACGGAGGATAAAAATAGTTCTTACGTTCCTGCAGCTCGCGCTTGGCAAAGGTATCGTAATCCTGCGTCACAGCCAGCTGCAGAATCGGGTTATCCGGATCATAGGTCTGGAAGATTACATGTCCAGGCCTGTCACCGCGTCCCGCGCGCCCCGCTGCCTGCGTCAGCAGCGAAAAGGCACGTTCCGACGCTCGGTAATCCGGCAGATGCAGCGTGCTGTCCGCCGCCAGTACTCCCACCAGCGTTACATTGGGAATATCATGTCCCTTCGCCACCATCTGCGTACCAATCAGCACATTGGCCGCACCGTCGGCAAAGCGCCGCAAAATATCGGCATGCGCAAACTTCGCCACAGTCGAATCCTGGTCCATACGCAACACGCGCACCTCCGGCAGCTGCTGCAGCTGTTCTTCCGCCTTCTGCGTACCGCTGCCGAAATATTTGATGCGGCGGCTGTGACAGTTTGGACATTCCTGCGGCAGCTGCATCGTATTACCGCAGTAATGGCAGCGCAAATCCTCGTTCTTCTTATGGTAAACCATTGCTACGGCGCAATGCGGACAGGTAATCGTCTGGCCGCAGTCACGGCACATCACAAAGGTAGAATAGCCACGACGGTTCAAGAGGACAATCGCCTGCTCCCCCGCCGCCGCCGTCATCACCAACGCCTGCTGCAGCGCGCGCGACAGCACGCTGAAATTGCGCGCCTCCAGCTCCTTACGCATATCCACGATCTCAACCTTTGGCAAAGCAGCGCCGTTCGGACGTGACGTAAGATGCAAATGTGTACATTCGCCCTGCAGTGCCTTATAATACGTGCATAAATCCGGCGTAGCACTGCCAAGCACCAAAGCTGCGCCGGTCAGGCGGCAGCGGGTGCGGGCAACATCACGTGCATTATAATGCGGACGATGGTCCTCCTCCTTATAGCTGCCTTCGTGCTCCTCGTCGACAATCACCAGTCCCAGCTTTTCAAACGGAGCGAACACAGCACTGCGCACGCCAATCAGCACCCTTGCCTTGCCTGTGCGCATGCGGTACCACACATCGCCTCTTTCGTTTTGTGAAAGCTTACTGTGCGCCACAGCAATTTCACTGCCGAACCACGCCTGAAAGCGCTTCACCAGCTGTGCTGTGAGCGCAATTTCCGGCACCAGCATCAGCACCTGCCAGCCTGCATCCACAGCATGAGCCGCCGCGCGCAGATAAACCTCTGTCTTACCGCTGCCCGTAATACCCTGCAGCAAAAACGACTGCGCACGTTGCGCGTCTATCGCCTGATTAATCTTTGCCGCAGCATCCTGCTGCTCCGCCGTCAGCTGCAGGCTTTCGCCACGCTCCTGCACCGTGTTGTAGCTGTTGCGCAGCACACGCTTCTGCACTGCGTCCGCCAAACCGTTTTGCGCTAATGCGCGCGCCACAGCGGAGCTCACACCCTGCTGCGCCAGCTCGCTTACGCTAAGTGCTCCCGCAGCCTGCGCCAGTACGCCCAGCGCAGCATGCTGCCCCTTGGCACGTTTGGCAAGCGTTCCTTCAGCCAACACCTGCCTGCCTGCGGCATTGATGCGGTAAGCCAACACAGTTTTTTCCTGCAAACGCTCATTATAAACATAATAAAGCAAACGTCCCTGCGCATCACGCACGGCACGCCGCTTAATACTCGATTTCCCCGGCACAAAAAGACGCATCGCCTCTGCCAGCGAACACATATAATAATCTGCCATCCATTTGGCAGTAGCCAGCATTTCCTTATCAAACCAAGGAGTATCGCCCAAGGCTGCCTCCACAGGCTTCAGCTTACCGCGGAGCTCCAGGTCAGCAGGCAATGGCACACACTCCACCACAAAGCCTTCCACCTTCTGGCCGCTGAAGGGAACAACTACACGCCAGCCGCTGTCTATAAACTGCAGCGCTTCCGGCACACTGTAGGTAAACTGACGGAATAAATTTTTCACCGGTAAATTTATTGCAACATTAACAGCAAACATGGCAACCTCCCGCAAACATACTTGTAGTTTATTATAGCATAAATCAGGGAGAAGATAAATCGGCAGGGGTGCGGAGGGTGTGTATATCATGTATATAAATAAGGCGTTCTACCAAAGTTGGGCAGAACGCCTTTTGCAGCTTTATGCTATTTCACTGTTATGCTGTCAGCTTGGATGCCAGCTCACGTACTTCTGCTTCCGAAAGCTTTGAAAGACGTACAGTTCTTTCGATGCTTTCCCCTTCACTCAAAAGGTCTTTGGCTAATTCAATGTTACGTGCCTGTGCTTTTTCACTAGCTTCTTTCGCTACTGCTTCGGCCTTTCTTGCAGCATATTCTTCAATTACATCAGTCATTTTTTCTTCACCCTCCTTGCTGTATTTCAAAAACTCCATGCGCTCGGCAAATTCTTGGTAATGCAGATTCTTTGGCTCTGTGCAATATAAATCCTGCATCAGTTTACCAAGCGCTGTATCATCTCGGCGCTGGCTGTTGACATAGATAATGCGCGAACCATCTTCAAAGCATTTCGCATTTTCATCAATTCTGCGCCTGATATTATACAATGGCAGATTATCGTGCAAGACATCGTTTTCTGTGATAAAAATTACATAGGTATCCGGCAGCTCTTCGTAGAGCTTACCAGGCTGCAGGAAGTGTGTATCAAGGATACTGCTGTAAAATCTGGCGCGTCTTGCAGGTGCGCCTTCATCGCTTCTCTGCACCTCTACGTTAAAATAACGTCCTTTGCTATCCTGCGCTAAAATATCCAGTTGAGAAGAATGTCCGTAGATGTTTTGGATAAAGCTCTGTATCCTGACATTTCTCACCTTAATTTTATCATCTCCCAGGATAACGCGCAAGAAAACCTGCGCTGCTTTTTTGTTGTCATCTAGCATAAAATTCATAAACCTGTTGTTCATCATGCAAAGGCTGCCGATGACCTGCTTGATTTCGCTGTTTTGACCTATTTCGGTTGTTTGCATTACTTTAGCTCCCTTCTTAACAAAAAACGCCCTATGTACTACTCAATAATACATAAGGCGTTCTCAATGACGCTGCGACGACCGTACTCCAGGCAGGCGTGCAAAAATCTTACGAATATATATTATCTGATTTTTCAGATTTTGTCAAAGGGAAAGAAGTTATAAGTTTTTCCCTTAAAAATAGGGTAATTTTAAGGGAAAGCTTTGGGATGTAAGGGAAAAGCACCTGCCTATCATTTTGCTGATAAACAGGTGCTTTGAAATTTAGGTTAGATTAGCTTACTTGCCCTCTTCGAGGATAGCGCGCTCAACAAATTCTCACTTCGCAAAGCTCGCAACAAATTGGAGCTTACTTGTCCTCTTTCTTGCTCCCTATTCGGTCGCAAGCGAGGATGATTCCACCTTTTCGATTTCTCGCTTCGTTACACTCGCGACAAATCGGGTGTCATTTACCAGTTCTGCCACGTTTGGTGAACGGTACGCCTTTAGCGCACAGCGGGCAGGTTTCCGGATCAAAGGTTTCTACGTTAAGGTGCAGCAGAGCCTCGGTGCGAACGCCGAAGTCTACCTTGCCGCCGCTGCGGTCAACCAGCAGGCCTACGCCTACGAGCTCGCCGCCATGCTCTTTAACTACTTCCATAACCTCTTTAACGCTGCCGCCGGTAGTTACGATGTCTTCAACAACCAGTACGCGGGTGCCTGCCGGAATTTGGAAGCCACGACGCAGAGTCATTTTGCCGTTTTCACGCTCGGTGAAGATAGCACGGGTGCCAAGAGCCTTGCCAACCTCGTGAGCCAGCAGGATACCGCCGGTCATCGGGCCAACTACCAGTTCAACATTGTCGTTTTCATAACGACGTGCGATTTCCTGGCACAGGCGCTCGGTATATTTAGGATGCTGCAGTACGTTGAATTTTTCAACATACATAGGGCTATGCAGACCGCTGGTCAGCAAAAAGTGACCATGGAGAACTGCTTCGGTTTCCTCGAGCATTTTCATAACATCTTTTTCTTCTAAAACTGCCATTTGCTTACACTCCTTTAATCTCTTCTACAATTGCCAATGCTGCTGCTTGTCTTGCTTCAGCCTTAGTAATAGGTCTGCCTACTACGATGTGACTGCTGCCGTTTTGCAAAGCGCCTGCCGGTGTTGCTACGCGCTTCTGGTCATCCAGAGAACTGCCCGCAGGACGCACGCCCGGGGTAACAATCAGGAACTCGGGGCCGCAAGCCTCACGTATAGCTGCAGCTTCCTTAGGAGAAGCAACAACGCCGTCCATGCCTGCTTCCTTCGCCAGCTTAGCCAGGCTGATAACTTGCTCAGCAATGGTATTTTTATAATTCAAATCAGCAAACTGTTCATCATCCATGCTGGTAAGAATGGTTACAGCAATCAGCTTCGGTGCCGGACGACCAGCTGCCTCAGCAGCCTCATGCACAGCCTTAACAGCTTCTGCCATCATCTTTTTGCCGCCGACAGCATGAACATTCATCATGTCTGCACCCAAATCGCTGAGTACGGTAAGTGCATGAGCAACAGTGTTAGGAATATCCTGCAACTTGAGGTCCAGGAAAACATGCTTGCCCTGTTCCTTCAAGAAGCGGATAATTTCACTGCCTACTGCATAATAAAGCTCCATGCCAACCTTGTAGTAACTTACTGCGTCACCCAATTCGACAACGCAAGCCTTAGCCTGCTCCAAGGTAGGAAAGTCGAGTGCGACTATTAATCTATCATCAGATTTCATAAAAATCTCCCTTTTGTCATTCTTTCTAAAAGACGCTGGAGAATGCGTCAGATGCGAAGAACGGCGACGACGGCGTACATACTCGTACTCCTCACCCTTCGGGTATTAGCACGACCAACAGTTTTTACTGCATTTACACTTGTAAAAACTGGGTCTTAGCGTCAGGAGCCGTTCTGAAGCAGATGGCGTGTTATACAGCGTCGTTATACAACGGCATGCTTTTTTTACCTTCAGGTAATGCAAGGCCGACAATTTCAGAAATATTCTGCGCGTTATGTCTGTCAAGATATGCCAGCATACCATGGGCAATGGTTTCAGCGATATCAGGCTGTACAAAGTTTGCGGTGCCAACTGCTACCGCACTTGCGCCTGCCAGCATGAACTCAATTGCATCCTCGGCACACATGATGCCGCCCATGCCAATGATGGGGATATGCACAGCCTGCGCCACCTGGTAAACCAGGCGCACTGCTACCGGACGTACAGCAGGACCGCTGAGACCGCCGGTTACGTTGCCGAGCACAGGACGCTGACGCTCAATATCAATCTTGGTACCGAGCAGCGTGTTAATCATGGAAATTGCATCCGCACCTGCTGCTTCTACAGCCTTCGCCATCACCACAATATCAGTTACGTTCGGAGAAAGCTTGGCGATAACCATTTTGCCGGTGTTGGCCTTAACAGCACGTACAACCTCAGCAGCTGCTTCCGGCACAGTGCCGAAAACAATACCGCCCTCTTTGACGTTCGGGCAAGAGATGTTGATTTCTACTGCATCAACACCGTCTACGTCCAGCTTTTTGGCAACAGCGCCGTATTCCTCGGGGGTATGGCCGTAGATATTGACAATCACAGGTACGTTATATTTTTTCAGCTCAGTCAGAGTGTGCTCCAAGAAGTACTCGCTGCCGGGGTTTTCCAGACCTATGCAGTTCAGCATACCGGACGGGGTTTCTACCGCACGCTGGCCCTTATTGCCTGCTGCAGGCTCCAGAGATGTACCCTTTACAGTAACAGCGCCAACCTTTTCCAGGTCGAGAAAATCGGTAAATTCCAGACCAAAGCCGAAGGTTCCGGAGCCGGTAGTAACAGGCGTAGCCATCTTCACGCCGGCAATATCAACTGCCAGACGGCCATCATACAATGCTTTTACCATTCTCCTACCTCCTCTGCCCAGAATACCGGGCCGTCCTTGCAGACCTTGATGCGCTTGCCGATGCCTTCGCAGGCACAGGACAGGCACGCACCCAGACCGCAGGCCATGTATTTTTCCAGAGATACCTGACATTTTACGCCGGCTTCTAAGCAGGCATTGGCAACTGCGCGCATCATCGGTACAGGACCGCAAACGTATACGCAGTCATAGCCACCCTCTTTCAACAGCTGCGGCAGCAGGGCCATTACAGTACCCTTAGTGCCGACACTGCCGTCATCGGTGGTCAGGTCAATATTTTTGCTGAGGCTTTCATAAAGCTTGGTCCAGAACAATTCCTCGGCACTGCGGCCGCCCATCAGGATATCGGTATTGCCCTCACCGAAGCCCTCTGCCAAAAACAGCAACGGAGCCAAACCCAGACCGCCGCCAACCAGCAGCGGTTTTTTTGCGCTCATATCAAAGCCGTGTCCCAGCGGACCGACGATGCTCAGCTCGTCGCCGCTGCAAACGTCAGCCAGAATATGAGTGGCTTCACCAATGATACGGTAGATCATGGTGATGCTGCCCTCAGCCTTGTTAACTCCTGCTACGCCGAAGGGACGGCGCAGCAGCGGAGCAGTATTCTTGCACACCTTCACGTTGACGAACTGTCCGGGGACAGCTTCGTCAGCGATTTCCGGTGCATAAACATTTATTAATTTTGTCGTACTATTTAAAACTCGTTGACCAATTACCTTGGCACTCGCAATAGTTTTAGACATAATCAATCCTCCCAGGTCAGGTCCTGCAGAGCGGTAACGCGTACAACGCTGCGACGACGCATTGCGCTCATAACGTTCAGCAGCTCGCGTGCAGTATCCATAGAGGTCAGGCAGGCAATTGCATGCTCTACGGTAGAACGGCGGATCTTGAAGCCGTCACGTTCAGCATCACGGCCGTGGTTGGTGGTGTTGATAACCATACCGATGCGGCCGCTCTTGATATCATCAATCAGGTTCGGATGACCTTCGCTTACTTTGGTAGCAACCTCAACAGTTACACCGTATTGCTGCAAATATTCCGCAGTCCCGTCGGTTGCGATAACGGTGTAGCCCAGCTCTTCAAAGCCGCGGGCAATAGCAACTGCCTCAGGCTTATCCATATCAGCAACGGTAATCAGGATTGCACCCTCGTGCGGTACATTGATACCGGAAGCGATGCAGGCCTTATACAGCGCACGGCTGTACTGATAGTCGCAGGCCATAACCTCACCGGTGGATTTCATTTCAGGTCCAAGGGTGATATCTACGTTGCTCATCTTATTGAAGCTGAATACAGGAGCTTTAACAGCATAGTAGTCCGGGAAGAAGCGCAGGCCTGCTTGCAGTCCCTGCTCTTTGAGGCTCATGCCCATTGCGCATCTGGTAGCAACGTCTACCATGGAGATGCCGGTAATCTTGCTCAGGAACGGTACGGTTCTGGAGGAACGCGGGTTAACCTCGATTACATAGACATGCTCGTCACGAACGATGTACTGAATGTTAATCATGCCCTTAACTTCCAGGCCCAGAGCCATTTTGTTGGTGTATTCGATAATGGTGCGGATAACACTCTCGCTCAGGCTGCGCGGCGGATATACGGCGATGGAGTCACCGCTGTGTACGCCTGCACGTTCAACGTGTTCCATGATGCCGGGGATTAATACTTCCTTGCCGTCGCAAATAGCGTCAACCTCTACCTCAGTGCCCTGCAGGTAATGGTCAACCAGTACCGGATGCTCGTGAGAAGCCTTAACAGCATAGGTCATGTAGTTGCGCAGCTCGTCATCGTTATAAACGATTTCCATAGCACGGCCGCCCAGTACGTAGGAAGGACGAACCATAGTCGGATAGCCAACATTGTGGGCAGCAACCAGCGCACCCTCGGTATCGAATACGGTGTGGCCCTGCGGACGCGGGATATCGCAGCTTGTCAGCAGCTCGTCGAAGCGTTCACGGTCCTCAGCGCGGTCGATGCTGTCAACGGAGGAGCCCAGAATCTTCACGCCTGCGCGGGAGAGCGGACCTGCCAGATTGATAGCGGTCTGACCACCGAATTGAACGATAACACCTTCCGGTTTTTCTTTGTCGATAACGTTGAGAACATCCTCAACAGTCAGCGGCTCAAAGTACAGCTTGTCGGAAATATCGAAGTCAGTGGAAACGGTTTCCGGGTTATTGTTGATGATAATGGTTTCATAGCCCATTTCCTTCAACGCCCATACGCAGTGTACGGAGCAGTAGTCGAATTCTACGCCCTGACCGATACGGATAGGACCGGAGCCGAGTACAACTACTCTCTTTCTGTCACTTACTTCAACCTCATCCTCGGTTTCGTAGCAGGAGTAGTAGTACGGGGTTGCAGCTTCAAATTCCGCAGCGCAGGTATCAACCATTTTGTAGGTCGGCAGAATGCCGTTAGCCTTACGCATATCGCGGATTTCAAACTCAGTCTTGCCTACGCGTTTACCGATAACAGCATCGGCAAAGCCCATTCTCTTAGCCTTACGCAGCAGGCTCGGAGTCAGCTCGTGAGTTTCCAGAGCTTTTTCCATTTTAATGATGTTTTGGATTTTGGAAAGGAACCACATGTCAATCTTGGTGATATCGTGAATCTCTTCCAGAGTAATGCCGCGGCGGATAGCCTCAGCAACAACGAAGCAGCGCTCGTCATCAATGCGCTTGATGCGGTCATGAATTTCTTCATCGCTCAAAGCCTTCAGCTCAGGCATTTCCAGATGATTGAGGCCGATTTCCAGGCAGCGAACTGCTTTCAGCATGGAAGCTTCAAAGCTGCGCTCAATCGCCATAACCTCACCGGTAGCCTTCATCTGAGTGCCCAGAGTGCGGTCAGCGGTTACGAATTTATCGAACGGCCAACGCGGGAATTTCAGTACGATATAGTCAATGGTAGGCTCGAAGCAAGCCTTAGTCTTTTTGGTAACAGCGTTCTCGATTTCGTCCAGGTTGTAGCCGACAGCAATTTTGCTGGTAACCTTAGCAATCGGATAACCGGTAGCTTTGGAAGCCAGTGCGGAAGAACGGCTTACACGCGGGTTAACTTCGATTACATAATAGTTTTCGGAGTACGGGTCGAGAGCCAGCTGTACGTTACAGCCACCAACTACGCCCAGCTCACGCACGATATCGATAGAAGCCTGACGCAGCAGCTGTACTTCTTTATCGCTCAGAGTCTGTGCCGGAGCCACAACGATGGAGTCGCCGGTGTGTACGCCAACAGGATCCAGGTTTTCCATGGAGCAGACAGTGATGCAGTTATCAGCAGCGTCGCGGATTACTTCGTATTCGATTTCCTTCCAGCCAGCGATGCTGCGTTCAATCAGGCATTGACCGATAGGGCTGTAGCCCAGGCCCTTTTGCACGATGTCAATCAGCTCTTCCTCGTTTTCAGCAATACCGCCGCCGGTACCGCCGAGGGTATAAGCAGGACGGACAATCAGCGGATAGCCGATTTCCTTGCCGAAGTCGCACGCAGCTTCAATGGTTTCTACGATAGTGCTTTCAGGAATCGGCTGATGGATTTTCTCCATAGTTTCCTTGAACATTTCGCGGTCTTCACCACGTTTGATAGCGCTGATCTGAGTGCCCAGCAGACGAACGTTGTATTTGCTCAGAATGCCTTGCTCTTCCAGTTTCATAGCCATGTTCAGGCCAACCTGACCGCCAAGTGTTGCCAACAGGGAATCAGGATGCTCACGTTTGATAATTTTTTCAATGAATTCAACGCTGATAGGTTCAACATATACACGGTCAGCCACATGCACATCAGTCATAATGGTCGCAGGGTTACTGTTAATCAGTACAACCTCCAGGCCTTCCTCCTTCAGAGCACGGCAAGCCTGGGTGCCTGCATAGTCAAACTCTGCTGCCTGACCGATAATAATAGGGCCGGAGCCGATAACGAGAACCTTTTTAATATCTTTAAGTTTCGGCATAATTAACGACCCTCCATCATATCAACAAAATGTTTAAACAAATAATCATGATCACCAGGGCCGGGGCAGGCTTCCGGATGATATTGAACGGTAAAGGTAGGATGCTTGGTGTATTCCAGGCCTTCGATAGTACCGTCGTTCATGGAAATATGGCTGATGTTGATGCCCTTGCCTTCCAGAGATTTTTCATCTACAGCATAGCCGTGGTTTTGGGCGCTGATGTAGATGCGGCCGGTTGCCAGGTATTTTACCGGTTGGTTAATACCACGATGGCCGAATTTCATTTTATAGGTATCAGCACCGTTAGCCAAAGCCATGAGCTGATGACCGAGGCAGATACCGAAAATCGGTTTCTTGCCGATTAATTTCTTAATGTTTTCAATAACCTCAGGCAAATCCTTCGGGTCGCCAGGGCCATTGGACAGGAAAATACCGTCCGGATCGCATGCCAGCACCTCTTCTGCGGTAGCGGAAGCAGGGAATACTGTCAGGCGGCAGCCAAAGGCTTCAATGGATTTCAGGATATTGCGTTTAATACCGAAGTCCATAACAGCTACATGCAGCTTGCCCTCGCCCATGGTGTAAACCTCGGGAGTGGTAACCTCCTCAACCTGGTTGTGTACTGCCGGTAAAGCCAGCAGCTTCTGTACTTCCTCCTCAGGCATTTCTGCCGGAACGATTACGCCCTGCAGTACGCCGTGATTACGGATTTTACGGGTGATAGCACGTGTATCTACACCTGCTAAGGTCGGGATATCCTGTTCAATCAGGAAGTCCTCCAGGCTCTGCTCATTGCGCCAGTTGCTGGGGCAATCGCACAGCTCGCCGATAACGAAGCCCTGGAAGAAGCATTTCTTGCCTTGGTTAAACAGCGGGTTGCAGCCATAGTTGCCTACCAGCGGATAGGTCATTACTACAATCTGACCGCAGAAGGACGGGTCGGTCAAGGTCTCCTGGTAACCGCTCATGCCGGTGGTGAATACAACCTCACCTACAGCATTGCGTTTGCCACCATACAGAGTGCCTTCAAAAACGCTGCCGTCTTTTAAAACTAATTTTCCTTTTCTTACTTTTTCGTGCATACTACACCATCCCTCATTACAAAATTACCGTGCAGCATAGTTGCAACAGCCTTACCGGTGCAAGCCTTGCCTTCGTACGGAGTGAATTTGCCGCGGGTATAGAATTTGGAGCTGTCAACAGTCCATTCTTTATTTAAGTCCATAATAGTGATATCAGCAACACTGCCCTCTTTCAGAGTACCGCCGGCAAGCTTGAACAGCTTAGCAGGCTCGCAGCTCATTTTGCTGATGATAGTATTCAGGTCAAATACATGGGTGTGATATAAGTCAGTCAGCATTACTGCCAGAGAGGTTTCCAGACCGCAGAAGCCGTTCGGAGCATAACGGAATTCAACATCCTTTTCTTCCGGTGCGTGCGGAGAGTGGTCGGTAACGATTGCGTCAACAGTGCCGTCCAGAACAGCCTCACGCATAGCCTGTACATGGTCTGCACTGCGCAGCGGCGGGTTAACGCGGGTTGCGGAATTGTAATCTGCGCAAGCCTCATCAGTCAGAGTCAGATGATGTACGGTTACTTCGCTGGTAACATTTACGCCGCGTTTTTTAGCCTGGCGGATGATGTCGATAGCACCCTTGGAGGCAACGTGGCAGATGTGTACATGTGCACCGGTGTATTCAGCGATGATGCAGTCACGTGCAACAGCGATATCCTCACTGATTGCCGGTACGCCCGGAACGCCGATACGTGCGGAAACAGCGCCTTCATGCATGTAGCCTTCGGAATCCAGCTCAGGATCAATCGCATGGCACAGCAAAGGTTTGTCGAAAGCAGTTACATATTTGGCAGCCAGCACCATCAGACGGGAGCTCTTTACATAGTGGCCGTCATCGGAGAAGCCCATAGCGCCTTTTTCTGCCATGTCGCCCATCTCTGCCAGCTCTTCGCCCTTTTCGCCCTTGCTGATTGCGCCGATAACTTCAACGTTAGCGTAGCTTTCCTCGCGAGCGCGTTCTTTGATACCGCTTACTACGATGGATGTATCAATAACAGGCTTGGTATTCGGCATGCAGGCAACGGTGGTTACACCGCCGGCAGCAGCAGCCTTGGTACCGCTGATAATATCTTCCTTAGCTTCCAGGCCGGGCTCACGCATATGAGTGTGTACGTCAATCAGACCAGGAGTTACTACGAGGCCGGTTGCATCAAAAACCTCGTCAGCTGCTTCGGCAATATCCTTGCCCAAAGCTTTAATTTTGCCATCCTCAACGAGGATATCCATTACAGCATCTAATTTTTGGCTGGGGTCTACTACCCTGCCGTTTTTAATCAATGTTTTCAATGTGTTTACCTCCTGTCAAAGTCAAGAATAAGAGTGCCATACGTACAGCTACGCCGTTTTGTACCTCAGTACGGATTGCGGCGTTATCGCAGTAACCAACCTCCCAGGAGATTTCCAGACCACGGTTCATCGGGCCGGGATGTAGCACGGTTACGTCAGGCTTAGCCAGCTTCAGGCGGTTTTCGTTAATACCGAAGATACGTGCATATTCACGCGGAGACGGGAACAGGCCTTTTTGCTGACGCTCCAGCTGAATACGCAGGATATCGATTACGTCAGCGCCTTCGATTGCTTCTTCAACGCGTTTGTGTACTGTAACGCCCAGAGAAGCGATGTCGTGCGGCAGCAGAGTCATAGGACCTGCAACGTGTACATCAGCGCCCATTTTGGTCCAGGCAGCAATATTGGTGCGGGCAACACGGCTGTAGAGAATATCGCCGATAATTGCCATTTTCAAGCCCTTCAGGTTTTTGCCCTGCTCACGGATAGTAAACATATCCAGGAAGCCTTGAGAAGGATGTGCGTGCGCGCCATCGCCGGCGTTGATGATTACAGGGTCTGCAACCTTAGCAGCATATGCTGCAGCGCCTTCAATGGGGTGACGCATAACAATCGCATCACAAGCCATGGATTGTACAGTCAGGATGGTGTCGCGCAGGCATTCACCTTTGACAACACTGGAAGAGGATGTAGTGATGTTTACTACATCGGCACCCAGATATTTGCCTGCCAGCTCGAAGGATGTACGGGTACGTGTACTGGGCTCATAGAACAGATTGATGATAGATTTACCGCGCAGTGAGGGCACCTTTTTGATATCCCTCTTCATAATCTTCTTCATTTCCTCAGCTGTTTTCAAAACCAGCTCGATTTCCTCAACGCTGAGGCTTTCCAGATCCAGTATATCTCTGCCACCCAGAGATACATTTGATTTAGCCATTAGCTTTACCTCCTGTTTTTTATAATAAAATTGCATAATAAAAGGCCTTCTCATCCCATGATGGTGCAAAAAGGCCTTAGGTTTCATAATAACTTATACCTTGCAGTCTCACAGGACCAATTTAAAGGTGCAAATTGATTGTATATATTTTACACCTTAATGAAGAATACGTCAAATATTTCGAGGTAAAATCTTGGCAGGATTTTTTTACTTATAGTATAATAAAGAAGATTAAAAATTAGCGAGGTAATTATGCGAAACACCATTATAGATAATCTGCGTGGCATCTGCATGCTTGGTGTCATCGGTATTCATATCGGCAGCCTGGCACTTGCCCCCAACAACTTTACTCTTTACTTATTACTGGAGATTTTAAGCCGTTACAGTGTCCCCTCCTTTTTCTTTATCTCCGGCTACGGCCTGGCCTGTACGGATAAAGGCCTATTAAGCGGCAGCCGGCTGAACTATATCGACTTTATGAAGAAGCGTCTGCGGGGAGCAGGCCTGCCCTATCTCAGCTGGTCGCTTTTTTACATGCTCTACTTCTGGCTAATTCTGCCACCGGGCTTCGTCAGCTGGAATCCGCTACATGTGGCCTATGTATTATTCTTCGGCCTGGGCTGCTACCATTTGTATTTTATGGTCATCCTGCTGTGGTTTTATGCAAGCTATCCGCTCTGGCGCCGGCTTCTTCGTATAATTATACATCAAAACATACCATTTATGCTAGTGCTTTTATTCATTTTCCAGCTTGCTTTCAACTGGTGGACAACGCATCCTGGCCTGAATACAGCGGGTTGGAGCGTCTTGGCTAAAAATTTCTTTGATTATCGTCTCAACTATCTTCCCTTGCATTATCTGCTTATTTTTATAAGCGGCGGCCTGGCAGCCTGCTATTGGGAAAAATTCATCGCCCTTCTGCGCAGATACAGCGCCATGGTATGCATAATTTTTGCTGCAAGCGTGGCCTGGGACGTGCAAAGCTGTTACGAAGCAGTTACGGTCAAAGGCTACACGCTGATTGATCTGGCCAACACCTATCACCAGCTCAGCCCGCAGGGACTCTGCTACACCGTAGGCTCACTGCTCTTCTTCTGCCTGGCACTGGATTGGCTGGAGCGCAGAGCGCAGGCAAAAGCACATACAGAAGCTTCCAATGCACTGCAATCTATCCCTCAAGCAGCATCGCATACAGAGGCTCCCAATGCACTGCTATCTATCCCTCAAGCAGCATCACATACAGAGGCTCCCAATGCACTGCTATCTATCCCTCAATCAGCATCGCATACAGAGGCTCCCAATGCACTGCAATCTATCCCTCAAGCAGCATCACATACAGAGGCTCCCCTTGGGGGGAGCTGTCACCGCAAGGTGACTGAGAGGGGTTCCCTCGCCAACCTCCTCTATAAAGCCATCAGCATTCTTTCCGCCTACTCCATGCTCATCTACTTTGTGCATCCGTTGCTCTTGGACTGGCTCAGCAGCGCTTATAACCATTTCGGCATCATCATGACCGTCAAAAAGGTAGCCCTTTCCTACGTGCTGCTGGTGCTCGGCTCGCTGGCCCTCAGCATCCTGCTGACGAAGGCATTTGCAAAATGCAGTACGGCAAAGCTGCTGTTTACAGGTAAACGGTGATTTCAATACAAAGCAAAAAGACGTTGCGTGCTTTTTCAAGCACACAACGTCTAATTTTTTTCTTTTAAAATTTACAGCTGAGCCTTCATTAATTTCTTATATACCTCAACGCCGGGCTGGTCAAATGCATCCACATCCGCCAGCTCGCCCTCGTAGGCAATCGTCAGCATCAAAAAGTACATCAGCTGGCCAAGATAATATTCATTCAGCTTCGGCAGCGTAAAGCGCGCATTATAACGGTTATCACCCGTCAGCGCCGCTTCATTGGCATTCAGCGCCGCTTTAAGAGCCTTCGCCATATCCATGCCCTCGTACTTATCAAAGAACGGTACATCCGCAAAGGGATTATGCAAAATTGCCTCCTCCTCAGGATTGGCAACCTCCAGGAACTGCACCACCTTATTCAGACGGCCGTCCTGATGCTGCTGCGTCTGCGCATGCATATCCGTCGTACCTACAGCAACAATCGGCGTTCTTCCGTAGTGAACAGTTGCACCCTCACGATTGCACCGCTTGCCAAGCGATTCCGCCAACAGCTGCACATACCATTCGCTCAACGATTTCAGGCGCATGCTGTACGGCATGAACACTTCAATATCACGTCCGCGCTCATAAGCCATGAATTTCAGCAAAGCGTTGAGCAGCGCAGGATTCTCCGCAAGCTCTGCCTGCTGGCAATAGATATCCATATCACGCGCACCGCGCAAAAACTCCTCAATATCACCGCCAAGGGCAGCCATCGTTACGAGTCCCGGGTCAGTCATAATGCAGAAGCGTCCTCCAATGCCCTCCTTGATGTCAAAGCGCTCCCAGCCAAATTTTTCCGCCAGCTGCAAAAGCGGCGCATTTTCCACCGGAGCCTTTAAATCAGTAACTACCGTGCAGTCAAGGTCGATATCTGCGTTTTTAGACAGATTAGCATAGAAATACGTAAAGGCAGAAATTGTTTCCAGCGTAGTACCGGATTTAGAAATCGGCACCAGCATAATCTTTAGCTTCTTGCCTTCTTGCGCACTTACTCCAGCCATACGTCGCATCTTGAACAGCAAGCTGTTGCAGTCCACCGGATCAAGATTATTGCCGGAAAAATAAATGCAGGGCTGGCCTTGGCGCAGTGTTGCACTGGTATTCCAATGATAACCGCCAAAGGCATCAAACAGCACCTTGTTGCCCAAGTAGGAGCCGCCAACGCCCAAAAAGATTACGACATCTTTACTGCGCAAATGCTTGCTGTAGCGCATCAGCTTAATAATCGACTGCTCCGTATTGGGGTTGCCGTCAGCAATATATGGCATGCGTGGAAAGTAAACATGCTCAGGCGCGCCGTCCTTAGATAAATGCTTCTTGGCAAAGCCGCTGCGGCGCAACTCGCACACAGCCTTCTCGGCTGCCGCTCCCTGCTGCTGCAGTGCCTGCTCCACTTCCTGCGCTTGCAGTCTGCCCGCTCCAACCATATTGCTGAAGTCAAAAACAATACCACTGGGCATAACAATTTTATATTCCAAAATATACACTCCCAAATATTAGTTGCACCTATAATATGCTATTATAACATATTCATACAGCAAATTCCATAGACTATAAGAGCAAGTAATATTTTATCGCAAACAAGACTGAAGCTTTATTTTACCTCTACCAGCTCAATATGGAAGTTCAGTTCCTTGCCGGCCATTTCATGGTTAGCGTCAAAGGTAATGTTAGTCTCGTCCTTTTCGGTTACCAGTACAGGAACAGGCTGACCGAATTGGTTCTGCAGGTAAACTCTCTGGCCAACGGCCAGATTTTCGGAACCAGGCAGTTGGGCAATCGGCATGGTGAAGATAGCCTTCGGGTCAGCCTCGCCATATGCTTCTGCCGGCAGCAGATGGATGTCAACCTCAGCGCCAACCTCCAGGTCTGCAACAGCTGCATCAAAGCCTTTAATCATCTGGCCTGCGCCGCAAACAAATTCCAACGGCTCGCCACGGTCATAAGAAGAATCAAATTGCTTGCCGTCATTAAAGGTACCTTTATAGTGTACACGACAGGTTTTTCCTACATTACGTCCGGTTAATTCATTGCTCATTATTAAATCACCTCATAAAAATATTTGATATAAAGCCGGTATAAGCGTATATCAGTCACAATTATGTATATTATACTATAAATTTCGCCTTATTTCACCTCAAAAAAACGTCAGCCGGTTAAATTCCGACTGCCATAATTATCTCAGACTCTGCGCATCAGCGCTTCTATTCACCCTCCTGCAGAAAGATACTGCCTCATCAGACCCTTAAAGCCCTGCTTTTTGAAGTCCTTCAACGGCAAAAATTCAATCTCAACACTGTGATTAGCATATTCAGACCTCATTTCATTGAACTCTTCCACAGTCATATCTGTTTCCTGCGAAGCATCTGCCTCACTTCTGCAGGTCATGTTGCGGTAAACGCCAAGGCCGTCATCCTTCGGCCAAGTAAAATAAAGCTCATAGCATCCAAGGCTGCCGTCAGGCTGCAAACGCTCAACAGCAAGCACCTGATGCGAAATGCCGGTGCCGCCTCGTGTCACCAAGTTGTCATTCGCCATAAGCTGCAGGCTGCTGCGGCTCCAGCCCTCCGCAACATATTTCACCCTGCCGTCCGCAAAGGTGTAAATCGCATAAATCTCCTTACCGTAATGCCCCACGCCGCGTTTTTGGCTAATCCAACCGATAAGCAGCTCCGGAACACCGTCGCCGCTGATGTCCTGCAGCGTGTAGCCAAGCTGCTGCAGGGCCACCTCCCGATTGGCGAAATCCCGCACCTCACAGATACCTGTTCTTCCCTGCTCCGGCAAGTTATCACTCGTACCGTCAGCAATAAATTCATAAACGCTGTCTACAACCTTTGCATATTCCTGCTCATAGGCCGGCGCTACTTTAGCAGCGGCCTCAGCCTTAGGCAAATCCATCTGCGGTAATACGGCATTTTTCTCTGTGCCGTAACCGGCAAACGCCACTAGAAGCATTGCCAGCCACATGCTCTTAAACAGCTTCCGCTTCATTACGCCACCTCCTGTCAAAAGATGTTTCAGCAAAATTTGCTTTGTCCTTTACTTTGCTTAATGAACGTCATGCTCGCAGTAAATAATTTCCGAAATCACATCTTTAGAATCCAATTTCACATAAAAGCTCTTGTGCAGGAATTTTTGCCCTCTTGCGTTATAGGCATATTTCAACCAGCCGATCATATAATGCGTATCAGAACGGCCTCCGCCCATATAATCATCCTCCCAGCCGTTCATTTTCAGGTAACCGTCCAAACGAATCTGGCTGTCAGTATTAAGCAGCTGACCGACAGCATAGCCTGCCATCATGCCATGAAGCTTATTGATTTTCACCTCACTAACTCTGTTTTTTGCCGAGTCTATATAGAACAAGCGCGGTCCGACCTGCAGCTTCTTATCGGCATAGGTGATAGTATCATCCGTATTCTGCTCCACAGGCCCCGGGTAATAAGCACCTGAAGCAAAAATCTCGGGATCCATAATCCAATCTGCCTCCAGGGCAGCATTAAAGCGTCCTGCTGCACTGGCAGCTCTCGGGGTTGTATCAAGATATTTGCTTGCCATAAAACCAACATAGCCCTTTTCAGTAGTACCAAGAAGCCATTTGTATTCACTGTTTACTACATCTACAACTCTGCTTACATAAAATTTATCTCCCCTTTGCAGCATGGTGATAACATCACAGTCGGTATTAGGCTGTGTTCTGACATTAACATCGGTTGCGTTGCAATATACTTCCAGCGGCCAGCCGGGATAAGACCTGAGCTCGTTGGCCAAATAAGCTGTGTTGACCTCGGCAAAGGCAGTGTTGGCAAACATTGCCAGACCAAGCGCTGCGCTTAAGAATAATTTCTTTTGCATATCCATCCCTCCTATTCATGCCATCTGCGTTACGGGCAGTTGTTTTCCTGATTATATTTTAGCGTGAAAATAAGAAAAGCGCCCCACCCGAAAGCGTGAATTCGGGTAGGGCGAGAGGGATTTGAGGGGGAGGAAGGATATATTTTTATGCCTCATCAAGCTCCTGCAAACGTTTCAACCATCTTATAACAGCGCCATTTTTGATAAAGCCTAATAACGCACCATCACAAAAGCGCTCTGCCCTAAGAGAAGCTATCAGTAAAGCCAATATGCATTGAGCATCTAATACAGAAGCATCGGCTTTCATCATGGAATCATAACCCCATTCTATGCCATTAGCCTGAAGAATTTCTGCATATTTACCCGGTACTATTTCATCACTTTCTTTGGCAAATTTATAGATATCACCTTCCAACCTATGAACCGTTATAGAATAAATGACGAAAGACTAACTATAAAAAGTCAAGAGGTGGGTAAGAAAAAATTTCCGTATAGGT
>OLFY01000251.1_pt1 | contig 84775 bp, 56 predicted proteins | sample 1605611 | NCBI WGS metagenome assembly OLFY01 (sample SAMEA3888923, study PRJEB22519) | human gut metagenome | biome: human gut; feature: human-associated habitat; material: faeces | place: Denmark | collected 2011 | reverse complement strand
TAAACACTAGTATTAATATTAATTTATTTATTATGAACAAAAAGTTTTCTACTTTTTTGGCGGGTGTCGCTCTGTTGAGTGCGATGTCTGCTAATGCGCAGAATCTTGCAAGTGCTCCGGTTGGTGCTGATGCCGCCAAGGTTGTGAAGTTGGATGAGGCTGCAAGAAAAGGTGTGTACCAAATCAGAGACGATAAGGGACAGGCTCTTGTTATTGAGAATGGCAAATATGCGTTTAAGACTGTAAGCTCATTGACAGATCTAAAGGCTTCCTTGTGGTGTGTAAAGGTAACAGAGGAAGGTTCTGGTAAAGAACCTATTTATGACTTCTTTAACAAGGCGACTGGCGAGACTTTAGCTGTTTCTGATTTAGATGCTTCGGCTATTAAGGCTGGAACATTTGCGACAACAGACTCTTTGACTGTTGGCGAGAGCTTTGGTGGTTGGGCTTTCTCTAGTACTTATGAGACTACGCTGCTAGATAACCAGCCTATGTATACGTATTATGAACCAGACTATGTGCTTCTTTTAACAAAAGGCACTAATAATGGACTTCAAGCAAAAAGAGTATTGGCTAAAGATATTAGACAGGATGCAAAATCTAAGGGTGCGGTAGAACTTACTCTGTTTAATGCCGGTACGTATGTATTGAGCGCTAGCGAGATCAATGAGTATGTGAAAGACAATAAGTTCGTTCTTACTTTTGAGAAGGATGCGAACGCAGACGTTAATCCGTTCTCTACAACTCAGTTCGTAGCGAAAGGTGTTGCTGATAAGAAAGATAGCAATACGGCACGTAATTTCGTATTCGTTACTTCCAAGGAAGACGCGAACCAATATTTGAAAGTCGATACTGCCGCTAACGGTGTTGGTATCCAGTTCTTGAAGTTTGGTTGGACAGATGAGTCTAAGGAACCTAGCAAGGATGTAGAGAACTCAAGTCTTGCGGATCAGCATAAGTTCTTATTTACCTATCGTCCTTCTACGGATAGCTTGTATATCCAAGTGATGCAGGCTCGCTATAAGAACGAGAAGACTCCGGAGAAATATTGGAATCAAGTAACAAATATCATCGACTATGGAACTACATACCACGATATCTTCTGTGCGGGAGATGAGGTAGGCGGACCTGTAGGCGCTGATAGCTTGTTCGTTAAGTTGCAGAACTTTACTGTGGCTGATAGAATCGCTACTATCGGTTTGAAACCAATTAATACGCATATTAAATACAATGCTACAAACTGTTTCGTTCAAAGCGATAAGACTTCAAAAGACAATGGTTTGTATATCATTAAGAATGCCAAGGGAGAAGTGTTGGCCGCTCCTATCCATGAAAATGATAATGTTGGTAACAATACGATCGAATGGGTGAAATTGGATGAGCAACAGCCATTGCACATGCCTGCTTATCAGTGGGTTGTTACGAAGACTTTGAGCACTGCGACTTCTTTGGCTACTTCTCCGATTACTATCACCAACCGTGAGTTCCCGAATAAGAAATGGAACAATGTTCAATTGAGATTGAATGATAAAGGTGAGATCATTGCGTCTTCTTCAGAATTTAACAATGTTACATTCGATCAGATTAAAGATTCTACTATCATCAAGGATAAGAAGTTAGGTTATAAATACCTTTCAAATAATGAGTTGATAGTAAATAAATACAAATTCAACTATTTGAATCCGTTTACTCAGGACTATTGGATCGCTAATGGTGCGGATAAGGACTCTTTGATCTACGTAAAACAAGATGCGAATGAGTATATTTTGACTGAAGGATCTACCGCTGAGTATGGTATTGATGTTGACGCTACATTATTAAAGAAGATCCCGGGACTTGCTCAATTGGAAAGAACAAACTACGTGATCGCTAAGAACAAGACGGCTAAATTAGTTAAGGCTTATGGTAGCAAGTATTCTATGGGTGCTGCTAATTATGGTACTGTAGCAGAAGTGGATACATTCTTCTTCAAAGAGAACAACCACTATGATGGCAAGCATTACTATGCGATCTTGGAGACAGCTTATGATAACACGAAGCATGCGGCATATATCGCTGATCTGAATAAAGAGACTTCTAAAGTTGGTATCGCTGATGACGGTATGACCGCAGGTTTGAAGGTTCAGTTATTGAATGAGTCTAGAACCTCCGCATTTACTGTAGAGCCTAGCGATGCTCCGTTGTATCGTCGTTTCAACAAGGCAATCTTGGGTGAAGATGAGAAAGATGGTCCTGATAGCTTATTGTTCGTAGAGAAATATCGTAAAGAATACTTGATGGATGAAGGTAACAGTAGTTTCACTGACGAGTTCGTTGATTATCTAGGTATCTGGAGCAAGGAAAAAGCTGAAAACAAGTTGGCTATGCGCATTGATACCGCATGGTTGAACCGTGGTGCTGGCAATGTTAAGCCTCAATATTTGATCTCCGTAGCCCGTGACGATCAAGGCGCTATCGAAACGATTCCTTGTGATGAGGCAGATGACAAACACTTCTATATTGATGATAAGGGTGTTGCCCATAAGACTGATAAGTGGCATTGTCAACATGCTAAACAAGGTAGAACTGGTTTCGCTTATGGCAAATATTTGGTAAGCTTCGCCGACTCTGCAAGAATGAAAGATAGCAATACTAAACCTTGGATGGATATCACTAACGGTTATACTCGCGTAGGTTTCGTTAAGGCAGTTCATGCAGGTGATAGCTTGTTCATCTTGGTTAACGAGTTCAAGAATATGAAACCGGCAGACTTGGATACGGCTGATATCGTAAAGGCATACACCGCCGCTAAAATCAACGGTAAATATATCGTTAACTTACAAGGTGACCAACACAAGAACGTAACGTGGTCATTCCGTTATGTAGATCCTGACAAGGCAGCCAATGTAACAGAGGAAGATCCGAACGTTAACGCATTCATGTTCGAGTCTAATGTTTATACGGATGAAAAATTAGATACTCCTGATTATGATGCTGTTGCGGGTGCTCAAAAGAATATTCCTTTAAGCAATGTTCATGGATTGGGTAATGCTATCGCTCCGAACTATGCGGCATGGTTGAAGATGCAGAATGGTTGTCTGGTATTGACACGCTACGATTCAGACTTCAATTCTTCTAAGACAGGTGGTGATGCGGCTTTGGTATTCAATGTGGCTCAAAAGACTGACGCGGACGATATGGTTACCTCTATCGATGGCGCTAACGTAGAAGGCGTATCAGTGGTAGCTACTAACGGTGCTGTGACTGTTCAAGGTGCCGCTGGTAAGCCAGTAGTAATCACCAATATCTTAGGTAAGGTAGTCGCTGAGACAGTTCTTTCTTCTGATAACGCTACAATCGCCGTACCTGCTGGTATCGTAGCTGTGGCTGTTGATGGTGAGGAAGCTGTTAAGGTAGTTGTTAAATAATTAAACGACTAATAGATAGGTCAAGAGATGGGGGATTCCCCATCTCTTCCTTTAAGAAGATATTTATAATTCTGAAATTCCCGTGCGGAGATAGACTCTTCAAGTACACTGCGATGGTAGAACATGCGGGGATATTAATACTAAAGTAAAAAATTAAAGCTCTCCGTCAGTATTTCCGTGAGGCAAGAAAGCGGAAAAAGAATAAGCCCCGGTCGGTTTCTTGATCGGGGCTTTTTGCCTATTCTTTGTCGTTTTTATCTTTAAGTCTCAATCCGGTTCTAGCGTTGAGGGGAGAGATTACCGAGTGGCCTAAATCGCTTTCAAGTTGTTTGCGGGCGGCCTCTGCTGCTTTTCCTCCTTGTTTGGCGATAACTTCGTGTTCTTCGAGATGTTGCGGATTCTTTTCTTTGGACAATTCAGTGGTAGCTGCTTCGGCAAGCATATTAAGAGCAAGCTCCGTATTGGTCATATTGTCTCGCAGGCTCTCTTTTTTCAGTCCTTTGAATTGTTTATATTCTTTGGCAGTTTTACCAGCCCACGTTTGATAGATGATATCTGTAAGGGTAGCGAAGTGAATACCCTCTTGTAGTCCGTGCCGTTTCCATTCGTCGGTTAGGTCCTTGCGTATCTCGATACTTTTAAGGCGTTGATTAATCCAAGTTATCCGAGTACCCTAAAGCTTTATATTCCCTCATGGCTCGATCTATCGTTAACTCGGGGTCTTGCATTTCATCCAATCGCTCTTTTGCCACTTGGGCCATCCATAGCTTGAAAGGTTCTGCTTTAGGGGATGGGATGGATTGGATAAGCCGGAACAGCTGTTCTGTCGTAGCTACGTCGGTTTTGTAGTATTTCCCATCGGTAGAAGGTAATTTCAGTTGGTTACAATTTGTAACCAACTCATTTCCCTCTTTTCTTAGCCTATGTTTCAGCACCTTCCAGTAATTGCTAGGATTAGGACTATCTGTTAGGATAGCGACAACGTCTACTACAGAGAAAAACCATTCCTCTGTTTCATCGTCCCAGACTGTACGTACTTTTTTCTCTTCGAAAATCTTGATAGCTTCTTTCTTTGTCATAATTGAAGTTTTTGTGTGAACACTTTAGTTAAAAGTGGATGATACCTAAATCTGTGCTATGGTTTTGGATATCTCGAAACTTTTGCGTAAAAATACAAAAGATTCGAATGCCTCCCAGGTTTATACGGGAAAAAGGATCGTAGAGACAGTTTTTATTACCGACAACGCTAGGATCGTCATACTTGCCGGTATCGAAGCCGTGATTGTTGAATGTGAGACCACTGTTAAGGTGGTAGTTAAATACAGTTTCTCGATCGGGGCTTTTTTGGTGAATCTTTTTAATTTTGTACTTTTGTAGGCTTGCACGAATGTTATACATGAATAGGAGAATTAGACAATGGCCAGCGATGATATAAAACAGGCATGGAAAGTGCCGGAACCTACGTTAAGGAGGTTGCCGTGGTATCTTGCGTTCGTAAAGTTGATGAAAGGGAAAGGGGAAGCGTTTATCTCATCTACCCAGATCGCTAAGGAGATAAATGTAGATCCTAGTCAGGTCGCTAAAGATCTCTCTTTTGTGAATATCTCCGGGAAGACGAGAGTGGGATACGATATTAACGCGTTGGTTGACGTACTGGAGGATTTCCTCGGTTTTACATCCCAGCATAAGGCATTTCTGTTTGGGGTAGGGAGTCTGGGCGCTTCTTTGTTGCATGACACCGGACTGAGCCAATATGGTTTGGAGATCGTGGCGGGCTTTGATGTCCGTGAGGATTTGGACGGGAGCATGATCAATGGCATTCCCGTTTTTCATATGGATGATTTTCCTGCCAAGCAGAAAGAATATGGCGCGACGATCGGGGTGATCACCGTGCCGGTGGAGAAAGCGCAGGAGGTGACAGACCGGATTATCGAGGGAGGAATCAAGGCTCTTTGGAATTTTACCCCGTTCCGTATACGGGTGCCGGAACATATCGTAGTCCAGAACACTTCTATGTATGCGCATTTAGCTGTTATGTTTAATCGATTGAACTCAATGAATCACTAAAATATGAAGATTATCGCCGTTGGAATGAACTATGCCGCTCACAATAAAGAGCTGCATCATTCGTTAGAATTATCAGAGCCTACTATTTTTATGAAGTCGGACTCCTCTTTGTTGAAAGATGGGAAACCGTTTTTTATTCCGGATTTTTCATCGGAAGTTCATTATGAGACGGAGATCGTGGTACGGATAGACCGTTTGGGGAAAAATATAGCCGAGCGTTTCGCTCATCGTTATTATAATGAGGTTACGGTCGGTATTGATTTCACGGCACGGGATTTGCAGAATAAATTGCGTGCGCAAGGGCTACCGTGGGAAATTAGTAAGGCGTTTGATAATTCGGCTGTGATCGGGACCTTTATTCCGCTGGAGCAAGCGGGGGATGTAAACCGGCTTCCATTCCATCTGGATATCAATGGCTCGAAGGTACAGGAAGGCAATACCTCGAATATGCTGTTTTCGGTAGATAAGATTATTGCGTATGTAAGTCGCTTCTTTACGCTGAAAATAGGCGATTTGATTTATACCGGAACACCTGCTGGCGTAGGTCCCGTGAAGATCGACGATCATCTGGAGGGATATCTTGGCGAGCGGAAGCTTCTGGATTTTTATGTGAGATGAGAAGATTAATATATATATTCATTATAGGTTTATTACTTTGCTCATATACATGGGCGGATGGTAGCCGTTATGCTTCTAACTCCCTGTTATCGGAAGGGAAATGGGTGAAGATCCGGGTGGATAAGACCGGAATCTACAAATTATCCTATGCGGATTTGAAGAATATGGGTTTCTCGGACCCATCGAAAGTCTCTGTCCATGGCTATGGAGGATGGCCCTTGGATGAGGATTTCAGTAAAGAATATATCGATGATGTCCCTTCTACTCCGGTTTGGCGTGGGAGTGATTACCTGTTATTCTACGGGAAAGGGTCGGTTAAATGGGAATATGACTCGTCGAGCCAGACATTCGTGCATACGAATAATCCTTATTCATTGTATGGCTATTATTTTGTGACCGATGCCACACCCACGAATGATATGACTTCCGTGGCTCAAGCGAGTGGTGCTTCCACTCGGATTACGACTTATGATGATTATCTATTGCATGAGCAAGAGTTAGTCTCCGTAAACCAATCCGGCCGGGAGTTTTTTGGAGAGGACTTTAGTGGGGCACGCCCTCGTACAATTTCTACCTTTTCTTCTATCCCCGGGATTACGGATGCGGACGGTAAGGTGACCATGCGTTTTATCTCAAGAATTAACTCTGGCTCCGGTACGGCTTCTTTAAGTATCAATGACTCCGAATTGTTGGATATAACCATACCTTCTATCCAAACAGTAAGCTCGAATGTCAGATCGTATACAAAGGCGATTCCCGGGACAACCACCGCGTTATGGAAGGGATCAAAAAGTGAGAAAAATAACGTAGTGGTTTCCTATAGTTCAAGTGGACATACGAATGTACGTTTGGACTATATCCGTATGCAATTTGTCCGTACGTTGCGCCCTTATGGGGCTTGTACTTTTTTCAGAAGCTTGACTTCTGTAGGAAATGCGTCTCGCTTTGTTATTAGCGAGGCGAATTCGAATACCTTGGTGTTTGATGTGACCGATGCGTTAAATGTGAAGAGAGTGGAAGCCGATCTGAATGGTTCTGAACTTTCATTTACAATACCAGCGGGTAGATTGAGGGAGTTTGTGTTGGTTCAAACCAATCAAACATTTCCTTCTCCGGAAGTCGTGGGAGAAGTCGCTTCCTCGAATCTGCATGGTTTGGAACAGAGGGATATGATTATTATATCGGCTCCGTCTTTGGTTCAGCAGGCGGAGCGTTTGGCGGTTGCGCACCGTGAGAAAGATGGCTTGACTGTTGAAGTCGTAACTCCAGAGGCGATTTATAATGAGTTCTCTAGTGGAACTCCAGATGCGACGGCATATCGTCGTTTGATGAAGATGTTTTACGATCGTAGTTCTTCTTTGGGTAATCCTCCAAAATATTTATTGCTTTTCGGAGACGGGATCTATGATAATCGGGGGATAAGCGGTGAGGTGCAAGGTGTTTCACGGAGTAATATGCTCTTGACTTTCCAGTCTCAAGAGTCATTGAATGTCTACTCTTATGCGACAGATGATTATTTTGCGTTTTTAGAGGATAATTCCGGCAGTAATTTTAGCCGAGATAAGATGTGTGTGGGTGTCGGGCGCTTTCCAATCCGTACAGTAACGGAGGCGACTCAGATGGTGGATAAGACGATTTCTTATATGGAGAATAAGGATTCGGGTAGTTGGAAGAATAACGTGACATTCGTGGCGGATGATGGAAATAATGAGGATAGCTTCACAACGAGTCATATGAAGCAGGCAGATCAGCTTGCTGAGGCCATTGAAGAGATGCAACCCGGTTTTCTAGTTAATAAAGTGTATTTCGATGCTTATAAGCGTAGCAGCCTCGGGACTTATCCGGATGTGCATAATGAGATTGAGAAACTATTAAAAAGTGGTCAGTTGTTGATTAATTATACGGGGCATGGCAGTACGACCCATTGGGCGGACGAAAGCGTATGGACACAAACCGATATCAATAATTCCAGTTATAAGCATCTGCCGGTGTGGGTGACGGCTACCTGCGACTTTACCCGTTTTGACGATGTGAAAACTTCTGCGGGTGAATCTGTTTTCTTGAATCCTACCAGTGGGGGTATCGCTTTGTTTACGACGACCCGTGTCGTGTTCTCCGGTAATAATGCGAACTTAAATAAGGCACTCATCGATAACCTGTTCCAAGAAGGCGCGAATAGCCGTTATACGCTTGGAGAGGCGATGATGTATACGAAACGTCAACTCAATGACTCAAATAAATTGAACTTTATCTTAATCGGAGACCCGGCGTTAAAGTTCGCGTATCCAGAGTATAAGGCTCGGGTGACGGCTGTGAATGGAGAAGCTGTTTCTGATGAGCCTTTTGAGTTTAAGGCGTTATCCCGGATTACGGTAGAGGGTGAAATCTTGAATCCGTCAGGTTCTTTTGCCGCGGATTTCACGGGCGTATTAAGCTCGACCATATTTGATAGCCAAAGTTCCATTACGACTTTAGGGAATAGCTCTGAGAAATTCACTTATCTCGATTATCCGAATACGATTTATATAGGTAGAGACTCGGTTCGAAATGGAAAGTTCAGCTTTACTTTTATGGTCCCGAAGGATATCTCTTATTCCAATAAGAAAGGTAAATTAAACCTATATGCGTCTTCCGAGACAAAAGAGGCGCAGGGTTCTTTCTTCGATTTTATCGTGGGGGGGACTTCGGATACGGCGGAGACTGATACGATCGGTCCCAAGATCCGGCAAATCTATTTGAATGATTCCAGTTTTGTTTCGGGCGATAAGGTAAACACGACTCCTTATTTTGTAGCGAAGCTGTGGGATAAGAGCGGCGTGAATATAACCGGCAGTAGCGTAGGGCATGATATGATGTTGACGATTGATAGTATGCCCTCTATGAGCTATAACTTAAATAGTTATTATGCGTTGCTACCAGATAGTGAGAACGAAGGACTTGTCCAGTTCTCCATCCCCGAGATGGAGCCGGGAATGCATACGGCCGAGTTTAAGGTGTGGGATATCTTAAATAACTCCACAACCTATACCTTTACTTTTGAGGTGGCGGAAGGGTTGAAACCTAATCTGATCGAGATGTATGCCACCCCGAATCCGGCACGGGATCAGGTGGAATTCTTTCTGCATCACAATCGTCCGGAGTCGAACTTAAAGGTGACGGTTATGGTTTATGATATGACCGGTAAGTTCCTATGGAGTACAGAGAAGAGCGGTTCCTCCGAGTTGTTTAAGGCTTATATCGTAACTTGGAACCTGACGGATAACGGTGGCAGGCGGTTGCGCCCGGGAGTTTATCTGTATCGGGCGGCGATTAGCACGAATAACTCGAAAGAGGCGACGAAAGCGAATAAATTAATCATTCTCGCACAATAAAGTATCGGGTAATTAGTTTATAATAAGCATGGGGGTATGTTTATTACCCTCTAGGAATGATAAATGTAAATGTATTTTTAGAATAGAATATATGGTAAGAGTTTCAAGATTCAGTCTGTTACTAGCGGTTTTCAGCTTTTTGACGGCATTTACGGCTTTATATGCCCAAGGAGGCGCAGACGATGTTAAACATAAATTCGCCCCGATTAATACGGCGATACCGTCTTTGTCTATTGCGCCCGATGCTCGCGGAGGTGCTATGGGTGATAACGGTGTGGCTACTACGCCGGATGTGAATTCCCAATACTGGAACCCGGCTAAGTATGCTTTTAGTTATAGTAAGGCCGGAGTCGCTTTATCCTATACGCCTTGGTTACGTAAATTGGTGAATGATGTGGCTTTAGCATATCTGGCCGGTTATTATAAATTAGGCGATAGCGATATGCAGGCGATCGGAGCTTCCTTGCGTTATTTCTCTTTAGGAGAAGTACAGGAAAGCCGGGATGGAGGAATGGGTAATCAGCTCATATTGAATCCTTATGAGATGGCTTTTGATGTAAGTTATAGCCGTAAATTATCGGATGTGTTCTCTATGGCGGTCGCCTTGCGCTATATTCGTTCGGACATGGGTGCCTCGTCGGATGCGGATATGGTTCCGGATAACGCTTTTGCCGCTGATATCGCCGGTTATCTGGAGAAATACGTGATCTTAGGGAATAGCGAGTGCCTGTGGAGCTTTGGTTTTAATGTCTCCAATATCGGTACGAAGGTCTCTTACGACGGTGGAAATACCAACCAATTCTTGCCTACGATGTTAAAGGTTGGAACTGGTTTACTGTATCCGATCGATGATTATAACCAAATCGGTATCTATGTGGATTTGAGTAAATATTTAGTTCCTACCGAACCTATTCAAGAAGGTACGACTCCCGAGGATGAGGCTGCTTATAAGGAAAAACATGATGAATATAACAATATGTCCCCGATCACGGGTATCTTCAAATCATTCGGTGACTCGCCGAATGGCTTCAAGGGCGAGCTAGAGGAGATTATGGCCTCTATCGGTCTGGAGTATAATTACAATCAGCAGTTCTTTGTTCGTGGCGGTTATTACTATGAGAATAAATATCAGGGAAACCGTCAGTACTTCTCAGTCGGTGCTGGTTTCCGCATGAGTGTTTTCCAGTTGGATGCCGCTTATCTGATCAGTACGGTACAGAGTAACCCGTTGGACCAGACATTGCGCTTCTCCTTGTCGTTCGATATGGATGGAATCAAGAACCTTTTCAGATAAATGGATATGAAGATACGTGTAGGTTTTGGCTATGACGTCCACGCCTTGGTGCCGGACCGGGAATTATGGCTAGGCGGGATTAAGATCGAGCATACGTTGGGCCTATTGGGACATAGCGATGCGGACGTGTTGATCCATGCGATCTGCGACGCTTTACTGGGAGCGGCCAATATGCGGGATATCGGTTATCATTTCCCGGATACGGCTGGTGAATATAAGAATATCGATAGTAAGATCTTGCTCCGGGATACCATGAGGCTTTTAAGAGAGGCGGGCTATGAGTTGGGTAATATCGATGCCACCGTAGCCGCCGAGCGCCCTAAATTGAATCCCCATATCCCTCTGATGAAGAAAACGCTGGCCGAGGTCATGAACGTGGACGAGGAGGATATCTCTATCAAGGCTACGACCACGGAGAAGCTGGGCTTCACCGGACGGCAGGAAGGGATCTCGGCTTACGCTACGGTCTTGATACAGCGCATGGGATCGTAAACCAGAAAGTACTCCCTTTTCCTTCTTCCGACTCTACGCCGATCTTCCCGTGAAGATTCTCTAGGATCGTTTGGCAAATGGATAGTCCGAGTCCGGTTCCTTGGATAAAGGAATCGAATTTGGCGAAACGCTCGAATACGTGCGGGAGGTTCTTCCGCTCAATACCTTTTCCGGTATCTTTTACGTAAAAGTATAATCCATCTTCCCTCTCCTTGTATCCCATGCGGATAGCCCCTTGGAACGTGAACTTACAGGCGTTCGTGAGGAAGTTGGTGATCACTTGGGTCAAGCGATTCTTCTCGGAATAGATAACGCAATCCTGTTCAGGTATCTCGCAATAGAGAGTGACACCGTCTTTCACCCGGCTTTGGAAGGTCTGGTATAAGCTCCGGAATAGCGTGGATACGTTGAACTCGGAATAGATGAAATCCATTTGCCCGGCCTCGATCTTCGATAGGTCCAGGATATCGTTCACGAGTTGAAGGAGAAGCTCGTTGTTCGTCTCGATGATCTCGCAGAACTCTCTCGTCTCCTCGGAGTGGCAAGTTTCCGCTAGCAGGTTGGAAAAGCCTACGATAGCGTTCAGCGGGGTACGTATCTCGTGGCTCATGTTCGCTAGGAAGGCGGATTTCAACCGGTTGGATTCCTCTATCTTCTCCTTGTCCCTCAGTTCTTGTTCCATTTTTTTCCGTTGGTTGATGAGGGTAGTACCTCCGGTTAAGTAGGCGGGTTTTCCTTCCGGATCGGTTTTCCCTACGATCGCAAAGATCTCTATCCATGTATATTCAAGCCCTGTATCGTCTAAATAACGGATCTCCTCGTCGATCGATATGCTCTCGCCGGCGATTAGTTTATTGATCGCGTCTTGCATCTGTTCCAAGTCCTCGGGGTGAATGCCGCTATAAAACTCGTCCGCCGACATGCAGAATTGGCCGTCGATTCCCTTGTCGCGAATGGATCTTTGGGTCAGGTAAATATTGTTACATTCGAGCCGTGCTTCTTTTACGTCCCATATCCATGTCATCATGTTGCTGGCTTTCAAGACGAGCTGGTATTTCTGGTTCAGGTCTTGCGCTTGGCGTGCGATTTGCAGCTCCTTGTCTTTGGCCTTTTGCTTTTGGATGAAGAGGCGGACCCGTAAGATCCCGATCGTTATCAATAACGCCAGAATGACGAGTAGGCTTATGATATGGATCTTGTATTTCTGTAAGAAACCGGGAGGCTCTTGGAAATACGTGGCGTTCGGGGGATATAGGCCGGGATCGATCTGGTGAAGCAATAGATGCTGGTAATTTAGGTAGGCCCTCGGGGTTTCCGCGGTCTGGATCGGGATTTCCTTACTATCTTTCCCCGAGAGGATCATTTCGATCGTGTTGACCGTCACCTGCGCATAATCCTCCGGAGAAACATAATATCCCCCGGCGAAATTCCCGTTTTCTGTTTGTACGTCTTGCAAGGTAAAGATTGGGGGGACGGAGAAACTATTGGTCATTTTCTGGACGTTATCGACTAGGTAACGATTCTCGTTATCCTTCCGGGTCCTGTACCATGAGTAATAAAGGACTCCGGTCTTATTGTCGAAAGAGGCCAGTCTGTCCAATAAGTTCTCGGTGGAAATGGAGGTGGTAGACAGTGGCTCGAATTGGATGCCCGGAAAATCTTTCCGTAGCACGGCCTCTACATCCGCTTTCGTTTGCTGGCTTATATAACGGCGGTCAAAAATAAAGGCCAGTTTGGTTAATTCCGGTTGTAGCTTTTTGATTAGCTCGATCGTTTGCTTGATATAGACTGGGTATTTTATAAAAGTGGCGTTATAGCCTTTTACTACGTCCGTGATGGGAACCAGCGTATCGAGCACGTTTTTATCTAGGTCTATCAGGTACTCTTCTTTCGGGTACATATAATCTCTGGCGTAGCAGATGATAGAGGGAATATCTTTCCATTCCTTGTCAAACAACGGGCGGGCGACAAGCCAAGAGGGATCTCCTATGCATACGACTAAGGTGGGTGGCACGGGAACTCTCTCTAGGATCATTGTTCTCTTCTCTTGAAACCCTTCCATAGTGCGGATACCGGGGATCTGTAAGGGAATCGCCTTTACGGTAAACCCTTCCTCCCCGAATTTTCTTTCTATATCAAGATAGGTCTGTTTCGTCCAGCTTTCCTCGAAGTTGATGGAGTGCAGTACGACTATAGACGGTTTCTCGCCGGAGCCTCGTGCGCTCATGTTCAAGTGGACCGTTAGTATAATAAAAATAAAAAGAATGATATTTCTCATGGCCGTTAATTCTAAGCGATATATGTAGCAAACGTGATTCTGGTAGCAAATGTAGTGATTCCGCTTTATTAAGCAAGAGGTTTGCCTGAAAATAAAGGTTTTATATGTAGTAAAATGGTAATAGTTCCATCTTGATAGGATAGCCTTTTCGCCCTTGTTTGCCTATTCGGAGATTAATACGTAGCTTTGAGCCAATAAAGTGGTATTTTTATGAAGAATAATGATTGGAAAGATCGATTAGGCGTGATGTACTCCACGAATCCCGATTTTCAATATAATACGGGAGATACGGAAGAGGAAGATACGTTGCCGAAGGAGAAACAAGCTTTGCGCATATCCTTGGATAAGCGGAACCGGGGAGGGAAGATGGTTACCTTGATCACCGGGTTCCGGGGCACTTCCGAGGATCTGACCGCCTTGGGGAAACTCTTGAAAGTGAAATGCGGCGTAGGCGGTTCCGCTAAGGACGGGGAGATAATCATCCAAGGTGACCTGCGTGCCAAGGTGTTGGATATCCTCCGGAAAGAGGGCTATTCGAAAAGCCGTACGATCTAATCCCCGATCGCTATGCTAACAATTTATAGGGCTTCCGCCGGGGCGGGCAAGACGCATAAGCTGACAGGGGAGTACCTGATGTTGCTCTTCTCCCAGCCGGGCGCTTATCGCCGGATCTTGGCCGTGACGTTTACGAATAAGGCGACGGATGAGATGAAAACCCGTATCGTTCAAGAACTTTATCACCTCGCTTCCGGCCGTGCGTCCGATTATATCCAGCTACTCTCTTCCGCCTATTCCTTGACGGAGCGGCAGGTGAGGGAGCAGGCCCGGAAGATTCTGGTCGCTATCCTGCACGATTACTCCGCTTTTAATATCAGTACGATCGACCGCTTTTTCCAGCAAACGATGCGTGCCTTTACCCGCGAGATCGGTTTGCAAGGCGGTTATGGCATCGAGATGGACCAAGAACTGGTCTTGACCGAGGCGATCGATAACCTGCTGGCCGATCTGGAGAAGCCGGAGAGCAAGGATTTGCTAGGTTGGCTGCTGCGTTTCGCCGAGGACAAGATCGAGGATGGAGGCGGCTGGAGTTTGCGGCAAGACATCATGTCGCTCAGCCGGGAGGTCTTTAAGGAGAGTTATAAGGCATTTAGCGAGGAAGTAGGTAAGGATATCGCGGATAAGCAGGCGCTCGATGCCTATAAGAATGAGCTATACGCCATCATCCGCTCCGTAGAGGCGGAGGCGAGACGTTTAGGAGAGGAGGGAGTGGCGTTGCTGAAACAGTTTGCGTTACAACCCTCGGATTTTAAGGGGGGAAGCCGTTCCCCGTTTTTCTATTTCGAGAAGCTGGCGAGAGGTGAGATGAAAGAGCCGACTGCCACATTCCAAACTTTGCCGGATAATCCGGATGCCTATACGACCAAGACTACTCCACCGGGTCTCCGGCAGATCATCGGGTGTGTATATGAGGAAGGGTTGAATACCTGCGTAAAGAATATCGTATCCCTGTTCGCCAACCTGACGGCCTATAACACGGCCCGGGAGATCGTGCGTTATTATTATACGTTAGGGATCTTAACCGATATCTCCCGGCAAATCGCCTCTTACCGGGAAGAAAAGAATGTGATGCTGATCGCCGATACGACCGAGTTGCTGAATAAGGTCATCAGTGGCAGCGACGCCCCCTTTATCTACGAGAAGACGGGTACGCACGTAGATCATTATATGATCGATGAGTTCCAAGATACCAGCGGCATGCAGTGGAATAATTTCCGGCCCTTGGTGGAGGAGAGTCTGGCGAATGGTAGGGCGAACTTGATCGTTGGCGATGTGAAGCAAAGTATTTATCGTTTCCGTAACTCGGATTGGAAGCTATTGGACGAGCAAGTCCGCAGGGATTTCGAGGAGGAACAGGTCCGTGAGGAAACCCTGATGGATAATTGGCGAAGCTGCCGCCATATCGTGGAGTTTAATAACGCGTTCTTCACCGCCGCTCCGGCGATCCTGCAGGATCTATATAATGAGGCGTTGAAAAACTCCTCATTAAGCGAGGAAGAACGCACGGCCTTTTTCACGAAGATCATGACCGCTTATGATAAGAGTTCCCAGCGTGTCCCTCCCCCTTTCCAGAAGAAGGACGGACATGTACGGATCGATTTCTTGTCCGGCGATGAGGAGAAGAAGTGGGAGCAAGAGGCGATGGAGCGATTGCCGGCTACCTTGGAGCGCTTGCAGGATAACGGTTATGCGCTAAAAGACATCGCCATACTCGTGCGTACCAATCAAGAAGGCGCTTTAGTGGCTGATACGTTGCTAGCCTATAAGGAAGAGCATCCGTCCGACCGGTACAATTACGATATCATCTCCGATGATGCCCTGTTCGTGGGTAGTTCTCCGGCGGTCCGTTTCCTGATCGCCGTATTGCGCTATTTGCGAAATCCGGAGGACCGGATGAACAAGAAATTGGCGATGTATGCCTATCAAGTATTAACCGGAAAATTCGGGGAGAGCGAGGCGGATGAGTCTGTTTTCCAAAACCTTCAGTCTATTTCCCGGCAATCCTTGTACGAGGTAACCGAAGGGCTCTTCCGTAACTTCTCCGCTTACTTCCCGGAAACGGAACAGGTATTCGTGCAAGCCTTTCTGGATATGGTTTCCGAGTACGCCCAAAAAGAAAGCGCGGATTTGAACCGTTTCTTGAGATGGTGGGACGAGACCGGTTATCGAAAGACGATCGCTACCCCGGATGGGCAAAACGCTATCCGCATCTTGACCGTACATAAATCCAAGGGCTTAGGTTTTAAGGTCGTTATCATTCCTTTCGGGGACTGGGAGATCGACCATAAGCCGACAAAGCCCGTTATCCTTTGGTGCCACCCGGAGAAGAAGCCGTTTGACCGCCTGCACTTAGTTCCTGTCCGTTACGGACAGATCCTGAGTAGCACGATTTTCGCCAAGGATTATTTCAAGGAGCGCTTGCATGCTTTCATCGATAACTTGAACACCTTATACGTCGCTTTTACCCGTTCGAAAGAAGAACTGATCGTATTCTCCCCCCGTCCGAGGAAGATCAACAAGGAAGGTAAGGTTGAGAAGATAACTTCCATCGCCGATCTATTGTGGGCGGGGGTGGAGACGGATATCGAGGATGATACCTTTGAAAGGGGCGAATGGTGGCATCCAGCTTCGGGTAGAACGGCAGAAGATACCCTGGAGGAAATCCCCATGAGCCGCCTGTATTCCGTTTCCCCGGATGATCGTTTACAATTACGCCTGCATGGGAAAGGATTCTTTTTCGATAATGCCAGGCGGAAGCACGGTACCTTGATGCATGAGGTATTGAGCCGGATACGTACGCCGAAAGATATTCCCGCTTCGGTCGAAAGTTATCGGTTAGCCGGGGTGATTAACCGGGAGGAAGCGGCGGAGTTGATCAGCCGTCTGGAAGAATTATTGCAAGCGGAGGAGGTAAAGGCTTGGTATGATGGTTCCGCCCGTGTCTTGAATGAAGTGGATATCCTGTTCGGTAAAGGCTTGTCTAAACGCCCGGACCGGGTGATAATAAAAGGAGGTAAGGTTATTGTCGTGGATTATAAATTTGGCGAACGGCAAGATAAGCGCCATCCTAATCAGGTAAGAAATTACCTGCAATTAATCCGTAAAATGGGTTTCGAGCGGGTCGATGGATACCTTTGGTACGTAGAGTTAGGTAAAATAGAGGCAGTGAATAAGTGATATATTTTTGATATTCGGTAAAAATGAATATTTTTGCAGATTCTTAGTATAAAACGATACAGTCAAAGAAGAATGAAAGTACATAAAGAAGGAACCGGTTTACTGCTTACGTTGTTTACAATATTATTTATTGTGAATATAACTTTGTACCATACGGTAGGTAAGGGTATGCTGTTTTATTCTGTCGCTTTTGTTTCTACCGTATTGTTCCTATTGGTATTAAACTTCTTCCGTAGTCCTTTCCGCCGGTTTCCTTATGATTCGGAAGGCTTGGTGATCGCTCCCGCCGACGGTACGATCGTTGCCATCGAGGAAGTGATGGAGAACGAGATCCTTCATAAGAAGTGCCTACAGATATCTATCTTTATGTCTATCTTCAACGTGCATGCTAATTGGTTTCCCGTAAACGGTACCGTTAAGCATGTTTCCCACCAGAACGGGCGTTTTATGGCGGCTTATCTGCCGAAGAGTAGTACGGAGAACGAACGTTCGGCGGTCGTGATTACCACGAGGAACGGGGTGGATGTCTTGGCTCGTCAGATTGCCGGGGCGATGGCACGCCGCATCGTTACGTATGCCAAGCCGGGAGAGAAATGTCATGTGGACGAGCAAATGGGGTTTATTAAATTCGGTTCTCGCGTGGATGTCTACCTGCCGGTAGGAACAGAGGTGTTAATAGAGATGGATCAAAAAGTAACAGGCAATCAAACGCCTATAGCCCGTTTGTCAAAATGAGTATAAGAAAACATATTCCTAATACAATTACGTGTCTAAGCCTTCTGTCCGGTTGTGTCGCCAGTGTTATGGCCTTGCACGGAAATCTTTTATCTGCGTTGATTTGGATTATTATAGCCGCGGTCTTTGATTTCTGCGATGGCTTTGCCGCTCGTTTATTGAAGGCTTACTCGCCGATGGGAAAGGAATTGGATTCCTTGTCGGATATGGTAAGTTTCGGCTTCGCTCCGGGCATGGTGGTCTATTGGTTGTTGGGAGAGGCTTCTACGGCTTTGCCTTTTGGCTCTTTGAATACGTATATCCCTTATCTGGCGTTCGTGATCCCTACGTTTTCAGGTTTGCGTTTGGCTAAGTTCAATATTGATGAACGGCAAACTACCTCGTTTATCGGCTTGCCGGTTCCGGCGCATGCTTTATTTTGGGCTTCGGTGGGATATTCTGTTTTACCGGTTGTCCATGCGAATGAAGGCTTGTTCGTGTTGGTGACTGTTATCTTGGCGTTTATTACCTCCTTGCTGTTGGTGTCTGAGATACCGATGTTCTCGCTGAAGGTGAAATCCTTAGCGTGGAAGGGTAATGAGCTTCGCTATATATTGATCGCTTGTGCCATTATTTTCGTGGCGTTATGGGGATTCTTGGGAATCTCTGGAACCATCCTGTTATATATAGTCTTGTCTATTTTTAACAAAAAGGGATAAACAAGAATTCTTATCTTTGTGTTTGTGATAGTAAAGAATCATTTAAGTATCGGATTATGTTTAAGTTTTTGTTTGTAATATTCTTTTTCTTTATCCTGTTGGTGTTTCTGATGGGTTTCTCCATCTTGCGTACCTTTAAGAACATCTTTTTTGGTAGCGGAAACAGCACTCGTAAGGGAGAACAACGTCGTCAAACAAATAGCAATACTTCCGGACATCGTTCTACGACTACTACCGCCCGGGACGATGATGATGATCGTACACCTTATGTGCACCGTAAGAAGATATTCGCCAAGGATGAAGGGGAGTATGTGGATTACGAGGAAGTTAAATAGAGCTTAGCGTCTTTGCTTAAAGAAACGCTGCATTTCTTCCGCGCACTCTTTTTCAAGGATACCTTTTTTGATAATCGCTTTCGGATGGAAGGCTTGAGGGGCGAATTTGGAGAAACCTCTTTTATCATCGGATGCCCCGTATACGATCGTGCTTAATTGTGCCCATCCGATCGCGCCGGCACACATTATGCAGGGTTCCACGGTTACGTATAGACTACAATTTGTCAGGTATTTCGCTCCTAAGACTCCGGCGGCGGCCGTAATCGCCAACATCTCGGCATGTGCGGTCACGTCGTTCAAGCATTCGGTTTGATTATGCGCCCTCGCTATGATCTGGTTGTTGCAGACGATAACAGCTCCTACGGGAACCTCACCCTCGGACGCTGCCGCACGAGCTTCCACCAACGCTTGCTTCATGAAATATTCGTCATTGAAAGGATTCATCTTCTCATCTCATTTTCGTTGAAAAGAGTCGGATAATCCTCCTCCAAGGTCTTGAGGATGTGAGAAAGGATCGTCTCTCGGTACCAACGGGACTTATTCTCGATCTTGTAGCGTGAAAGGTAACGTTTTACCGCTTTATGCTCTTCGTCATTCAGCATAAAGGTCACTTTGTGTACCCTCGGATGATTGGGGTGAGCCGATGAATATTTACGTTCTTCTTTCATACATTTGCAAATGTACGAGTGAATAGCCGAATAACAAAGAAAATGGCTATATTTGTGCAAATTAATGCGATGGCAAGACAGAACGATATGGGTCGGGAAGGTGAGTCTGAGGCTCGTGCCTATCTGGTAAAACATGGATATAACGTGTTGCATACCAATTGGCATTGGCATCATTATGAACTGGATATTATCGCTGTCAAGGAAGATGAGTTAATCGTGGTGGAGGTAAAGACACGCTCTGAGGATTTTTTGCTTTCACCGGAAGATGCGGTAGACACCAAGAAGATTCGGAGGATTGTCGCCGCTGCGGATGCCTATGTCCGTTATTTTAATATAGACTTACCAGTCCGTTTTGATATCGTGACATTGATCAAGAAAGAGACGGGTTTCCTGATCGACCATATCGAAGATGCTTTCTATGCTCCTTGCCGTTAAAAGATAAAAGTTATGAATATAGAAGAAGTACGTGAATACTGCCTTTCCTTGAAGAATACCATCGAGTGTTTCCCGTTCGATGAGGTATCGCTGGTCTTTAAGGTAGAGAATAAGATGTTCCTGCTGCTTCCTTTGGATGCGGAGGAGCCTCATGTCTCCTTGAAATGTAGTACGGATTATGTGGAAGAGTTACGGGAACATTATACGGCGGTTGAGCCAGCTTACCATTTTAATAAGAAATACTGGAATAGCATTTATCTGGACCGGGATATGGAAGACGAGGAGATTAAACGCTGGATCTTCCATTCTTACCGGGAAGTGATCGCTAAACTACCAAAAAATATAAGGGAAATTTATAATGATGAGCACTGATAATGAATCTCCCCGCATCTTGCGTGTGGCGGAAACCGCTTCTACGAATAGCTTGCTTCGTGAGTTGGTCATCAAGGAATCTCTTGCGGAAGGAAGTGTGGTCGTTGCCGATTTCCAGACAGCCGGACGTGGTCAGATCGGGAATACTTGGGAGTCTGAGGCGGGAAAGAACTTGATGTTTAGCTTAGTCCTGTACCCTACGTGCATCCCTGCGAACCGTCAGTTCTTGATTTCTCAAATAGCAGCTCTAAGCGTGAAGGAGGCGTTGGACTTATATGCGGATCATATCACCGTGAAGTGGCCGAACGATATTTACTGGAAAGACAAGAAGATTTGCGGAATGTTGATTGAGAACGACCTGTCGGGGCATAATCTGTATTGCTCCATCATCGGGATCGGCATAAACTTGAATCAAACGGTATTTCGAGGAGATGCTCCGAATCCTGTATCTTTGTTTCAAATAATCGGTAAGGAAGTAGATCGGGAAGAGGTTTTGCACCGTTTCCTCTCAATATTCTATCGCTATTATTTATCTCTTCTCCAAGAGGAACACGAGGATATTCGAGCTCGTTATCAATCCGCTTTGTATAGAAGAGAGGGGTATCATGGTTATAAGGATGAGTCCGGCGAGTTCGAGGCCTGTATCCATGATATAGAATCAACCGGGCATCTTTTGCTAGCATTACGGGATGGAAGCATTCGCCGTTATGCTTTTAAGGAAGTCTCTTATTGCAAATGACTTTTTGATCGGAGTGGTTTTTTACCACGTATTTTTATAATGTACACGTACATTGTGAAATGTGTGTAATAGTGTATATCTGTTGGAGGAATGAACCGAAGATAAGTATTGTGGTATTGGATAAGAGATGGTTTGTCTTTATAATCGGCGGTTTCGTAATGAATAGCCTATTTGATTGATAAGAAAGCGTATATGGTAACAAAAAAATAATAGGGAAGATTTGCACGAATCAAAGAAACGCGTACCTTTGCAATGATGAATAAAACCGATTGCCCTAAGTCCGTTTAAAAGGCAGGCAATCCAATAGAAGAGCTTATTACACTTTAGTATTAATATTAAATTATTTAATTATGAACAAAAAGTTTTCTACGCTTTTGTGCGCTAGCTTGCTTTTTTCTTCAGCATTTACAGCTCAGGCAGAGGATTTGAGCGGTGCTCTTAAGGGCGGTGATGCTACCGAAATGAGTGAGTTGGGTTCTACAACGCCGAAGGGAGTTTATCAATTAAGAACTTCTGATGGTAAAATTCTTACTGTAAATGATAAGGGTGAGTACAAATTGGTCACTTCTGCGAATTTGTCAGACGTGAAGTCTTCTTTGTGGTGTGTTCAGATCACTGAGGCACAAGACAGAGGACAACAACCTATCTATGACTTTGTGAACAAGGGACAGAGTGCAATGTTGGCGATTAATGTGCCCGATGGCATGAAAGTTGGTGAAACGACTGCTGCTCTTTCTGTTGGTGAATCTTATGGTGGATGGGCCTTCTCTTCTGTTTATAAGGAAAGCTTAGAAAGGAATCAAACATTATATACTTATCAAGAGGCAGATAATGTGTTGATTTTATTAGCGGAGGGCGATGGTATTAAGGCTAAGAAAATCAAAGCAAATGAGGCTGAGAATTATCAAGACGCATTGAAGTTCACGTTGTTCAACGCAGGTACATATGTGTTGAGTGCCGCTGAGATTAATGCTTATTTGAAAGAAAATAAGAATGTCTTGAAATTTAATCCGGACGCTAACGCAGATGTAAACCCGTTCTCTACAACAGCTTTTGTTGCTAAAGGTATTAACAGCGATACTGATCATAACTTCGTGTATGTAACGGATAAAGCAAAAGAAAATTCTTATTTGAAGGTAGATACTGCCGCTAATGGTGTAGGTACTCAATTCTTGAAGTTTGGTTGGACTGATGTCAAAGCTAAGGGTTCTGAGGATGCTTTAACGTCAGGTGAAATCGCTAACCAACACAAGTTCTTGTTTACTTACAGACCTTCTGGCGATAGCTTGTTCATTCAGGTTCAAGAGGCTCGTTATTTGCCGGAGAAGAGAACAGAGAATGACTATTGGAAGGATATGACTCCAATTAAGTACGGTACTGTATATCATGCGGTTACTTGCGAAGGAACAGATTCAGCTGATTCTTTGTTCGTTAAGTTGCAGAACTTTACTGTTGCGGATCGTATTGCTACAATTGGCAAAAAACCGATTAATACACACATTAGTTTTGGTGTAGACGGCTGTTTCACTAGCACGGACAAGACATCTGTAAACGATGGTGTTTATGTTATCAAGAACGCTAAGGGTGAAGTATTGGCTGCTCCTATCCATCTGAACGACAACGTTGCTGGCGAGGCTAATGATGATGTTCAATGGGTTAAATTGGATGCTCAAGATCCGAAGCATATGCCTGCTTATCAATGGGTTGTGTTGAAAACAATGCATTCTGATAAGGCTATCGAAACTTCTCCTGTTGTAATTACGAACCGTGAGTTCCCGCAATTTACAGCGACTGTTCAATTTACGAAGAATGAGAAAGGAGAGTTAGTTGGTAATGCATCTATAGATAATAAAGTCCTTTCTGCTGTTACATTTGACGCATTGGAAGAAAGTTTGATTAAGGATGCTAAGTTGGGTTATAAGTATATTTCAGATGCTGAGTTATCTGTAAACAAGTATAAATTTAACTACTTGAATCCGTTTACTCCGGATTATTGGATCGCAAACGGTGATGGCAAAGACTCTTTGCTTTATGTGAAGAAAGAGGCTAGCCGCTATGAGTTGGTTAAGGGTTCTACTGCTGCTTATGGTTATAAGGTTACTGATGAGGCTAAAAAATGGATCAAGGGCTTGGCTCAATTGGAGAGAACTAACTATGTAGTTAAGTTGGCTAACACCGATAAATATTTGCGTGAGGAGTCTGTTTATGGCCAGAAGTATGCTATGGGTGCTATCGCTACACCGGATACATTCTTCTTTAAGGAGAATAACCATGATGGAGCAAAGCATTTCTATGCTATTCTTAAATCTCATTATGTCGCTAATGAGGTTGGCTTTGACTATAAGTATGCTGCAAACATTGAAAATGTGGCTACTACTCATAAAGTAGGTATCGCAGATGATGGTAAAGAGGCAGGTTTGAAGGTTGAGCTTTTGAATGAGAAGAGAACTTCTTCTTTCTCAGTAGAACCAGACAATACTCCGTTGTATCGTCGTTTCAACAATGAATTGTTAGGTGAGAACGTAAATGATGCTTCTGATAGCTTGTATTTTGTTGAGTCTATCCGTAAAGAGTACTTAATGGATGAGAACAACACGAACTTGCAACATTCTACAGTAGACTACGCTGGTATCTGGAATAAAGATAAGGCTAATGGTAAATTGGCATTCCGTGTTGATACTGCATGGTTGAAACGTGGCGCAGGCGAGATCAAACCTCAATACCTGATTTCTGCATTCCAAGATGTAATCGCAGGTGAGAAGATCATTCCTTGTACAGAGGATGGCAAGCACATCAAACCCGATGGAACTCCGACAGATAATCCTTACGAATGTGTACACGCTGTTCATATTAAGACTCCGGCATTCGTTTATGGTAAGTATCTAGTTAACTTCTCTGATTCTGCTGCTACTTGTGAAGCTGACGTAAATCCGTTTATCTTCAATACGAAGGCTGTTTCTAACAGTAGCTATACTCGTGTAGGTTTTGTTCCTGCTGTTCAATATGGTGATACATTGTTAGTCTTGACTGGTAAGTATGCAAGCATGACGAAAGAGCAATTGAAGAACGAGGGTATCGAATCTATGATCGCTACTTATAAGAAAGAATATCCTTCATTTATCAATTACTTGAATGGTGATAACCATAAGAATGTAACTTGGTCATTCCGTTATGTAAATCCTGAGGCTGCTGCTGTAGCTTATGAGGATGGCAAGGAAGGCGAGAACAACGCATTCTTGATCGAGTCTAATGTATATGCTGCTGGTGAGAAATATCAGACAGTAAAAGGCAACAAGGATGAGGCTATCGCCCCTGAAAAGGCTGCCGCTTGGTTGAAGATGCACAATGGTTGCTTGGTATTGACAGATGTGAATGCTACATTCGACAATGCTAAGACTGGTGGTGACGGTGCATTGGTATTCAACGCATTCCAGAAGACTGAAAAAGAAGATATGGTAACTTCTAATGACGAAATCGCTACTGAAGGCGTATCCGTAGTAGCAGGTAACGGTACTGTAACTGTTCAAGGCGCTGCTGGTAAGTCTGTAGTTATCACTAACATCTTAGGTAAGGTTGTTGCTGAGACAGTTCTTACTTCAGACAACGCAACTATCGCTGTACCTGCTGGTATCGTAGCTGTAGCTGTTGAGGGTGAAGAGGCTGTTAAGACAATCGTTAAATAAGTAGAAAACTGATCGAATTTCCGTAAGGAAAGACACAGTTCATAAGATAGAGCCCCGTCGATGTACTTCGGCGGGGCTTTTGTGCGTTCCCCTACGAGTGTTTCATATTTAAATACAAAAACAAGGTATCTTAGTTTCATTGAGCAAGTATCCTAAGTTCATTGGCGAAGTATCTTAGGCGTATGGGGCGATGAAACTAAGATACTTTTCTCATGAGCACCTTGTGTGAGTATCGGTGTTGTCATATGCGACTACCGGCGTGGATTGTAAGGACTACTCGTGCAGGTTCTAGGCTCTACTGCCCTGTTATTCTTTCTTTTTGATAGATAAATGTCTATATGTGTGACATCCCTTTTCGGTGGAGAGCGTAAAATAGCAGAGGCTGGATGACTGTAAACGGCATTTTTCATTGAAAAATCCCCCTTTTTGTACGTGATAAGTGGTGAAAGCCTATGCGATAGGTCGCGTTGGGCAACGCCGGTAGTGCCGATGGGCATCGTGAATAGTCAAGAATAGGGTTGTTGATACTTGTGGATGGGCATCATAACCTTGTTACGACCCAGTTCTAACCCCATAAACCCCCTCAAGCAACCCACTAAATATGAATTACAATGAATGAATTCCGCTAGAATGAAAGGCCGTTTTTCGATAAGACGCTGTCATGTAAATGATTGCTGAAATTTTTTCTCGTATTTGAGAATGAACTGTCCATCAGCCCGGAAAAATCGATTCTCCGGGACTTGATATTACAAATTGTCAAAATGGTAAACGTGGTTTAGCTATGGTTTCTCGTTAGTCATATTTATGGGATTCTTGATATGGTATATTGTTTATTCTGCTTATATTTACGATATCATGGAAGAAAGGAAATGGTTTGAGGAGCTACCGGACTTATGTCCACCTTCGGATGCTATGGCGTGTAGTGGGGTGTTTTATAGAATTGCGGAAGGAGATCCTGTGAAATCATTGGATTTCTTCTCGCAAAGAAGATGGCATGATTAAAAAGACATTCGGTGTGGCTCATTATTCTTGGTGGCGATCTTATTGTTTTGATGTAAATAAGGCAAAGGTAATGATGTTATGACTAATTTGTTTTTAGATAGGATCCTAGAGTTTTATGGTGTGCCTCAAATCCTTGTGGCTAAAGATTCTTTTGGTACGCAATACTTATGCCTGCTTTTCGATGATGGGGCTGGATGCAGGTATACGGGTATTAAGATTTCATCCTCTAGGCTGGATGATTATTGGGGAGGAAGGATCGATTTAAGGACTCTTTATCTGAATCCGGAGAATGACAATGAATATTTCAATGTGTCTTATAATGATAATCATTATGAGCTACAGTCTTTTGAGGGAAAGGCCTTGCCGGAGGAAAGGCTTCCGGAAAAGGGATATTTTCATGTGGAATCACGGTCTGAGATCTATACGATAAAGGTTCCTTCCTGCGATAAAAATATATTCCAAGACATTGCCCGAAGGATGGGATGGGTCTGTATGTAACTTAAAACTTCGTTATCATTTCCAAAAAAACACCTATATACCAGCCTTATAACCCCCTATTTGATTTATTCTGCTTATATTTGCGAGTTATCAACAGTTAGGGCGATTTATCAACAAAACAAGCATTGTTTTGATTGAACCCTGTTTGGTTCAGTTTTTAATGTTTAGTTTTGCCCTCGAATTAATTAGGTATAGTATGGGAAAGATTATCGCTTTAGCAAATCAGAAAGGTGGAGTCGGGAAGACAACCACCACGATTAATCTGGCTGCGTCATTGGCCGCTCTTGAGAAAAAGGTGCTGGTCGTAGACGCTGATCCGCAGGCGAATGCCTCATCCGGTCTGGGTGTGGACATACGTAATGTAGAACTTTCTATCTATGAATGTCTGGTGAACGGTGAGGACGCGAGCGGCGCTATCACACAGACTGAAGTGGAAGGACTGGATATCATCCCCTCTCATATCGATTTGGTGGGAGCGGAGATCGAGATGCTAAACTTGGAGAATCGTGAACGGATATTGAAGCAGATATTGACACCGCTGAAAGAGAAGTACGATTTTATCCTGATCGACTGCTCTCCTTCTTTGGGATTGATAACCGTGAATGCCTTGACAGCCGCCGATTCGGTGATCATCCCGGTACAATGCGAGTATTTCGCCTTGGAAGGTATCAGTAAGCTGTTGAACACGATCAAGATTATCAAATCAAAGCTGAACCCGGCACTGGAGATAGAGGGATTCCTCTTGACTATGTATGATTCCCGCCTGCGTTTGGCGAACCAGATTTATGAGGAAGTGAAACGTCCGTTCCGTGATTTGGTATTTACTACCGTGATCCAACGAAACGTGAAGTTGAGCGAGGCTTCCAGTTACGGTAAACCTGTCTTATTGTATGACGCGGATTCGAAAGGATCTATCAACCATATGCAGTTGGCACAGGAGATTGTTGAAAAAAATAAAGGATTATGGCAGCATTAAAAAGATCGGCGTTAGGCCGTGGATTAGACGCGTTAATTACGATGGATGACCTGAAGACAGGTGGTTCATCGTCTATTAGTGAGATCGAGTTAAGCAAGATCCAGCCTAATCCGGAACAACCTCGATCCATCTTTGAGGAAGAGACCTTGGAGGAGTTGGCTACCTCTATCCGCTCGTTAGGCGTGATACAGCCGATTACGTTGAAGGAAATCGGCCCCGAGCAATATATGATCATCTCTGGCGAACGCCGTTATCGTGCGTCGCTAAAAGCAGGTTTGGAGCGTATTCCCGCTTATATTAAGACGGCGGCCGACGAAAACGTGGTGGAGATGGCTTTGATAGAGAATATCCAACGAGAGGACTTGAACTCTATCGAAATCGCGTTAGCTTATCAAAAATTAATCGATAATTACGGCTTGACCCAAGAGGGGCTGAGCGAAAGGGTTGGAAAGAAACGTGCTACGATCGCTAATTACCTTCGTTTATTGAAACTTCCCGCCGAGATCCAAGTAGGATTGAAGGACAAGAAGATCGATATGGGACATGCCCGGGCATTGATCCCGGTGGATGATCCGGAGGTTCAATTAGCTTTATATGAGCAGATATTGGCTCAAGGACTCTCCGTTCGTAACGTGGAGGAGATGGTGCGTAATATAGCCGAGGGAATACAACCGGAATTGCCGGAAAAGAAAAAATCGGATCGTAAGCCGATACTTCCGGAAGAGTTTAAATTGCTGAAAGATCATTTGTCCCGTTACTTCAATACGAAAGTCCAGTTGACTTGCAATGAGAAGGGAAAAGGTAAAATTACGATTCCTTTCGCCACGGAAGAAGAGTTGGAGCAATTGATCGGGTTACTGGATAAATTGAAATGAGAAATCGAATCATACTCCTTTTGATCGGATTCATGTGCTATGCCGGGATGGGTAACGCACAGGAGGATAAGACGGAGAAAGCCGTTCCTGCTATAGTTTCCGATTCCGTGGAGGTAGCTGCCCCGGATTCTACCGTGCAAGCCGTCTTGATGGCGGCCGATTCGGTGGGTGTACCGGAAGTGAAGATGAAGCTGGCTTTTAAGCCGAATCCGACAAAAGCGGTCTTGTTCGCCTTGGTACCGGGTCTGGGACAGATCTATAACCGGAAATATTGGAAATTACCGATCGTTTACGGTGGCTTGATGGGATGTATGTATGCCGTGACTTGGAACAACAAGAACTATAAGGATTATTCGACGGCTTATAAGGATATCATGTATGATGCCGCTAAGAATCTGGAAAATCCGGATGCTTGGAGTAAAAGTTGGCAAGACTTGACTTCCATGGCTCCTGAGGATGCGATTAATAATTCAAATTTCAAGGATCAATTGAAAAGACAGAAGGATTATTTTCGTCGATATAGAGACTTGAGTATAATTATTACGGTCGGGGTGTATGCGTTGAGTATCGTGGATGCCTACGTGGATGCCCAGTTATTCGATTTTGATATATCACCGGATTTATCCTTGCATTTGGAGCCGGTTGTTAGTCCGAAGACGAGTGTCACGCCTCGTACTTACGGATTGAATTGCAGTCTAAAATTCTGATATACATGAAAAGATACCTGCTAGCACTCATTTGTTTAAATTGTTTGGTCTCATTGGTCTATGCGCAGGAAGAGACCCGAATTGAGGAAAAAGATACCTTAAGCTCGCTGGAGTCTGAGGTCGGATTGATTCCGGAAAGCTTGGATGCGAACGTGGATAGTTTGCTCCGTACTTGGCATGTGCAATATTTCTCAAAAAGAGAGGACTTTTGCCATGATGACGACGAGAATGTCTATTTCCCGGATTCGGTCTATATCGACCGCCTGTCTAGGCTTCCCAGCGTGATCGCTTTGCCCTATAATAATATAGTGCGTGATTGTATTGACTTATATGCGGAGCGTAAACGAAATTTAGTGCGTTATATGCTGGGGATGGCGGACTTTTATTTTCCGATAATCGAGCAGGTGTTGGATGAGCATGGCCTGCCTATTGAATTGAAATATCTCGCCGTCGTGGAAAGTGCCTTGAATCCGGTAGCCCTCTCTCGTGTGGGCGCTTGTGGTTTATGGCAATTCATGCTTCCTACGGGTAAGAGCTATGGCTTGGAGATTAATAGCTTGGTGGACGAGCGCCGGGACCCCTTGAAAGCGACCGAGGCCGCTTGTAAGTATTTCAAGGATATGTACGCTATCTATGGGGATTGGAATTTAGTGTTGGCATCTTATAACTGCGGGCCGGGCAACGTGAATAAAGCGATCCGTCGTTCGGGGGGCAAGACGGACTTCTGGGATATCTTCCCTTATTTACCGAAAGAGACTCGTTCATACGTCCCCTTATTTATTGCCGCCAATTACGTCATGAATTATTATTGCGAGCATAACATCTGTCCGATGCAAACCAGCTTGCCGCTAGCCACGGATACGGTCATGGTGAATAATGCCCTACATTTGCAGCAGGTATCGGATCTATTGCAAGTAGATATTGAGACGTTGCGTGCGTTAAATCCACAATATAAAAGAGACATCGTTCCGGGTAATACCCGCCCTTCGGTTTTGAAACTACCTGCGGCGGAAACCTATGCTTTTATCGATAAAGAAGATACGGTCTATACGCATCGGATCGAGGAACTGTTGGCGAATTGCATTTCTGCGAATAACTCTAATGGCTCTTTACCAAGTGGTGCGACCCGGGAAAAAATCACCCACGTGGTATTGAGTGGTGAGAATCTTTATACGATCGCTAATCGCTATGGAGTGACAGCGAAAGATATCCGTAAATGGAACGGGCTAGGCTCCAACCGGGTAGCGAAAGGAAAACGGTTAAGATTATATGTAGATAATGGGGGTGTCGCTTTTGCCTCGGCTACCAAGACTCCGGTGAAATCAACTACCGTGACTGCGAAATCAACTGCGACAACAACGAAAAAGTCGGCTTCCGCCGCTACAAAACAGATCGCTTCCGCTAATAAAGATTTTGTCTCTTATAAGGTTAAATCGGGAGATTCGCTTTATTCGATTTCCAAGAAATACCCTGGGGTTACCGCCTCTTCCTTACAAAAGGTGAATGGGCTGTCAAGTCCGGATATCCGTCCGGGTCAAGTACTGAAGATACCGGTAGGATGATCATTCGGGGATAATTCGTCTTTAACTCTTTTTTTTCGCTTTCTTCCTGCACTGGAGAAGGATGTGAATGATTTTTTATTCCTTTGTATACGAAAAAAGATACAATCGTATGGGTTCATTGGATGAAAAGATATCAGTGGTCAAGGCTAAACCTTGGTTGGTCAGTTTGGTTTGCGCGGTGTTTATCGCCTACCCGAATTTGGCATGGATCTTTTGTGACATGAGCTATCTGGCTCCGAACGATCATCAAGGATTTTTACTCTTCTTTGGGTTCCGTTTTCTTTACTTCTGGGGACTTATTTGGTTTTTGCTGAAAAGTAACTTGAGGCATGAGGATTGTACCTCCTTCTTCGAGCGGTTGCTCTGGAATGCCCTGTACGTTTCCGGAGGCTTTGTTGTCTATAAATTGATCTCCTTCCTGACTATTAGTTATGATCGTTTTTTGAGTATCATTATCTTCCAGTTTATCGTGTTGGCGTTGTTATGTACCTTGATCGGCTATATACAAATGCTATATCACAATCAACGGGAAAAGGATCAATTGATCGAGAATCTGCGTGTCGAGAATTTGCAGAGCCGCTGCGATGCATTGGTGAACCAGATCAATCCGCATTTCTTTTTCAATTCATTGAATGGAATCTCCTCCTTGATACGGAAGAAAAACGATGAGAATACCTTGTTGTATGTTACGAAATTGTCCGATATATTCCGTTATATCCTTCAGAGTGATAAAAAGAATTTGGTACCACTGTCGGAGGAGCTTGCGTTTATAGAGGCTTTTCAGCATGTAATGGTAGTCCGTTTCGCCAATAAGCTTACTTTTACGATCGAAGTTCCCGAAGATAAGCGGAACTTGCGAATTCCCGTATTATCTTTGCTTCCGTTGGTAGAGAACGTGACGGTACATAATATTATAGACAGCGAGCACCGGATGGATATCTTGATCCGGCTGAACGAGCGAATGGAACTGGTTGTTTCTAATCCAATCTATCCGAAATTGACCTTACCGGATACGAATGGAACCGGGCTTAAGAATCTGGAGAATCGTTTCTTGCTATTAATGAATAAACAAATACGGGTAGAATCTGATGAGGATGAGTTTCAGGTATACCTACCCCTAAAATGATGCTATATGAGAATACTGATCGTAGAGGACGAGACCGCCGCCTATGAGAACTTAGCGGATATGTTGGTTACAATAGATCCCACGCTTGAGATCATGGGAAATACGGAGAGTGTCCAGCAAACGGTACGTTGGCTGCAAGCCAATCCGAGGCCGGATTTGATTTTTATGGATATTCATTTATCGGACGGTTCCGCTTTCGCTATTTTTGACCAGATAGAGGTGGAGGCACCGATTATCTTTACTACGGCGTACGATCAATATGCGATCGACGCTTTCAAAGTAAACAGCATAGACTATATCTTGAAGCCGATTAAGTCGGAAGAATTGAAAAGGGCCTTAGATAAGTTTAGCCGATGGAATCATCAAGATATCATCCATTATTTATCCCAATTAACACAGTTGTCTACTACTCCTAAATACAAGGATAAACTACTGATTCCTATTAAGGATAAATTGTTGCCTATTAGCTTGAAAGATGTGTCTTGTTTCTATACGGCTGATAAGAATACATATGTTTATTTAAAGAGTGGTAATTCGTATCCATATGCTAAAACATTGGAACAGATAATTTCTTCTTTAAGTCCTGCTGATTTTATTCGTGCGAATAAACAATTCATCATTTCTCGTGATAGCGTGAAGGACATAACAATTTGGTTTGATAGCCGTTTGCTCGTTACTTTGGATATAGAAGTGCCTGAGCGTATATATATTAGTAAAAATAAAGCATCCGAGTTTAAGTCTTGGATAGTAAGTCTGGAATAATAATTAAATAGAAATGCCAGTTCTCTTAAAGCCGGTATTTTTTTGCCCTTTTCGTGTTCAATCCCCATTTTTTCCTTTTCGTCAACAATCGGAAACTTCCTATCCGATAATTCTTCATCTTTGCAATACAAACAAGGAGATACATCAATAAGATGTAAGTTAAAATTTTGATGTTAATCCGAGTTTTATCATACACATTAGATAGGTTAATAGGTTTGTAAAAAAGGATTAGTCCGAAACAAAAGAATGTTTAGGCTATCTTCTCTAAAATGAGTGTTTGTTTTGTAAATGGTTTTGTAATAGGTAAATTGTAGGTATTATGAGAAAGTTAATTATGGCGGTAGCGGTTTTGGGAATGAGTGCTACAATGAATTTTGCGAAAGCGCAATGTGTGAATGAATATGGGAATAAAGAACCGTTTGCGGTAGAGTTTAGCCGATTGAGTTCTTATCTAGGATTGGCTCCTTACCAAATGGAGGAGGTACTTAACATTAATGATTATTTTGTACAAGAACAAAGAAAGAGTTTGAGCAAAGACCTGAAGCGTCAGGATGAACGATTGCAAAAAGCCGTGTACGGCAATTTGAAGCTGATGAAAGAGGCGTTGACTGCCGATCAGTATCGCAAGTATGTCATATTGTTAAATGTAACTAACAACAATAACCGATTAACCGGAGCTGTGACATTTACGGATATCTATTTGGCTGAGAATAAATGAGTGTAACCTTGGCTCGATGTGATGTTGATTAGAAAGGCGATCCTTGTGTCGAACAGGGATCGCCTTCTTTGCTTCTGTCCTTTTCCTTTTGGAAGTGCGCTATCAGATTTTAGCGAAAGCTTGATCCAGATCATCTATAATATCATCTATATATTCGGTTCCGATGCTCAAGCGTACGGTGGATGGTGTTATGTGCTGTTGGGCAAGTTCTTCCGGGCTCATCTGGGAATGAGTGGTCGTGTATGGATGAATGACAAGGCTCTTTACATCGGCGACATTCGCTAGTAGGGAAAAGATCTCCAGTGAGTCGATGAATTTCCAAGCGGCTTCCTGCCCGCCTTTGATCTCGAAGGTGAAGATACTGCCGGCACCATTCGGGAAATATTTATTGTAAAGTTCATGGTCCGGATGGGTAGGAAGTGATGGATGATTCACTTTTTCTACTTTCGGATGTTTTGATAAATAATCCACGACTTTCAATGCGTTTGCTACATGGCGCTCCACGCGTAGGGATAAGGTCTCTAATCCTTGCAACAATATAAAAGCATTGAAAGGAGAGATCGTTGCCCCGGTATCGCGAAGAATGACCGCACGGATACGGGTGACAAAGGCGGCGGAACCTGCTACGTCCGCAAATATGGCTCCATGATAACTTGGGTCTGGTTTAGCTAATGTAGGGAACTTATCTGCATTCGCTTTCCAGTCGAAAGTACCTCCGTCTACAATTACACCTCCTAGGCTACTGCCGTGTCCTCCTATGAACTTTGTGGCGGAATGGATGACAATGTCAGCTCCATGTTCGATCGGACGAATCAAGTAGGGGGTTCCGAACGTATTGTCTACGATTAATGGAACATGGGATCGGTGAGCGACTTCCGCTACCGCATCCAGATTCGTTACGTCAGAGTTAGGATTCCCGAATGTCTCTACATAAATGGCTTTCGTGTTTTCCCGGATGGCTGCTTCTAATGCGTTTAGGTCATTTACATTGATAATCGTATTAGTAATGCCTTGGGAGGCCAGTGTATGGGTGATCAGGTTGAAGGAACCGCCATACAAATTATCGGCCGCGATAATATGATCTCCTGCCCTCACTATGTTCTGTAACGCATAGGTGACAGCCGCTGCTCCTGAAGCCACGGCCAAACCTGCCACACCTCCTTCTAAGGCAGCTACACGTGCCTCGAAAACGCCTTGCGTGGAGTTTGTCAAACGTCCGTAAATATTCCCCGCGTCACGTAGGCCGAAACGGTCTGCCGCATGTTGTGCGTTATGGAATACATAGGAAGTTGTTTGATAAATGGGTACTGCACGTGCGTCGGTTGCGGGATCCGGTTGTTCTTGTCCTACATGAAGTTGTAATGTCTCGAAATGTAACTTCTTTGTTGCCATAGTCATCTTGTTTATTTAGTTCTTATTCTGTTGGCAAATGTATGATGTGTGTGCTTTTTGGACAAGATTCGTTGAGAATATAGAAAATAATACTATTTTTAGGGCTATAAATAGAATACATCTTCGGCGAAGGACGCTGGGGAATCAATCCGATAGAATTTTTTTCTTATGAATGTTTCAGATAAGTTAGACAAGGTGGATCTGCAAATCCTCCGAACGTTACAAGATAATGCCCGGTTGACTACGAAAGAGTTGGCGGCAAGGGTCAGTCTCTCGTCAACCCCGGTATTCGAGCGTTTAAAACGTCTTGAGAATAGTGGATATATAAAGAAGTATATAGCGGTACTAGATGCGGAGAAGCTGAATCAAGGCTTTGTTGTCTTTTGTAGCGTGAAATTGGTTCGGCTGAATAAGGATATAGCTTTTGAGTTTACCCGGATTATTCAAGAAATCCCCGAGGTAACGGAGTGCTATAATATTTCAGGCGATTATGATTACTTATTGAAGATACACGCTCCCAATATGAAATATTATCAAGAGTTTATTTTAAATGTGTTAGGAACGATCGATAGTTTGGGCTCGTTGAGAAGTACTTTTGTCATGGACGAGGTTAAACACGACTATGGGATCCATATTTAAGCAGTAGATATTCTATTTTTGTCTTTTGTTAGGGTTTCCTTCCAAATATTTGTATATATTTGTGGCTATACAGTATAAAAATGGGAGGTGTAAAACCATGGACGATACAAAGGACACAAAAGATATAAAAGAAACGGGCGAGGCTGCGTCCGTTCTCTCTGTGGACGAACAGATGATACAAGATGGGTTCAATGCGTTGTTGAACGATTATTTGAAGTCAAACCACCGCCGTAAGGTCGAACGAATCACGAAAGCTTTTAATTTCGCCAATCAAGCGCACGCCGGAGTGAAACGGCGTTCCGGCGAACCTTATATAATGCATCCTATCGCCGTGGCTCGTATCGTATGCCGGGAGATGGGTTTGGGCTCTACCTCTATTTGCTCTGCGTTATTGCATGATGTCGTGGAAGATACCGAGTATACGGTGGAGGATATCCGGGATATGTTCGGAGACAAGATCGCCCAGATCGTGGATGGCTTGACGAAGATATCCGGTGGCATTTTTGGGGAACAGGCCTCGGCTCAAGCCGAGAACTTCCGTAAGTTGCTGCTGACTATGAGTGACGATATACGGGTGATTCTAATCAAGATCGCGGACCGTCTTCATAATATGAGGACTTTGGGTTCCATGCTTCCCGCCAAGCAATTTAAGATCGCGGGTGAGACTCTTTATCTGTATGCTCCTCTGGCGCATCGTCTGGGTCTCTTCTCGATCAAGACGGAACTGGAGGATTTGAGTTTTAAATATGAGCATCCGCAAGAATATGACTTCATCAGCGCTAAGTTGAAAGCGACAGAAGAGAGCCGTAATAAATTATTCGAGCGTTTCGCCGCCCCTGTGGACGAGAAGCTGAAATCGATGGGACTTCAGTATGAGATGCGTGCCCGTGTGAAATCGGTCTATTCCATTTGGAATAAGATGGAAAGCAAGGGTGTCGCTTTCGAGGATATTTATGATATTTATGCGGTCCGCATTATTTTTGACCCGCTTCCCGGTGTGGACGAGAAAAACCAATGTTGGGATATCTACTCGGCTATTACGGATATTTACCGGATTCGTCCCGACCGTATCCGTGATTGGGTGAGCCGTCCGAAAGCGAACGGTTATCAAGCGCTTCATCTGACCGTTATGGGACCGGATGGACAATGGGTAGAGATCCAGATCCGTAGCCGCCGTATGGATGATATCGCAGAGAAAGGCTTCGCTGCCCATTGGAAATACAAGGAATCCAACGTGGAGGAGGATACGGAATTGGATAAATGGATACAAACCATTACCGAGATCTTGGAGAGTCCGGACCCGAATGCGCTGGATTTCTTGGATACGATCAAACTGAACTTATTTACTTCCGAGATATTTGTTTTCACTCCGAAAGGAGATATAAAGACATTGCCCCAAGGGGCTACCGCCTTGGATTTCGCTTATGCGCTTCACTCCGATATCGGTAATAAATGTATTGGCGCTAAGGTAAACCATCGTTTGGTGCCATTGAGTCATCCGCTGTCCAGTGGAGATCAGGTGGAGGTCTTGACTTCCCGTTCTCAGGAGCCGCAACCGGAGTGGTTGAACTTCGTGACTACCGCTAAGGCTCGTGCGAAGATTGATGCCGTATTAAAGCGTGTCCGTAAAGAGGTCGCTAAGTATGGAGAGATAAAAGTTCTTGATGCCTTCAAGCGTTCGGAGCTTGAGGCGAGTACATCCAATCTGGATAAATTAGGCATGTACTTTGGATTCTCGAAACGCGAGGAATTCTTTTATGCGGTAGAGAAGGGGGATGTGGTTTTGCCCGAGAATTTAAAGAAGCTGTTGAAGGAGAAGACGGATAATGTCTTGTTTAAGTATGTGAAACAGGCGTTGGGTGTCGCTTCCAAGAAGGTGAAACAACCCGAAGAGGAGGAAGCCAAGAAAGAGAAGCCTAAATATGATAAGAAAAAGCCTTATTTATTGAAAGAGGAGGCTTTTGAGCGTAATTATGTAATTGCCGAATGTTGTAAGCCGATTCCGGGAGATGACTCTTTAGGTTTTATCAATGATGATGGAAATGTAGTAGTTCATAAACGTTCCTGCCCGATCGCCATGCGCTTGAAAAGTAGCTTTGGCGAACGTATCTTGAATACGGTTTGGAGCAGCCATATGAACGCTTCTTTTGAGGCCACGCTAGAGGTGAAAGGTATAGACTCGATAGGCGTATTGAATACGATCACGAAAACGATTTCCGAGGATTTCAACGTGAACATCATGCGCTTGCTGATCGAGGCGAAAGACGGCGTGTTCGAAGGTAAGATAAAGATGAAAGTTCATGACGTAGAAGATATCCAGAAAATGTGCGTGACTTTGTCGAAGATACAGAATATTAAATCTGTCGGACGTGTAGCGGATTAAGTGTAGGATAAGTAGGGAGCATTGTTTACTATAGTTCCCGTGGAACTATAGTAAACGTTTATCGTTTACGCACACACACTCATATGCCAACCGATTACGATACAAATGTAATATTATTTTTTTAAACATTATACATGACTTAGGACAAATACATCAAATTATTTACTCCGACTATTCCTCCATCCTGTTTAGGTCGAGCCTCTCTTGCTTGATATAGGTTACCCAATAGCTTTAGGTATAATTGTTCATATCATCCAGTAATAAACATTTTTTTCGCTATATACAAACCTACTTGTCACTTGATCTATTCCTTAATGATCGCCGTGGGATGTACAAACCAAGTCGCGATCTGTATATTCCATGATGTGATCTGTACAGACCACGCCGTGGTTTATGGAATTATACGGCATGCGAACAAGAATCTATACGCTACCAAGTAAGAATTCATACAGGAGTAGAGCGTTATTAAGCCGCATTACGTTTCTTATAAAGGATTTTACTTACTCCTATTACTTTCAACTTCTATAGTTCCACGGGAACTTGCCTTCCTAATACATATTTATTAATGTATAGTGTTTTTATCAATGAGATTAATGTTAATTTAAATGTATGCCTATGAAGAATCAGACAAGAATGTGATTAATACCTGTGAAATGTGTAACCTTATTTCGTGAATAATTAATTCAACAAACTATTATTATCAATATGAATAAAATATCTAAACTATTTTCTTTAAGGAATATAGCGAGATTTTCTGCACTTAGTTTGCTGGTGTCCGCGTTCTCTACGACAGATTTGGCGGCTATGGGAGCAAACGAGACTAATGTGTTGCCGGTAGTGAATGTCGCTCAGCAGAGTAAAAGTGTTTCCGGAGTAGTCGCCGACAAGTCTGGTGAGCCGATTATTGGCGCTAACGTAGTTGTGAAGGGGGCGAACGTGGGTAGCATTACCGACTTTGATGGTGCTTTCAAGATCGAGAATGTACCTAGTGCTGCTATCCTGCAAATCTCTTATATTGGTTTCAAGACGCAAGAGATTCCGGTAGGAAGTAAGTCTTCTTTCAATATAACGCTAGAGGAAGATTCCGAAACTTTGGATGAGGTTGTGGTTGTCGGTTATGGCTCGTCCGTGAAAAAGGACTTGACTACTGCTGTGACCAGTGTGAAAAGCAAGGATTTCTTGGCGGGTGCCGTGAATGATGCGATGCAGATGATCGATGGTAAGGTGGCCGGTGTATCGGTAAACAGTGCGGCCGCTGCCGACCCGAACTCCAGCTCTAGTATCCAAGTGCGCGGTGCTTCTTCCTTGAAAGCGGGTAATAGCCCGTTAGTCGTAATTGACGGTATGCCCGGTGGCGACCTTCGTAACATCGCACAGGCAGATATCGAGTCGATCACGGTATTGAAAGATGGTTCTGCCGCTGCCATCTATGGTTCTCGCGGTGCCAATGGTGTTATCTTGGTGACCACTAAACAGGGTAAGGCAGGTAAGACTACTATCACGTATGATGGATACGTAGAGCATGATTTCGTGGCAAGTCGGCCGGATATCTTGGATGCGGATGAGTATTTGGAGAAGGTGACCGGTGCGAAGGATTATGGGTATCGTACGAATTGGTACGATGAGGTGCTGAACAAGGATAACTTCGGACATAACCATAATATCTCTTTATCCGGAGGTAGCGAGAGCACGATCTTCCGTGTTTCTGCCAACTATCGTCAGAAAGGGGGACTCGATATCGCTTCTAATCGTAAGGAATATGGCTTGCGCGGTAGTTTCAAACAGACTACGTTGGAAGGCTTGCTGGAAGTAGGCGGTAACTTCTCGTACCGTGTGGCCGATGAGGATTATACGGATTATGGCTCTTTCAAGCAGGCGGTCCAGTTGAATCCTACCTATAGCGTAGACGAGATGGACGCTTTCAAGGGCAACAGTTATTCTTATAATCCGGTGAAGAACTTGACCGAGCGTGACTGCGGAGCTTTGCAGGAATACTCGATCATCGACTTGAACGCGAAGTTGAATATCTTGGATAACTTGAGCACGGAGCTGAAACTCGGTCGCCAAGGGCATAGCAAGAAAGAGCAAGACTATAAGTTCAAGACATTCCGCGAGTGTATCGATGGCGGATACAATGGCTGGGCGAAGATCACGCAAGAGAACTGGACGGACTGGACGTTGGAGTGGTTGGGTAACTACAACTTTAAGATCAACGAGGTGCACGACTTCAAGATCATGGCCGGTTACTCTTACCAAGAGTTTAATTACGAGAAATTGATGGCCAACAACCGTAACTTTCCCTCAGATGCGTTCATGACTAATTATTTGCAAGGTGGCGATTATGAGAAGGTAAGCGGTCGTCTTGGCATGGAATCGCAAAAGACGCAGGAGAAGACCATCGCTTTCTTGGGCCGTATCAATTATAACTGGAACGACATTTTCTTGTTCACGGGATCATTGCGCCATGAGGGTAATTCCAAGTTTGGCGTGGATCATAAGTGGGGTACTTTCCCGGCGGCTTCCGCCGCATGGCGCATGTCCAAGCTGCCCGTGTTCGAGAATAGTGGAATGGTAGACGACTTGAAGCTTCGCTTCTCTTACGGTGTGACCGGGCGTTCCGGTTTCGACCGCTATATCTCATTGGCCAAGTACTCCGGATATGGAGAGTACTATAGCGATCAGTTCGGCTGGTTGCAGGGGTATGGACCGGGCAATAACCCGAACTATGACTTGGCTTGGGAGAAGCAGATCTCTTACAACTTGGGTATCGACTATACCTTGTTCGAATCTCGCTTGTCTGGTAGCTTGGACTTCTTTATCCGCGACGGTAAAGACGTGATCGGTGATTACAAGGTGCCCCTGCCTCCTTATTTGCACGAGTCTATCGTGGCCAACGTGGGAACAACTACCTCCAAGGGCTTCGAGTTCCAGGCGAATTGGGATGCCGTGCGGACAGAGGATTTCTCTTATTCCACGAACGTGATGTTGTCTTATACGACCTCAAAACTGAAATCATTCTCGAATGAAAAATATCAGTTAGGTTTCATCGAGGGCGAAGGTTTCCCATCTCCGGGGAACCCAGGATCAGCCCAGCGCTTGCAGGATGACACGCCTATCGGTTCTTTCTATGGCTTCCGCTACGCAGGTGTGGATGATGCTGGCAATATCTTGATCTGGAAAGGTGGAGAGATCGGCGGAGATACGAAACTCGGCTCGGATGGTGATGAGAAAGATAAGGTGTATCTGGACGGTACGGGTGTGCCCAAATGGGAGTTGTCGTGGGGCAATACCTTCACGTATAAGAATTTCGACCTTTCTTTGTTCTTCCGCGGACGTTTTGGATACAAGGTGATGAACCAATATGAAATGTATTACGGTTTGCAAGTGGTTGCGGGTGACAATAAGCTTTCTTCCGCTTACGAGGAGAACGCCCATATTAAGGGTCCCAAAGTGATTTGCGACTACTTCTTGCAGAATGGCAACTATTTGCGCCTGGATAACATCACGGTGGGATGGACACCGAAGTTGAATACGAAATGGATCTCAAGCTTGCGTGTGTATGGAACCTTGAAGAACGTATTTACGCTGACGAAGTATTCGGGCGTGGATCCTACGACCGTAACGACAACCGGTTTGTGGCCGGGCATTGGTGGCATGGATGTATATCCGACCGCACGTAACCTGACGTTTGGTGTACAAATTACTTATTAATCTTAATCAAAGAAATAGACATGAAAAGAATCAAATCTATAGTATGCGGTACGGTAGGTGCATTGGGGCTGTTGGCGATGACATCTTGCACGGACTTGACCGAGACGATATATTCGGACTTGACGAAAGACAACTATTATACGGATAAGGCTTCGGTAGAGGCGGCCGTGGTGCGATGCTTTGAACATAGTGATAACGTGACATGGCGTGGTGACATCTGGAAATTACAGGAGCTTACCGCTGATCATTTCGTATGGACGCAAAAGGGTCGCCATGGGTATGACGATGGTATGTGGATTCGTTTGCATGAGCACAAATGGAATTATATCCAGGCGCAGATCAATGGAGGGTGGGTACAGTCGTACCAGTGTATCAGCCAGGTGAATACCGTATTGTGCGACTTCAATACGTTAGATTTCAGTTCGATCGGTGTGACCGATGAGGAGAAAGCCGCTTATTTCAGTGATTTACGTGTGTTGCGGGCTTGGTACTACATGTTCTTGCTGGATTTCTTCCGCGAGGTGCCTATCGCTACTGAGCAGCAGGGTGCGGAGGAGATCGTTGCGCAAAGCCCGGCTAAGGATGTGTTCAATTTTATCGAGTCTGAATTGAAGGATGCGCTTCCTTCCTTACCTAAGGAGAAACGTATCGGTCGTTGGACGCAAGGCCCTGCGGCAGGTTTGCTAGTTCGCTTGTACTTGAACGCGAAGGTTTGGGTTGGAGAGGATCGTATGGCCGACTGTAAGAAGTATGCGCAGGATATCATCAATGGCGTGTATGGATCCTATAGCATCAATCAGTCTGATTACCGTGATCCGTTCCGTTCGGGTATCAATGGCTACCAGTCTCCTGAGAACTTGTTTGAGTTCTGGCACGAGCGCGGTCGTTTGGAGCAACAGACGATGTGGGCAGACGGAATGCACTATTCCGCAGCTCAGACGATAGGTAGCGATGGAGGAGGTAACAACGGTATTCACTTGCAACCTTCCCGCGATTTCCAAGGAAACGTGTACCAATTCGCCAGCGGGTTGGGTAATCCGTTCGAAAAATACGCTAAGTGTGATTACCGCGTGATTCCGTTCCATACCACCGATGCAAATGGCGGTTATGAGGGCTTCTTCTTGCAAGGCATGCAAATGCAGTACGACAAGTCCAAACAATATGGTTTCACGGATCAGTACGTGAACGGCTCTGAGGAATATGCCGGTGTTCCTTTGGTATTCGTAGACCAAGTCGGTCGTTTCTCCGAGCAAGCAGAGTTGAAGAAGAAAGACGGTGAGAGCGATGAGGCTTATAAGGCTCGTTTTATCACTTACATGAAGGAGGTGGCCGAGCGTGGTTATTTCATTTGCAATGACGCGGATGTGATCGCTAAGAAGTCGCAGGTTACGACCGGTGAGGAGAATTCCGGTATCCGTTTCAACAAATTCCCTTATTTGCCAGATCACGACGGGTTATTCCGTTCTCAATCCACGCCGGAGATGCGTTTGGCCGAGATCTACTACTCCTTGGCTGAATGTTATTACAGAGAAGGAAATAAGGCGAAAGCCGCTGAATTACTGGATTATGTGCGCATTAGAAACTATCCCACCGAGGAATGGAGCAAGTACAGTTATGTAGCTAATCCTGCCAAACTGACCGATGCGGAATTCTTGGATGAGTGGGGACGCGAGTTCTTGGGCGAGCGTCGCCGTCGCGTGGACTTGATCCGTTGGGGTAAGTTCGGTGAGGCTTGGTGGAATAAGGAGAAAGATCCTTCCGATAAGGAATATACTTATTTCCCGATCCCGCAGAACCAGTTGAATGCAAGTCCTGTCTTGAAACAGACTACCCCAGGCTGGGAGTAAATTAAGTTTAGTATTGAAAAGTAGGGGAGGAGCTTGCCGGAAACTTCAGACGTTGTTCGGACGTTGTACCGGCACTTCCTTTCTGCTATAAAACAAAAGTGTAGCACTTCGCTACACTTTTGTTTTATAAAAGCTTTATCAGCCGACAATCAAATAAGTTATATAAGCTATATAACAAGCGATCAATAGGATTCCCTCCGGCCTAGTGATGGTCCGTTTCTTGAAGAAAAGGCCAAAAATATAAAGCAATACGCATGAACCGATCATGACGCCCAAATCCAGATTGGTAATGCCTTGTATGTTCATCGGCGTGATTGTCGCGCTACAACCTAATACGAAGAATATATTGAAGAGGTTGGAACCGATAACATTTCCGATCGCCATCTCCGGGTTCTTCTTTAATGCGGCCACGACGGAAGTCGCTAACTCAGGAAGAGAGGTTCCTCCGGCCACTAAAGTCAAACCGATAATAGATTCGCTGACACCCAGTCCACGGGCGATACCAGAAGCTCCATCCACGAAAAATTGTCCTCCGTAAATCAAACCAGCCAATCCACCAATGATGAATAAACTCGCTTTCCAAATGGGCATTATTTTAATCGTGCTCTCTCCATTTTCCTCTCTATTATGTGCGATCGCGAATGTATAGCCAAGGAAAATGGCGAAGAAGCATAATAGTAACATTCCATCGCTACTACTGATACTATTGTGCGATGCGCCGTTGATCAAAACGTCATTCGCACAAATAAATAATACGATTGAGGCAAGCACGCAAAGAGGGATCTCTTTGCTCAACGTACCTTTCGTGACGCTGATCGGTACGATAGCGGCCGTACAGCCGACAATCATCAAGGCGTTAAATATATTGCTTCCTACTACATTACCAATAGCGATATCCGAGCTTCCTTTCAAGGCGGATACGACACTGACCGTTAATTCCGGTGCGGAAGTCCCAAACGCCACAATAGTTAGCCCGATTACTAAGCTGGAAATATTGAAGCGTTTGGCTACCGAGGCGGCACCATCTGTCAAGGCGTTAGCCCCGACTAAAATTAGTAGTAAACCGCCAATTAGTAATACGATATCCATTAGTCTTTAGAATGGCAAATCATCGATTGGATTGGCCGGTCCGAAATCAGGAGCGGATGAGGCTGGAGCCGTAGGAGCGGAAGCCGGAGCGAAATTATCCGGAGTTACTCCCATCGGAGCGGCTTGAGGAGCTGCCGCCATCGGACGGTCTACTTTCCATGCGTTGATACTGGTGAACCAGCGGCCTTGGTACTCACGGCTGTCAATGTCGAAAGAGACTGTCAATTCCTCGCCCGGCTGAATGGCCGCTTGAGCGATCTTATCCGCTCCGAATATCTGGAAGCATACTTTCTTGGGATATTGATCGTGTGTCTCTAATACGTACTCTTGTTTTTTCCATTCGTTTCCGGCTTTGCTGACACCGCCTACTTCCGGTAGGACTTGAATAATTTTTCCTGTAATTTCCATGTCTTGTATTTTATTTGCTTATGTTTTATTTAATTGGGGACGAAGGTACGGTTTTGTTCTGGTTTTATCAACAGAATAATCACACTTTCGGGGCAAAAGCATCGAATGCGTCTTTCATAGCTAACAGCTCTTCTTTGATCTGTTTCAGGCGGTTTACGATCTCTTCTTGCCGGATCGTCGTCTCTTTATTGTCCTTCAGTTTTTGCCGTGCGCCGGCCAAGGTCATCCCTCTCTCTTTAACCAGATGGTAGATGAGGCGTACCGCGTCGATATCCTCCTGCTTGTAAAAACGGGTACCTTTGCTCGTCTTCCTTGGATTGATGATATCGAACTCCTTCTCCCAAAAGCGAAGGGTGGACTCGTTCACGTCGAACATCTGCGCCACCTCGCTGATGGAAAAATAGAGTTTGAGATCTTTATTCTTTTTTAGACTCATACTGCTAATGAAGTTTAATCCATAACCTGACCATGATTCTCGGCAATCTGGATCATACGGTCGTATTCCTCAGGTGAGAGATCCATGTAATAGTATTTAGATGGGTTATCATACTTCCCTCGTACGATTACCTCATAATGCAAGTGAGGGCCGGTAGATTTCCCGGTATTTCCAACCTCGCCAATCACCTCTCCACGAGTAACCTTTTGTCCGACACGTTTCTTGAACTTACTCATATGACCGTATAAAGTCTGATAGCCGTAGCCATGATCGATAATCAAACAATTTCCGTATCCCTGTTTCCAAGCGGCGAAAGTGACAACGCCATTACCTGTCGCATAGATCTCCGTTCCCACTTTAGCCGAGAAATCCATTCCGGAATGGAAACGAGGTGTACGGTAAATCGGGTCGATACGTACGCCATAGCCGGAAGCGGTACGACGCAGATCCTTATTGGAAATCGGCTGGATCGCCGGGATACATTTACTTCTCTCTTCTTGGTTCTTTCCTAGAGAGATCAGTTCTTCCAAGGAATTGGATTGGATATATAATTGCTTACGTAGCATATCCATCTTTTGGGTCGTGGAGACAACAAGCTCCGGATTGGACAGGCTCATCAAATGCTCGTAACGGTTTGTCCCTCCAAACCCGGCTTTCCGAACGGACTCGGGTATAGACTCAGCTTGGAAGATAGCCCGGTACAGATTCTCGTCACGCTGTTGGATATCATCCAATACGTCCAACGCGTTATTTAAGCGAAGGGAAAGCACCTCGTATTGAGTTTGCAATAGGCGGTTCTCCTTACGTAACTGAGATTCCATCGGAGAGTCCACCAAATGCATCATGACGAAAAAAGTGGCTACGCCGAATGCTATTCCGGTGCTTAAATGGCGGAGAACGGTGAACAGCCGGTCTTTGCTAGATGGGTATACACGCTCATAATTGAGAGTGTTCGGATTGTATAAATAGTATGTTTTGCGACTTTTAAAGAGTTTCATCTACATTTTTTGTTATCTGAATGCACGCAAAAATAATAATTTGCAGTACTTTTGCAAATTGTTTTTCAGAATATTAACGAGAACTATATAAATAGATTATGTTGACAGCAAAAGAAATCCGTGAATCCTTCAAGCAATTCTTCGCTTCTAAGGAACACCAGATCGTGCCTTCCGCTCCAATGGTGGTAAAGGGTGACCCCACGTTGATGTTTACGAACGCGGGAATGAATCAGTTTAAAGATATTATCTTGGGCAACGTGCCCCGTAAGTATCCTCGTGTCGCGGACTCTCAGAAATGTCTTCGTGTTAGCGGTAAGCATAACGATTTAGAGGAGGTAGGACATGATACCTATCATCATACGATGTTTGAGATGCTCGGAAACTGGTCGTTCGGAGATTATTTTAAGAAAGAGGCGATCAACTGGGCTTGGGAATACTTGGTAGAGGTATTGAAGCTGAATCCGGAGCGTTTATATGCCACCGTATTCGAGGGAAGCCCCGCTGAAGGCTTAGATCGTGATAACGAAGCTGCTGGTTATTGGGAGCAATATTTACCGAAAGATCATATTCTGAACGGTAACAAACATGATAACTTCTGGGAAATGGGGGATACGGGTCCTTGCGGTCCCTGTTCCGAGATCCATATCGATCTTCGTTCGGACGAGGAGCGTGCGGCGGTCAGCGGCGCCGATATGGTAAATAAGGATCATCCGCAGGTAATCGAGATCTGGAATCTTGTATTTATGCAATTCAACCGTAAGGCCGATGGTTCTTTGGAACCGCTGCCGGCTAAGGTGATCGATACCGGTATGGGATTCGAGCGTCTGTGTATGGCATTGCAGGGTAAGACCTCAAATTATGATACGGACGTATTCCAACCGATTATCAAGGTAATTGCGGGAATGGCGGGTACGACTTACGGTACGGATAAACAGCAAGACATCGCCATGCGTGTGATCGCCGACCACATCCGTACGATCGCTTTCGCTATCACGGACGGACAGTTGCCTTCCAACGCTAAGGCCGGTTATGTAATCCGTCGTATCTTGCGGCGTGCTGTTCGTTACGGTTATACGTTCTTGGATCGCAAGGAAGCGTTTATGTATAAGCTTTTGCCCGTATTGATCGAGACGATGGGCGACGCTTATCCGGAATTGATCGCTCAGAAAACCTTGATTGAGAAGGTTATCAAGGAGGAGGAAGAATCTTTCCTTCGTACCTTGGAAACCGGTATCCGTTTGCTGGATAAGAAAATGGAGGAGACGAAGGCTGCGGGCAAGACGGTCTTGAATGGCGTAGATGCCTTTACATTATATGATACCTACGGATTCCCGTTGGACTTGACGGAATTGATTCTTCGTGAGAACGGCATGGAAGCCGATATCGAGGAGTTCAATAAGGCTATGCAGAAGCAGAAAGAGCGTGCCCGTAACGCCGCCGCTATCGAGACAGGCGACTGGATCACGCTGAAAGACGGTGAATGTAAGTTCGTGGGTTATGATTTGTTCGAATGCGAGGCAGAGATCTTGCGTTATCGCCAGATCAAACAAAAGAATAAAGTATTATACCAGATCGTTCTGGATCAAACCCCGTTCTATGCGGAAATGGGTGGACAGGTCGGTGATACGGGTTGGTTGATCGCCGACGACGAGAAGATCGACGTGATCGATACGAAACGAGAGAATAATTTGCCGGTTCATTTGGTTACTAAACTACCGAAGGACGTAACGGCTACATTTACCGCGAAGATCAACGTGAAAAAGCGTATCCAGTGTGAGTGTAACCACTCTGCCACGCACCTTTTGCATGAGGCGTTGCGTGAGGTATTAGGTACGCACGTAGAGCAGAAAGGTTCGTATGTTTCGCCTGATTCTTTACGTTTCGACTTCTCTCATTTCCAGAAAGTGACGGACGAGGAAATCCGTAAGGTGGAAATATTGGTTGGAGAGAAGATCCGTGCGAACTTCCCGTTGGAAGAGCATCGCAATATGCCGATCGCCGAAGCAAAGGCGCTAGGGGCTATGGCTTTGTTCGGTGAGAAATATGGCGATGAGGTACGTGTCGTGAAATACGGAAGCTCCGTGGAGCTATGTGGTGGTACGCATATCCCGGCAACCGGTATGATCGGTTCTTTGCGCGTGATAGGAGAGAGCTCTATCGCCGCAGGAGTCCGTCGTATAGAGGCGGTTACGGCCGAGGGCGCCGAGCAATTCGTATATGCCCAGCAAGATCTGATCCGTGAGTTGCGTGCGTTGATGAACCATATGCCGAATTTGGCGCAAGCGATGAAAAAGTCTATCGAGGAGAACGCCGAGATGAAGAAACAGATCGAGGATTATATCCGTGAGAAGTCTATGCGTTTGAAAGAGGAGATCGTGGCGAAAGCTTCGGAGAGCAATGGTATTAAGGTTATGCAGTTCGTTGGTAAGGCAAATGCGGACGCTATGAAGAACGTGGCTTTCCAGATCAAGGCGGAGACAACCGATAGCTTTGTCTTTGTTGCCGGTATCATAGACGATAACAAATGCACGCTCATGCTTATGTTAAGCGATGATTTGGTGAAAGAGGGCTTGCATGCCGGTAAGATCGTAAAAGAGGCCGCTAAGCATATCCAAGGCGGTGGTGGTGGACAACCCCATTTCGCTACGGCCGGCGGTAAGAACATGGAGGGCCTTTCCATTGCGGTTGGCGCTGTGAAAGAGGCTGTTGGAGTACAGTAAAATCGGTTCGGAAGAAATTGACTTTTCTTTCGGACTTAATGATAGATTCCTTCGGATCGAATAAGAATTCCATCCGAAGGAATTTTTTTATGTCGTTTTGATAATCGGAATACATGTTTTACCTTTGTGGTCTAAGGTTTTAAATAAAAAAGATATGTCAGAGCAAAAAGTGGTTATTTGCAAGGACCTGAAATCGGAACTGCAAGATTTTCTCTCCTCTCTAAAATACGATAAGTTGTTCATCCTTATGGATACGAATACCAAAGAGAAATGTTTTCCCTTGGTAGAGGATATACCGGCCTTTCAAAAGGCGCCGATTCTCGTGATGGAAGCGGGTGATATGAATAAGGGTTTTGTCTCATTAGCCCAGATATGGACAGCTTTGTCGAATGAGGGGGCTTCCCGTAACTCCTTGCTGGTGAATTTGGGCGGCGGTATGATTACGGATATGGGTGGTTTTGCCGGCGCTACTTTCAAGCGGGGCATCCGTACGATCAATATCCCTACGACCTTGATGGCGTCCGTCGATGCTGCGGTTGGCGGTAAGACGGGTATAAACTTCAATGGGTTGAAGAACGAGGTCGGTTCTTTTTATCCCCCCTTGTGTGTATTCATCGATTGCGATTTTTTGCGCACGTTGGATCGCGATAATATCCTTTCCGGTTATGCGGAGATGATCAAGCACGGGTTGATTAGTTCGATGGAGAATTATGCGTCTGTCATGCTTTTTGATATCGACACCATGAATTATTCGTATTTGAATAGTTTGGTAGGCCAGTCGGTCGCCGTGAAAGAGCGGATCGTAGAGGAAGATCCCAAGGAACAAGGTATTCGTAAGGCATTGAATTTCGGTCATACGATCGGCCACGCTTTCGAGAGCTTGTCTTTCCTGAAAATGCGTCCGATCTTGCATGGTCATGCGGTAGCGGCGGGTATCGTGAGCGAGCTTTACCTCTCGCATAAGCTGTGTGGCTTCCCGATGGAGAAATTGAGTCAAGTCGTTTATTATATAAAAGAGTATTATCCGGCGCTCTTCTTTGACTGCACGGACTACGATACCTTATATGAGTTAATGACACATGATAAAAAGAATGAGGGCGGTATCATCAACTTCACTTTACTGAAAAATGTAGGGGATGTCCGTATCAACCAATCGGTCACCAAGGAAAAAATCTTGGAGTCTCTTGATTTTTATCGTGAAAGTTTTGGCATTTAACGGAAAAAAACTACCTTTGCACCCGTAAAATAAAAGCGGGATGTAGCTCAGCCCGGTTAGAGTACGCGTCTGGGGGGCGTGTGGTCGCTGGTTCGAATCCAGTCATCCCGACTGTTAAGAATGAGGGAGTTATGCTGATAAGCGTAACTCCTTTTTCTTTGTTCTCTACCACTTTCCTAAAACAATGGCTGTTGGTCTGTGCAAATAAATGCAATTTTGTTTTATCTCTTTTCATGTTTATAAAATAATTGATTTTGGGATAAAGGTCTGAGCTTTATTTGGTCTGAGCAACGAATAATCAAAGATTCATTGATTTTCCTATAGTGGGGTTATCTTGTATATTGAATTTTCTGTGGTGGAAATACTGTTTATTTTTGTTCTTAGCGATTTTCTGTTTCTTTAAGTAGATATTCTCATCTTCATAGATGATTTTGTTTATACCCCTTTATTCCCAGTTGGAGTCAAATTTGATATATCTTTTGTTTCTATCTTTTAAGATTGTATCAGTTGGTCTTAATATTTTTGCTTTTTGAGATCTAGAGGTTCGATTTATTGTTCCAATGACTTTTTCAACGTATCTTTACGCTCAGAAAAGGAACATTGAGGATAGGCAACAGGAGGTTGCGCCTTCTCAAGATGACCCTTACGAGGGTTCACAGAAGAACTACAAGGTAAGAATGTAGTTTGGTCTTTTCTTCCAAAAGCGATTTCATTAGAAGTCGCTTTTCTTATTTTATCTTCCTTAGGCCTGCTATAGTCGAAAGAAGTTAATACCCAGATCTTGTCCCTAAAGTTGTCTTTTTCGTCATAGATATGCAAGGATTAAGATGCTCAATTTATTGTTCCGATGACTTTTTCAATGTATCTTTACACTCAGAAAAGGAAAGAGCCGTTGGATGATACGCAACACTTGAGGGTTGCTCCTCTCCAAGATCATTCTTACGAGAATGACATAAGAATTGTTGGGAGTTAATACAATTCGACTCTTTTGTAAGGCAATTCTCTTCGGAGATTGCCTTTTCTATTCCCTTTTCTTTTGTTGTTCGAGTAGGGTCATAGGATGTTATTATCCATCTCTTGTCCCTAAAGTTGTCTTCTTCGTCATAGATGCGCAAGGATTAAGATGCTCAATTTATTGTTCCGATGACTTTTTCAACGTGTCTTTACGCTCAGAAAACGACTTTTTGAGCCCTAAATGTTTATCTAGGGCTTTTTCGTATCTCTCTTGAAGTTTTTCGATCTCTTCCTTTGTCCCTCTTCTGATTAAAAGAGTTCCTTGTCCATTGTCTTTATACATAACTATTTGTTTATTAGTTCTACTATAATTGATGTCAAACCTCTCTTCGTTTTTTTGATTCGTCTAAATTCTAATATTTAGGTCTTATTGTTATATCTTCCACTGGGATTTCATCTAATTCGATAAGTATGTTCAACTTTTTGTTGTACATTGCTGTGCATTCAAGGATATTGATCTCTTTCATCCATGATTCATTAGGATTGATGGAAGCCTCAAAATCAAGGATGTTAGTACCGTCATATTTGATCGCTCCTGTTTTAGGATCTCTGATTTTCCATGTCACTTTTATATCCTTTTTAAATTTCTGAGCACTTATATTCTTGAAATTCAGTATCAGATAAATATTGGCTCCTAGGCTTGAGCTATTAGAAAGTTGAATCTCGCTACTTACATCGGTTAATATAAGCCCAGTCTTGAAGGTGAAAGGATTCATATTCAAGCATACACTATCAGTTTTTAGCCGAATCGTATCTGAAAGTATGGCAGGCTTTTTCTCCGCTGTTGAATTTCCAGATGTCTTTCCAATGGTAACCTCGTTTTTTATATAGTCAGATTGGGATTTTTCTTGAAACCAATCAAAGACACCTATGTGGTAAAAATAGTAGAAAGTGAGTGTTATACCTGCGAAGAGTAAACAATACATTATCCACTTATCTGCGACTTTGGTGTTTATATCTTCCTTTGATACTGTGTTTTGCGATTTGATTACATTTGTATCTTCTGTTATCTCTTTATTTATTATAGGTCTAATCTCTGCGTTTAGGGTTTTCTCTTTATTCGTTATTTGTCCCTCATTCATGATCTTTCTTAATAGTTCTTGATTATGAGAGTTTGCGGAAAATACCCCTATAATGACACATATACCCCAATAAATAAGGGATCCTCCTAGCCCCAAGGCTAGTATTCCAGCCCAGCCTCCAGCAGCAACAATTAGGAATAGGATGAAAAGCATTGCGCACATCGCCCAGAAAGATGTATATAATAGGCCAAAGGGCCCAAAGAAGAATGTCAAGACGAATGCGATTATCAGGCTTTTCTTTTCTGCCTCATATCTTAAAAGCTTATTATCTTCCATGTTTTTAGTCGTTTTTCCTTGTTAATAACCAGTATTTATTTTGCTCCGAATATTTCAGTTATCATGTCAATCCTTTTTAGATAACACTTGTAAACTACCTGTATAATCCCCTCGATCGAACTCCTTGGCAAACTCATCGATAGTCACTCCCTTTCTTTCCGCCCCTTTCTCAACCTCTTCCAAACCGATCTCGGCGATCACTCTCTTTAGGATCTCATTCCTGCATAGATTCTCATACGCCTCTTTTGCGGGGATTACTTGAAGGAACTCCTTGGCTCTTTCATCGTCTATCCCCGCCTTTTTTAGGCGCTCTATGACAATTCTCCTTTCAAGATCTTTTTCCATAATGATTGTTTTAATAGATATACTCTTTTTATGGAATAAAGATCAGCCCAATTATTCCTCAGAGCAACATTCTCCTAATGAAATCTCCCAGAGATCAGAGAGTTTATTGCCCTCATAAGTCCAATAAGGGGTAGGATGAACAACATAAGGTTTAAATAATCTTGTCACTGCGGTTAAAGACATGGTCTCACCATTGTATATCACTTTGTTTTTTTCTGCCACCTCGATCTCTACGTTGTTGTCATCCCTGTAATTTAGCTTGGCACCGACAGGGATCATCATTCTCTTAAAACTAAAAGCTGCTCTTTTCTTCATGCTCTCTCTCGCAGACCTCTCCTGATCGCTTATTCCCGCCTCTAAATCCTCTTCCACCTCTTTGATTGCGTTGTTAGGCCCCAATAGCTCTAATATAGCGATTACCCTTTCTACTTCCATCTTGAAGAACTCCCGATTAGGATTGATCCGGTGGGGAGCGAAAGCGATATGAAGCGCTTTCTCTGTTTTCTCGAAGTCCTTTACCTTACATGCGTATACGCATTCAAAAGGCAATGGTACCCCACTGCTACCGAAATACAACTGATTTTTTCTTTGATCGATCTCTAGCTTTGAGGTCATACCGATCTTTACAAGCCCTGGCATAGCGGGGTTGGTCAAGGCATAGACTATGCCATAGTTTTCCTCATCCATGTTTCCCATACTGAAATAATAGCATTAATCAACGTATTACTTGGTAATCATCTTATATATATTCCTCCTACCAAAACGAAATTATCTGATTTTTTTAGTCTTATTGTAGGAGCTTGCAGATAAAAGTGTGACCTTTATACTTATCTGTAGATTTGATAATTACGAGTAATGCAATGAATTTCCTCTCAGTTCCAAAGGGGAAGGTTACAAATAAGGAGCGTGGAACTGCTAGTTTATCCTATGTTTGAGGCTCTGGACTGCCCAATATGATGGATAAACGTAACAGTCCACGCCTATATCTACATGGCTTTGAGAAGCATGTATATACAAAACGTGGACGTTACCGCCTATTAACCCCATCATATTTTGAAATTGTCCAGATTCCAAACAATAGGGATAATACCTTAAACGCCCTGCTCATTCTTTACGAGCAGGACAAATGTATAAAAATAGATTATCTTGGCAAAGGATAATCATGCATTTCTATCGAGACCACTTGATTTTTGAACTCATTCTCAATTTTTGCATTCAATTCATCCACTAAAGATGCCTTGGCATACTTTTTCTTCACCTCCTCTCTTATTTTTCTCACTAATTTCAAGGCATTACTCTTATTTTGCGCAGATACCTTACCCTCCTTGAAACCTTTCTCTATCTCATTGGTAATCTCGGAAGGTATGGCAATCATGCATAACTCTAGGCAATTCTGCTTTAATTGACTGATACCGTTCCAATCCTGCATCACGGCTAACTCGGATAAATCGAAGTGTTTTTCAACCTTCTCATACATATCACTCCACAATTCTACCAATTCACCATAAAAATCACCAGAGAACAAATCTAAACATGTAATCTTGCGATGAAAAACATTACGGACTTTCAATATCCTCAATTCATATCGTAATAGGTTGGCATCCAATAACATGTTCTTATCCAAGAAGTCCTGTTGACGATCCCAGTCATACTGCATAATCTTTTTTCTCTCCTTCTTTTCCACTCTTTCTTTCACCTTATCATAGAAGCACATCTGTAACTCGGGATACTTAATATCCTCCTCGAAATACCTACAATGAGCGTTAAAAGCGAAGTTATTAAATCCTTCCATGTAATGAAGCCTTTTGAGATATTCGGGAACCTTGCATTCCATCTTGAACGTTTGAGCGATATCTATTCTCGTGACCCTCGCATTGTATAACGAGAACCCTAGCCTTTCGCCCAATCTGTCTATGGCTTCCTTGATCTGACCGAATTCCATCCCATACACGTTATGCCCATTCATCCATTTAGATAAACTCCCTTCTAAAGTCAATCTCTTGTTTTTTATATCTACCTTCATATTATCCAACCATCCTACAACTCGATTCCCTCTGCTCTTTCTCCTATCGACTCTTATCTTGCAACTTACCTCCTCTAGAAACGAAATCGGAGTATTTAATTCATATTCGTTTATATTCATTCTAATTGTATCAATCATATCTTTTCCTCCTTGTATTTTCAATGTAATATGTCATATACTTATATATCAATGAAACTTTGATAAAACATTCCTTACTATATCTATTTCAAAAAATCATGCGTGTATAATAGAATTGAAAGCGGAATTCCGCCGTGTTGTAGATCCAATGCGATAGGCTCGAGAAAATCTGTAATTTTTCACTCTCATAGTGCTATTCTGTTTTTATATAGTGATTTGTTTGTAACTTCTTCAATTTTCTCATTACCAAAGCTGTCTAGATAGACATTCGTCGTTTTCAAGTCCTTATGCCCCATGATTTGGCTGATGATCTCCCTTGGTGTTCCATCGTCTTGTAATGTCATAGCCATCGAATGACGGCTCACATAGCTTGTGATCTTCTCTGGCAGCTCAAATTCTGTAGCCAAACGTCTAAGGTAATTGTTGTATTTCGCACGTCTCCTTTGTAGATGATCGTATAATTTGTCCCCAGTACAATCTATTGTCATCAATGGAAGTATATGGTCGCCTAATAGCTTGCCGTTGTTAGAGAACCACTCGAGTATTTCCTTTAGGTCTTTGCCTAGAGGTATTTTGATGAACTTTGCGTTTTTGTTATGCTCAGTCTTGTGTCGTTTATATATAATATACTCTTTCCCGTTTTCTGTAATGATATTATCTTTTTTCAAGTTAGCCATGTCTACATAGCTCATACCGAAACATAGATAGGAGAAAATGAATAGAAGTCTGGCCTCCTCGTTTTTCTTATTATTCGATTTTGTGCCTATCAATTTTTTGAGCGATTCCTCAGAGAGATACCTTTTGCGTGTCTCTTCCGCTAAAGAGGAGATAGGAAATCCTCCTTTCCCAAAAGGATAAAAATTGGCGGTGCACTCTTTTTCCAATATAGCTCGATTCAATATGGCTCTTAAAGTTTTCATCTCATGTAACCTCGTATTACCGACCCATCCTCGTTTTTCCATAAAGGAATTGTAGGCATGGACGTATTTTATGTCTATTTCTTGCAACAGCCTACTTTTTAATTTGGGATCAAATAATGATAAGTTGTAAATAGCCGCCTCATATACTTTGCCAGTGCCATTGTGTCCGGTCTCTTTTAAATCCTTTATGATCTTGTTGGCGTAATCTAAAAATTTCCCCTTCTTTGTTTTATGGGTAAATTCTTCTTCGAACTGGTTAAGAGTCCAATCTATGCCATCCCGATCGAATTGAAGGATGACGGCTTGCGCTCTTGCGACTAATTCAATAAGTCTCGCATTGTATTCTTTGTTCATTGGACAGATTCTTTTATTGCCAACAAAACGCTCTGCCTTTTCATCCCATTCGTTTAGGTGTGCGTACAATCCCGTGGAGCAGTATTTTGCTCTCATGTCTTTGATAACTCTTAGTGATACAGGATATGTACCATCTTTTCTTTGATTCGCCGTATGCAGTGTCATTTTTAGTGTTGCCATGATCGTTTCTAAGTTATATCACAAAAATAATGAACTGATTTTATATGATCGCTTTAAATGAGTTATAGTTGTGATGTTGTGTTGGTGTTATTTAACTTTTGTATTCTTGTGAGCTAAAGTATTTGCTTTTTCCTAAAATATCCCTAAAACAATAAAGGGGAAATCATGTAGGTAAAAATAATAGATGATGAATTTGTATGAAATTATTTATTTGATTACTAGTGTGTTATTTCTATCTATGCTCTTCTTGTTTACTTTTCCGAAAGAAAATAGAGAAATGCTAGTGTAATCCCGCATAAAACCATAGTTTTCTGCTCGAAAGACGAGCATTTGGATACTGCTCGCTTAACTGTCTGTGTCGGTCTGGGGGGCGTGTGGTCGCTGGTTCGAATCCAGTCATCCCGACTAAAGCTGAGAGAAAAGGAGTTAAGTCTATGGCTTAACTCCTTTTTTTGCTCTCTATCACTTTCCTAAAACAATGAGGCAGTAGAAATTCCGACTCATCCGATATTCATGGGGGATAGCCTTAAATCATGACAATAGATTAAAATTGATATATTTCCGTTTGAATTTAGTGCGGTCATTCCAGCCTATTTTAGCCATTATTTCTGTTAATGGTTGCTTAGTGCCGACTTATCGGTGCATGCTCTGTGAGTTCAAAGTCTTTTGGGGCACGATTGTTTATCGGAGTAGGGAGGCCTAGCTGTTTGATAGAGTGCCATTGGCTGCTGAAGTGAATAACTAACGGCTTGTCGAATGAATAACTAGCGGCTATATATAGCCGTTAACTAACGGCTCGGGAAGTGAATAACTGATCACTTGGAAAGCCTTCTACGGCCTGCGAAATCAAGTATGCGTTAACCTAGAGGAGGATTTTTGGAAATTATATTATATATGTACACGTACATTAAAGAATATGATGTATATGAATAGGCTTTAGTAATACATACCAATAATATCAAGGACTGATTTATCTAATAAAACGGCTAGTATAAACGATCGTTTTAATTCGTCATTTGCAAAGGTACGCGTTTCTTTGATACCTGCAACCCTTCCGAGCTATTTTTTTCATCCCTTATTCGCTTTCTTATCAATAGGATAGCCTATCCTTTACGAAACAACCGATTCCGTAAACGAACCTCCCGTTTTTCTTCTTTAAAAACGCAAGATCTAAACGATCGTTTAGACTAGTCGTTTTCGAATAGGAGGTGATCGGTTAATATGTTGAATGATATTTAATTAACACTATTATTAATATTTAAATTAGAGATTATGAACAAGAGAATTTCTACTATGTTTGCGTCGTTCTTGCTTATGGCAGGTGTGGCGTTTGCTGCGGATGGAACTACTTATTCTCAGAAGGAAGCTAAGCCAACAGAAGGTCTGAAAGTCTATTTGGGAAATGAAGAGGGTACATCTTTCTTGAAATCAGCGAAAGTGACGGACGCTGCTTATAAGTTTGCGAATACCGTTACAGAAAGCGAAGCTGGTGTCTTCACGGTTACAGGCGTAAAGACCGAGAATGGTAAATTGATGTTTAAACTGGTAGACGCTGCTGGAAAGGTGGTTTATGGTAAGGAAGGATCCACGGTTGTTGAGGCCGCTAGCGAGGATGATGTGAAGAAAGGTTATTGTTGGTTTACTTATGATGACAATAATACCGATGATAACTATAATGATGATAAAATTACATTAGGAGGTAAACCTTTGGCTTATGATATGGCTACTGCCGCAAATGTAGCAAAAATGCTTATCGCTAAAAAAGGAACAACCTCTAGTGATTTGAACAGCAATCTTTCCGGTAAGGGGTTCTCTTTTAAATTCCCGAACGCCGCTTCCGAGGCTGACGTGAATCCGTTTGGAGAGCAGATGTTCGCTATCGACGCTTCTACTGTTAATTCTACATTGGAGTTAGGTGAGACTGAGGTTTCCGGCGAGTGTTTCGTTGTAGCTAACGCCGCTGGTTTGAAGTTGGCTAAGGAGGGTGGTGTAACCGCAGATAACTTGAAAGCCGCTACTTTCATCGTATTGAACCCGAACGCTACTTTCGGTATCACGAGCTTGGATGCTGCTAAAGGTGAGGGTTTCGGTTTCACTACCGTAAAGGGCGAGAAACTGAACGCTACCAATGTTAAGAAAGACGGTAAGATCGCTTTCATGAACGCTATCTATGGTGTTTCTGAAGATGACTTGGCAAACAAGGCTGGTCAATATACGATCAAGATGACAGGTGTGAAGGTAACGAAGGGCACAGATGAGAACTTTGGTTCAGAGTTAACTGTTTATGTAGGAGCTTATTCCTTGACCACTGGTGGTTTGAAGACTTATATCACTACGAAGGGTTCCACTGATAAGCTTTCCTTGGCCCAGACTACAGGAAATACATGGGCAAAGGCTTCTGATCTGTTGAAGACTGACGGTGCCGCTATCTATAATATCTACTTCACAGGAACTAAACCTGCCGATGGTGAAGAAGGTGAGTCTTTGTATGGTAAATATTTGGTTTCTACGTATGCGAAAACTGAAGAGGCTCGTGCTATCGCTTCTTTCTCTAACGAGGCTTTGGCTCCTGCTAAGGTTGACTTGAAGGCTCCTGTTGCACAATGGGTAATTGTAAGTATGCAGGGTTCCGGTGCTGTTACGTTTAAGAATCTTGAGACGAATGAAACGTTTAATGCTAATTTGTATAAGACAGACAAGGCTGGAATTTATCAAGCCGTAAAGACTTCGGTTGGTGATATTCCTGCCGAGAATATCAAATTAGTTGCCGTAAGCGCTAATGAAGGCTTCTTGACTCTTTCTGACGCTCAATTGAAGCAAAAGGCTCAGTTGGTATTTAATGGCGAGTCCTCTGTTGCCGTAGAGAAAGTGTATATGAGCTGTAATGCCGATGATTCTAAATTTGAGCCGGTAAGTGATGCCGCTAAGAGCTACGCTTGGAGCTTGGAGAAGGCAGAGGCTGTTAAAAACAATGTTGAGTACATCTATTTGAAGGATGACGAGGTGGCTAAGAAGAAAGCGGATATGTTGACTATTCAAGCTTACTATTTGGTTGACGATAAGAAGGGTTTGAATCATGAGGGTTCTGATTATAAGTTGGTTGATCATAACGATAAGAAAGCGGACAATCTTTCTCGCTTGGTATTCAAGAAGAACGTTGACGGCACTTATTCCGTAATCTGCTTGGATGAGGCTCTTGACGCTGACGAGGCTGCCGATAATTATATAGAAGTTGTCAAGGCTGACGCTAAAATGTTGAAAGTGGATGTGAATACTCCTAGCTTCGCTGAAGTTCCTGTTGGCTCGGAAAAGGCGGATTATGCGAAAGTAGTGGTAGATTTCTTCCAGATGGGTGCTAGCTTGGATGCTGTTCCGAGACATGCGACATTGGATAGTGAGGAAGGTTCAATCTCCTTGAAGGAAAACAAGAATGGTATCCTTGAGGGTATCATTGGCGCGGAGGGTTTGACTTTCTGGTTGGATACGGCGGATAGCAAGGCAGAGCTTCCTTCTTTCTATATCTCTAAAGGTATCGCTGAAGGTGACTCCGTTGCTCCGGTAAGAAATTTCTTGTATTTCGCTCAAGACTCATTACGTTATTGGAATGAGGCTCAAGCTAAGTTTACTTATGACGAGAACTATGGCTTGGAAGGTACTTATGGAGCTGAAGCTAATCAGAATACAGATGTTAAAGCCATTTTCCGTCCGGCTACTTTAGCAGGTGTTGATACGATCAATACAACTGTAAACGGAAAGAATGTGGTTGTTGCGGCAGAAGCTAAGGAAGATGTTTGCCTTGGAGGTATAAATAACTTCAAATTTTATATCACGAAGTTGGATGCCGGTTATTCGGTGAGACCGGTAGACCAACCTACAAAATATTTGTATGCGTTGAACGGTAAGTTAGGCTTTACTTCTGATACTTCTAAAGCGTTGCCGGTAACAGTAGGTGAGGGTAATCCTACATCTAATGAGTCTATCGATAACTCTGCGTCTTCTTCTGTCGTAGTGATCGGCAACGCCGGTTCCGTAACGATCCAAGGCGCTCAAGGCGAGACGGCTTATGTTCGTAACCTGTTGGGTATGCCATTGGCTGAGACAGTGGTTACTTCCGATAACGCTACGATCGCTGTTCCCGCAGGAATCGTTCTTGTAACGGTTGGCGACGAGACTGTAAAGGTGGTCGTTAAATAAGACATGTAAAGGAATAATGAAAAATAAATCGAAAATCATCCCCGTGCGGATTATCCAAGTATCCCGTGAGGGCGAACAAGCGGGAATGGATTAATATTAATACTAAAGTAATAAATTAAAGTTCATCCCTTAGTACTTCCGTGAGGAAGGAAAGCGGGAAAAGAATCAGCCCCGGTCGTTTGTTCGATCGGGGCTTACTTTTTCGGCTCAGTCCTCACTATATGGAAATCTTCACAGTCATATTTCCTATCGCAAAAGTAGGAGATGATAATAACAGTTGCAAGGACAAATAGTTAAAACATCTCAGATGTTCCATTATATAGGATTTTGCGATAGTATGATTTGTACTAATGATTCGTCCCCTCGAATAAATCCTTTGAATTGTTGGATAAGCCATTCTTTAGCTTGAACTGGTTGAATGTATAGCTAAGGGTCAAGCCTATCAACGGGTAATCGGGCCGGATTCGTGTTTTGGAAATCAAGTTCGAGGAAGTGATCGTATTGACATAACGGGCCGTATTGAAGACATCCCGGAAAGAGAGGGTGGCCGTCAACTTCCGTTTGAAGAATTGTTGCCGTATCGCTAGGTTGACAAACCAGAACGACTGGGTTCTTCCTTGGGTGGTTACGGAAGGGCCTACGAAATTGCCGTCAAGCTGTATCCTTGTGTATTTACCTGCCGTGAAAGCGTTGTTCCATGCGATCTCGTAATTGGTACTGGTCTCATTCTTCCCGTCCGTCTTATACTCGTTCTCTACCCGGTAGTGATAAAGGCTACCGTTTATTTGCGTATTCCACCAACTGGTGGCCTGCAAACTGCCCGATAGTTCTATTCCGGTGGAATAATCATGTCCCACGTTCGCCATGGAATCCAAGGTAACCCCGGCTTGGTAAGGAACCCGTAATCGTTCGATCTTGTCTTTGCGGGTTCGGTGGAATAGGGAGGCAGACAAGGCATTGTCGCCGGAAGTCAAGGAATAATTCAACTCGAAAGAATGAATGTACTCCGGGCGTATATCCGGGTTACCGATCTCGGCTGTATAGTAATCCTTGTAAGTGATGTATGGCTCCATGAAATAAAGCTCCGGTCGGGTCGTACGACGGCTGTAAGCGAATAGAAGCTTCTGATTTTGTGTGAGGTTATAACCGATATGGGCGGATGGGAACAACTCAAAACGCTTTTGTAGGCGGTTTGCCCAATCTTTGGAGCTACGTAATACTTGATGCGTATGTTCTCCCCGTAATCCTACTTGAAAATCAAAAGACCGGTAGCTATCCCCAACGATCGCATAAAGGGAGTTGATCCCTTGTTGGAAATAGAACGTGTTGTAAATATCGTCACGCCAGAAGAACTCTTTGGTATCCGGGTTCCAAAACTGCATACTATAATCGCCGTCTTCCGAGTATGAGAAATATTGATAACCCGCCTTGATTTGTCCGGTTTTGCTGTATGGAAATACATAATCGGCTTTCGCACGGACGGTCCAACGATGTTCGGCCTCCCACGCACGATGACCTTGCTGGCGTACGTTGTTTTTGTCGAACAGATCGCTTTGGAAATATTCCAGAGCGTCGCCTCCATATTTCAAGAAGAAGCTACCGCTAAGGTTATGCCCCTTATCATTGAACTTATGATCCACGGCCAGATTCCCTAGTCCGAAAGTCTCATGGATATCAAAGTCGTCAAGGCTCTTGAACTCTCCGTTCTCGAATTGCTCGCCATTAGCGGAACGTTCTTCCGTATATTCCAGATCCCCTTTTCGCTTGAGTCCGGCATATCCACCTTCCGTGTTAATGGAAAAAGTCGTTTGTTTTTGTGTATAGCTCCAACCTCCATTGAGAATATATGCGTAGCCGTTACTTTCACGGGGGCCATTGGAATAAGAAGTCGTTGTCGTATCGTTTACCAACGTCGTTTTCTCTTGGGTAAAATGACTTTTGCGAAGTCGGTTTCCCACATAACCGCCTATACGCCATTGAGACGCCTTGTTTTGTCCGGTCAACAAGAAATCCAAGGTCCGGCTCCATACCGTATTCCCGCTTAGGTTGATTACTCCGCTCAACCCTTCCCCGAAGTTCTTCTTGGTAATGACATTGATGATCCCGACATCACCCCCTGTATCATGTTGGGCGGACGGGGTAGTTATGATCTCTATATTCTGGATTTGTCCGGACGGGATCTGTTCCAAGGCTTGGGTCCCGGTAAATATACTGGGCTTTCCATCTACGTAGACTGTGAATCCGCTACTCCCCCGGAAGGTAACCTCTCCCTCGGCGTTCACCCGGATGGAAGGCGTGTTCTCTAGGATATCGACAGCGGTTCCTCCCGAGGAAAGCAGGTTGGAAGAAGCCTCGATGATCTTTTTATCCAGTTTATAGATGACTTGTTTCTTGTTGGCTACGACCTCCACTTCCTGTAAGCCTACCTCAAGCATTTGCATCGGGATAATACCCAGATCCTTGATTTGCTCTGTAAGGATAAACTCCTCTCCCATATAAACATCATATCCCAGAAAATGGATACGGATCGAATACGTTCCCGGTTTTACGGGCTGGATTAGAAAAGAACCGTTCGCTTCAGTCATAGCTTCTTCGACGATATGATCTCCATCATATAATACAACGTGAGCGTAGTCTAATGCCTTACGGGTGGTTTGATCGATTACGATTCCTTTAATACCCGGATTCGCATGGATAGATAGTAGTGCGCTAAGGAATACTAGCGATAGAAAAAGTTTTCTCATATTTTACATTCGTTTTAGAATTGATACCGCAAAGCTAGGGAAATAGGGAGGGAGCGGGCCGGACATATGTTTCATAATACCGTACAAATCGTTCAATCTTTCTGTTTTCTGTGATTTTCACCCACTTAATCTTTATATTTGGGGCATTAATCGGATGAATGGATGAGAATATACCTTTTACTGCTGTTTGTACTTATGGTAACGAGAACGCAAGCTACCAACGTTATTTTTGACCGGATAACAATGGATAGCGGGCTTTCTTCTTCTTCGGTGACCTCTATTTTGAAGGATCGTACCGGGTATGTCTGGGTCGGGACGACTGAAGGCTTGAACCGCTACGATGGATATACGTTTAAAGTATTCTTGCCCGTACCGGATTGTCCGGAAAGTATACAAAGCAGTTCTATCGATAAATTATTCGAGGATTCAGATGGAGGTATCTGGATCTTTTTTTCCTCGGGTGGGATTAGCCGTTATGACAGAGGTTCGGATACATTTCTGAATTTCACGAAAGAATGGCTTCGACAACAGTTACGTGTGTATGGTAGTCCTACTTGTTTCTCGGCCTCCGTTCCGGGACATATCTTTATAGGTACGGAGAACGGGATGTTGGAGTATGACGCTAAAGAGAAGAAATTGGTACGCCTTTCTTCGGCGGGTTCGGTAGTCTCGTCGTCTCCTGTGAATTGTTTGTATTCGGCGCCGGATCATTCGTTTTGGGTAGGGACTTTAGCTGGTTTTAGTTTGTATGACAAAGAAACAAACCACTTTCAAGATTATACGATACGGACAAATGACCGGGAGGATATCAATGCCGGCAATTTGAATGGCGTTAACGCGATCTATATCGACCGGTTTGATTATATGTGGTTAGGTACGGGACGTGAAGGGGCTTTTCGTTCGGTTGATATGGGAGAGCGAGAGATCTTCCAATCTGTCGGTCGTGAGGATACTCGGGTATATCAATTCTTGGAGACCGGTGATGGTGATTTCTGGATCGGACATAATAAGGGGACAAGCTTGATTAGCCGGATGAATCGGCTTGCCTTGCGATGTGAGCATTTCTTTGACCGGCCGGAGGATCTGGAACCTACGGGAGAATGCCAAGTGAGATCCATCTTCGAGAGTAAGGACGGAACGGTCTGGTTTGATGATAGCCGTTTCAATCAAGGTCTTTTTTATTATTCTCCGAAGGAGAGGAAAATGGGACAGTTGAGGAACGTGCCGGAAGACGCACATTCTATCAGCAGTAACCAGATTACCTGTTTGTTTCTGGATGACTCGGATCATCTGTGGGCGGGGCATTCCACGTATGGGGTGAGCCATGCGGATTTAACACCTTCCTTGTTTCGATATACCTTGGGATACACGGAAAAAGAGAATCTGTCTTCTCTTCATATCCTAGCCGTTTATGAGGATTCGGACCTGAATCTTTGGGTTGCGACCTCTAGGGGATTAGATCGGATTAACCATAAGACTTCCCGGGTAGATATGCGTTTTACCTTCTCACCCCAAAAAAGTCCGTCCTCTTTATCCGGAAAGATTATAGGTTCTATCCGTGAGGATTCGGAGCGGAACCTATGGATCAGTTATCAAGACGCCAACCCGGACCGGTTGAATCTGGATGATTTCCGAATCCGCCCTTTTATACCGGATTACCAAGTCTCTTATGATTATCCGATCAACTCGTTGTCGGAGTTATGTAACTTATGCGTGAGCGAAGAGTCTTGGTTTTGGGGAGGAGCGGATGAGGGGCGGCTTCGGGTGTGGGATACGAAGACGAGAGCGCTTATCACGTATCGATATATACCGGGTGAGATGAATCCCCTTGCGTCGAATCATATTCATTGTCTGTTTGTGGACTCTTCCGGTTATTTGTGGATCGGTACAAATGCGGGGTTGGATCAATACGACAAGCGAACCGGGCGATTTGATCATTTCACGGTACAGGATGGCTTATCGGGAAATATCGTACGAGGAATCCGTGAAGGCGAGCCGGGCATCCTGTTTGTCAGCACGAATAAAGGGCTGAGTCGCTTGGATATACAAAACCGGCATATCGTTAATTATACGACGGCAAACGGTTTATTATCGAATGAGTTTATGGGTGGCGCTTGCTGTAAGCGCAAATCGGGTGAACTTGTATTTGGCAGTAATGAGGGGATCGTTTCTTTTGATCCCGTTCAGTTAACGGACGGTTTGAGAAAAATACCTGAGTCTCTGCGAATCACGAACCTCACGATCGGAGACTCACGTGAGAAGCAAGGTTTACAGGTGGGTTTTATTGCGTTCGATTATTCTCATCCCCGTAGTATCCGATACCGGTATCGTCTGGATGGATATGATACGGATTGGCGGGAGGTGGACGCCAGCGATCGTACGGCTATATATAACCGTCTACCACCGGGAAACTATGTGTTTCGGGTGGAAACTTCCGGCAATGGTTCCTATTGGAGCGCTCCCATTACCGAACCTGTCAGGATCTTTCCTCCTTGGTGGCGGACGTGGTGGTTTATTTTGCTGGTATTCGTGGTTGTATGCGTACTGTTGTGTATCGCCTATAAGAGCAGGGTGCGCTGGTATCAGCTTCGCCAAGCCGAGTTGGAGCGTAAGATACAAGAACGTACACGGCTGTTGAAACAGGCCAAGCAAGAACTGGAGGAAAAAGATGCGTTGAAAACTCGTTTCTTTATGAATGTCTCTCATGAGCTTCGTACCCCGCTGACGATAATCAAGGGATTGACGGAGGATCTGGAACGGCATTCCGGTTCAGAAGAATCTTGTGGAGATAAAGAAACTTTGCGTACGATCTCCCGGAATACCAATCGCTTGATTCGGCATGTCAATGAATTACTGGATTTATCGGTATTGACCCGGGGAGTTCCTTCCCCGCATATTGTTTGTGCGGATCTCAGTCGATTCTTAAAGGAGATTTCGGAAACCTTTATTCCTTTGGCCGATTCCTATAAAATTGCGTTTACGTATTCGATTGCCCCGGATATCTCAATCGCTTATTTTGACAAGAATATCCTAGAGCAGGTTCTATATAATTTACTGTCGAACGCATTTAAGTATACGCCGGATGGTGGTTCGGTAAGCTTTTCCGCTTTATTGGAGCAAAGCTCATCCGATGCGGTCATGACTTTACGAATTACGGATAGTGGAATCGGCATTCCCCCCGAATCGTTACCGTATATTTTTGATCAATATTATAAGGGGGAATCGATAGCGTTTCGCCGCTCGGAGAGTTCGGGGATCGGCCTTGCGTACACAAAAGAGCTATTGGAGTTACATAAGGCAACCATTCAATGTGAGAGTGAATTGGGGAAAGGTTCTGTTTTTACGGTTGCCTTGCCTATATCGGAAGAGGCTTATCCTGAGGAGTGGTTGGAGTATTCGGAACCTAAAATGGAAGAGGCATCTTTGCGGGAATCAGTTCCATTGGAAGGAACAAACCCGGTCCCGGAGAATCTACGACAAACGCTTTTGTTTGTAGAGGATAATGAGGATCTATGTCGTTATTTGATGAATGCTTTTCAAACGGATTACCGGGTCGTGATAGCGAAAAACGGAAAGGTCGGCTTGGAGAAAGCCATGGAGATCCTACCGGACGTGATTGTCTCGGATGTAATGATGCCGGTCATGAATGGGATTGAATGTTGCGAGGCTTTGAAAACGGATGAACGGACGGCCCATATACCGGTTATCCTATTGACTGCTTTAGCGGAAGAACGTCAACAATTGGAAGGGTATGGAGCCGGAGCGGATGATTATCTGCCTAAACCGTTCAGTCTTGCTGTCTTAAAAGCGAAGATCAAGAATCTGCTCAAACGTAGTGAGCGACTAAAGTTATATTTCAGGGATCGGTTCGATCTGCGTACCCCGGAGCAAACAGTTGCCAATCCTGATAAGGAATTTGTTTCGAAAGTGACAAGGGTCGTTCTGGCTCATTTGCAGGACCCGGAGTTTGATGTAGAGCTTTTCTGTTCCGAGATGGCGATGAGCCGTGCCAGCTTATTTCGGAAATTAAAGTCTACTACCGGTTGCTCCGCTTCCTCATTCACCCGTAATATACGTATAAAGCGTGCCGCCGAGTTATTGGGGCAGCACGCTTATTCGATCGGGGAGGTAGCTGCTCAGGTCGGCTTCTCCGATCCGAACTATTTTACCCGTTGCTTTAAAGAAATTTACGGGATCACTCCGAGTGAGTTTATTCAGACTTCACCGAGTTCACAGGATTCTCATTCGCCGCTTGCCAGTTCCGGAAAGTAACGGTACCGATCGTAACCGAGAGAATGATTAGGAAAGCTACGATGAAGACCCAAAGATGGAGTGGTGTTTTATAAGCGAAATTCTCTAGCCACTGTTGTGTTCCCATCCATGCTATCGGAATCGAGATGATGAAGCAAACGGAGACAATCCGGATATAAGTCTTGTTGAACATCAAAAGAATCTGTCCAGTAGTCGCTCCGTTGATCTTGCGGATACCGATCTCTTTCCGGCGGTATTGCGTCTCAAATAGCACGAGTCCGAATACACCTACGATAGAGATCAAGATCGCCATTATTCCGAATAGGGAGATTAGTTTACCCAGTGTTTGTTCTTTCTGATATAAATTATTTAAGATGGTGTTGTAGAAAGAGATCTCGAAAGGGAAAGTCGGATCGATCTCTTTCAATGTTTCCCGGACGTGGGCGACAGCTTCCTGTAAATTCGTTTTCGAATTGAAGCGGATATAGGATACCAATTTAGGATTGGGTATATCGTTATTCAATGCGAATACGAAAGGCGAGCTTGCGATCCGGCAAGAGTTAAACCGGAAATCCTTGCTGACTCCTAGAACCGTACGATCATTGAAACGATCTCCGGGATGTAAGTGGAAATCCCGCTCTGCCGCCGGATTGATGATATAATCACTTTGTGCCTTGTTTAAATCCTCCCGTGTAAAATCCCTTCCTTCCTCTACTTGGATATCCATGACGGAAAGGAAATTCTCGGAGGCATAGAATACCTTGAAGAATACATCCTTATCTTCATGGCGGGCATATTCGAGATCGATCATGTCATCTTCTTTCGATAACTCGTAGACGGAGAAGGCCACATCCTCTATTCCCGGATAATCTTTAAGTTTCTGGATATATTGGGGCTTATGCTTGGCGTAGATCTCCGGTGTCAGGTTCACGATGGCTACTTGGTCTTTATTGAATCCTAGTTGCTCGCTAGAGGTCATGAAATGGTTCTGAAGTCCCATGAATAAGGTGACAATAATCAAGGCGATCGATACCGTGTATTGGAAACCGATCAGGGCGACACGTACTTTTTTCCCTTTGGGACTAAGACCGAAAGAGCCCTTTAGTACCAAGGCCGGCGCATAGGAGGTACTTCGTATAGCTGGATAAAGTCCCGCCAAGCAACCCGTCAAGATAGCGATCAGTGCTGTGAGAAGGATCAGGCCTTTGTATTGACTAAGACGTATATCCGCATCTACCCAATTAGCGATCGGTGTGTAAGACAAATCGTTTACGATGAATAAGGCGAGAATGTAGGATATCAAGCAGATCACGATCGATTCAATCAGTGAGATGGCTCGTAACTTATAGATGGAGCATCCTAATACCCGGTGCGTATTGATCGTTTTCAATCGTAGGGGAATCAACGAGGTTGTGAGATTGGTAAAATTGATTCCGGCGATGAATAAGATGAGGAAAGCGATACCCAGTAACACATAATTTGTCTCCCGGTGACCTTTCGGATTAAAGTCGAAAGTTGTATCATGTGTGTAATAAACATCCTTTAAGGGGGTTAGACGTAATGCGATCTCTTGCGCTGAACCCATTTGGCTTTTAGCGAAATCGAAAGTCTTGTTGAAATGATCCAATACCTCCTCTTTATTTAGGGGATCGTCTAGCGTGACGTATATTTCGTTGGCATACATTTGCCAAGAACTTTTTAATAGATCCAGTTGGTCCATCGGGACGTAAATACGGTTTTGTACCGTAGTATTTCCCGGGAAATCCTTATAGACACCCCCAATAGTAAGTATCGTGGTACTTACAGGTTGCCAGCCACTACTGCCGGACATCCGGATACGTTTACCGATAGCGGATTGTTTGTCGAACAGCCTTTTGGCGACACTCTCCGGAATGAGTACGGAGCCGGGAATGGATAGGCATTCGACGGAACCTTCTTTCATGTGGAAATCAAAGACATCTGAGATATTGGGTAGACAAAGCTGGAAGTTTTCCTTAAAGACTTTCGCTTCTCCTTGATCGTCTACTTCGTCGATTTGGCAATACCGTTCTCCTCCGTAGAATGGATAACGGTAGGAGTAATCCGTGATATGAGCGGATGAGTTAACAAAAGCATCGCTAAACATTAGGCAATGGATGGCGTTATGCTCGAATTCTCCGTGATTTGCCTCTAGCCGGAAGGTTCGGCCTGATTTGCTGTGCATGGCATCGTAATTCATCTCGTAATCCACCTGCATTACTATCAGGAGGAAAGCGGCGAAAGCGATTGTTAAGCCAAAGAGGTTTAACACGACAGCGGTCTTAAACCGCTTGAATAGATAAAGTAAGTTTCGAATCATTAGTTTCATTGTAACAGGTTTTAAATATATTCATTTTTTAGAAAGGAAGCAAATAATGTGCCATCGATGTAACGTTCTGCTAATCATAAGATAATAGAAAAATGCTTAGAAACGATTGTGTGTGCCTTCGCACGGTGCACGTTCGCTTCCGCACGTTATTGGATTTTAATTCGTAAGTTCGCGGATGTTTTACATACAGAAAGATAATTCGGGAATATTAGCATGGAAACTTCAAATAAACTCTGTTATTGGTTCCTTTTTTATAAAGACCAACTGTTGCTTCAGAAAGAGAATGATACGTATACCATCCCCTATGGCGAGAATCCCCCAGTTCCGGTTTCTCATACGCTGGAGGTTGATTACCGGGATGGACTTCCCGTGCGTACGGCAGAATTAGATATTCCTGTGGAGGGGAATGACCGTTACGTACATATGGGGTTGCGTGCCTCTTGGGATTATATCTCGAGAGCGTGTTACGAGAAGGCGGGTAAGGCTTTTCAATTGCTTTATTGGGATAGCCATAGCCGTTTCTGCCCGGTATGTGGTACTCCTACCGTGCAGACTACGTCGATCATGAAGCAATGTCCTTCTTGCAAGCATGAGATTTATCCGACAATCTCAGCAGCGATGATCGTCTTGATCCGTAAGGAGGATTCGATTCTTTTGGTACATGCCCGTAATTTCCGGGGAACTTTCCATGGATTAGTGGCCGGATTCTTAGAAGTTGGCGAGACCTTGGAAGAGTGTGTGCGCCGGGAGGTCCGTGAGGAAACGGGTTTAGAGGTCGATAATATCACTTATTTCGGAAACCAACCTTGGCCTTATCCGAGTGGCTTGATGGTTGGCTTTGTAGCGGATTATGTAAGTGGGGAAATTAAGTTGCAGGATGAGGAACTAAGCTCTGGTGCCTTCTATACCAAAGATAACCTACCGGAGATCCCCCGTAAGTTGAGCTTGGCCCGTAAGCTAATCGATTGGTGGTTGGATCATCAATGAGGAGTCCTTTTTTGCGGCCTCTGCCTGTTGTCTTTCGAATTTCTTCCTTTTAGAGATGACATCCGGGGTAGGGAGGTTGCCGTAGTTTTGCCAAGTTCCGTTGCGTTTTGCGTTGCGTTTATGGACATATGTTTTCCGGCTGGTCATCCTTCCTAGATCGAAGGTTGCTAGTGAGGTACGACCACTGGACGGAGTCCTTTTCAATTCATCTAAGATAGATTGATAGACAGGCAGTATCTTTTTATACGGTGGATTATGTCGCCAGAATACCGATGGCGGTAAATCCTTCAATGCTACTTTTCGGTGTGTCGTATCGTCTTGTTGGATATATTCTGAGAAATCTTTGGTGATAGGGATATTGCTGGGAGCGGCCAGTTGAGGTTTCCCCATCGGTTTTCCCGGTTCCGGGTTGAGGAAAGAACCGCTTTGGATTGCTTTTTGGAATTCAGGGTTCAATTTGATGGAATCTTTGCCTGCTAATACATCCTTTAGCCAGATCGAATCTTGCTCAGTCCATTGCGCATAGCCTAAGTGTATATTTATACAGACGAAAAATCCAATCAATAGTGGTCTCATGAATGCCTGAATTGTTAATTGTGTTCAAAGATAGTCTTCCTTCTTTCTCCTCGTTTTTTCTTTCGCTTAAATAGTCTTACCGTTTACTTAATCTTAACCCTCTTTGCGGACTATTAATTTAACAGTTCATCTGCGCACGGTAATCGTTCGATTACGCACGCTTCTTCCATTGATTTAATACCTACCTTTGAGGCATCACAAACTAGTTTAGCGCTTATGAAAAAGGGAAAACTATTAATTATAGATGATAATGAGGACATCCTTTTTGCCCTTAACTTATTACTGGAGCCCTATATGGAACAAATAAGAGTGGCTACGCAACCGGAGCGCATCGATCATTTCATGCGGACTTTTATCCCGGATATTATCTTGTTGGATATGAATTTCAAACGGGATGCTATTAGTGGTCAGGAGGGTTTCTATTGGCTGGAGAAGATAAAGAAGATAGACCCGGACGTGGTGGTTCTTTTTATGACTGCCTATTCGGATACGGATAAGGCCGTGCGGGCGATTAAGGCGGGAGCTACCGACTTTATCCCGAAACCTTGGGAAAAGGAGAAATTACTCGCTACACTCTCTTCTGCATTGGAACTTCGGGAGAGTAGGGCGGAAGTGCGAAATTTAAAGAAACAAGTTGAGATTCTTAGTTCACCCGAGGATGCTGGCTTCGAGATCATCGGTGAAAGCGAACCGATGCAGGCTATTTTCGCTACGGTCGATAAATTAAAGAATACGGATGCCAATATATTAATCTTGGGGGAGAATGGAACCGGTAAAGATTTAGTTGCCCGCGCCTTATATCATCAATCTCCGCGTTCGGAGAATCTTTTCGTCGGGATCGATGTGGGCTCTATTCCGGAACAACTTTTCGAGAGTGAATTATTTGGCTATGAGAAAGGGGCTTTTACGGATGCCCGTAAGGAAAAGCCGGGACGAATGGAGGTAGCTTCCGGTGGTACCTTGTTCTTGGATGAGATCGGGAACTTAAGCCTTTCCATGCAAGCGAAACTGTTGACCGCTTTGGAAAAACGACAGATAACCCGCTTGGGAGCAACGCAACCCATACCGATTGATATCCGGTTGATCTGCGCAACGAACGTGAATATCCATCATCTTGTGGCAGAAGGTACTTTCCGGCAAGATCTTTTATATCGTATTAATACGATCGAGTTACATATTCCTCCCTTGAGGGAACGAGGAAATGACGTGATCTTATTGGCTGAACATTTCTTGTCGAAGTATGCCCGTAAATATAAGAAAGACTTGAAGGGCATTAACAGGGATGGGAAGAATAAGCTACATAATTATGCTTGGCCTGGTAATGTACGTGAACTGCAACATGCGATTGAACGGGCGGTTATCTTGTCTGAAAGTAATTGGCTAAGGCCGGAAGACTTTATTCTGCGTTCTGTCCCGCTTAGGGATAAGGAACCATCCGATGAGTTAAATCTGACGGTATTGGAGAAAGAAGCGATCGAACGTGCCTTACGTCGTGCCGAGGGGAATATCACTCGTGCCGCCGAGCTTCTAGGGATTACCCGCTTTACCTTGTATCGTAAATTGGAGAAATTTGGCTTATGATACGTTACTTGTTGTTCGCTCGTATTTTGGGGATCGTGGTCTTGTCTTTTACTGCCTCATTCTTAATGCTGAAAGGGTTTTTGTTTATTCCCGTGCTGTTCGGATTTTGTATTCTTGCGCTTTCGGTTTTCTTATATAAGGATCAGCAAAAGACTGTTAAGCGGATGGAATACCTGATAGAGAGTATTCATTACGGGGATCTGAGCCTGTTTTATCCTTCCGATTCAATGACGGAAGACGAAAAGGCTTTGGCCTCTTCTATGAACGCTGCCTTGGAGGCTTTGCGGAGTCGATTGTATAGTTCGGTGGTCGCTGAGGCGGAAACCGAGGCTTGGCAGAAACTTATCCGGGTATTGACGCATGAGATCATGAACTCGATCGCTCCGGTAATCTCTTTATCGGAGACGGTAGCCGAGCGTGCGACGATAAATGGCATGAATGAGAAAGACTACGCTATTATGGTGCAAGCCATGCAAACGATCCACCGAAGAAGTAAGGGGTTATTGGATTTTGTCGAGAATTATCGGAAATTAACCCGTCTGCCTTTACCTACTTTACGAAACTTCTCGGTTTCGGCTCTCTTTGACGATATCCGGCTTCTATTCCCGGAGAAATCCGATATCCTCTTCTTTCATGTAAAGCCGGAAGACTTGAATTTATATGCGGACCGGATCATGGTGGAACAAGTATTAATTAATCTATTGAAAAATGCGATAGAGGCTTGTGAAGAATCCTTATCCCCTCAAATTATAGTGGAGGCTGTCCAAAAAAACGGTATGGTAATTATTTCGGTGATTGATAATGGTAGCGGAATTGTTCCCGAGGCAATCGACAAAATCTTCGTTCCTTTCTTCACGACTAAATCTAAAGGTTCCGGCATCGGATTAAGTCTTTGCCGGCAGATCATGAACCGTCATAGAGGAAGTATTAGTCTCGACTCTCAAGTAGAGAAGGGTTCCTCTTTCGTTTTGCGTTTTCCGATTGTTAACAAACGGATTCTATAAATAAGAATGAATACATGCGATTAGCTTATCCGGCTTGATCGGTTTAGCGATGTAAGAGGAGAATCCGCTTTGTTTTACCCGTTCCTCATCCTCCGCGAAGGCGAAAGCCGTTACGGCGATGATAGGGATGGACTGGTTCTTTTCCCGAATTACCCGTGTAGCCTCATAGCCGTCTACGATCGGCATTTTTAGGTCCATTAGGATCAAGTCCGGTTGATATTTATTGAATAAATCGATCGCTTGTTCCCCGTTCCATGCGTGTATAAGGTTATAATCTTTCAACATGGCTTGGAATAAAGTATAGTTGCTTTCGTTATCTTCCGCTATTAATAAGGTTGCCGATTTGGATGACTGGCTCTTCTGTACATTCTCGGTCTTTGGTTTCTCATGCGGGACTTCCTGCATCTCTAGTATCGAATAGGGCAACGTAAACCAGAATGTAGAACCTTTTCCTTGCTCTGATTCCACCCCTATATCTCCACCCAGACGCTTGATAATCATCTGGCAAATCGATAATCCCAGCCCCGTTCCTTGCACAAAGCTATTTAACTTAACGAAACGGGTGAAAACTTGACCGATCTTATCCTTGGCGATACCGCATCCCGTATCTTTTACATAGAAATACAACTCATCGTCTCTACGGCGGTAGCCAAACAGGATGCTACCTTGAGTTGTGAACTTGATGGCATTGTTGATAAAGTTGGTAATGACTTGGGAGACCCGGTTACGGTCGGTGCGTAAGATACAATTCGGGATCTTCTCGACAAAGCATACCTGCACACCATCTTGCGCCTTCAAACGGGAAGACTGCTCGATATCGGAGAATAGTTGATTGACATCTACGTCTGAATCCACGAATTCTAGCGTACCCGCCTCTATCTTGGCTAGATCGAGAATATCATTGATCAATTGCAATAGCAGGTCGTTGTTGCTATTAATGATATTGATATATTCCTCTTTATCCTCCATATTCTCGGTTACGGCCAATAATCCGGAGAAACCGACGATCGCATTCAATGGCGTTCGAATCTCATGACTCATATTCGCCAAGAATGCGGATTTCAAACGATCGGACTCTTCCGCTTTCTCTTTCGCTTTCCTCAGTTCGTTCTCCGCCTGTTTTTGTTTTGTCACGTCTTCTTTCTTGAAAATAACCCCGATAAGGTTGTTGTGCTCGTCTAATACAGGGTTCGCCAAAATATGAAGATACTTTCCATCGCCGAACTCATTCGTGATATCGACCTGCTTTTTGGTTTCCATGGCCTTTGCGACCGTGCAACGGGTACAATAAGGCTTTACTCCGTTCTTGACCAAGAAGCAATTAGCCGGACCGAATTCAGGGATACAGTCATGGAACTCTACCTCGTTTCTCCATTTTACGGTATAATCCGGCTTGATGAAATAGATAGAAGCTTGGATATTATTCATGATTAGTATATTATCTTTCTGTAGATCCAATAACTTATCTTTCAGCTTATTGGTCCGGATAAAGAAGATTAATATCATAATCAGGAAAATAAACAATACGGTGATTACGCTTAGCAAGATTTCGAACCTGTATTTGGAGAATAGGCTCGGGTCCTCGTTGATAATAGTAGCGTCGTGGGGCAATGACAGTCTGCTGATATCAAAAGCCTTGATCTTTGAAGCGTCGAACACATATCCATTGGGGATGATTTGGGGATGGATATCTTTAGGGGCGATTTTCTTCTCCAATATACTTAAAGCCTCTTTCGCCAAATCGGAACCTATAGGCCTGTATTTGGGACTGAAACCTCCGATGGCCCAGTGCCCTATGCCGACGGATGCCAATGTGAATGTCGGGATTCTGGGATTGGCGGTCATCATGGTATACGTGGCATTTCCAACATAATACCCGTCGTTCACGTCTACACGCCATGTACCGATCAATATCACGGTCTGATCCGGCAGGTTCTTGATTTGCTCAACGATGGTGTAGATATTATTCTTTCTTCCATCCAGTAATATCAAGTTCAGATCCTTGATATTTTCCATTTCCTTTTTTACCAAGGTCTGCATAGCTAAACCACCGTAGGTATTATCGGTGATTAATGCTATATTTTGAGTTTTAGGATATAGCTTATGTATTAACCGGATGTTTTCTTTTACATCATAAGAATACAAGAATCCGCCAAGGTGTAAACCTTTATCTACATACTCTTGGATATCGATGTATTTCGGCTCCCATTCGGCGACATTTAAATCCGAGTCGGGTAATAAGATCGCATTCTTACTGATCATACCGCATAAAACCGGTATATCAGGCTTGTATTCTTGGGAGATATAAGAAGCCCATGCCTCTTGACCTAAGATAATGATAAGCTGAGGGGTGTTATTTTCCTTATATTTATCCAATATACCTCTCATCTTACCGTCCCATAAGGGGGCTTCCGGGAGGCTCTTACAGTTCATGTTCTCGATAACCACCGGCGAGATACCACCTCCCCGCTTATATTCCTCCATAAACTCGGAAATATTGGCGGTCGTATTACGTGTATCGGGATTGTAGGAGCTAATGATTAAAATAGGGCCTGCATTATCTGTAGCGTATAAGTGGAAAGAAAAGACCAGACTTAACACGATAAAGAGTACGAATCGTATGTAGTATTTTAATAATGTCATTCTTTACCTACCTATTCATGTGCTTATTTGCGATTAAAGTACTATTTTTTGTTCATACAGTCCACAAAAATAGAAAAGATTTATGATTAATTGCTGAAATTCAAAATAAAAAGAATCTATTACGCCTAAAATCTATAACTCGATCATCACTCCGATACTTGGGAGAAGCGTTCCTGTAAGACGTTCTATCGGTCTTAATTCGTACCGTTGTTCATATACGGGAGCTTCCGGGTTGATAATTTTACCCGTTTTGATATATACGTCTTGCTCTTTGTATTTGGAATTCAATATGTTTTGGATGTCGATATAGGCTCCAAGCATGATCTTTTTGAAGTAAAATGTTTTATCGATACGGATATCTAACTGCGTGAATGGCTTGAGCCGTTCGCTGTTAAACCGGCTGTAATCATAGTATAGCCCGTTATTAGCGTCCCAAGCTTCTACATAACTACTCTTTTCTACATCGTAAGGCGTATAGGGAGCGCCTCCTACTACCCGGAACTTGGCGCCTACGTCCCAGTTCTTGGGTAAAGAATAAGTCCCGCTAAACGTGAACAGATGCTTATTGTCCCAAGCCGAGGGAAGATAAGTGTCCATATTTCTCCCATCCTTGAATTCGCTTCTTACCAAAGTGTAGGACGCGATGAAAGTAAGCCCTTTATAATTATACCAACGTCCCATGATCTCAAGCCCATAAGCTCGCCCTGTAGCGGTAGACGATACGGCCTCATTTCCCAAGACACCATAGTCTGTACCTTTCGATGCGAGTGGGATACTGTCGAGTATGGACATCGGATAACGATCATAATGTTTATAGAATCCTTCGGCCGTGAATTTCAAGTATGAGGTAGGACGGTATTCCAAGCCTAATCCGGCTTGGTCGCTTCGGATATAGCTTAAATGATTTGTCCGGTTTACATAATTACCTTCATTATCCTTGAATCCCAATGTCGTATAAGGAGGAAGCTCGTAGTAGCGTCCGATATTCGCGTTTATATAAAGCGGATCGGACAAGCGGTAGGATAAGGATAAGCGAGGAGATAACTGATCTAACAAATTATTCATATCCGAGGAATAATTGTTTGCGTCCGCACGAACACCTAAAGAGGCGGTAAACCGCTCGTTATAACTCTCATAAATAGCCGTGGCATAGATACCCCACTTCCATATGCCAAGGTCTGTTTGATATACGATGGTACGGGGGATAGAGGTAAATTGCTTTTGATAGGTGTCATTCGTGTATTGGGCGTATTCGATGTTTCCTCCGACATTCAATTGAATGAATGGTAAGCGGAACGTGTTTTCCGTTCGGAACTTATTCTCGATCTCATCCGAACGGTAATTTAAGGAGAGATTCTCTTCCTTGCTTTCGTCATTGTCTTTGTATTTAATATTCTTATTGTTGGTCTGGCTACGGCTGATAATGACCGAGTAGAGATTTTTACCGGCGTAGTGTTTATAAACCGCTCCAAGGGTATACGTTTTTTGTTTTACGACCGGCAAGTAAGAGAGGATATATTGGTTTTTCTCGCTCATGTCTTCCATTCCTGTATTCAGCTTCATATCATCGATCGCCCCTAATCCGAGAACTGTAAGCTCATTCTTGGGGTTGAAGGAGTGCTTAATCTTGAATTGGGCATCCGTGAAAGTAGGTAAGAACGGCAAGCCGATCATATCGAAAAGGAATTGAAGGTAAGAGCGACGAACAGACACTTGGTAAGTGGTCTTTTTTCCTAGCGGTCCATTAGCGGACACACCGATATCTGAGGCTCCTAGGACTCCTCGCAATGAGAATTTTTCCTTATTTCCATCTTGTAGTTTAAAATCCAATACCGAACTTAAAGTGTTCCCCTTGGATGCGGGGAATGCGGCCGAATAAAAGTTGACCTCCCGGATAAAATCGGGATTGATAATACCGACCGGACCTCCGGAGGCTCCTTGGGTAGAGAAATGGTTGATATTCGGTATCTCTACGCCATCCAAAAAGAAACGGTTTTCCGAGGGACCTCCTCCTCTTACCATCAAGTCGTTACGAAACGCTGCCGTGGACGCTACTCCGGGAAAGGTTTGTACTACCCGGGAGATATCCCGGTTTCCTCCCGCGCTTTTCTCTATCTCCTTGAAACCGATTACACGGAGTCCTAGCGGACTTTCGGCGGTTTTACGGAACGGAGAGGCTACTACGCTAACCTCTTGCAGATTCTGGCTGGCTTCCTCTAGCTCGATCGGGAAGAATATATCTTTATTCGCTAGTCTGAATTCGGCGGTAACGAATGGCTTATATCCCAGAAAGGAGGATTGGAGACGATAGCTTCCGGGTGATATGCCGGATATCTCGAATAATCCGGTGGAATCGGTGACCGCCCCTTGCGTCGTGTTCCATACCACTACGTTAGCGAAAGGTATCGGCTGTCCGCTCGATGCGTCTTTTACAACTCCCTTGATAGAGAAGGAGCGCTGTTGACCGATAGCGGCTTGTATGGTACATAATAAGAATAGTAAGAAGTAAAGATGGCGTCTATCCATATCTTATATCATATTTATAGCGGTAAAGATAAGTATTATTCTGATTCGTATGTATTATCTTTGCATACATATGGAGAAAGAATTACAGATAACGGCGGATGGAAGCCATACGCTATATATTCCGGCGATGGATGAACATTATCATTCCGTGAACGGGGCGTTGCAGGAATCGAGACATATATTTATAGAGGCGGGATTGCATGCGCTTGAAAAAGACTTTATCCGAATCGTGGAGATTGGCTTCGGTACAGGGCTGAACGCCTTCTTGACATTGAAGGATGTCGAGCTATCTCAAGCACATCATATTGATTATCATACAGTGGAGTTATACCCGCTTCCTTTAGATACGATTCGTGCCTTGAATTATGGGGAGCTGATCTGGCCGGAGAGAAAAGAGTTATTCTTAGCCTTGCATGAGGCGGAGTGGAATACTCCCGTTTCAATCTCAGAGCGCTTTACACTTCATAAAATAGAAGGAAATAGTAACGCCTGTGAACTACCGGATGATATCGATTTGATCTATTTCGACGCGTTTGCGCCCGAGAAACAACCGGAGATGTGGAATCAGGAAATCTATAATCGTTTGTATGCTCATACCGCACCGGGCGGAGTGATCGTAACCTATTGTGCAAAAGGAGAGGTACGCAGAGGTATGCAAGCGGCTGGTTTTGAGATGAGCCGTCTTCCCGGTCCTCCGGGCAAACGACATATACTTAGGGGAATTAAAAATTGAGAATTGAAAGTTACAGAGCGTATTCCTCGGTATTTTCAATTCTCAATTCTCAACTTTCAATTATTTAAGCATTGCCTCGATCTTTTCTACGAACTTATCCTTAGCCGTAGCGCCTACTACTTTATCAACCATCTTACCGTCTTTGAAGAAAAGAACGGTAGGGATGTTGCGGATACCGAATCGTCCGACTACATCGTCATTCTCGTCAACGTTCATTTTACCGATCGTCACACGACCTTCGTATTCGGTTGCCAACTCATCAATGATAGGAGATACCATGCGGCAAGGGCCACACCACTCTGCCCAAAAGTCAAGAACCATGGGCTTTCCGGAGTTAACCAACTCCTCGAAATTAGCGTCTGTAATTTGTAGTGCCATTTTGAATTACGTATTATTTAATTATGAATTATAATCTAATGATTGTTATGACGCCAAAAGTACAAATTCTTTCAGCGTCGTACAACTTTAACCATTAATTTTAAAATCGATATTCTCGTTCTCCTGTAAAAAGTCCACCAGCTCACGGGTCACGTTTAAGCGGATATTTTGGGAGAAGAGATTTAGGGAAATATTATGTTCCCCATCGACAACCTTAAAATATAACAGGCTATGGCCCGGATTGTTCTTGATCAATACCGAAAGCTCATTGATTGTAGGCTCGTCCAAATCATGGATCGGGACCGTGATACTGATTTTCTCGATCAGCTTGTCTTTCTCGTCTTGCAAAAGGTTGACGGTACCAATCTTGAAGTCCAGTTTATTGGGGTCCCAGCGGCTAGGCTCTACACGGGCTGTGATCAAGAGATACATCCCTATTTTACCATACTTGCTGTATTCGATATAATCCTGTCCGAAAAGCGGGATCTCGCCACTACCCGTGAAATCCTCGATCTTCAAGATTCCGTAAGGCTTTCCGTTCTTGGTCATTCCTTCCCGGAAACCGGTGACGATACCACCCAAAAGAATCTCCCGGCCTTGTAAGGTTTCCCGCTCGTTAAGTTCTACCATGCCGGTATTACATACATACTTTAATATGATACGGTATTCATCCAACGGGTGGGCGGATAGGTAAATACCGACCAACTCCTTCTCTTTATTCAGGCGTTCGAGATCGCTCCAACGCTCGCATTGCGGGATCTCCGGTTTAGCGATAGCGATCAAGGCGTCTCCACCGAATAAAGAGTTGACTGCCGTGCTCTTATCCATCTGGTATTTGTTACCATAGCGAACCAAGGTATCCAAGAACAATTCTCCTTTTCCACTGTCGGTGAAGAACTGCTCACGCTGGATACCGAAGTTATCGAACGCTCCGGCCAAAGCCATGGACTCTATGTTTTTCTTATTGCAAGCGGTCAAGTTCACCCGTTCTACGAAATCGAAGATACTCTTGTACGGGCCGTTCTTCTTGCGTTCCTCTATGATATTTTGTACGGCGGACTCACCTACGCCTTTCACGGCGCCTAGCCCGAAGCGGATGTTCTTGTTCTTATCTACGCTGAACTTCAAGATAGACTCGTTCACGTCCGGTCCCAATACTTGAATACCCATCGCTTTACATTCATCCATGAACTTCGTGATATCCGTGATATTGGATAAGCTTCGGCTCAAGACGGCGGCCATATACTCGGACGGGAAGTTTGCTTTCAAGTAAGCGGTCTGATAAGCCACCCATGAATAACAAGTAGCGTGGCTCTTGTTGAAAGCGTATGAGGCAAACTTCTCCCAGTCGGACCAGATCTTGTTTAAAGTATCCTCTTTATAGCCGTTGGCTTGACCACCAGCCATAAATTTAGACTTCAAGTGGTTCATCTTCTCGATCAACTTCTTACCCATCGCCTTACGTAAGGCATCACTCTCACCACGCGTGAAGTTAGCGAGCAAACGGGATAGAAGCATGACCTGCTCCTGATAGACCGTAATACCGTATGTATCTTTCAGGTAGCGTTCCATGACGGGAATGTCGTACTTGATCTCTTCCTTACCCTGTTTACGGGCGATAAAAGAAGGGATGTAATCCATTGGGCCCGGGCGATACAGGGCGTTCATGGCGATCAAGTCCTCGAATTTAGAAGGTTGCAACTCCTTCAAATACTTTTGCATACCGGCGGACTCGAACTGGAATGTACCGGTTGTCTTTCCGTCGCAATACAATTTATAAGTCTTGGGGTCCTCCAGACTGATATGGTCGATATCCAGATCATGTCCGGTAGTCAGTTTCACGTTCTCGATCGCTTCCTTGATGATGGACAAGGTCTTCAAGCCCAAGAAGTCCATCTTGATCAATCCGGTTTCCTCGATCACGGAACCCTCGTATTGGGTAACCAGCATCTCCTCGCCGGTATCCTTGTCTTTCGCCGTACTGACAGGTACGACATCCGATATATCATAACGTCCGATAATGACACCGCAGGCGTGTACACCCGTGTTACGGACGTTGCCTTCCAGCATCTGGGCGTATTTCAAGGTATCCCGTGCCAGCGGATCATTTCCGTTAGCCGCCTCTTTTAGTTCCGGCACATACTTGATGGCGTCGCCCAATTTGAACTTCTTCATGTCGGGGATCTTATCCGGAACCAATTTGGCTAACCGGTTCGATTCGGATAACGGTAATTTCTGTACCCGGGCGACATCCTTGATAGCAGACTTGGTAGCCATCGTACCATAAGTAATGATATGAGCCACACGCTCGGCACCGTATTTCTCCGTTACCCAGCGTAAGACCTCGCCACGGCCATCATCATCGAAGTCGGTATCGATATCGGGGAGGGAGATACGGTCCGGATTCAAGAAACGCTCGAACAGGAGGTCATATTTGATCGGGTCGATCTTGGTGATCCCTAAGCAATAAGCTACGGCAGATCCGGCGGCCGAACCACGTCCCGGTCCTACGGATACACCGAGTTCCTCACGAGCGGCACGGATGAAATCTTGCACGATCAAGAAGTAGCCGGGGAAACCCATGGTCTTCATGATATGTAACTCGAAGTTCAGACGCTCCTTTACTTCATCGTCTAAGGGGTCTCCGTAAAGCTCCTTGGCTCCGTCGTATGTCAATTTTGCCAAATAGTCGGCTTCCAGCTTGATGCGGTATAGTTTGTCGTATCCACCTAATTTCTTGATTTTGGAGTGCGCCTCTTCCTCGCTTAATACGACATTACCGTTCTCGTCTCGGGTGAATTCCTCAAATAAATCATGCTCTGTCAATTTCTGACGGTAGGACTCCTCGGTACCGAACTCCTCGGGAATGGCGAAAGTCGGCATGATAGGACCGCTGTCGATGGAGTAGAATTCTATTTTGTCGGCTATCTCGAGCGTATTACTCAAAGCTTCGGGGATATCGGCGAAGATGGTGTTCATCTCGGCGGTTGTCTTCATCCATTCTTGCTTGGAGTAGCGCATACGCTTGGGGTCGTCCAAGTCTTTGCCGGTACTAAGGCAGATCAGGCGGTCGTGCGCCTCAGCGTCGTCGGCATTGACGAAATGGACGTCGTTGGTGGCGATTAGCTTGATATTATGTTTGTGAGCAAGTTCGATCAGTACCTTGTTCACCTCTTGTTGATGCGGGAAAATCGTGCAATCGGCGTTGGGGTCGTGTGTCTCGTGCCGTTGCATCTCAAGGTAATAGTCTTCTCCGAATAAGTTTTTGAACCATTTGATAGACTCCTCGGCCTTATCGATTCGTCCGTGCATGATATGCTGCGGGATCTCTCCACCTAAACAGGCGGAGCAGATGATCAGATCCTCGTGGTATTTCTCCAACAACTCTTTGTCGATACGCGGACGTCCGTAGAATCCTTCCGTCCATGAGAGGGATACCATCTTGATCAGGTTCTTGTATCCGTTCTTATTTTTGGCCAGAACGATCAAGTGCCAGCCGCTACGGTCGTCTTGCGAGGCCAGCTTGCTATGCCTTCCGTTGCGAGCGCAATAACATTCGCACCCGATGATCGGCTTGAAGATGGAAGCTTTCGCTTCGGCGATTTGTTTTTGTAGTTCCGTTATCCTTTGTTGTTCCTCATCGGTTGGAGCATCCTTGGCCAGCAGCGGTTTTAGTTCTTTCTCGGAGTCCTTGATGATCCCGAGAGGTTTACTGTTCTTTTTGCTAACCTTATTGAAAAACTCCTTGATACCGAACATAACGCCATGGTCTGTTACGGCGATCGCACGCATTCCGTCTTTGTACGCTTTGTCGATCAATGCGTCGATGGATGCCTGTCCGTCCAGCAAGGAATACTGGGTATGTACGTGTAAATGAATAAACGGTTCCATATATATTAATGTATAGTCTGGTGCATATTGAAATGAGTGCATAAAGGTAGGAAATATTTTTAGTACGAGAGAGGTTGTTTTGCTTTTAAAAAAACACGTACGTCTTTTTCCGGAAACACGTACATGTTTTTGGAAAAAGACGTACGTGTTTTCTGAAGGATATAATGAGGTTATAATATGTGTGATTCTATAGAATCTATATGTTATATAAACAGATGTTGTATTGATATTTTGCTTGATATAAGCCGTATATCGTGACAGGAGGTTTTCGTGAGGTGCTCGAACTAGCGGATGGAAGATAGTTATGAATGGCGTTTTTCTGCGTGAAAAGCCGTTTTATACTGTACTTATGCTTGGAAAAAGCGAATCTCAGGGAGTTCTGTTTACAAAATGTCATTTTGCTAGAACAAAGGAAACTAATATTCCGATCTATCGCAAAAGGTGATCTTACTTTTGTTGATTATTGGATGGTGTATTTACTTAATGTACGCATGTACATTAAATAATAGAAGAGAAAAATGATTGATTTAAACGATCGTTTTAATTAGTCATTTGCAAAGGTACGCGTTTCTTTGACTTCTGCAACCCTTCCGAGC